>Ga0111538_10000148_pt1 | contig 82310 bp, 74 predicted proteins | sample SoiMethybrSBSTD1_FD_79669 | JGI IMG/M metagenome (GOLD analysis project Ga0111538, IMG submission 79669) | Bulk soil microbial communities from a Populus tree surrounding site in Tennessee, USA - Soil MetaG P. TD hybrid SBSTD1 (version 2)... | ecosystem: Environmental > Terrestrial > Soil >...
AAGGAAAACGCCCAGGCCGAACTCGCCAACGCGTACTGACCGGACCGTCCGCCGGCCGTGGCGGCCGCACCGCCACGGCCGGCGTGACCGAGCGAAGCGAGGGCATCATCGAGCAGAGCCCGCCCGGTCAGGGCGGGTCACCACGGAGTGGGGACCCGGCATGACCACGCCCGCCATCGACGTGCGGTCGGTGAGCAAGCAGTTCGCCGGAGTGCGCGCCCTTGACGGCGTGTCGCTCGAACTGAACTCCGGCGAGGTGCACGCGCTCGTCGGCGAGAACGGCGCCGGCAAGTCGACCCTCATCAAGCTCATCACGGGGGTCTACCGGCCGGACGCCGGCGAAGTGCGCTACCTCGGCGAACCGGTCGCCTTCGCCCGCCCCCGCGACGCGCAGGCCGCCGGGATCAGCACCATCTACCAGGAGGTCAACCTGGTGCCGCTGCGCAGCGTCGCCAGCAACCTGTTCCTCGGCCGGGAACCGACGAACAGGCTGGGCCTCATCGACTACCGCAGCATGCATCGCGCCGCCCGGGAGACGCTGTCCCGCTACGGCATCAGCGTCGACGTCCGCCGCCCGCTCGGCGAACTCGGACTCGGCGTCCAACAGATGATCGCGGTGGCCCGGGCGCTGTCCACCGAGGCCCGCGTCGTCATCATGGACGAGCCCACGTCGTCCCTCGAACCGCGCGAGGTCGACCTGCTGGCCGGCGTGGTCGACACGCTGCGCCGCGAGCGCGTCGCCGTCCTGTACGTGACGCACAAGCTCGACGAGGTGTTCCGCTTCTGCGAGCGGGTCACGGTGCTGCGCGACGGGCGGCGCGCGCACACCGGCCCCGTGGCCGGCACCACCAGGTTGCGGCTGGTGGCCACCATGCTCGGTCGCGACATCGACGACGTGCGCGAGCACGGGGCGACCACGTTCACCGACGAGCACCGCAGCGTCGCCGGCGAGCCGACACTGCGCGCCGTGGGACTCAGCCGGCGCCCGTACCTCGACGACGTCACCGTCGACGTGCACGCCGGTGAGGTCGTGGGCCTGGCCGGGCTGCTCGGCTCGGGCCGCACCGAGACCGCGAAGGCGATGTTCGGTGCCGACCCTGTGGACAGCGGTTCGGTCAGCGTCGACGGGCGCACCAGGCGGCGCTGGTCACCCGCCGCGGCGATCCGCAACGGCGTCGGCATGATCCCGGAGGACCGCAAGGCCGAGGGCGTCATCGCCGAGCTGTCGGTACGCGACAACATCGTTCTCGCCGCGCTGCCGAGACTCACCACCGCCGGATTCCTGTCCGACCGGCGTCAGGCCGACCTCGTCGACACGTTCGTCAAGCGGCTGCGCATCAAGGTGGCAAGCACCGACCAGAAGGTGCGCGAGCTGTCCGGCGGCAACCAGCAGAAGGTCCTCCTCGCACGCATGCTCTGCCTGCACCCCAAGGTGCTGATTCTCGACGAGCCGACGCGCGGTGTCGACGTCGGCGCCAAGGCCGAGATCCAGTCGCTCATCGACGAACTGGCCGAGCAGGGCCTCGGCGTCGTCCTGATCTCCTCGGAGCTGGAGGAGGTCGTCGAGGGTGCCGACCGGGTGTTGGTTCTGCGTGACGGCGCGGTGGTCGCGACGTTGCGGGGCGACGACGTGAGCGAGGAACGCGTCATGCGCGCGATCGCCGTCGCGTCGGACGAGGCGGCGGCGGAGCCGTCGACGACGGACGCCCCCGCGCCGGAGGACCCCCATGCTTGACACGCTGCGCCGGCGGCGGAACCGGGCCGACGTCCTGCGTTTCCTTCAGGTCGGCGGTGTCTACGTCGCGACCGCGTTGATCCTGGCCTTCAACCTGCTCTTCACACCCAACTTCGCCACGCTGGCCAATCTGCGGCTGCAACTGGTGCAGGTCGCTCCGGTGGCCATCGTGGCGATCGGCATGGCACTGGTCATCGCCACCGAAGGCATCGACCTGTCCGTCGGCTCGACGATGGCGATCAGTGCCGCGCTGCTCCCGTTGTACATCGGCTACGGGGTGTGGCCCGCCATCGCGGTCGCTCTTCTGGCGGGCGTCGCCGTCGGCGCGGTCAACGGGTCGCTCGTCGCGTTCGCCGGAATGCAGCCCATCATCGCCACCCTCGGAGTGCTGGTGGCCGGGCGAGGGTTGGCGCTGGTGTTCGCCAACGGTCGGCTTACCGAGCTGTTCGATCCGACGCTCGACTCGCTCGGCAACGACTCGGTGCTCGGGGTGCCGATCAGCGTGCTGCTCGTGCTGGCAGTCGCCGTCATCGCCGGCGTCGTGGTTCGCCGGGCCGCGTTCGGCCGGCAGCTCCTCGCGGTCGGCGGCAACCGGGCGGCCGCGAGTCTCGCCGGCCTTCCCGTCAAGCGGACGCTCGTCGCCGTGTATGTCGTGAGCGGTGTCCTCGCCGCCGCCGCCGGCGTGCTGAGCACCGCCCGCCAAGGCGCGAGCGACCCGTCGTTCGTCGGGCTGCTCATCGAACTGAGCGCCATCACGGCGGTCGTCGTCGGCGGGACACCGCTGTCCGGCGGCCGCGTCCGCATCCTCGGCACGCTGACCGGAGCGCTGCTGATGCAACTCATCACCGCGACGGTCATCCAGCAGAACCTGCCGGACTCGACCGCCCGCATGATCCAGGCGGCGATCATCGTCGCGGCCGTGTATGTCCAACGTGGACGGAGCCGGGCATGACGACGACACCGGAGGTGATCGCCGCACCGGCGCGGCGACGCCTGACGATACGCGGCCGGCGGTGGCGGCCGGACCGTGCCGGCGCCCCCATCGTGCTGGCGCTGGTCGTCATCGGCGGATCGCTTGTCTTCGGCGACAGCTTCGCCAGTGCGCAGAACTTCGGCAACATCGCGCTGGACAGCTCGTACCTGCTGCTGATCGCGATCGGGATGACGTTCGTGATCATCAGCGGGGGCATCGACCTGTCGGTGGGCTCGTTGCTGGCGCTGGCCGGCGTTCTCACCGCATACGGCGCCCGGTGGGGAAGCGTCGCCGCGATCGTCCTGCCACTACTGGTGTGCGCCGCGTTCGGACTCGTGAACGGCTTGCTCATCGCGCGGGCGAGGATCGCACCGTTCATCGTCACGCTGGCCGCCCTGCTGTTCGCCCGCGGCCTGGCGTTCGCGGTCGCCGACGAGGGCAACACCGTGTACATCATCCCGGCCGACCTGACGTTGACCCGGCTCGGCCAGGCGCGCTGGCTCGGTCTGCACGCGCCCGTGTGGTTGGCGCTCCTGGCGTTCGGCGTCGGAGTGCTGGTCCTCAACCGGACCCGGTTCGGCCAGGCGGTGTTCGCCGTCGGTGACAACCAGGAGGCCGCCGAGCTCATGGGACTGCCGGTCGCCCGGGTCCGGTTGCTTGTCTACGTCGCCAGCGCCGTCCTCGCCGGCATCGCCGGCGTGCTCGTCGCCGCGCAGACGCAGTCGGGGCTGCCGACCATCGGCGAGGGGCGTGAACTGGAGGCGATCGCCGCCGTGGTCATCGGAGGCACGCTGCTGTCCGGCGGCGCCGGCTCGCTCAGCGGAACGCTCGCCGGTGTCCTGCTGCTCAAGGTGATCCAGAATCTGATCAATCAGGTGGGCACCCTCACCGCGTACTACCAGCAGGTCGTCAGCGGCATCTTCCTGATCGTCGTGGTGCTGATCCAGTCCCGCCTCGCCCGGCGGAGGCTCCGGTGAACCGGGGGGCGGCGCGGTTCGCTCCCGGAGTGAGCCGGCCCGAAGAGCGCGGCGCGGTGCCACCGCTGCGGGTCGCCGTCGTCGGGACCGGTGAGTGGTGGGGCCGCCAGCACGCGGAACTCTTCGCCGCCCGCACGGACACGTCGCTGGTGGCCGTCGTGGGGCGCGATCCGGCCCGCACGACCGCCCGGGCGCAGGAGTTCGGAGCACGGGCCTACGTCGACATCGACGAGATGATCGGCCGCGAACGGCCCGACCTGGTCTCGGTGTGCCTGCCGAACGAGGCACACTTCGAACCGACGCTGCACCTGATCCGCTGCGGAGTGCCGTTGCTCGTCGAGAAGCCGTTGGTCTTCTCCCTCGACGAGGCCGAAACCCTGGTGGCGGAGGCCGCCGCGCGCAACCTGTTCGTGGCGATCAACTTCAACCACCGCTATGCCAAACCCGTGCGGCTCGCGGCTGCCGCGCTGGCCCGCGGCGACCTGGGCCGGCTCGCGTTCGCCACCTGGCGCTTCGGGGGCGAGGCGGGCACGAGCAGGCACCCCCACGCCAACCTCATCGAGACCCAGTGCCACGGCTTCGACATGCTCGAGCACCTGTGCGGTCCGATCACCTCGGTCATGGCCCAACTGGCCGATCCGAGTGGAACGGGCTGGTCGACCCTCGTGGTGGCGTTGCGGTTCGCGAACGGGGCGGTCGGGAGCCTGGTCGGGACGTACGACTCGTCCTACGCGTATCCGGACACCCACCTCGTCGAGCTCAACGGCACGGCCGGCCGCGTGCTCATCCATGACACCGTGCGCCGGTTCAGCCTGCAACGGGCCGGTGACGAAACAGCCCACGTCTGGCGGGCAGGCTACTTCAACGACACCGATCGGGCATTCCACGCCACCTTCGACCGGCACGTCGACGACGTGCTCGCGGCGTTGCGCGAGGGGCGCGAGCCGCCCGTTCCGGTGACCGCCGGCCGGCGGGCACTCGTGCTGGCCTGCGCCGTCATCCGCTCCTTCGAAGAGGGGATCCGGGTATCCACGGTGGACCAGTGACGCCGATGGCGACTCCGACCGGGGCCGGTCTCCCGGGACCGGGTAGGGGCCACAGATGCCGGCGAATCGTCACAGTGGCGCGGTCAGTTCCAGGTGGACGCCGTCCGGGTCGCTGAAGGAGAGGATGGCGATACCGAACGCCGGCAGGTCCTGGACCTTGCCGTGGACGATGCCGTGCTCCTCCAGCCGGCCGGCGGCCTGCACGAGCGCGTCGCGGGATCCGACAGTGAAGCTGATGTGGTCGAGCCCGACCCGCTCGGACACGAACCGGTCCCGGGCGTCGGCCACCGGTCGCAGCCCGAACAGCATGCCGTTGGTGTGGAACACCACGCCGCCGTAGAGCTGCGCGGGATCGTTGCGCACGGCAGGGTCGTCCGGGCTGCCCGAGGACGCAGCGACCACCTCGAAGCCGAGCACCTCGGTGTAGAACGCCCGCGACCGCTCCAGGTCGGTGACCGTGATCCGCACGTGGTGCAGTCCGGTGACATCGATCATTGCCATGGTGTCCTCCTCGGCGGTAATGGCCGGCGCCGGCCATTACCAGCATCGTGGATGGCCGTCGCGCGGAGTACAGAGATGCGGGCGAGCCTCGACGCCGCCCGGGTCGACCCGTCCACCCGCACGGCGAATGCCGCTCGCGCGCCACCCGCGGCACATCATCCGAGTCCACGGCACCTCACGCCGGATGTCCCGCTCGCAGATGTCGGACGTCGGAGAACATCAGCGGCGGTCCCTGCCGCTGGCCGTGTGACTGCACCGGATCGAGCAGGAACCCGGTGTGGTTGCCCCAGACCACCCGGTCCAGGATCGTGCCGACGAACCAGTGCGGGCAGTCGGTGAGGATCGGGACACCGGACGGCCCCGGCTCCCACTCGCACCGGGTGAACTTGTCCACCTCGTCGCCGGTGCGGGTCGCGAACAGGGAGGCCAGATCGCGCTGTGCGCGGGTCAAGCTGTGGACGGTGAGCATTTGCGCGTGGAGCGCCACGCGGTAGGTGTGGTTGTGCTCGGAGAGCCATACGACGAACCGGTCCGGCTCGATGCTGCATTGCGAGGCAAAGCCGATCAGGCAGCCGGCGCGCTCGCCGGTGCCGGGATGCACCGTGGTCACGATGAACATGGGATAGTCGAGTTCGGCCAGGAACGGGTTCAGACTCGCACTGGGCTCCACGGTTGTGCCTCCCGCCGCTGCCAAGCCGCTGATGCAAGAGATCGTAATTTCTCGGCCGGCGTCTCGCCGCTCCGCCACTTCGCGGTATGGCGGCCGGGCTGGCAGGCTGAGCCGATGGAGTCAGTCTGGGACTACCCACGCCCGCCACGCTTGGAGCGCACCACGTCCCGGGTGACAGTCGTGCACGCGGGGCACCTCATCGCGGACAGCGACCGCTGCTGGCGGGTCCTGGAAACCTCGCACCCGCCGGTCTACTACGTGCCCCGTGACGACATCGCCGATGGTGTGCTGGAACCCGGCACGGGCCGGTCGTACTGCGAGTTCAAGGGCGTCGCCAGTTACTGGGACGTCGTCGCCGGCAAGACCCGGGTGCAACAGGCCGCGTGGTCCTACGAGCGCCCCTCACCCGCATATGCGGAAATCGCCGGAGCCGTCGCCTTCTATCCGAGCCGGGTCGACGAATGCCGGGTAGCCGGCGAACTCGTCCAACCGCAGGAGGGCGACTTCTACGGCGGCTGGATCACCGCGAACATCACCGGCCCGTTCAAGGGTGGCCCCGGAACCAGGGGCTGGTAAACCACCTGCTCCCAGGTATGCGTCCGGATCATCGAGTGCTCGCGGCACCGACATCGATCGGACGGCAGGACCGTCCGGACGGATGAGCACGGTGGGGGCCGGGCTACGCTAATTGAGGGATCCGGTTTGGCGGACCGCGCATACCGTACTTCCATGCGCAAGTCGCTGCTGTTCGTGCTGGTATTGCTCGCCTCCGTGCTGGTCGGGGTGAGAACCGCTGCGGCCGACGTGGCCGTCGACGAGGTCCACTACACGTTCACCGGCGACACGTCGATCGCCCTGGACTGGCGGGGCACGGCTCAGGACGTCCGCTACGGGACGACGACCGCGTACGGCTCGACCGCGACCGGCTCCGCTCCACAGTGGACACCGACGTCGTCGGCCGGCCCGTTCCGGCAGGCCGAGATCGGCGGGCTGGCCGCCGGTACGACGTATCACTACTCGATCGGCGGCGGCGCCGACCACACGTTCCACACCCCGCCGACCGGCCCCTTCCGGTTCGACGCGATCGGTGACGTGGGGGACACGACCCAGTTCAGTCACCTGGCCGGCACGCTGTCTGCGATCGCCGGTGACCAGCCGTCGTTCGTGCTGATGCTCGGCGATCTCACCTACGCCAACGCCGCCACCGTCACCCAGCAGGTGGTCGACCAGCACTTCAACGACGTGATGGCGTTCAGCACGTCGGCCGCCTACATGCCGGCCTGGGGCAACCACGAGTACGAGTCGCCGGGCGCCGACGACCTGCGCAACTACAAGGGCCGGCTGCTCATGCCGCACGCGGCGGCCTCGCCCGGCTCGCCCGCGGTCTCCTGCTGCGGCGACGACTGGGGTTGGTTCGACGCCGGTGGCGTGCGCTTCATCGCGTACCCGGAGCCGTATACGTCGGCCACCTGGCCGGACTGGCAGGCGCAGGCCAACGCGCTGCTGAGCCAGGCGCAGAGTGACCCGTCGATCAGCTACATCGTGACGTACGGGCACCGCCCGGCCTACTCCACCGGCTTCCACCCGGGCGACACCACCCTGGCCGGGATCCTCGATACGTTCGGCGGCACGTACTCGAAGTACGTGCTGAACATCAATGGCCACTCGCACGACTACGAGCGGTTCCGGCCGATCAACGGGGTCACCCACATCACCGCCGGTACGCCGTCGTCGGAGGAGGTGCCGTGGGGCGCCCCCGACCCGGGTACCGCGTTCCGGGCCTTGCACCTGGCGCACCTGCGGGTCGACGTGGACAGCGAGGGCATGCGGATCCAGGCGATCTGCGACGAGGCGGCCAGCAGGGACGACGTGACGTGCGCCGCCGGTAGCGTGCTCGACGAGTACACGATCGGCATCCCGCCGCCGGCCGAGCCGGTCACCGCCTACTACACCGACAACACCAACCCCGCCTGCTCCGACACCGGCCCCGGCGCCCTCGACCAACCGTTCTGCACGATCAACCGGGGCACGTCGCGGCTGTTGCCCGGCCAGACCCTCTACGTCGGCAACGGCACGTACCCGGAGCAGGTGACCGTGGCCAACTCGGGTACGGCCACCACGCCGGTCACGGTCGCCGCGCTGCCGGGCGCCCACCCGATCGTGGGCACGAGCACCCAACAGCACGGCATCTACCTGTCCGCCCGCAACTACGTGACGATCAGCGGGCTGACCACCAGCGGCACGGCCAGCGACGGTGTGTACGTGACCAACACCGACCACGTCACGCTGTCCGGGGTCCGGGCCACCCTGTCCGGGCAGCCGACCGCGACCGGCTTCGCCAGAGGCTTCAAAATCATCGGGAGCACGGCGGTGACGGTGCGCGCCAGCACCGCCGACCACAACACCGACTCGGGCATCTACCTGGCTTCCGGCACCACCGGCGCGACGATCGTCGGCAACGAGGCGTTTGCGAACGCCCGCCAGTACGTGCGCGCCGCCGCCGGTATCGACCTGCGCAGCGGCGGCAACACGGTGATCGGCAACGTCACGCACGACAACGAGGACTCCGGCGTGCAGCTGTACACCGGCAGCGGCGGCAGCCTGGTCGCCAACAACGTCAGCTACCGCAACGGCGACCACGGCATCGACGACTACCAGGCGACCAACGAGCGGATCATCGGCAACAGCGTCTACCGCAACGTCACCGCGGGCATCAACATCGAGGGCGGCTCGACCGGCGCGCTCGTCGCCAACAACATCTCCGTCGACAATGGACTGTCCAGCCCGCGCTCGGTCGGCAACATCCGGGTCGACGCCACCTCCCAGTCCGGCACCGTCGTCAATGCCAACCTGGTGTACCTGCATGCGCCGGGGGCGTACTACGAGTGGGGCACGGTCAACTACTCATCCCTGCCCGCCTTCGCCACCGCGACCGGTCAGGAGAGCCGTGGCCGGCAGGCCGACCCGCGCTGGGCCGACCCCGACGGCGGCAACTTCACGCTGACCGCCGGCTCGCCGGCGATCGATTCGGCCGACAGCGCGGTGTCAGGCGAGCAGCCGACCGACATCGTGGGCACCGTGCGCTACGACGATCCGGCCGTGGCCAACGGTCCCGGTGGCTTCGACGACCGCGGCGCGTTCGAGGCGCCGGCCGGCACCACCGACGCCAGCCCGCAGGTGGCGCTCAGCATCACACCGACGTCTGGCACGGCACCGCTCACGGTCACCGCGAGCGCGGCCGGGTCAACCGACAGCGACGCCACCGGCATCGCCAGCTACCGGTTCGACTTCGGCGACGGCAGCACGGCCGGCCCCCAGTCGGGCCCCTCGACCGGGCACACGTACGCGGTCGCCGGCACCTACCCGCTGCTCGTGTCGGTGACCGACACGGCGGGGCTGACCACGACCGCCGGTGCGGTGGTGACCGTCGGGGTGGCCGGCAACCTGGTGGTCAACTCGACGTTCGAGGCCGACCTGTCCGGCTGGGGCGCCCTGGCCGGCTGCGGGCTGACCCGGGTGGCCGGCGGCCACAACGAGGGTTGGGCGGCCAACCTCAACAACCCGCTGACCACAGCGCAGACGTGCACGCTCAACGACTCGCCGAACTGGGTGGCCCGCACGGTCGCCGGGACCTACACGTCGACGGTGTGGGTGCGGGCGAGCGCCACCGGCGGCCAGGTGAAGCTGCGCGTCCGCGAGTACAACGGGGCGACGCTCGTCGGCACCGGCACCACGACCCTCACCGTCACCAACACGGAGTGGCAGCAGGTGACGCTGACCTATCAGGTCCTCAGTCCCGGTTCGACGCTCGACTTGAACGTGTACGAGACGAACCAGCCGGCCGGTAGCGACCTGCTCGTGGACGACGTGTCGGTGCGTTCGAACTGACCTGGCCCACTGTTTCACGGTGTTCGCGCGTTCGATGGTCCTGATCTGCTCCGTCGAATAGGGTGCCGGCGTGAACGCACTGAACTACCGGCTGGGCATCGACTTCGGCACGTCGAACACCGTCGCGGCCGTGTATCAGCCGGACGGCCGCACCCGGCCGGTCCTTTTCGACGGTTTTCCGCTGCTGCCGTCGTCGGTCTGCGTCTCGATCGACGGCGGCGAGCTGCTGGTCGGCCGCGAGGCCGCGCACTCCGCACGTGTGCACCCCGAGCGTTTCGAGCCGTATCCGAAGCGTCGGATCGACGATGGGACAGTGCTGCTCGGTACCGATGAGTATCCCGTCGCCCAGCTCATCGCGGCGGTGCTCGGGCGGGTGCGGGCCGAAGTGGTGCGGATGATGGGCGGCGAACCGGGATCGGTGGTGCTGACCCACCCGGCGGCGTGGGGTGGTCGCCGGCGGGCCGTGCTGCTCGACGCCGCCCGACGCGCCGGGTTGGAGGGGCCCGCGCTGCTGGCGGAGCCGGTGGCTGCCGCCTCCTACTTCGTCGACGTCACCGAGGTCGACGTCGCCGCCGGGTCATGCGTCGTGGTGTACGACTTCGGTGCGGGCACGTTCGACGCCTCCGTGCTCCGCCGCACCGTCGACGGCTGGGAGCTCCTGCCCAGCGACGGGCTGCCCGACGCCGGCGGGCTCGACGTCGACGCCGCGATCGTCGCCTACATCTCGGCCACGTACACGTCCAGCCGGCCCGAGGAGGTGCGTCGGCTGGTGTCGCCCGAGTCCGCCGGTGACCGTCGCGCGAACCGACTGCTGTGGGACGACGTGCGCACCGCCAAGGAGGTGCTGTCGCGCACCTCGTCGACGTACGTTCACGTGCCGTTGATCGAAGACGACGTGCCGCTTGGCCGCGAACAGCTGGAGCGCCTGGCCCGTCCGGTCCTGGACCGGACCGTCTCACTCACCCGCAGCGTCATCCGCAGCGTCGTACCCGACGGCACGCTCGCCGGCGTGTTCCTCGTCGGCGGGTCGAGCCGGATACCGCTGGCCGCGACGTTGCTGCACCGCGCTGTGCAGGTGTCACCTACCGCGATCGAACAGCCCGAGTTGGTCGTCGCCGAAGGCAGTGCAAGAGACCACAACCACGCGACGATGCGGCCACCCGACGTCGACGGCACCGGTGCGCACGCCGCCCCGGTGGAAGATCCGTCCGACTCGTGGCCGCCCGTCCCGGCCGTGCCGGTTCCGGCTGACGTAGCCCCGCCCGCGGCCGCCGCAGTTCCGGCGCGGGCGGACGAACCGGCGCGGGCGGACGAACCGGCGCGAGCGGACGAACCGGCGCCGCGACCGAACCGGATCGCGGCGCTGTTCGCCGTCGCGGCGTTCGCGGCACTGATCGTCCTCATCGCGCTTCCGCACACTCGGGACAATGAGGCGTTGAACTACTGGGAGCGGCTGCTCAGCTGGCCGTCGGCCGCGCTGCTGCCCGCGTACCTCGGCTGGCTCGTGTACCGGTTCGCCACCACGACCGCGTCGCGGACCGTCACCAGCGTGCTGGTGCACACGGTCGTACTCAGCCTGATGATCCTCGCCGCGGTGCAGTTGGCCGACATCGGCTCGAGCGACACAGCCCCGGCCAAGTTTGCCGTCGTGGTCGGTCTGGCCGCGATTGCGGTGATCGCGCTGCTCTGGCCGCGCAGATCCCCGTCCCCGGCCGAGCGGCGGGTCTTCGGCCTGACCGACGTCGCGGTGAGCCTTGTCGCGGCCGTCGTCTACGGGTTCGCCAACTACGCAATGGACGGCCCCGGCGGCGCACTGCCGCCGGACTCGGCCGCGGCCGCGGCATCACTTACGATCTCGCTGTTCACCGCAACGCTCACCGTGCTCATACTCGGGGCGGCCGTCGGTGTCCTACTCGGTCGCACCCGCCCTGCATTGACCCCGAGGCTGCGGATCTGGGCCGGTGTGCTGCTCCTTGTGTGCTCCGCGATCACCGCACTGGCGGTGGCGCTCTACGTCTTCGCCTGACCGCGGACGTGCGCGCGGCGCTGCCTGGACGGGATCAGCGACCGGGGGCGCCCCGGTCGAGGAGGTCTTGCCAGAGAACAACGGTGTTGCTGTCGGAATCGGCCAACCGAAGCACCGCGATGACACCGGGCTTGCGCTGTACCGGTGGGAGATCGGGCCAGTGTTGCGCAAGCCGGGCGTGCTCAGCGGTGAGGTCGCGAACTCCGATCGCCGCCGTGCCGTGTCCGGCATGGACCGGATCGGCGGTGATTCGAAGGACCACCTCGGGGTCGGCGTGCAGGCGCCACTCCCGCTCGTCCGGTCGCGCCTGCAGGTCGCAGCGACGACCCATCAGCGTCGTGTAGAACTCCTCGGCCCGATTCAGGTCCGTGACGGCCACATCGACCGCGGCACCAGCGAACTCCAATGCCATCCGCTCAGTCTATGTGCCGGCGCTGTTGCGGCTCATAGCGTCCGGAGCGCGTCGGCGGGCGGGAGTCGGGCGGCGCGGGTCGCCGGGTACATTCCGGCCAGCGTTCCGGCCAGCAGCGCGGCGCCGAGCCCGGCGACCGGCGCCGTCAGCGGTACCTCCACCGGGTTGCCGGCCAGCCGGGCCGCGACGGCGGTCGCCACCACCCCGAGCACGATGCCGAGGGTGCCGCCCGCCGCGGCCAGCAGCGTCGACTCGAGGAGGAACTGCAGCGCGACGTGTCGCCGTCGCGCGCCGAGCGCGCGGCGTAGGCCGATCTCTCCGCGCCGCTCCAGCACGGAGATCACCATGATGTTGGCGATCCCGACGGCGGCGATGAGCAGGGCGATGCCGCCGAGGCTCAGGAACAGGCCCACGAACGCGCCCTTGGCCGCGATCCGGGCGACCAGCAGGTCCGACGGTCGGCGCACCTCGACGTCGCCGTCGCGGGCCGGCGACGCGGTGGCCGAGAGCACCGAGGCGACGGCCACGACGTGGTCGGGGTCGGCGCGCAGGTAGATGCGGTTCGGGCCACCGGTTCGACCGAACACATCCGACGCGACCCCGAAACTGATCAGCGCGGCCATGTCGAGTTCGGGCGCCACCGCGATCGGTGCGAGCACTCCGACGACGGTGAAGTAGCGGCCACCGACGAACACCTGCGTCGGGTCGGCCAGGTCGGCGATGCCCAGCACCCGGGCCGCCTCGTAGCCGAGCACGGTGACCGGGTACCGCTCCGCCGTCGCGTCCAGGAACCGGCCGCGGAGCACCCGCCCGGACAGCGTGTCCACAAGGGACGGCCGCGCGGCCAGCACGCTGATGCCGCTGGTCTTCACGGCCGGGATCGCGGCGCTACGGCGCACCGTCACGTCCTCGACGAAGCCCACGGCGGTGACGGACCGCACCGGCGGAATCCGCGCGATCATCGGCTCGGCGGTTTCCGGCAGCGGACGGGCGCGGCCGTTGACAGTCTGTGCCGACGCGACGGTGAGCAGGTTGCCCTGCTCGCCGAGCTGGTCGAGCAGGTCGGCCTTGGACGACTCGGCGATGCCCAGCACCGACACCACGGCGGCGATCGCGATGGCGATACCGAGCGCGGACAACGTCGCCCGGATCCGCCGGGCCCGCAGCCCGACGGTCGCCAGGCTGACCGCGTCGGATACCCGCAACCGCGACGCCATCACACACCGTCCCGGGAATCGGCGACGATCCGACCGTCGCGAAGATGGACCTGCCGGCCCATCGCGGCGGCCACGTCGGCGTTGTGGGTGATCAGCACGACGGTGGTGCGCTCGTCGGCGAGCCCGGCGAGCAGGCCGGTGATCTCCGCGCCGGTGGCCGTGTCCAGGTTGCCGGTGGGCTCGTCGGCCAGCAGGACCGCCGGTCGCCCGACCACGGCGCGGGCGATCGCGACTCGTTGCCGCTCGCCGCCGGACAACTGCCCGGCCCGATGCCCGATCCGTTCTCCCAACCCCACCTGCCGCAGCGCCGCCGCAGCCCGCGCTCGTCGCGTCGCCGCCTGAACGCCCCGGTACAGCAGGCCGGTCGCGACGTTGTCGAGCACGCTCAGGTGGTCGAGGAGGAAGAACTGCTGGAAGACGAAGCCCAGGCTGGTCGCCCGGACGGCGGACAGCTGCGGGTCGGACATGGCGGAGGTGTCGACGCCGTCGATGCGCAGCGTGCCGCTGCTGGGCCGTTCGAGCGTGCCGAGGATGCTCAGCAGCGTCGACTTCCCGGCGCCCGACGCGCCGGTGATGGCGACGGTCTCGCCCGCCTCGACGACCAGGTCGATGTCGGCAAGCGCGGTCACCGCCGTCGGCGGTGGATAGACCTTGCCGACGCCGCACAGTTCCAGTGCCGTCGTCATGGGGAGGGCACCTCCACCGTCGCGCCCTCGTGCAGATCCGGGCCTTCGACCTCGACCAGCGTGCTGGAGAACAGTCCCGGGGTGACACCGACGAGCCGCCGTCCGGCACCCTCGCGCAGATAGACGCCGTATCCGCCGCCAGCGAGCGCGACCAGTGCCGTGACCGGGACGGCCAGCACGCCGGTGACCGCTGCGCTGACGACGTCGACCTGCACCGGCGCCTGGTCGAGCGCGGCAGCGGCGGTCGGTCTGTCCAGCGTCACCGTGGCCGGCACCGTCGGCGGGCCCTGGCGGCCGAAGTCGTTCCCGGTCGGCTGCGCGGCGACAGTCGACAGCGTGGTGATCCGTCCGGTCACCTTGCCGCCGTCGGGCAGCGTCACGGTGACGGGGTCGTTCTGGTGCACCAGGTGCGTCTGGTTCACCGGGATGGACAGCGTCACGCCGACAGTGGTCGACGAGCCCGACAGCATGGGCTCGCCACCGGCCGGCGGCCCGCCGACCTTCGCGGTGACCGTGGTGACCCGCAGCGGTCCGGGCTGGAACGACACCGCGCCCAGGTCGAGCCGGCCCGTGACAAGCTGCCCGGTCGCCCGTTGCCACCGCCGCAGCGCGGCCGCCGTCGCCTGGTTGAAGGTCTGGTCGACGGTGAGGCTCGCGGCCGTTGCGTGGCCGAGCGCGACCAGGTTCTCCTCGACGGCGCGCACGTCGGGCCCGGCGGTGACGCCCGCCGACAGGCTCCGCCAGGCGGGCCGGTCGGCGAAGAACAACCGGACCGGGCGGTTGTCGACCGCGTACACGGGCTCGCCGCGGTTGATCACCTGTCCCGGCTCGGGTAGCCACGTCACGGTTGCGCCGGAATTGGCGCCGAACACGTCGTACCGACCGGTGTAGCCGAGTGCACCGGGAATCTGGGCGGTGGTCGACAGGTCGGTGCGCACGACCGTCGCCGTGCCCGTCGGCACCTCGGCCGCCACCGGCACCGGCGGACGCTCGCGCAGCCACCAGCCACCGCCCGCCGTGCCGGCCGCGGCCGCGACGACGGCCGCCCCGGCCAGGAACACCCGCCTACGCATGGGCCAGACTCCCGAGACTCGAGGCGGTGGCCTCCTCGTCGAGGATGCGGCGGCACGCGGTGAGCGCCCGCTGCACCGTTGGATCCAACTTGCCCGCGGCCGGAATCCCGTCGGGATCGAGCCCGAAACCCTTGCCGGGAACGAACGGGGAACTCGCCGTCGGGTCCTTGACGTTCGGCAACCCGTTCGCCCGCAGGCACTCGGCCGACCGGACACCGGCCTGCACCAGCGCCGGCGGCGGCGGGGCCTGGTCGTCCATGGCGAAGTTGGCGGCCCGGATCAGCTCGCCGCAGGCGGTCCGGATCGCCTCCAACTTCTCGTCGTCGAGGTCGCGCAGAGCCACCACGTCGGTGTAGACCCTCCCGTCGGCGGTCAGCACCGGGTCCTGATAGTTCGGTGCGCCGTGTTCACGGATGCACTGGGCGGCGGCGTGCAGCCTGGTCCGCCGCTCGGTGCTGCCGTCGCCGTTGGCGGCGTTCGGGTTGCTGTTGCCGGTGTCGGTTGTTGCGCTGGCGCTGCCGCCGAGAGTGGGTATGCCAGGCGACGACGGTTGCCGCTCACAACCGGTCGTCGCCCACACGCCGACGCTGAGCACGGCCGCCGCGACGGCCACCAGTCTGCGTTTCACCATGGACCCGGTGTACCGGCCCGGCGGTGACATCAGCGCTACGCGCGATGTTGGACGGATGTCATCCCGGCTCGCGCACAATGGGCGTCATGCGGGTGCTGGTGGTCGAGGACCACGTGACGCTGGCGGCCCGGATCGGCGAGGGCCTGCGGGACGCGGGAATGGCCGTCGACGTCGTCCACGACGGCGCGGCGGCGCTCGCCGGTGCGCGCGAAACCGCGTACGACGTCATCGTGCTCGACCGCGATCTGCCGGTCGTGCACGGCGATCAGGTGTGCCGCTCGCTCGCCGGCGGGGCGCGGATCCTCATGCTGACCGCGGCGGCCACCGTCGACGACCGGGTCGACGGCCTGGAGTTGGGCGCCGACGACTACCTCGGCAAGCCGTTCGCGTTCCAGGAACTGGTCGCCCGGGTGCGGGCGTTGGCCCGGCGCGCGCCGTCGACGCCGCCGGTCGTCCGTCGCGGCGGCCTCACCGTCGACCTCGCCCGGCACCGGGCGACCCGGGAGGGACGGGCATTGTCGTTGACCCGCAAGGAGTTCGGCATGCTCGAAATGCTGGTGGCCGCGGACGGCGCCGTCGTCAGCGCGGAGGAGCTGCTCGAACACGTGTGGGACGCCAATGCCGACCCGTTCAGCAACGTCGTGTCCGTCACGCTGACCCGGTTGCGACGCAAGCTCGGCTCCCCACCGCTCATCGAGACGGTCGTCGGCCGGGGCTACCGGCTGTGAAGCAGCAGCCAAGCCGGCGATGGCCGAGGCTGACCGTCCGCATGCGGCTCACCCTGCTGTACACGGGGCTGTTCGCGGCCTGCGGTGCCACCGTGGTGGCGATCACGTACGGACTGGTTGCCGGCACCCTGCCGGACAAGGCCGCCGAGGACCGGAAGCCGACAGCGGCCCAGTCGGACAAGGCTGTCGAGGAGGCGCAGCAGATCGCGGAGGTCAACTCGGTACCCGACGACTTCGTCCAGGCGTGCCGCAGCGCGTTGGCCGACCCGGACGCCGAACCGACCCTGCGGATGAAATGCAAGGCGGCATACCAGGAAGGGCTGATCGCGGGCGCACAGAGCCAACGCGACGCGATCCTCGACGAGCTGCTGCGCTACTCGCTCACCACGCTCGTCGCGGTCGCGGTGATGGCCGCGCTGGCCGGTTGGTTCGTCGCGGGACGGGTGCTGCGTCCGGTGCACCGGATCACCGCGGCCGCGCGCGACGCGTCCGAGCACCGGCTTGCGGCCCGGGTGGCACTGACCGGACCGCGCGACGAACTGCGCGAACTCGCCGACACCTTCGACGCGATGCTCGACCGGCTGCAGACGGCGTTCGAGGGCCAACGCCGGTTCATCGCCAATGCCGGCCACGAGCTGCGCACCCCGCTGACCGTCATGCGCGCGACAGTAGACGTCGTGCTCGCCAAGCCGGAACCGTCCCACACCGAACTGGTCGACATGGGACGGGAGATCCGGGCCGCCGTCGACCACGCCGAGGCGCTCATCGAGGCGCTGCTCACCATGGCGAGCACCGACCGCGGTCTGGGCGGCCGCGAGGACGTCGACCTCGCCACGGTCACCGAGGACGCGATCGACGCCATCGCCCCGGTTGTGGCGCGTCTGCACGCCACGCTGGAGCCGGCGCCGACGAGCGGCGACCCGATCCTGCTCGAACGCCTCGCCGCCAATCTGGTCGACAACGCCGTGCGTTACAACCGACCCGACGGCGACGTGTGGGTCACCACGGCCACCGTCGCAGACCGGGCGGTGCTGACCGTGGCAAATACCGGACCGATCGTCGCGCCCGACGCCGTCGACGGGCTCTTCGAACCGTTCCGGCGACTGCGCGACCGCACCGGCGACGGCGGCTTCGGGCTCGGACTGGCGATCGTCGCCTCGATCGCGACCGCGCACGGCGGCCACGCCGAGGCGGCAGCCCGACCGGACGGCGGCCTGGCCGTCACCGTCATCCTGCCCGCGCGCGAGCCACGACGCGGCGATCCCGTCCCTTCCGATGAGAGGTAGGAACTCCTGGTGACGTCACCGAACCCGTACCGGCCCGGCCGGGACCACACGTCGCGCACGTACCCGGTGGTCCCGCCGATCTACCAGACGACCACCTTCGAACTCGACGACACCTCGTACGCCGACATCCAGGGGACCGGCGGGCTGCGCGAGACGTGGTACTCGCGCTTCAACAACCCCACCGTCGACGCGGCCGGCGCCGAGGTCGCGCGGCTGCACGGTGCCGCCCGGTCGCTGATGACGGCCAGCGGCATGGCGGCCATCGCGACGACGCTGGTGACGCTGCTGCGCAGCGGCGACACGGTGGTGGCGTCGAAGCAGGTGTACGGGGACACCGACGACCTGTTCAAGCGCGACGTGCCGGCGCTGGGCATCACGGTGGTCCGCGTCGACGCCTTCGACACCGTCGGGTGGGAGCGCGCCGTCGCCGAGCACCGGCCGGCGGTCCTGTACGGCGAGACCCTGTCCAACCCGCAGCTGCGGCTGATGGACATTCCCGCCGTCGCGGCCATCGCGCGCGCGGCCGGGGCCCGCCTGGTCGTGGACAACACGTTCGCGACGCCGTTCTGCACGCGCCCGCTCGCGCTCGGCGCCGACGTCGTCGTCGAGTCCGCGACCAAGTTCCTGGCGGGCCACTCCGACGTCGTCGCGGGCGCCGTCACCGTGGACGACGAGGCGCTGGCCGAGGAGGTGCAGCGGCGCCTGATCACCTTCGGCGGCTGTTTGGACCCGCATGCGGCGTTCCTGGCGTGGCGCGGGATGCGCACGTTCGGCGTCCGGCTGGCCGAGGCGTGCCGGGCGGCGGAGGTGGTCGCGACCAAGATGGGCGAGGAGCCGGACGTCGAGCACGTCCGCTACCCGGGCCGGCTCGACCACCCGGACGCCGGCGCCGTGGTCGACGCGGTGCTGCCCGGGCCCAGGGGCGCGATGCTCAGCCTCGTGCTGGCCGGCGGCGACGACCGCGTCCTGCAGGTGCTGCGGCGCCTGCGGGTGGCTGTCGAGGCCACCAGCCTCGGCGGCGTGGAGACGCTGGCGAGCGTCCCGTTCAACTCGTCGCACTTCAACATGACCCCGCAGCAGCGCCTGGACGCCGGCATTCCGCCGGGGCTGCTGCGGCTCTCGGTCGGTCTCGAGGGCCCGGACGAGCTCATCGCCGACCTGCGCCAGGCGATCGCCGCGACCCGCTGACGGCGCGTTCGAGGCGGCTAGTGAGCCGCCGCGACGGGCCGGCCGGCTGCCTTCCTGACGATCGAGTAGACCGAGACCAGCGCCCACACGCCCTCGAGCAGGAGGAAGCCCCACTCGCGGCCGATGACCGCGGTGCCCGTCAGCACCGCGGATCCGATCGCGTTCGCTACGAGATAGGCGTAGGACGACTGCTTCAGGCGCCCACCGAGGGCGGCGACGAAGGCGGCCAGGATCAGGAGCGAACCAACGATTTGAACGACGTCGTAGATCACGAGACCCTCCATCCGCGCCGTCTTGTCGCTGGCCGGGTACGGCGGGCCTCGTCCGGAACGCCACGCTGGGGCGTCGGGCCAACTATGCCAGCGGATCCGGCCTTTGCCGAGCGGCAGCACCCGACAGCGGTTCTAGAGTGGCGGCATGCGCATCCGGATCGAGGGCAGCGACCTGCCGGGCCGTCGCGGCGGGAGCGAGGCCGACTCGCTGCGGCGGAACAACGTGCACGTTGGCGTGCAGCGCAGGGCCGAGGTCGTCGACTGGGTTCCCGTCGACGCCGAGTCGGCGATGTGGGAGTTCGAGGTCGACAGCCGCGAGATCGACGGGCTGCTCGACGTCGGCGGGCCGTACGTGCACGGCCGGCCGGGTGCCCGGTTCCTCTATCTGAGCTGGGGTGCCGTGGACGGCGCCGGGTTCGCCATGTTCAGGCGGATCAAGCTCATGTTCGGCGACGTGCCGACCGACGTGCTGCGTGCGGTGCACGACGGTGACGGGGTGCTGGTCGGCCGGCTCGGCCTGACCGACGGCAAGGGTGGGCCGCGCGCCGCGCGGGTGCGGCCTCCCGATGTCGTGTGGGATGTGTGTGTGGTGCGGTGATAGAAAGGTTCGGTGATCGTCGACGTCCGCTCGGATGAGCAATCTGCTGGCCCCTTCGGCGACCTCGATGCCTATGTGAACCTGCCACGCGTCGGCGGGTTGTGGCTTTCGCCCGACGGCCGCCGTCTGGTGGTGGCGGTGGCGACGCCCGATCACAAGAAGACCCGTTACACGACGGCGTTGTGGGAGGTCGACCCGGCCGGGGAGCGGGCGGCCAGGCGGCTCACCCGAAGCGACGACGGCGAGTCGGCGGCCGCGTTCACGCCGGCCGGTGACCTGCTGTTCACGTCGGTGCGGCCAGCGAACCAGGACGGTCCGGCCGACGGCGCCGATGCCGCCGGGGAGGAGCCGCGGGCGGCTCTCTGGCTGCAGCCGGCCACCGGGGGCGACGCCCGGGTGGTGGCGAACCTCCCGGGGGGTGTGCAGGGCGTCGTGGTCAGCGACTCCGGCGCGCTCGTGCTCGGCTCGCCGCTGTTGCCGTCGTCCCCCGACGCGGACGGCGACAAGGAGAAACGTAAGGCACGCAAGGAGGCCGGGGTCTCGGCGATCCTGCACGAGGAGTACCCGGTGCGGTACTGGGATCACGACCTCGGACCGCACCGCACCCGTCTGCTGGTGGGCGCCCTCACCGAGGACGTCACCGGGGGAGATGGGCTACTGGACCTGCGCGACCTCACCGGTCACGTCGGGCGGGCGCTGGGCGTCGAGCCCGGCTGGGACATCGCCCCGGACGGCCGCACAGTGGTCGTCGCGTGGACGGTTGCCGAAAGCGCCGGTTCGCAGCGGTCCACGCTGGTCGCGATCGACGTGGCCACCGGTGAGCGCCGCACCCTCGCCGACCGCGCCGACCTCGAATACGCCGCCCCACGGGTGTCACCTGACGGAACGCGTGTCGCCGTCGAGGTCGCTCGGCGCTCGTCGCCGGAGGATCCCGGCGATGTCTGGTTGGCCGTCGTGCCGCTCACCGGCGGCCCGGTGCAGGCTCTGACCGACGGTTGGGACCGCCTGCCGCACTCCGCCCGGTGGACCCCGGACAGCGCCGCGCTGATCGTGGCGGCCGACGACACCGGGCGGTCGCCGTTGTGGCGGGTGGACGCCGTCACCGGCGCTGTGACCCGCCTGACGTCGGACGACGGCGCCTACACCGACCTGCGGGTGTCCCCGGACGGGCGGTGGGTCTACGCGCTGCGCTCGGCCGTCGACAGTCCGCCCCGTCCGATCCGGCTGGCCGTGGACGGCGGCTCCGAGGTGCAGATGCTGCCCGGGCCGGCCGAGGCCCTCGGGGCTTCCGTCCGCGTACCCGCAACGCTGGAGGAGGTCAACGCCACCGCCGCGGACGGCACCCCGCTGCGTGCGTGGATCGCGTTGCCGAGCCAGGCCGGCGCGGAATCGCCCGTACCCCTGCTGCTGTGGATTCACGGGGGGCCGCTCAGTTCCTGGAACGCGTGGTCCTGGCGGTGGAATCCGTGGATCGCGGTAGCCCGCGGGTACGCGGTTCTCCTGCCCGACCCGGCTCTGTCGACCGGGTACGGCTACGAGTTCATCAAGCGCGGCTGGGGAGACTGGGGTGGCGCCCCCTACACCGACCTGATGGCGATCATCGACGCCGCGGAGGAACGCCCCGACATCGACGCCGGGCGGACGGCAGCGATGGGTGGCTCGTTCGGCGGCTACATGGCCAACTGGGTGGCCGGACACACTGACCGGTTCGCCGCGATCGTCACGCACGCATCGGTGTGGGCGCTCGACCAGATGATCACGACGACCGACGCCCCGTACTACTGGCTCCGCGAGCTGACCGACAAACGGCGGGAGGCCAACTCGCCGCATCGCTTCGCACCCGCGATCACCACACCGGTGCTCGTCATCCACGGCGACAAGGACTACCGGGTGCCGATCGGCGAGGCGCTGCGGTTGTGGTGGGACCTGTTGTCGCGGTCGAGCGCGGCGGACGGGTCCAGCCCACACAAGTTCCTGTACTTCCCCGACGAGAACCACTGGATCCTCAAACCCGGCAACGTCAAGGCCTGGTACGCCACGGTTCTCGCATTCCTGGACCATCACGTACGAGGACAGGAGTGGCAGCGGCCCGAACTCCTCGGCTGAGGGTTGTCGTCGGGTCAGTCCGCCGGCGCGGCCGGTCCCGGCAGGGTGAGCGTGACGCGCAGGCCGTGCGGGTCGCAGCCGGTCAGCTCCAGGGCTCCGCCGGAGGCCTCCACGAGCGCCGCGACGATCGCGAGGCCGAGCCCGGCGCCCTCGACGTTCTGCACCGACGGCGCCCGCCACAGCCGCTCGGTGGCGCGGCACAGGTCGGCCGGCGACAGGCCGGGGCCATCGTCGGCCACCGAAATGTCCACAGTGGACTCCGCCGGCCGCACATCGATGCTGACGGTGGTGCCGGGGCCGCAGAACTTCACGGCGTTGTCGATCAACGCGTCCAGGGACTGGTCGACGGCGGTCGCCACCGCCTGTACCGGCGCCGTGGTGGCCCCGACGCGTCGCAGTTCGACGCCGCGCTCGGCCGCGAGCGGTCCCCAGGCGATCACCCGCTCGTCGGCGATGCGGGCCGCGTCCAGCAGGACCGGACGCTGCTGGCTGCGTTCGATCCGCGCGAGCGCGAGCAGCCCGTCCAGGATCGACCCGAGCCGCTCGGTCTCCTCCAGCAGCAGCCGGTGCTCGTCGCGGCCGGCCCGGTCGACGTAGCGGGTCATGTTGTCGACCCGGATCCGCAGGGCGGCGAGTGGGTTGCGCAGCTGGTGGCTGGCCTGTGCGACGAACGCCCGCTGGCGCACCAGCGAGGCGGACACATGCGCGGCCATGGTGTTGAAGGATCGGGCCAGGTGACGCAGTTCGGGTGGCCCGACGTCGGCCGGGACCCGGGAGTCCAGGTCACCGGCGGCCATGCGCAGGGCCGTGTAGTCCAGTTCGGTCACGGGTCGCAGGATCCACCGCGCCAGCACGACGGCCACGACGAGGAACAACGCCAGCGCGACCACCCCCGCGAGCCCCGCCACGGTCCACACGCGGGCTTCGTCGGCGCGCAGCAGCCGGGTCGGCGACAGCGTGACGACCGCGCCGATCACCTCCCCACCGCTGGTGACCGGAACGGCCAGGGTCAACGGCGAGCGCTGCCAGGGCCAGATCGTGCCGTCGCCGCCCGAGCGCGACCCGCCGAGAGCTTCGCCCATGCGACGGCGGGCGTTGGCGGTCCCGAAGTCGGCGGGGTCTCCGGCGAGCGCGACGAACGTGGCGTCGCGGTTGGCCACCGCCGCCGAGATGCCGAACACCGCGCGGTACTGGTCCAGCTCCGCGGCCAGTCCGGCGGTGCGGCCCTCGCGCAGGGCCGGCTCGGCGATCGCGGCGAGGCGGTTGGCGTCGAGCAGGCGGTCGACCACCATCGCGTCGGTCCGACCGGCCGCCACGTTCGATGCCAGCGGCACCTCGAGCGCGAACAGTACGCAGGCGAGCATGACGACGTAGGTGATGACGAGCCGCCGGCGCATCGCGCTCAGCCGGCCCGCAGCCGGTACCCGACGCCGCGCACGGTCTCGACCAGCGCGGGATCGCCGAGCTTGGCCCGTAGCGAGGCGATGTGCACCTCGACGGTGCGGACGCTGCCCGGCCAGGTGGTCTGCCATACGTCGGCGAGCAGCTGGTCGCGGGTGACCACGCCGCCCTGTTGCCGGGCCAGGGCCCAGAGCAGGTCGAACTCCTTGCGGGTGAGCGCGATCTCCCGGTCGGCCACGCTGACCCGCCGAGCGTGCGCGTCGACGGTCAACGCTCCGATCCGCACCACCGCCTGCGGCACGACAGACCGCGCACTGCGGCGCAGCACAGCCTCCATCCGCGCCTGCAGCTCGGTCATGCCGAACGGCTTGACCACGTAGTCGTCCGCACCGCTGCGCAGCCCCAGCACGCGGTCGTGCTCCTCGCCGCGGGCCGTCACCGCGATGATCGGCACGTCGCTGCGGCGACGCAGCTTCCGGCATACCTCGATCCCGTCCCGGTCGGGCAGCCCGAGGTCGAGCAGGACGATGTCGGCCGGCGTCGCCGCGAGCGCCTCGGCCGCATCATGGGCCCGGGCGACGTCGTACCCACGTTGTCGCAACGCGGTCTCCAGGGCTGCGGCGAAACGCAGATCGTCCTCGACGAGCAACACCCGCATGCCGGTCACAATATGTCCGGCCGGCACGCCCGTCAGGTCCCCAGGTATGCGGCCCGCACCCGGGCGTCGCCGGCGAGCTCCGCGGCCGGTCCGGCGAGCGCGACCGCGCCGTTCTCCAGCACGTACCCGCGGGCGGCGACGTCCAGGGCGGCTCCGGCGTCCTGCTCGACGAGCAGCACCCCGGCGCCGCCCGCGACGATCTGGCCGAGCCGGGCGAGCAGCTCGTCGACGACCACCGGCGCGAGGCCGAGCGACAGCTCGTCGATGAGCAGGTATGTCGGGTTGCTCATGAGCGCCCGGCCGATCGCGCACATCTGCTGCTCGCCGCCGGAGAGGGAGCCGGCCACCTGGTCCAGCCGCGTGCCCAGCGCCGGAAACATCTCCACGACCGGGCCGATGTCCGTGTTCCGCGCGTGCCAGCCGCCCAGTCGCAGGTTGTCCCGCACCGTCAGGCCGGGAAACAGCCGGCGCCCCTCGGGCACGTGCGCGATGCCGCACCGGGCGATCTGCTCGACCGGCCGCCCGGTCAGCGCCCGACCGTCCACCCGGATCTCGCCGGCGGTCGTGGGGATCATCCCGGTGGCCGCGCGCAGCAGCGTCGACTTTCCGGCGCCATTCGCACCGATCAGGGCGACGACCTCGCCGGGTTCGACGGTGAGCGATACGCCGTGCAGCACCTGCACCCGCCCGTAACCCGCGTCGACGGCGTCCAGCTCGAAACTCATTGCTCTTCCTTCGATCTGGCCCGGGCCGCGTAGCGGGCGCCCAGGTACGCCTCGATCACCCGGTCGTCGGCGAGCACGTCGCCGGCCGGGCCGCGGGCGAGCACCTGGCCGTGGTGCAGGACGAGGACCTCGTCGGAGACCGCCGCGATCGCGTGCACGAGGTGCTCGACCATGAGCAGCGCCAGTCCCTCGTCGCGAAGCCCCGCGATGAGCTGCAGCGCGGGGTCGATCTCGGCCGGCCGCAATCCGGCGAGCACCTCGTCGAGCAGCAGCACCTTCGGCCGCAACGCGAGCGCCTTGGCCAGTTCCAGCCGGCGCGCGTCCGCGACCGACAGCTCGCCGGGAGTCAGGTCGCCCTTGCCGCCGAGTCCGACCCGGTCGAGCACCTCGCGGGCGGACCGGCGGGCGGTGGCCGGGCGGCGGATCCGGTTCGGCCCGTACAGCCCCGCCAGGGCGACGTTGTCGAGCACCGTCATGCCACGGAAGGGCTTGACGATCTGGAAGGTGCGGGCGACGCCGCTGTGCGCGATGCGCCACGGGCGCGCCCCGGTGAGATCCCGGCCATCGACGCGCACCGTGCCCGTCGTCGGCTTGAGCTGCCCGGTCAGAAGATTGATCATCGTGGACTTCCCGGCGCCGTTCGGCCCGATCACCCCGAGCAGCCGGCCGGGTACGAGGTCCAGATCCACCCCGCTCACCGCGAGCAGCCCGCCGAACCGCCGGGACAGGTTGCGCGCCTCCAGCAAGGAACTCACAACCGGTACCTCCGGACGTTGTCCAAAAGGGACAGTCGACCGGTGCGCGCGGCGTCGCTGGCGTAGTTGACGAAACCCTGCGGCATGAACACGACCGCCAGGATGATCACGGCGCCGAGGACCAACGCGTGGCCGGTGGTGATGTGCTGGCGCAGCCACTCCTGCCCGTACGCGACGGCCACCGCGCCGATGACCGGGCCGGCGACGGTGCCCGACCCGCCGAGCACCACCATGACGACCATCAGCACCGTGATGTTCACGTCGAACGGCCGGACGGGGAAAAGCGTGGTCTGCTGGAACGCGTATGCCGCGCCGATCGCGCCGGTCAGCGCGGCGGAGCCGGCGAACGTGAGCGTCTTCGCCCGGGTGGTGTTGACGCCCATCGCCGCGGCGGCGTCCTCGTCCTGATGGATGCCCCGCAGGGCGTACCCGCCGCGGCTCACCGCGACCACACCACCGACCGCCACGGCGACCGCGGCGAGGATCAGGAACAGCACGTAGAAGCCGTCGTTGCCGAGCCACGGGGTCGGCGCGTCCGGCCCGAACGTCGGGATCGTGATGCCGGCCCCGCCGCCGGTCAGCTTGGGCAGGTTGATGACCACTTCCCGCAGCGCCTCGGCGACGCCGAGCGTGGCGACCGCGAAGTAGTGGCCCTTGAGCCGCAGCAGCGGCCACCCGACGAGGGCGGCGAACAGCGCCGCGATCACCGTGGCCACCGCCATCGAGAGCCAGAACGACACGTGTGCGTGCACCATGAGGATCGCGGTGCTGTAGGCGCCGAGGCCGAAGAAGCCGACCTGGCCGAAGCAGGCGTACCCGGTGTACCCGCCGATGAGGTTCCACGCCGCCGCGAGCCCGACGAACATGAACACGGTGCTGACGGTGCGTACCTGGCCGGTGTAGAGCTGGGTCTGCAGGCCGAACGCGCCGATCAGCACCAGCAGGCCGATTCCCCATCCGATGGCCTGGCGCAGGCCGGCGTTCTCCGGCGTGCCGCGCAGCAGTGCCCGCACCGCCCCGGCCCGTGTCCCGGGGGTGCCGGTGGTGCGCTCGTCGGTCTTCACGTCGGTCACTCAGACCTCCACCCGGCTGGCGTAGAAGGCCCGGCCCGCCAGACCCTGCGGCCGCACCGCCAGGATCACCACGAGCGCGCCGAAGGCGACCGCGTTGACCAGAGTGCCGGGGAGCAACTGTCCACCCCATGCCTGGAACACACCGAGAACGAGGCCGCCGAGCAGGGCACCGTAGGTGTTGCCGAGCCCGCCGAGGACCGCGGCGACGAAGCTGAACAGCGTGAACCGGCCGGCGTCGGCCGGGCTGAACGTGGTGACCGAACCGACGGCCGCGCCGGCCGCGCCGGCGAGCGCGGCGGCCAGGCCGAACGTCAACGCGTAGACGTGCCGGGCGCTGATCCCCATCAGCCGGGCGGCACCGCGGTCCATGCCGGTGGCGAGGATCGCCATGCCGGTCCGGGTCCGCCGCACGAACCACGACAGGCCGACTGTCAACGCGACCGCGAGCGCGGCGGCGATGAGCCGGCCCACCGGCACGTGGACCTCGCCGGGCAGCGTGATCGAATGGGCCGCGTAGTCGGTGGGAATGGAGCGGTAGTCGGCCGTGAACACGATCAGCATCCCGTTGACCAGCAACAGTTCCAGCCCGAACGTCAGCAGCAGCGTGATGAAGATCGGTGCGTTCACGACCAGGTTCACCAGGCCACGCTGGATGAGGTACCCGATGGCGAACATCGCCGCCGCAGCCGGCAGCACGCCGAGGAACGGGTCCAGCCCGACGGCCTGGTTCAGCTCGAACGCCATGTAGGCGCCCATCAGGACGAACGCACCGTGGGCCAGGTTCACCACGTTCATCACGCCCCACACCAGGGAGAAGCCGACGGCGACCAGGCCGAAGATGCATCCCTGGAGCAGCCCGTACACCGTCGCCTGCAGAAACTGGCTCATGCGATTGCTCCATCCGCGGACCTTGGTCCCGAATGGGTGCGCTGGCGCCCACTCGGGACCGAGGTCTCCAAGAACAGCTAGGCGGCGGCGCCCGGGTACTTCATCTGGGCGCCGGCGGAGTCGGTGGGCCACACGGGCACCGGCTTGCCGCCCTGGATCTGGATGACGCCCATCTTCTTGGTCACGTTCTGGCCGACGTCGTTGAACTTCAGCGGGCCGAAGAAGCTCTGCTCGTCCAGTGCGGCCAGCGCGTCGCGCACCTTGTTCGGGTCGGTCGAGCCGGCCTTCTCGGCGGCCAGCGCCAGCGCGAGGCACGCCGCCGTCGCCTCGGCGTTGTGGTACTCGGCCTCCCGCCCGTTGAACATCTTCGCGAACGTCGCCGCGTAGTCCTTGGCGCTACCGAACCACTTGTCGGAGCCGGCCGTCTTGTCGGTCCACTGGGTGGAACCGAGCACACCCTCGGCGGCAGCGCCCAGTGACTGGGCGAAATCCGGCGTGGGTGGCGCCACGGTCTCGGCGAAGATCTTCGGGACCACGCCCAGCTCCTTGGCCTGCTTGACGATGGCCACGCCCTCGGCGAGGTGCACCGAGCCGATGATGACGTCCGGGTTCTTGGGCTTGATCTTCGTAAGGGCGGACGAAACGTCGGTCGCGCCGTTGGGCACGTACTCCTCGCCGACGACGGTGAGGCCCATGTCGGTCGCCTTCTTGACGCCGGCCTTGGTGACGGTCTTGGAGAACCCGTCGTCGGCGGACACGAACGCGATCGTGGTCGGTCGCGGCTGGGCCAGGTCGTAGATCGCCTGGATCATGCTGGCCGCGTACTGGTTGGCCGGCGACAGTACGGCGAAGGTCCGGCGGTAACCCTTCTGGAAGATCTTGTCGTCGGCACCGGCGGCGTCGGCCATCACCTGGCCGTTGCGCTCGATCACCGCGGCCGCCGCCTCGGTGGTGGCCGATCCGTACGGACCGAGGATCAGCTTGATTCCCTTGTCGTTGAACTGGTCGACCAGTTGGCCGGCGGTATCCGGCTTGGAGGTGTCGTCCTGGTACTGGATCTCCAGGTTCAGCTTCTTGCCGCCGACGGGGACGCCACCCTTGCCGTTCACCACGTCCTGGCAGAGCTGGTACCCCTCCTTGGTGAGAGCACCCTCCTTGGCCAGCGACCCGGTCAGCGACAGTGACGCGCCGAGTATCAACTTCCCGTTACCGGTGTCGCTGCCCCCGCCGGCGTCTCCCTTGGAGCCGCAGGCCGAGCCGCCGGCCAGCACCAGGGCGGCCACGACGGCGCCAGCGAGCGTTCGCGTCCTCATCTTGCTCCCGTCCGTTGCGTGGTCACGGCTGTCTATGCGGCGGTGTACGGGTTGGACCCTAGGACCGGGACCGCCTCAACGGTTCGCGCGACGAGTCAGGCTTGAGGAAGCTCTGAGCTTTGCCGCCCTCGGTGCGTGGTGATCATGAAATCAATCGATTATCGTGCGCGCACATGCGCCGCCGCCGCGCAATCACCCTCGGCGGCCTAGCCGTGGTGGGCGCCGCCACGGCGGGCCTGCCGGCGGTGCTACGTGCCCGGGCGGCAGCCAGCACCGGCGTGCACGAGCTGCGGATCGCCACGGGCCCACCGGGCGGCGTCTTCCGGGAGATCGGCGCGGCGCTGCGGTCGGTGCTCATGGCCCGGATCCCCGGCACGCCCATCCGCCTGATCTACACCGATGCGTCGGTGGAGAACCTGGCGCTGCTCGACTCCGCCGGTGCCGATCTCGCCTTCGCCGCCCTGGACTGCATCTGTGCCGGCCTGGCCGCCGGTCAGCCGCGCGACGTCACAGCGGTGGCGAGGCTGTTCAACAGCTGGATGCAGGTACTCGTGCCGGCGCACAGCGAGATCCGCGACCTGCGCGAGTTGGACGGCCGGCCGGTCGCGGCCGGCGCGGCGGGATCGGGCACCCGGTTCACGACAGAACGGCTGCTCGGCGTCGCCGGCGTGCGGCCGCGGCTGATCACAGCCAGCCAGGACGCCGGGGCGGACGCCCTGGCCACCGGCGTCGCCCACGCCTGGATCACCTTCACCGGTGCTCCCACACCGGCGGTGCGGCGGCTGGCCAAGCAGATGCGGCTGCGGATGCTCCCGCTGGGCGCCGCCCAGCGGGAGATGATTGTCCAATATGGACAGACCTACGAATCGGCGACGCTGCCCTCCACGATGTACCCCAACATCGACGGCACCCTCACCATCACCAACCCGAATCTCCTGCTGGCCCGGCCCGACCTGCCGACGGGGCTGGTCGCCACCGTGACGGACGCCCTTTTCGCCGAGCTGAGCGGGATCGCCAGGGACCACCCGGAGGCCAATCAGATCAACATTCGCAGCGCGGTGGCCACGATGCCGGTTCGGCTGCACCCCGGTGCGCTGCGGTACTTCCGCGCGACCAAGCCGTACGCGGATGCCGGAACCTGAATCCTCCGGATGGCTTGACTGCTAGCCGACAGCCGATGTGCCGAATGTACGTCGACACCCCGGTCGACCCCGTGCGGTAATGGCGCGCGCGTGGCTCGAGGGGTCGTACAAGGGAGCGGGCATGAGCGAAGCGATAGCCGAGCGGGTGAGGCGATACATCCTCGATGGCACCGATCGAGACCTTCGGCGGCTCTTGAGCATCTCTCAGGACGCGGCGGAGATGGCTCGTTCCGCTTTCCGCAGGGTCGGAGTCCAGGAAGGGTGGAAAGCGATCGACTGCGGCTGCGGCCCGATCGGTGGGCTGGCCGTGATCGCGGAAATGGTGGGGCCGGCCGGACGGGTCGTCGGCGTCGATTTCAACGAGCCGGCGGTTCAGCAAGCGCGCACGGTGGCGGCTTCACTTGGGCTGAACAACGTGGAGGTGTTCGCGGGCGACCTCAACGAGCTCGATCCGGCGACCCTGGGCGGACCGTTCGACCTCGCTTATACCCGGCTGTTCCTGATGCACCAGCCCGATCCGGCACTGACCCTGCGTCGCATCGCGAACCTTCTCCGCCCCGGCGGCCTGCTCGTTGCGCATGAGCCGCTACGCAGCCCGCCCCCGCGGTCCCACCCGGACGTGGAGGCACTCGCCAGCTACTGGGAGCTGCTGCACGAGTTGCTGGAGCGGGCCGGAGTGCCACAAAGGGCGGTCGACAATCTTCCCCGGTACGCCCGGGAGGCGGGCTTCGAGGTCGCCGCGCTGAGCGGATACTTCATGAACATGCGGCCGGAGTTGGGCTTCGAGCTTCACGCAAGCACCATTGCTGCGGCGCGCGAACGCGCCGTCCGATCGGGCGTCGCGACCGAGCGTCAGATCGACGATCTCGTGCGCGCTCTCAGTGCCGCGAAGCGGGCCGAGCACGAGTGGGTGTCCTCACCGTTCTTCCTCGATCTGACACTGCGCAAGCCCATGACGACGATCGAGCGGGTGGCGGCCACCCGATAGCGGCGACCCGGGGGCGGCCCGTCAGCCGGCTCGGATGCCGGCCCGCCTTGCGGGACCTGTCAAGGGGCCCGATCACATCCCCAGGTTGTTATGGTATTGACGGTCGCCGGTGTAGGGGGAGGGCCGTTTCGGGTGGGGTTCTACCGGTGAGCGCCGTCGAGATCGACGCGGTCAGCCGGGTGTTCCGCACCGAGCGCCGCACTGTTGAGGCGTTGCACGAGGTCAGTTTCACCATCGGTGCCGGCGAGGTGGTGGGCCTGCTCGGGAGCAACGGTGCCGGCAAGACGACGTTGACCCGGATTCTGTCGACGTTGCTGTTGCCGACGAGCGGCACCGCCCGGGTCTTCGGTCATGATGTGGTCCGTGACGTGCGGGAGGTGCGGGCCGCGATAGCCGTGGTATTCGGCGGTGACCGGGGGCTCTACGGTCGGTTGACGGGGCGGCAGAACATGTCCTTCTTCGCGACGGTCCAGGGCGCGCCGCGGCGCGGTCTGGCGGCCCGGGTCGATGCGGCACTCGCCGAGGCGGGGCTCGCGGACTCGGCCGATCGGGCGGTCCAGACGTACTCCAAGGGCATGCGTCAGCGCCTGCACCTGGCCATCGGGCTGTTGGGCTCGCCGCGGCTGTTGCTGCTCGACGAGCCGACGACGGGGCTGGACCCGATCGAGGCCGAACGGCTGCGTGGTGTCGTGGACGGGTTGCGGTCCGGTGGCGTGTCGGTGTTGCTGACCAGTCACTACCTGCTCGACGTCGAGCGGCTGGCCGACCGGGTGGTGGTACTCGCGCAGGGCCGCGTCGTCGGGGACATGACGATCGCCGAGTTCAGCCGCACCAGCGAGTATGTGGCCACGGTGACAGTGCGCGGCCGGGGTGCACCGCCGGCGGCGTCCTCCGCCGCGCGGCTGCTGGCCCTGGGCGGGCCGACCGTCGAGGACGGGATCTGGACGGTGCGCCTGGCGGTCACCGACTGGGGCGTCGACTCGTTCGGCGAACTCAGCGGCCTGCTCGGCGGTGTCGACATCGTCGACGTTCAGGTGGCCCCGGTGCGGCTGGAGGACGTCTACGCCGAGTTCCACCGGCGGACCCGGTCGTGACCGGTGCGCGTGCGGCGGCATGGCTGTGGATGCTGTGGACCGCGGCCGTCACACAGGCCCGTATGCAGGGACTCAACCCCGGCGTGATCGTGTTGGGCGTGATCCAGCCGGCTGTCTTCCTGGCGATCACGCTGCACACCGCCGACCAGCCCGACGCCGCCACGACCGACCGGATCACGGTGGCCGTCGTGCTGACCGTGCTGTGGAACACCACCATTTGGGTGGCCGGCGGGATTCTCCGGGCCGAGGTGCGCGGCGGGACGCTGGCGGCCAACCTGACCGGTGCCCATCCCGGGTACCTGGTTCTGTTCGGCAAGTGCCTCGGCGCGCTCGCCCACGCGTCGGTGGTGATCATCGGTTCGACGGCGGCGACGTTGCTCGTGACGCGGACCCCGATTCATGTTCAGCGCCCCGGCTGGGCGCTCGTCGGTGCGGTGGTGGCGCTGCTGTCGGGCACCGTGCTCGGCACTCTGCTCGCCTGTGTGTTCATCCGCACCCAGTACGGCACGCAACTGTCCGGTGCGCTGATCTACCCGATCTACCTCGTGGGCGGCATGCTGATCCCGCCCGACGTGCTTCCCGAGCCGGTCGAACGACTGTCGGCTTTGGTGAGCCTGCGATGGGCGAGCGCGTTCATCACGCACGCCGTCGGAGGCAGCGTCCGGCTGGGCGAGCTGGCCGTCCTGTGTGGACTGACGATCGGCTACGCGGTGGCGGCCGGGTGGCTGTTCAACCGGGTCGTCCACAATGCCCGCAGCGAGGGCCGCCTTGTCCTCGGCTGACATGCTCGGACGGTGGCGCGGCGTCGGGCACTTCGCGGTCACCGAGTTCCTGACAATGAACCCGCCGTCGATCATCGCGACCGCTCTGCTGCCACGCGCGGTGGTCCAGACGCTGTTCTTCACCGTCCTCGGCGGAGTCCTCAACGGTGCCGACGGGCTCCGCTTCGCCTACGTCGGCGGGGTGGCGATGATCCTCGTCGCCGTCCTCTGCGCCGACGTCGGGGAGGTGCCGGTAGCCGACAAATGGTCGGGCACCTTCGGGCGGCTCCGCACCGGGGTGGTGCACCCGTTCGTCGTCTTCGCGCTGCGATGCTGGCCCTACCCGGTGACCGCGACGGCTCTGGCCGCCGTCGCCATCGTCATCGTCGGCCCGGCCACCGGCCAGGCCGAACTGGTACCGGCCCTGCTGTCATGGCTGCCGGTCTACCTGCTGATGGCGGTCACCGCGTCCGCCACCACGCTCGCCGCCGCGCTGCTGTCATTGGGCAAACGGGCCGACGTCCTGGCGACGAACGCGGTCAGCTTCGGCATCCTGCTCGCCGGCGGCGTCTTCCTGCCACCCGGCCGGATGCCCGTCGTCGACGCGGTCGGCACGGTACTGCCGGTCCGGCATGGGCTCACCGCGGTCCGGGCCGGCCTCGACGGCCGCCCCTATCTGCGGCAACTTGTCGCCGAGGGACTCGTCGGCATCGGCTGGGCTCTGGTGGCACTCGCGGTGACGGCGGTCCAGACCCGCCGCGCGCGCCGACACGGCATCGACGACTTCGCGTGAACCGGGCCACCGCGATCCACGCCGAACGTGGCCACGATGGCTGAGCGGGGCGACGCGGATCGGCTGCGCGCCATGATCCGGGCGTCGTCGTGGCTGATGCGGGTTCTCGCGACAGTGCGCGAGGTCGATCTTCCCGACGCATGGGTCGGCGCGGGCACCATCCGTGATCTGGTGTGGGGTCAGCTCTACGGCCACGGTTTCGAGCCCGGGGACGTTCGCGACGTCGATGTGGCGTTCTTCAACCCGAACGATCTGCGATCCGCGGTTGACGAACAGGCCACCCGACGGCTGCGGCAGGCCTGGCCACAGGTGCCGTGGGAGGCCAGTAACCAGGCCGCCGTGCACACCTGGTACGCCCGCGAGTTCGGCGGCGGTCCGGTCGGTCCGCTGGCGACCATCGCCGACGCCGTGGCCACCTGGCCGGAGACCGCGACAGCGGTCGCGGTGCGACTGGACGGGTCGCAGGGCATCGAGGTCTGCGCGCCGCTCGGCCTGGCCGACCTGCTCGACGGGGTCTGGCGGCGCAACCCCCGCCGGGTCAGCGTGGAGGTGTCCCTCGCCCGGCTGGCGCGGCACGAACCGCACCTGCGCTGGCCCGGCATCACCGTGATCCAGCCCGTCGCGTGATTCGACGCGGCGCGGTGGGTAACTGCGGTGCGTGGCTTCCAATACTGATCATGCACCGGCTCGGGTGGCCGTCGTCGCCCATCGGAAGAAGTCGTTAGCGGGCGGGCTCGGCGAGCTTCGCGAGCGGCTCGCGGCCGAAGGCGTCCGTGATCCGCTCTGGTTCGAGGTGAACAAGTCGCGCAAGGCAGTCAAGAAGGCGCGCCGGGCGGTCAAGGAGGGCGCCGAACTGATCGTCGTCTGGGGTGGCGACGGGATGGTCCAGCGCTGCGTGGACGCCGTCGCCGGGTCCGCGGCGACGATCGCGATCATGCCGGCGGGTACCGCCAACGCGCTGGCCGGAAACCTCGGCATACCGCGGGATCTGGCAGCGGCCGTGCAGATCGCGGTTCACGGCAGGACCCGCCGGCTCGATCTGGGCAAGCTGAACGGCGAGCATTTCGCGGTGATGGCCGGCGCCGGGTTCGACGGTGCGCTGATCGGCGACGCCGGCCGGAAGCTGAAGGGCCGGATCGGGCGGCTGGCGTACGTGCTCTCCGCCGTCCGCCACGTGCGTGACGACCCGACCCCGGTGACGATCCGGGTCGACGGCACGACGTGGTTCACCGGCGACGCGACCTGCGTGCTCCTCGGCAACTTCGGCACGATGACCGGTGACATCGACGCATTCGACGGTGCACAACCCGACGACGGCTGCCTGGAGGTCGGGGTGTCGACGGCGCGGGGCGCCTTCCAGTGGGCCCGCACGCTCGGCCGGATGGCCGCGGGCCGATCGGAGAAGTCACCGTTCGTGCGCACCGCCCGCGGCCGGAAGATCGAAGCCCGGTTCGACGAGCCGATCCTGTACGAACTCGACGGCGGCGCGCGGGGCACGACCGCGCGGCTGAAGGCGCGGGTCGTGCCGGGCGGCCTGTCGGTACGGGTACCGGCCGCCGATAGCGCGTGAAGCCGGGAACAGTCAGGCGTGCAAGCCACCTATGGGCGGCTCGGCTCGGTCACCCGGTGGGTAACTGGTCGGGCGAGCAGAAGCCCGCCGCAGGCCGCGGTCACGGCTGCGGCGAGCCATCCCAGGCGTGGGCCGGCGAGTGGGAGCGCACTGTCGGTGGACAGCAGCGCGGCCAGGAGAAATGCCGCCACCCCGAGCGCAGTGCCCAGTTGTGCCGCGGTGTTCAAGGCGCCCGAGGCGGTGCCCTGTAACGCCTCCGGCACGTCGGTGCCGAGGGTTGTGGCGGCCACCGAGGACAGGCCGAGGCCCAGCCCGGACACCGCGGCGGCCAGCGGCAACACCCAGAGACCGGCGGTGACCGCCAGCATGCACAGGTTTCCAACCGCGATCAGTCCCAGACCCAGGCCGATCACGGTGCGCAGGGTGTAGCGGCGCAGCGTCGGCACGGCAAGCGTCGAACCCACGATCACGCACAGGCTGACCGGCAGGAGAAGCAGCCCGGCCGCGCTCGCGCTCAGGCCGCGGGTCTGCTGGGCGTACAGGGTGGCCAGGGTGGCGGCCGAGCTGGTGGTCGCGGTGTTGAGGAACGATGCGGCCAGGCCCGGTCGCAGGTGGGCGTCGCGCAGGGCGAACGCCGGTAGGACCGGGGTGGGTACCCGACGTTCCACCCATCGGAAGACCGCCATGAGAGCCGCACCGGCGGCGAGCAGCCCTGCGCCGGCCAGCCGCAGCTCCGGGCGCTCCAGCAGTGCCGCGCCCACCACCAGACCCATCACCGCCACGGTGAGCAGGGCCGCGCCGACCGCGTCCAGGCCGGGCCGCCCGTCGTGCTCACCGGCTCGCCGGTCGGGGACGGTGAACAGCACAGCGGCGGCCAGCGCCACGGCCACCGGCAGGTTCAGCCAGAACAGCAGACGCCAGCCGGCGGCGTCGGTCAGCACGCCGCCGATCACGAAGCCGCTGGCCCCGGCTACCGCCCCGGCCGCACTCCACGCCGCGAACGCCCGGCGGCGGGCCGCTTGCGCCGGTGCGACGACGGACAGCAGCCGCAGCGCCGACGGCACCGACGCCGCCGCGGCCGCACCCTGCAGACACCGCGCGGCGGCCAGCACCACCACGGCACCGGCCAGCGCGCCGAGCAGCGAAGCCGCACCGAACAGTGCCAGCCCGGCAAGCATGATCCGGCGGTGGCCGTACCGGTCGCCGAGCCGTGCCCCCAGCATCAACAGACCGCCGAAGAACATGGCGTACCCGGTGACCACCAGCGTCGCCGCGGACTGGTCGGCCCCGAGATCGGCCAGCATCACCGGCAACGCCGTGATGACCACCGTGACGCCGAGCACGTCGACGAACTGCACCAGACACAGCACAGCCACCGCGCCCCGTTGACCAGTGCCGTTCACGCCATGCCAGGTACCAACACTGGAGCCCGGCGAAACAACGGTATTGCAGCGCCTCAGCGGCCGGTCGTCACCGCTATCTCGTCACCGAGTCGCGCACCACCCGACAGTTGCAGCGCGTCACCGCTCCAGAACCGGCCCGGGTCGTACCAGGCCGGGTCCCGCCCGGGTGGGAGCAGACCCATCGCCTCGTAGGTCATCGCGACCACCTCGGCGCAGTACACGCTCTCCAGTTCGCCGGCGGAGGCGGTGCCGGCCAGCCAGGTCGGCAGCCGTGCCGGCAGGCGGCCGGGGACCCGGCCGCGCAGCCAGCGCCAGAGCAGCCGCGCCGAGGACGGGAACGGCGTCCCGTCAAGCCGCGCGACAGTGCGCAGCACCGCATCGTCCATCGCGGCGGTGGTCGGCGGGGCCAACTGGCGCAGCCAGGCCCGCTGCCCGTACCGGCCGCTCCAGACGGTGACCGCGGCGCGCAGGTCGTGCAGTTGCACCCCGCGCTGGTGTTTGCCGGTCCACAGGTCCGGCAACGAGCGGCCGAGTTCGGCGTGCCACATCAACGGAGGCAGGTCATCCAGGGCCACCGCCATGCCGACGTGGTTCACCGGGCTGTTGGTCAGCGACTGGATCGCCCGGTCGGCCGGCGAGCGTCCGCGGAAGATCCAGATGTCGCCGGTACGGGTGAGGTCGACGGCCTCGTCCAGGGTCATCGGCGTGCCAGGCACCCGGCTACCCTACCGGTATGGGGATCAAGCGCTCGTCGTGGTGGAAGCTGCTCGGCCTGGCCGGCGTCGTCGGCGTGGTCGCGACCGGTGCGGTGATCACCCGGGCGGAGCGCCGCCGCCGGGCGTACACGCCGGAGGAGATCCGGGCCCGCCTGCGCGACCGCCACGCCGCAATCGACACCGGATCCACCACCCAGCCCTGACCGGATCCGGCGCGGCGGACGAGCGGGGGTGGCTGATGGACGAGAAGTGGCGCGAAGTCGGCGACCGGGTGTTCGTGCGGCGGCACGCCTCGCTCGATCTGAATGTGGGTCTCATCGTCGGCGCATCGGCCTGCGCCGTAGTCGACACTCGGCTGTCCCACGCGCAGGGGCGCGATCTGGTGGCGGCGGTCCGGCGCGTCACCCAGCTGCCGTGGCTCGTGGTGAATACCCATGGGCACTACGACCACTGCTTCGGCAATGCGATGTTCCTGCCGTCCGACATCTGGGGCCATGAGCGGGCGGTGCGGATGCTGGCCGCTCACGGCGAGATCAAACGGCGCTACTTCCAGCGCGGGCTGCCCGAACTCGACGAGGTCGTCATCACACCTCCCAACCGCACACTGAACATCGCGGCCACCCTGGACCTGGGCGGGCGCACGATCGGGCTGCGCCACCTGGGGCTCGGCCACACCGACAACGACATCGTGGTCGAGGTGCCGGACGCGGCTGTCGTGTTCGCGGGTGACCTGGTCGAGGAGGGCGCCCCGCCGGTCTTCAACGACTCGTTCCCGCTCGACTGGCCGTCCACATTGGACGCATTGGCGGCCACTGTGGACGGTGCCGTCGTGCCCGGGCACGGTGACGTCGTCGACCGAGCCTACGTCGAGGAACAGTCGGCCCTCCTCGACGCGGTCGCAACCGCCGCCCGCACCGCGTACCACACCGGGCAGGAACCGGAGCTGCCGCTGCCGCCCGAGTTCGCCCGGGTCGCCCTCGACCGGGCGTATCGCCAGCTGCGCGGCGATCCGCCCAACGAATCGGCCGACGAACTCCGCCGCCGGCTCGACATTCCCCAGGAACCGGCCTAGGCCGCGGGCACCGGGCCACCGACAACAGCGGCGGTGTCGGCGGCGGCCTTGCGCAGCGCGGCGAGTGTGGCGGCGATGGCGGGATTGCGCAGCGCGGCGGTTCGAGTCACCGCGTAGACGTCGAACGCCGGTGCCGGCGGGGGGAGCTGCCGGGTGACGACGCCATCGTGCCTTCCGGACAGCGCGATCGCGGGGACCAACGCGATGCCGACGGCCTGAGCGACGAGCGCGACTATGGTGGCCAGCCCCTCGAACTCCCATCGGACCCGCTGCGGGCCACCGAGGAACCGGTCGAGTGCCTGGCGGGCCGGCTCCGCCGGCGGCGGGGCGATCCAGGTTTCGTCGCGCAGGGCCCCCACGTCGACCGGTTCGGTCGGATCGGCCAGCCGATGGGTGGCGGGGACGGCGAGCAGCAGCGCCTGCCGGCACAGGAGCATCCGGGTGTATCCGTCGGAGCTGCTGTCGGCTGGCTGCCCGGTCCAGTCGACGTCCAGGGCGATGTCGACGTGGCCGGCACGGATGTCGGTGAGCCGGCACTCGGCCGGTGTTTGGCGCATGACGAGCGTCAGGTCCGGATACGCCTGGAGCTGGCGGGTCAGCATCGGCGCGAATGCCACCGCGGCCGTGGGGAAGGCCGCGACCACAACCGGACCGGCCGGGGTACTCGCCCGCGCGGCGATCTCAGCCTCGGCGGCCTCGACCGCGGCGAGGATCTGCGCGGCGTGGGCGGCCAGCCGGTGGCCGGCGTCGGTCAGCCGGGCGCTGCGGGCGGTACGGTCCAGCAGAGCCGCGCCGGCCTCCCGTTCCAGCGTGGCCAGCTGTTGGGAGACGGCCGAGGAGCTGTAGCCGAGCGCGACTGCGGTCTCCGCGATGCTGCCCCGTCGGGCGAACTCGTCCAGCAGCCGCAGCCGGGTCAGGTCAAGCATCGGATCAGCTTACTCTCGGCGTCACCAACCGCCGCTTGTCCCGATGCTCGATCGGAAGGAGGCTCGGCGCGTGCACAACTCCTACCGCCGGGTCTTCGCCGCGCCCGGCGCCGCCGCCTTCGTGCTGGCCGGCTTCGTGGCCCGGCTGGGGCACGTCATGACCATCCTGGGCATCGTGTTCGTGGTGACCGCCGGCACCGGATCCTACGGCCTGGCCGGCACCGCGTCGGCCGGGTACGCCCTGGCCTACGCGGCGGTCAGCCCTCTGCTGAGCCGGTTGGTCGACCGGCACCGGCAGGCCCGCGTGCTCGGACCGGCAACGCTGGCGAACCTGGCGGCCCGGGCCGGTCTGCTGGCCGCCGCCTGGGTCCGCGCACCCGGCTGGAGCCTGGTGCTGCTGGCCGGGCTCGCCGGCGCGACCATGCCGGCGGTCGGCTCCCTGGTCCGGGCCCGCTGGAGCCATCTGTACGGGTCCTCGCCCCTGCTGCACCCGGCGCTGTCCGTCGAGTCGGTACTGGACGAGACGATCCTCATCGTCGCCCCGCTCGCGGTGGCCCCCCTCGCAACCTACGTGGCCCCGTCCGCCGGACTCGTCGCCGCGCTCGTGCTTTCGGCGACCGGGCTGACCGCGCTCACCGTCCAGCGGAGCACCGAACCACCGCGGCCTCACACACCCGCCGGGCGCGGCGGGGCGCTGTCCGTCCCCGGCTTCGCCTGGCTGCTCGCCACCGTGGGCCTGGTCGGCGCCTGCAGCACCACAATCGAGCTGGCCGCGGTGGCGTTCAGCCAACAGCACCACGCGGCGGCGGCCAGCGGCCCGATCCTGGCGGCCATGGCGGTGAGCAGTGCGCTGTGCGGGCTGTGGTACGGCGCGCGGGACAGCCGCCACACGCCGCAGCGCCGGCTGGTCCGCACACTGGTCCTGCTCGCCGCCACCGCCTGGGGTTTCGTCGCCGCGACCGGCATCGCGACGCTGTTCGTCGCCGCCCTGCTGTACGGACTCACGCTCGCACCGATCTTCATCGACGGGTTCGCGATCGTGCATCGTGTCGTGCCGGCCCGGCACCGCACCGAAGGGCTCACCTGGCTGACCACCGCCGTCGCCGTGGGCATCGCCCTGGGCTCCGCCGTCGCCGGCCGCACGATCGACGCCTGGGGAACCCGGACCGCGTTCGCATCGGCAGCGGGCTGCGCCGCACTCACCGTCGCCTTCGCGGCCCGCGCGGCCCGGCGGATGCGCACCCACCAGGTACCAGCCCGGAGTAGGCGCCCGGTTGGTGGGTAGTGCCGCGCAACCGCACACGATTTTCGGCGGCCGCAACGGGTTCTGCCTCATCCACCGCCCAGACGGAGAACGGTGGCCACGCTCCTCGGCTCGGTCCGCCGGCATCGAGCGCAAAGTCTGGTGTGCGGCATGATCTGGAGCTGATGCAGCGGGATGGCGGCGGTGCAGCGCTCGCAGCGGCCGTAGGTGCCTTCGGCCATGCGTCGCAACGCCTGTGCGGTGTCGGTGATCGCGCGGCGGGACGTCGCGATCCGCTCGGTGAGCGTGTCGCGGGGGTAGCCGCCGAGGTCCGGCCGCCGGCTGTACACGGTGAGCTCGGTGAGCCGATCGGTGTGCCACTGGAACCGCTCCTCGAGTGTGTTGCGGAGCAGTTCCATCGGATCGTGCACCGTGCTGGTCACGTCACTGGTCCTTCCACGTTCCGGTTGACAAGCACTGCCCGTCGTTGCCCAGCCTCCGTCGCCCGCGATCGGGAAGCATGGGTCGCTGCCGGCCAACAAAGGCGACGCCTCCTTGCCGGCCGTCGGCAATTCAGAACACCGACCAGCCGGTGTGGGTGGTGAACGCGTCCAGCGCGGCGAGTCCCGCGCACGAGTTGCCGTACCGGTCGAGTCCCGGGCCCCACACGGCCAGCGTGCACCGGTTGGGCACCACGGCGAGGATGCCGCCGCCGACTCCGCTCTTGACCGGTAGCCCCACCCGGTAGGCGAACTCGCCGGCGTTGTCGTAGGTGCCGCAGGTCAGCATTGCGGCGTTGAGCCGCTTTGTGTCGCTGCGGGGGAGCAGGCGGCTGCCGTCGGCTCGCAGTCCGTGGCGGGCGAGGAACCGCGCGGCCGAGGCGAGGTCTCGGCAGCTCATGGTGATCGCGCACTGGCTGATGTAGTGGTCCAGGACGACGTCGACGGGGTTGACGAGGTTTCCGTAGCTGGCCAGCAGGTGCGCCAGGGACGCGTTGCGGTGCCGGTGTTCGGCTTCGGACTTCGCCACGTCCGGGTCGGCGTGCACGGCGGGGTTGCCAGTCTCGTGCCGTAGCAGTTCCAGCACGGCGCCGCTGGCGTCGCCGGTCAGCGTCGTCAGTCGGTCCACGACGACGAGAGCGCCGGCGTTGACGAACGGATTTCGCGGGATGCCCCCGTCATGTTCGAGCTGGTGCAGGCAGTTGTACGGGTTGCCGGACGGCTCGCGGCCCACCCGCTGCCAGATTGTCTCCCCGTCGCGGCTGAGAACGAGAGCGAGGGAGAAGACCTTCGACACGCTCTGGACGCTGAACGGCATCAGCCAGTCGCCCACGCCGTAGACCGCCCCGTCAACAGTGGCCAGCGCCAACCCGAACCGGGACGGACTCACCGTGGTCAGGGCCGGGATCTGCTCCGTGGTCCGACCGCAGCCGATGAGCGGCCTGACCGCCGCCTGGACGGTGTCGAGGATGCCCTGGTAGTCCACCGTTCACTCCCACCCCACGGTTCGTCAGGCTGCGGTCGACGTGGTGTCGCCGTCAGCCGCTCCCCGTCAGGTTGAAGCCACAAGCTTCGAGCAAGGGCATTCCGATCTCATGGGCCGCCGTCGGAAGGGTCACTCGCTCCTGCCTGCCGACGGTCAGCAACCTGGTCGCCGAAGGCGGCGACCCGAACGCTCGGAGTTCTCGATCAGTGCGTCTTGCCGGCAAGCCGGCGCTCCTCCTCGGCCATCCGCTCCTGCTGGATCGCGACCCGCGGCGGCACCAGCACCTGGCGCGCCGCGGCCGGGGTGAACTCGACACTCGACACGTCGAGCGCGCGCAGGACGGCGCGTTCGACGAGGGAGAACTCGCTCGGATCGGTTCGGTCGAACCGCATCGGCTCGGCCAGCGTCAGCGGCGGGTTGGTGATGATCCGGGGCAGCCGGAGCACGTTCTGCGACTTGGCGTGCAGGATGTACGGGTGCAGCAGGTAGACGTCGCCCGCCTCGCCGGTGGCCTCGACGAACTCGCGGCACGGGGCGATGAGGTCGGCGAAGGCGAAGACCGGTGCGTCGTCGACGCCCGGCGGTTGCGGGAAGGGATAGGCCCCCTCGGGATGGGCGGCGAGGAACCGGGCGACCGGGGCGACCGAGTCGGCCGCGACGAACGTTGCGCCGCCCTGGTGCCGCACGTCCGACCACAGCACGAGAGTCAGCAGGCCCTGCTCGGGCGAATCGAGGAAGTGCCGGAAGAAGTCACCGTCCTTGTGCCAGCCGGGGGAGGCCGGTGAGGCGGGCGCCCACGGCTCGTCGGCACCCTGCCACAGGTTGACGATGAAGCCGTCGTTCCAGGCGTACGGCCGCTCGGTGCTGATCCGCTCCTCGCCGCCGACCAGGTCGCAGACTGCTGCCCACGCCTTCGGAGCGAACTCGCGGACGTCGAGTCGCCGCCTACCGGCCAGGTGGACCACCGGTTCGGCCCAGGTCGACGGGGCGTCGGCGGCATACCCCAACCGGTCCCAGACCGGTCGGGTGAACTCCTCCGCCGCTTGCCTCGAGAAGCACCCGCGCACCGCGACGAAACCCTGGGTCAGGAATTGGTCCACGTCATTGTCGTCCAGCGCCTGGTATCGAGATGTCACGACGTCCTCCTGTCGCGTGGGGGCTCGCAATGCTACCTATGCTCGCCACCCCGGCTTTGAGGATGGTCAGATGTCGATCTCCATTCACCACGCGCGCGTCGGGGCCGGGCGGTAGTCAGGGCCGGGCGATGCCACCGGCGGCAAGCGGCAACCCTGACAACCAGCGGGCGGGCGCCCCCGCGCCCGCCCGCTGACGTCGCGCTCGTTACGGGCTGGTGCAGGCGAGCGCGGGGATGGAGTTGGTTCCGTTCCACGTGCCGTTGAAGCCGAACGTGGTCGACCCGCCGGCACCCAGGGAGCCGTTGTGCGGTGCGTTGCGGACGGCGTGCGAGGCGCCGTTCGGCGTGTCCACTCCGTTCCAGAGCTGGGTGATGGTCTGGCCGTTGGCGAACGTCCACCGCACGGTCCAGCTGTTGATGGCGGAGCTACCGGCCCGCACGGTCACCGTGGCGCCGAACCCGCCGGGCCACTGGCTGTCCATCCGGTACGTCGCGGAGCAGGCGCCGGGCGGGGTGCTGGGTGGCGAGCTGCTGCTTGACGGCGGGTTGCTCGGCGGCGACGAGCTTGCCGGCGGACTGGTCGGCGGACCGTCCGGCGGCGGCGCGACGCCGTTGGCGAGGCTGAACGCCAGCTGCGGCTGGAAGCTGCCGGCCTGGAACGCGCACCCGTCGGCCTCGCCCGGTGGCTTCACCCACAGGTAGCCGTCGATGTTGGCGTCACCGGTGTCCAGCGTCGGGTAGCGGCCGATGCGCCGGTCGGTGTTGTCGTCGGCGCACCAGTCGCCGGCGGCGCCGCCGTTGCGGCTGGTGTCGATGACCTGTCGCTTGCCGGTGACGCCGGCGCTGTTGAGCGCCGAGATGATCTGCCGGCCGTAGTTGGCTTCGTTGCTGGTGGAGTTGAAGTTCGACACGTTGGTGAAGAATCCGTCGGCGAACTGGATGCCGGCCGCACGCAGGCGGTTCGCCTGGTCCGACGCGGAGTTCCAGGCGGAGTGGCCGCCGTCGAGGTACACCTTGGCGTTGCGGTTCGCCGACTTGATGGTCTGCACGGCCGTGCTCAGCGCTGCGTTTCGGGCGGCCAACGTCTGCTGGTTGAGGCAGGTCTGCAAAGCGATCGAGTCGGTTTCCAGAATGATGATGACCAGCTGGCTGCCCAGGCCGCGAGAGAAGTTGCTGACCCACGTCTGGTACTGGTTGAGATCCGGCGCGCCGCCGGCGCTCGCACCGCCGCAATCCCGGTTGGTGATTTCGTACACGGAAATCAACGGCACCTGTCCGGCCGCGTTGGCGGCACCGACGAAGGAGGAAGCCTCCTGCTGCACGGTCGAGGGGTTGAAGTTGCTGAACCATCGTGCCTGCGGTTGGCTGGCGATGTTGGTGCGGATGACCGCGGCGCGCGAGTCGCCGCCGTTGGCGGCGACCCATCGCACGACGTTGGAGTTGGGGTCGCGGTAGAGCGTGCCGGACAATGTGCCGGCCGACGCCGACCCGCCTCCGAGCGAGACGCCGACCGCGGCGACCGTGACGACGGCGGCCGCGAGGAACGGTGCCACGCGGCGCAGGGATCGAGGAGTACGTGCGAACAAGTCCTGCCTCCTGGGGGTGCAGAAAACGGGCGGGGGCTCAGGGGTTCTGGGTGAGGAGGTGTGCCTTGAAGCCTTCACCGAAGCCGGCGGTGGGGGTGCCGTTGTAGTCGGTGATCAGTACGTTGCCCTGGGTGCAGCCCCACGGGTTCCAGGTCCACGCCAGGTATCCGACGCCGTGCGCGTCGGCCCAGGCCATCACCTGGTCGATGTAGTCGTGTGCGCAGGTGTTCTGGCCGATCTCACCGGCTACCACCGGCACCTGCGTGGCGACCGTGCCGATCTGGCTGTCCCAGCAGGTCACATTGACGCAGGCGTTGAAGTTGTAGGAGTGCCAGGAGGCCACGATGTTGTTCTGCGGGTCGGTCGGTTTGTAGGCCAGCCACTGGGTCAGGTCGTTGGTCCAGGTGAGGCCGGCGGTCATGATGACGTTCGTCGCGCCGGTGGCCCGCACGGCGTTGACCAGGCTCTGCATGCCGGCCACCGGGTACGTGATGCCGGTGCAGGCGCCGCCGTCACGCAGGCACGTCCACGCCGCGGTCGGGTTGGAGAAGTTGTTTGCCGCGTCCGGGTAGGGTTCGTTGAACAGATCGAAGATCACCGCGTTGTTGCCCTTGAACATGGTGGCCACCTGCGTCCAGAACGTCGGTGCGAACTGGGCGTCGGGCATCGGCTTCTGGCACGTCGCGTTGACATCGGAGCAGGCCGAGGCGTTGCCGGTGTACTGGCCGTGGTTCCAGTGCATCTCCACGATCGGGGTGATCCCGTTGGACACCAGCAGATCGACGTAGTTCTTGACCTCGGTCTGGTACGTGGTGCCGCTCGGCGTGCCGAACGTGCCCAACCAGCAGTCCTCGTTCAACGGAATGCGCACCGCGTGGATGTTCCAGGACTTCATCGCGTCGACGGTGGCCTGGTTCGGGGTCGGGCTGTCCCACATGCCCTTGCCCTGCACGCAGGCGAACTCCGCGCTGGCCCGGTTGACGCCCAGCAGACGGTAGGTCGCGCCGCCGGCGGTGAGCAGCTTGTTGCCCGACACGTGCAGCGCCGGGGCCGCACTGCCGCCGCCCGCCGGGTTGACCCGGATGGCGATGGGTGTGGTGGTCGTCGTCGCGCCGAGGTTGTCCACCGCCCGGGCGCTCACCGAGTAGCTGCCGGCGGTCACGTTGGTCCAGCTGAACGTGTACGGCGGGGTGGTGTCGGAGCTGAGCACCGTCGAGCCGTTGAGGAACTCGACGCGGGCGACCGTACCGTCGGGATCGCTGGCGGTGGCCGCGAGATTGACGGTCGCCGGCACCGTGAAGGTCTGGCCGGCCGTCGGGCTGGTCAGGGCGACGCTCGGTGCCCGGTTGCCGCCCGACGAAGCGCTGGCGCTGGGCGACGGGCCGGTGCTGCCGGTGCAGGCGACGCCGTTGAGGGCGAAGTTGGTCGGCTGCGGGAAGGGGCTCGGCGGGGTGGATCCGGGGGCGGTCCGGGTCCACGTGCCCTGCAGGCCGACGGTGGTGTTGGTCGTGCCGGTGCCGATCGAGCCGTTCCATCCGATGTCGGTCGCGGTGACGGCGCTGGTGCCGGTGAAGGTTGCGTTCCAGCCGCCGGTGCGGGTGTGTCCGCCGGGCAGCGTGAACGTGAGCGTCCAGTGGGTGATCGGGTCGCCGAGGTTGGTGATCGCAAGGGTGGTGGTGAAGCCGCCAGAGGTGGACGACGACTGCCATGCGTTGGTGTTGGCGTAGGTGACCGAGCAGCCGGAGGTCGCGGCCGAGGCTGGCAACGCCACGACCGCCGCACCGGCCAACACCACCGCGCCGGCGGCGACGGACGCCAGCAGGGCCTTTCGGTGGCTCATGGGGGTCTCCTCGTTCTGGGGATGGCGAAGAGGCAGTGGGAGCGCTCCCAAACATAGAAGGTCCTCGCACTCTAGCCGGTCCGGTGAGCTCTGTGAACACCTGCGCGACCGAGGGCTCGGAGCTCACCGGCGGAACATCAGGTGTTCCCTACGGCTATCCGGCCAGTGGCGCGCGGACGCGGAACGAACTGTCCTCGCCGAACCCGGCGCTTGCGTCCGACCGGTCGACCCACAGGACGTCGCCGACATGGCGCAGGAACCAGCCGGGGTAGTTCTGCGACTCCCACGACGTGGTGCCGGGAATCGAACCCCGCCGCGGGCAGAACGTCGCGTCCCCGCGGAACAGCGCGGTGCCGTTGTCGCGGTCGAGCCGCAGCCGCCAGGACGAGTGACGCAGATACCGACCGTCGGTGACCCGGAACGAGACGCACCCGGTGCCGGCCAGTCCGGCGACCGCCTCGAAGGTCGCTCCGGCGCGGTCCGGGGCGGGGCTGCCGGACGAGACAGGCGACAACAACCCGATGCCGCCAGCGACCGCCACGAACCGCCCCGGCGCATTGGCGGACTCCAGCGACACCGGTCCGAGCGGCACAGCTGGCGCGGTCGTCGCGGAACCGCCGGGATCCAGGATCGCCGGAACCTGCCCGGCCGCCGCCGCGACCGCTGGGCGCCGTGCGGGCAGATTGGTCGTCGCGGCTGCGGTGCCGGCGACCAGTCCGCCGGTGATCGCGATGACCAGCAACGGATGCGCCACCACGGCGTGCGCGAACTGCCCGACCAACCCAACCTTGGCGACGGCGTCGGCGCCGGCGGACGCACCGGCGGACGCACCGGCGGACGCACCGGCGGACGCACCGGCGGAGGCGGCGGCTGAGGCGCTTGCGGAAGCGGCAGACGCACCGGCCAGAGCCCCTTGCCTGGCGAGCTCGACCGTCAGCGCGAGCGGTACGGGCACCAGCGCGAGAGCGAGCAACAAGCTCTCGGCCGGAACAAGGTCCGCCGCGAGCCGGCCGCATCGCGCGCAGGTCCGGACGTGCCGGGCGATCCGCTTGCGCCACAAGGGATTCGGCCGGCCGTCCCAGCCCACCAGGACGGCGTCGAGTCCGGAGCAGCGCGGGCCGGCCTCGAGCCCGACGACCACCGCACGGCAGACGTCGAACTGATCGCGCATCCGCTGCACACGCACGCCCGCGTGGGCGACCGTCGACCCGAGTGCGGCCGCGAGGTCGGTCCGGGACAGGTGTCCCGCTGCCTCCAGCCACCACAGCGACAGCACGGTGCGGTTGTCGGGATCCAGCCAGCGTCCGGCCCGTGCGGCCTGCCCGCGCTGCCCGGACAGGCCCAGTCGCAGGATGGCCAGGTCGTCGAAGTCGTCGTCCGCGATGTCGGCCGCCTCGTCGAGCATGGCCGTTCGCGCGCTGTCCGCGGTGCGCCGGTGCCGGTAGGTGCCGACCTGGCGGACCGCGATCGTCAGCAGCCACGCCCGGAAGCTCTCCGGGGTGCGCAGCGCAGGCAGGTCCCGCAGTGCGCGCAGCATCGTGTCCTGGACGATGTCGTCGACGTCGGATCGCGGGCCCACGGCGCGACCGACCGCGTTGTACACCAGGGGAAGGTAGGTCGTCACCAACTCGTCGACGGCGTCCCGATCGCCGGCCTGCGCCGCAACGACGAGCGCCGCTTCGCTGGTACCAGTAGGTCGCATGCGCCCGCACCTGTCTGCCGCGCCTGAGCGGCCGCAACCCGGCCTCGTGTGACTGTCGACGACGGGACGGACGGCGTCAAGACGACGACCGTCAATAACCACTTCGTCGGGACGGCCAAAACTGTTATTCGGCGCGGTCGTCCGGAGTCCTCTTGAACACTTGAGTCCGGTGTGGCAATCTGCTGACATCGATGTTAGCGCTCACTATCGTCTCTACCTGGCAATACAGCAAGATTTCGACGGATGATGTGATCGTTAACGTCGCCTATTTCGGGACTTCGAGGGAACGAAGGAGGTCAGCCATGGCACCTACGCTGCCATCCAGGCGTCTTCGCGGAATCGCCCGAGCCGTCGTGGCCGCGGCAACGCTGGCCGCGGCACTCCTCGTCGCCGATGTCGCACCATCGAGGGCGGCGACCGCACAGTCCTGTGACATCTACGCCTCCGGTGGCACCCCGTGCGTCGCCGCGCACAGCACGACCCGGGCGCTGTACGGCTCGTACGCCGGACGGCTGTACCAGGTCCGGCGCTCGTCGGACAACGCCACCCGGGACATCGGCGTGTCGAGCGCGGGCGGATACGCCGACGCGGCCGCGCAGGACTCGTTCTGCTCCGGCACGACCTGCGTCATCACGATCATCTATGACCAGTCCGGTCGGGGTAACCATCTCACCCAGGCGCCTCCCGGCGGGTTCGCCGGCCCGGCCCCGGGCGGCTACGACAACCTCGCCAACGCGACGGCGGCACCCATCACCATCAACGGCCACAAGGCCTACGGCGTCTTCGTGGCCCCCGGTACGGGCTACCGCAACAACAACACCAACGGCATTGCCACCGGCGACCAGCCGGAGGGAATGTACGCGATCTTCGACGGTACCCACTACAACGGCGGCTGCTGCTTCGACTACGGCAACGCCGAGCGGAACAGCCGGGACAACGGCAACGGCACCATGGAGGCCATCTACTTCGGCAACATCAAGGTCTGGGGCTACGGCACCGGGAACGGCCCGTGGGTCATGGCTGACCTCGAGAACGGCCTGTTCTCCGGTGTGAACGCCGGCTTCAACGCCAACGACCCGACGGTGAACCACCGCTTCCTGACCGCCATCGTCAAGGGCGAGCCGAACCACTGGGCCATCCGGGCCGGCAACGCGCAGTCCGGCGGCCTGTCGACCTACTACAACGGGGCGCGTCCCAACGTGGCCGGGTACAACCCGATGCGGAAGGAAGGCGCCATCATCCTCGGAATCGGCGGCGACAACAGCCATGGCTCCGCGGGCACGTTCTACGAGGGTGTGATGACCTCCGGCTATCCGACCGACGCCACCGAGAACGCCGTTCAGGCCAACGTGGTCGCTGCCGGCTACGGTGCTGGCGGCGGCGGGGGAGGTGGCCTGACGCCCGGCTCGAGCGTCTCGCTGCGCGCGACGACGGCCTGCTGCACGACCCGGTACATCACACACTCGGGCAGCAGCGTCGTCACCTCGGTGGTCACCTCGTCGAGTTCGTCCACCGACAAGGGCAACGCGTCCTGGACCGTGCGGGCCGGCCTGGCCAACAGCGCCTGCGTGTCGTTCGAATCCAGGAACACCCCGGGCAGCTTCCTACGACACCAGAACTATCAGCTCTTCCTGCACGCCAACAACGGCAGTTCGCTGTTCGCCTCCGACGCGACGTTCTGCCCGCAGGCCGGCATGAACGGGCAGGGCAGTTCGTTCGCCTCCAGCAACTTCCCGAGCCGCTTCATCCGCCACTACGCCAACAACGTCTACATCGCCAGCAACGGGGGCTCGAACACCTTCGACGCCACCGCCCTGTGGGCCGACGACGTGAGCTGGGTCGTCACACCGTCCTGGGCGTAGCGGTCGGCACCACCCCGATCCGGCCGTCCCGCGCAGCGGGGCGGCCGGACCCCCGGCCGGTCAGGTGGCGACCCGCGTCGCCGACCGGACGGGTGTTGACGGCTCCCCGGCGTCGTCAGCGACGACCTCCCGCCAGTCGGCGCCGGCACCGCGCCATGCGCTGGCCAGAATCTCCGCGGTTGCCCGGCCCGGGCAGAGATGGACGCGAGACCGACCATGGCTTCCGCCGACCTGCGCCACCACCTCCCATTGCTGACCGTTACTGCGAATGAACACGTCGCGACGCTCACGCGGGCTGAGACTTCCGTTCCACCAGTGGCGTTCCACCTTCACCTGCTGACCGTATAGCGCCGCGCGCGACCGGGGAAGGTGGCGGACGGCGTTGTTCACGTTTGACGGGTGGCGGGCTTGCGGTGGATCCGGTAGTGCAGGACGAGAAATGGCAGGCCGAACAGGGAGAATGCGTGTTCGGCCCTGAGCTGGTCGCCGTCGAGGTAAACGTCGAGTTGCTCGGTGAAGCCGTGCACGGCCAGCGCGGTCAGTTCCCGGCCGTCCGGATCGACGTAGGTCAAATAGTGGCCGGGATGCTCGAGTTCACTGCGGCTGGTGAGAATCAGCCCGCCGCCGGGCCGGGTGCGCGGCTGCAGCGTGGCGGTGAAGCTGCCCTGGGGAACCGGGAAGCCGACGCTGACGTATCCGCGCCCGTCGTGCCGGTAGGTGGTGTAGATGCCGACGTAGATGGGCTCGTCCGTGTCGCTGAACGAACGGATCCAGCCGCGGACGGCGAGGGCGGCCTGGTCGGGCACGGTGATGGTGTCGATGCGGCTGCGGATCCCCCGTTGGGTCTCCCGCTGGTTCATCGGGACGTTCGCCTGGCCGAGGGGGCGGGCGACCAGCGTCCGGTAGAGCAGGTAACCGGGCCGCACCCAGAGCTTCCACTCCGGGACGATGTCGAGCCGGAACCGGGTGGTGTGCTCGTAGAACTCGCGGACCTCTGCGTCCACGCTGGCCGGGTCGAACTCGGGCCCACGCAGTTCGTCGAGGGAGGCGACGATGCCCACGTCCGACTCGTCGGCGACGTACGTGCCGCCGATGACGCCGGCAAGCTGCTCGACGTACCCGGTCCCCACGTACCTGGACCGGGCTTCGTGCGGCACGACGAATGGCAGGTCACTGGCCCGGACCCGGTCGGCGAGCAGGCTGACCTGCGCGTCGCGGAACACCAGCGCCGAGGCGATGCGGTAGGCGAGCATCGTGGCACTGGCGGTGACGGCCGCAGGCACGGGTCGGCGACGGGTGGCGAGGGCGTGTCCGACAGCTGCGCCGAACAGCGGTCCGAGCAGCACCTTCTGCGGGCGCACACCGAGCAGCCCCCCGAGCGCGCCGGTTGCCGTTGCCACGGCCACCGGCCCGGCGCCGGTCATGCGCCCGGCGGCCCATCCCAGCGGGGCAACCAGTGCGGCACTCGTCGCGATCCGTTGCCACAACGGCGGAATCTGGCCGGGACGCTGCCGGGCACGGGCGATCCGCTCCGAGGTCGCCAGGCCGGCCGCCCCGGCGATCGCACCGATGGCGGCCCCGCGTGGCCCCCGGTGGCCGGCGAGCGCGGCCCCGGCGACCGCGCCGATGACGGCCGCCGCGGCGACCGATCCCTTGCGCTGCTGCGATCCCGCTGCCATCGCCCGAACCTACCCGGACCGGTCGCTGTCGCGTCGGATCACCATCCAGTAGGTGCCGACCCGGCGGCCGGCGACCGGCATCCTGTCGGAGCCCACCGACAGGTCCGGCGACGATTCGTGGACCGTCGGCCAAGGCCGACCGAGTTCAGCCGGACGCACGTGTCGGGTAGCGGATAGGCACGGACCGACGACTCGGGTCGGTATGGACTGTTCTGCCCGCGCCGGCTGTCGGGTTCCCGCTGCCGCGGCGGCAATGGAACGGGTCGATGGAACGGCATGGAACGCCTACCGGGTGTTGTCGTTCCACCATCCGGCGCGGGAGGTTCGCGCATGCTGTACGACTGGAGCCGGGCCGACCGGCAGGACGAGACAGGGGCAGTCGCGCCGTCCGGGGTGTTCTTCGACGAGACGTTGCGCGATGGCGTTCAGGCGCCGAACGTCGCCAATCCCACCATCGAGCAGCGCCTCCAGGTGGTGGACCACATGGTGCGGGCCGGCATCCGGTGCGCCGACCTCGGCTTCCCGGGGTCGGGACCCGCCGCCGCGCAGGCCAGCCTGGCCACCGCCAGGCACATCGCTGCGCAGCGCCACCCGTTGGTGCCGGGCTACGCGGGCCGGACCCATCCCACCGACGTGCGGGCGATCTGCGAGATCGCGCAGCGCTCCGGCATCGCCGTCGACGCCTACGTCTTCATCGGGATCAGCCCCATCCGCCAGTACGTCGAGGACTGGTCGGTCTCGTCCATCGTCCGTGACATCCGGGTGGCCGCGGACCTCTGCCGGCGCGACGGGGTGGACTTCGTGCTGGTCCTGGAGGACTCGTCCCGGTGCACGCCGGGCATCCTGGCCCGCGTCTACGGCGTGGCGGTGGACCTCGGGATCACCCGGATCACGCTGTGCGACACGGTGGGTGCGGCGGTCCCGGCCGGCGCCGACGCCGTGGTCCGCTGGTCGACGAAGTACTTCGAGAGGCGTCAGCACGAGATGGCTCTCGAGTGGCACGGTCACAACGACCGCGGCCTGGCGCTGGCCAACTCGTTGGCCGCGTTGGCGGCGGGGTGTGCCCGGGTACACGGCACCGTGCTCGGCATCGGCGAGCGCGCGGGGAACGCCTCCATCGACCAGCTCATCGTGAACAGCCGGCTGGAGCACGGCAGCGGCCACGACCTGACGGCCCTGCGCGAGTACTGCGAGTTCGCCTCCCGGGTCCTCGCCGTCGGCATTCCCCCGAACTATCCGGCGATGGGCCGCGACGTGTTCAAGACAAGCGCGGGGGTGCACGCCTCGGCGATCCTCAAGGCGCACCGCAAGGGCGACGTGGCCGTCAAGGACAGCGTGTACTCGGGCGTCCCGGCCGGCCTGCTCGGTCGCGAGCAGGAGGTGCTCATCGACGCGTCCTCCGGCGCGAGCAACGTCCGGTACTGGCTCGCCGTCAACGGCGTCGCTGGCTCCGATGGCGTCAACGGCGCCGCCGCCGACGGCGGCCTGGTGGAGGACGTGCTGCGGCACGCGAAGCGGGCCGGCCGGCCGTTGACCGACGACGAGATAAGGCGGGTCATTGTCACGAGAAGCTGAGCCGGTCCGGCTGCGCGGCCCCGTCCTCGTCCTCACCGAGGATCCCGGTCTGATCGCGGCCCAACTCGACCGGACGGTGACCGCGTCGCCGGACGCACTGGTGCGGCAGCCGTTGCTGGACAACGTCTCCACCGACGAGATCATCCCGGGGTGGTGCTGCTACTGGTACGACCGGCGGCTCGGCGAGTACGCCTACCTCGGGCTGCGGCACGCGCCGCCGGCCGAGGGCGCGGTGCGGGCCCTGCACCCGCAGGTGATCGTCAGTGGGCACGGGAAGGGCTGCGGCTCGTCCCGGGAGCATGCCGTGTACGCGGAGAAGTACGCCGGCGCGCAGATCGTGTTCGCCCGCTCCTTCGAGCGGATCTACCAGCAGAACTGTCGCAACGTCGGCATCCTCACCTGCGACGACTTCGACCTGCTTTCCGCGTTGCTCGCGGGCGAGGAGGTCGGGCTCGAGGAGTTCACCCGACGCTCCACCGGTGTCGAGCGGGCCATCATCGCGCTCGGCGGTTTGTTCGGCTACCACCGGGCCCGCGCGGGCGCCCGCGCTGCTGCTGAGGCCGCTGACGCCACCGCGCCGCCCGTGGAGACGCGCTTTGCCGCGCCGCGTCCGCTCAACTACGTCGAAAAGATCATCCAATCCCGGCTGGCGGCCGGGAACCGGTGCCCGGGCGGCGCCACGGTGCGCGTCGGCGAGTCCTACTTCGTCGAGGCGGACGTGCGGTTCTCGCACGAGTACGTGACGCCGATGGCCGCCGAGATGTTCACCGCGCAGTTCGGCCCGGACGCCGTGGTGGCGGACCCGGACTCGTGCTACTTCTTCCAGGACCATCTCTCGCTGGCCGCACCGGTGCTCGCCCGGCGCCGCAACGGCACCGAGCTGATCGCGCGGGTCGACGACCTGAGTGTGCGGCAGCGTGACTTCGCCGCGCGCGCCGGTGGACACTTCGTCGGACCCGGCCGAGCGATCTGCCACACGTATCTGGTGGAGAACCTGGCCCGCCCGGGCGAGGTGGTCGTCGGAACCGACAGCCACACCTGCACCAGCGGCGCGGTCGGCGCGTTCGCGTTCGGTGTCGGCGCCACCGACATCGCCGCCGCCTGGTACACCCGGCAGGTTCTGGTGAAGGTGCCCGAAGTGGTGAAGGTCAACCTCGTCGGACGGGTCCGGCAGGGCGTGTGCGCCAAGGACGTCGTGCTCACCCTGCTGGGCCATCCGGGCATCGCCGGCAGCCGGACCATCGGCCGGGTCCTGCTGTTCACGGGCCCGGGCTGCGCCGCGTTGAACATCGACGAGCGCACCACGCTGTGCAACATGGCGGTCGAGGCCGGTGCGACGACGGCCGTCATCGAGCCCGATGCGGTGACTCACGGGTTCCTGGCCGGGCGCGGCGAACCCGCCACCGTCTCGCCACCGGTCGCGGACGAGGGCGCGGCGCCGGTCGCGGACGAGGGCGCCGCCTACGCCGGCGTGGTCGAGGTCGACCTCGACGCTGTGGAGCCGATGGTGTCGCTCCCCGGGGACCCCCGCAACGCGGTTCCGCTGAGCTCGGTCGGCCGCGCGGTGACGATCGACCGGGCCTATGGCGGCTCGTGCACCGGCGGCAAGGCGCACGACATGGACATGTACGCCAGCGTGTTCGCGGTCGCCCGGGAGCGCGGGTTGCGGGTGCCGGCCGGCGTCACGGCGTACGTCCAGATGGGCAGCCAGTCGGTGCTCGCCTACGCCACCGCCCGCGGCCACGTCCAACTGTTCGAGGACGTCGGGGTGCGCGTACTGCCGCCGTCGTGCGGCGCGTGCATCAACGCCGGTCCGGGCGTGTCCGAACGGGCCGACGAGGTCACCGTCAGCGCCCAGAACCGCAACTTCCCCGGCCGCTCCGGCCCGGGTCAGGTCTATCTGGCCTCGCCCTACGTCGTCGCGGCGAGCGCGATCGCCGGCCGGCTCTGCTCCGTCGAGGAGTTGGGGACATGACGTCGTGAGGATCGCGGTGATTCCGGGCGACGGGATCGGCACCGAGGTGGTGCCGGCGGCGGTGCGCGTGCTCGGCCTACTGACCAAGGAACTGCGCCTGGACCTCGAGTGGGAGACCCTCGACTGGGGCGCGCACCGGTGGCTCACCGACGGCGTAGGCATCCCGGCCGGGGCCGTGGAGATGCTGGCGCGCGACTACCGCGCGATCCTCTTCGGTGCCCTCGGCGACCCGCGGATCCCGGACATGGCGCACGGCAGGGCCATCCTGCTGGGCCTGCGCCGCCGCCTCGGCCTGTACGTCAACCACCGGCCGATCAGGCTTCCCGCCGGGACCGTGGACCTGTACCGGGAGAACACGCAGGGCCTGTACGCCGGCGTCGGCGGGACCGTCCACTGTGGAGCCGAGGCGGAGGTCGCCGTGGACGAGTGCGTCTACACGCGCGCGGCGGTCACCAGGTTCGTCCGGTTCTGCCTGCGCGACCTGCACCGCAACGGGCGGCGGCGGGTGACGCTCGTGCACAAGGCCAACGCGATGCCGCACACCGGTTCGCTGTGGCGGGAAGTGTTCCTCGACGAACTCGCCGCGCTGCCCGATCTCACAGGCAGCGAGGAATACGTCGACGCGTTCTGCTACCACCTCGTCCGCGACGCCTCCCGGTACGAGGGCGTGCTGACCGAGAACCTGTTCGGCGACATCGCCAGCGACATCGGCGCCGCACTGATGGGTGGGCTCGGCGTCGCCGCGAGCGCGAACCTGTGTCCGGAGACCGGCTTCGGGCTGTTCGAACCGGTGCACGGCAGCGCGCCGGACATCGCGGGTACCGGTGTGGCGAACCCGTACGGAGCCATGGCGTCAACGGCCATGCTGCTGGACCACGTCGGCCACGGCGAGGCGGCCGCGTGTCTGCGACAGTGCCTGGACTTCGCCGCCCGCGGCCCGACCGCGACCCCCGACCTCGGTGGGACCGCGACCACCGACGAGTTCACCGCGACAGTGCTCCGCCGGCTCGAGAGGACGTTGAGAGACCATGGCTGACCCGACGTTCGCCGTCGCCTTCGCCGAGGCGCTGGAAGATCTCGGCGTGCGGCGGGCGTTCGGGGTGTCCGGTGGGGCCATCTCGTTCTTCTGGTCGGCGCTGGGCGGCACCGGCATCGAGGTGACCCACTTCCGGCACGAGAGCGGTGCCGCCTTCGCCGCGTGCGAGGCCAGCATCGTCTCGAACGCCCCCGTCGTGGTCTTCGTGACCACCGGGCCGGGCCTGACCAACGCCCTCACCGGCGCCTACGCGACCCGGCACGAGCCCGCGCGGGTCATCCTGGTCAGCGCGTCCACCGAGAGCGGCATGCTCGGGCGGCGACCGATCCAGGAGACCGGGCCGCGCACCCTGCCACAGGAGGGCATTTTCACCGCGGGGCCGCTGTTCGACTTCGCCACCGTCGTCACCGACGCCGACCGGTTGCCCGCTCTGATCGACGAACTGGCCACGGCGGTGACCGGCCGGCAGCGCTTCCTGGCGCACGTCAGCCTGACGCTGCGCGCGCAGCGGGGCCTGACCGCCCGCGTGCCGGCCCCCGCCGTCCGCGCGCCGGCCGCGGCCGCGGCCCGCGCCGGTGCACCGCGGCGCTCCGTCGTGGCCCGGGCCGCCGCCGACGCCTACGAGATGCTGCGCGACCGGCCGTGGGTGCTGTGGGTCGGCGGTGGCACCCGGCCGCTGGCCGGCCCGGTGCGCCGGCTGGCCGCCGCCGCCCGCGTCCCGGTCATGGCGACCCCGCGCGGCAAGGGGGTCATCGCCGAGGACGACCCCTCCTACCTCGGCGTGACCGGCTTCGCCGGGCACCCGTCGGTGCTCGCCTACCTGCGGCGCGAACGGCCGGAATACACGCTGGTGCTGGGCAGCTCACTGGGCGACTTCGGGTCGGGCTACCACCCCGGATACGCGCCGGGCACCGCGCTCGTCCACGTCGACACTGATCCCTCCGTCTTCGGGCGGGCTTATCCCGACGTCAAGACGGTGCCGGTGGCCGCCGACGCGGGCACCTTCACCGACGAATTGACCGCCCTGTTCGAGGCCCGGCCGAGCGCACCTCTCATGCCGCAACCCGACGCCCGAACTGCTGGCGAGGCGACAGGCCAGGACGAGCCGATCCATCCCGGCCACCTGATGGACGCCGTCCAGGCCGCGTTCGTCGGCAGGGGGCTGCTGGTGATGGCGGAGACCGGTAACGCGCTCGCCTGGGCGATCAACCGGTTGCGGTTCACCGACCCGCGGCAGTGGCGCGCACCGTCCGGGCTCGTCGGATCGATGGGCCATTTCAGCACCGGCGTCGTCGGCGCCGCCCTCGCATCCGGGCGCCGGGCGGTGGCCCTCGTGGGCGACGGCTCGATGTTGATGCTCAACGAGGTGAGCACGGCGGTGGCCACGGGTGCGCCGGCGACCTGGGTGGTGCTCAACGACTCCTGCTACAACATGTGCGCGCAGGGCGTCGAGGTCCTGGGACTGACCAATGTGGACTGTGCCCTGCCGGCCACCGACTTCGCCGCGTACGCCCGCGCCCTGGGCGCCGCCGGGTCAACCGTGCGGCGCCCGGCCGACCTGCCGGGCGCGCTGCGGGCGGCGGCCCACCGGCCCGGCCCTGTCGTCGTGGACGTCCACGTCGACCCGCGGGTCGGGGCGCCGACGGCGGGTCGCAACGCCGGCCTGCTGCGCGACAGTGCCGGCGCGCGGCCCTGACGGCGGTGCGGCGGCGTGTCACCGACCCGTGGAACCCCCGCCGTGCCACCGCATGACGATCGCACCGTAGGTGGCACCGACCCCGCCGGCGTGCAGCACGACCAGATCGCCGTGGTGCAGCAGGCCCCGGTGCTCGGCGGTTTCGAGCACCAGCGGGAGGCTGACGCTGAACAGGTAGCCGGTCGTGGCGAAGGTGTCCACGGAGCGGGCCCGGGACAGCCCCACCGTCTCCTGAGTCACGGCGCGCAGCCATTGGGTGCCCTGGTGGACCGCGAAGAAGTCGACGGCGTCCGGTGCCTCTCCGGCCTCCGTCAGCGCAGCGGTGACGACCTCGTTCGCCCGGTCGGCGGTCTCCAGGAAGACCCGCACGGCTGCCGAAGGGTCGGCGCGGTGCAGGACGATGCGGCCGTCGTCGTACCACCGGCCGCCCCGCACGCTGGCGACGAGCGCGCGCGGGTACGAGCCGTCGGTGCGGTGCACCGCCGCGAGGACGCCCGCGCCCGGGACCGGCCCGACCACCACGGCCGCCGCGCCGTCGCCGAAGGCCGGGGAGCCCGGGTCCTCGGGATCGAGCAGGCGCGAGCCGAGGCACGACTGCACCAGCAGCGCGTGCCGGGCGTGGCCGGCGGCGATCATCCGAGCCGCGAGGGAAAGCTGCGCCAGGATCGAGTACCCGGACGCCTCCGCCTGCATCGTGAAGCACCCGGGTTGCAAACCGAGCATGCGGTGCAGCGTGCAGGCCGGGTTGCCCAGCAGGTACTCGGGTACGGCGGTGTGGGTCAGCAGGATGTCCACTTCGGACCTGTCGACACCCGACCGCGCAATGGCCCGCTCGGCGGCGTCCACCTCCATGTCGGTGGCCGTCAAGCCGCCAGCCAGCACCCTGCGCTCGGTCACTCCCTGGAACGGGTCGTGCGCCTGCGCGGCCATGGCGGCCCGCACCCTGGCCATCGCCGGGGTCAACTCCCGCGCACCGGGCGCCGGTGGTGCCGGCCGCTCCCGCCATCGCCGCACGGTGCGCGGCGGCCACCAGTCGTTCGTCCGGCTCTGTGGCGGCAGATGCGTTGCCATGCCGAGGATCCCGACTCCTGGACGCATGAACGGAGCATGCCATGAGCCATGTCAATCTGGCGGATCCGGATGTTTACACTCGCGGCGTTCCGCACGAGGTGTTCCGCCGCCTGCGCGCCGAGACGCCCGTGAGCTGGCATCCGGAGCCGAACGGGACGGGCTACTGGGCGGTGACCCGTCACGCGGACGCCACCACGGTGCTGCGGCAGCCGCAGGTGTACTCGTCCTGGCGCGGGGGAGCGCTGCTGGCCGACCCGCCGGAGCGGTTCCTCGACCGGCTGCGGGAGAGCATGATGCATCGCGACCCACCGGAGCACACGCGGCTGCGGGCTCTCGCCAAACACGCGTTCGCGCCCCGGCGCCTGGCGCGGACCGAAGACCGCATCGCACAGCGGGCACGGTCGCTTGTCGACGCCGTCCGGGCCGCCGGCGGCGGCGACTACGCCACCGACGTGGCCGGACGGATGCCGCTGTTCGCCATCTGCGACATCCTCGGGGTGCCCGTCGAGGACCGGGCGGCGCTGTACGGGCTGACGGCCCGGATGCTGGGCACCGAACTGGCCGATCCGGTGGAGGCGCTGCGGGACAGCATCAGGGCGGCCGAGCAGATGCGCGAGTACGCCGCCGGTCTCGCCGAGGCCAAGCGCCGCGAACCGGCCGACGATCTGGCGACCGGCCTGCTCCGGGCCGAGGTCGACGGGCGCCGGCTGACCCAGGGCGAGTTCGAGGCGTTCATCATGCTGATGGTCAACGCCGGTGCCGATACCACGCGCAGCCTGCTGTGCCTAGGGTTGGACCTGCTGCTGGACCGGCCGGATCTGGTCGACCGGCTGCGCCGGGACCCCACCCGGCTGCCGGCGGCGGTCGAAGAGTTGCTGCGGTACGTCAGCCCGGTCATCCACCTGCGCCGCACCGCCGCCCGCGACACCCGCCTGGGCGGGACGCGCATCGCCGAGGGCGACAAGGTGGTCGTGTTCCTGCCGTCGGTCAACCGCGACGAGTCGACGTTCCACCGCGCGGACGAGGTGGACCTCGGCAGGGAACCCAACCCGCATCTCGCGTTCGGCGCCGGCGCCCACTACTGCCAGGGCGCCGCGCTCGCCCGGCTGGAGATGCGGCATGTGCTGCGTGAGACGTTGCTGCGGTTGGACCGCATCCAACGGGTCCGCCCGCTGGTCGGCGCGCGTAGCAACTTCGTGCGCCGGGTCCGTCACCTCGAAATCACCTGCGGATGAGCCGTGTGCAGGAGGGCGGCGAGGGTCGGCCTACCAGCCGAAACGGCGGCGCTTACGGCCGGTGAGCCGCTGGACGACGTTCGCGCCGCGGCGCAGCAGCCGAGTGGTCCGCGTGGTGCCGCGACGTGCCTCGATAGTGTCGCTGACCTTCCTGACACCAGCGATCGCCAACGGTACCGCGACCGCTGCAATCACCCAGCGAGCGATCATCTTGGGGAACACTGCTGCCTCCATTCAACGACTGCGACGCCTGACAGGCGTCGAATACCCGGCCGACGGCGCAGAAAACCGATCTCCGACGACGGAGCGCCGGTTTGACGGCTGGCGTTGCGGGCATCGGGATGCCATGGGTGACTACACAGCCGAGCACACCAGCGACGACTCTGCGCGCGCCAAGGTAACCGAGCTGATCCGCGACGGCCGGATCTGCATGTTCACCACGATGACCCCGGAGGGTCGGCACGTGAGTCGCCCCATGGCGTTGCAGGAGGCGGAGTTCGACGGCGATTTGTGGTTCTTCGCCTACGACGACAGCCCGAAGGCCGTGGAGATTGCGACGCACCCGCAGGTCAACGTCGCCTTCAGCACGAAGAGCAACGCCTGGGTCTCGGTGTCCGGACGCGCCGAGGTGGTACATGATCGGGCCAAGGCGCAGCAGCTGTGGAGCCGTTCGCTCAAGGCTTGGTTTCCCGACGGCCTGGACACGGACGGACTTGCGTTGATCAAGGTGGCGGCCGAGTCGGCCGAGTACTGGGATGCGCCGCACGGAAAGGTCGTGACCCTGATCCAATACGCGGCATCCGTCGCATTGCGTCGCAACCCGCCCGTCGGTGAGAACCAGGTCGTCGAGCTCACCTGAGGTCACTCCGGCCGCGTACTAGCGAGCGTGGAAGCCGAAGGCGCGGACCCAGTCGTCCGGGGCGGTCGAGAGCAGTTGTTCGGCCATCTCGTCGGCGGCTCCGGCGGGGTCGGCCCGGGCGCTGGTGAGACGCAGCATCTGCTGGCTGTGATGCCACTTGTCGCCTTCGGCAATGGTGGCTTCGAACGAGAGCACCACGCCTTCCTGTTTCCATGCCGGACCGACCCATCTCATGGTCAGGGTGGGCGGCAACACGAGATCCAGCGGCCTGAGGTGCTCTTCGAGGAGACGGGCCGTCCGGCGCCGTGGCGTCTCCCAGGACCGGTCGCTCGTCGCGCGTTGCACCTCGGCGACGTACTGGTCGTGGTCGAAGTGGATGTCACGCAGGTCCCACGGTGTGCCTTCGTGGTCGCCGGCCTCGGGTTCGACGGGGCCCCCGAAGACGCCTGTGTAGTCACGGAAATCGATCCATGAGATTCGCTTGCGGTCGGGGGAGGCGACGATGACGGGGGCGATGACGCCGCAGCCGGCTACGCCACAGGAGCATCGGTACACGGCGACCCGGCGTCCGGCGTCGTCGGGAACGAGCGGCGAGGAGGCACCGAGGATCTCGGCGGGATCGAAACCCTGCCAACCCTTGGCGACCTTCTCGAAGGGACCCTCGCCGTTGACGTAGACGCCGACGACCGGCCAGTCGGGCCCGCCGTCGAGCACGTGGAACCGGAGTGTGAGGACGGAGACGCCGTCCGCAGTCTTGGGCGCATCGTTCATTCGGGCGGCGTTTCGCGGCACGCCGTGAGCCATCGCCGTGAGCCATCGCCGTGAGCCATCGCCGTGAGCCATCGCCGTGAGCCATGGTCGGGAGCCATCGTGCTGGTGCAGCGTCCTTACGATATCCGCGTGACAGACCTTCTCGCACAGATCAGGGCGACGCCGTGGCTCGCCGACCTGCTCGCCTCCCGGTTCGACTTCGACCTCACCCGCGACGACCCCGTCGAGCCCGTGCATCTGGCCAGCGGTGACGCGCTCGAGCCCATCGCCGGCGACGCCAGTGGTGGCACGTTCCTGCGCACACCCGCTGGAGCAGTCGTCTACGCAGGTTCCGAAGGCGTGGGCGGCCTGATCGCGTCGAACCTTCGGGACGCGCTGGCCCTGGTGGTGGGGCTGCCAAGCCTGCACGACGCGCTTGCCCTGCCCTACGACGACGGCCTGCGCGCCTACCTCGCCCGGTGTGACGAGGAGATTCGCCGCGACGACGCGGCACTGGGACGGCCCACGCTGGACGACGCCCGCGCCCGGGTACGCGATGCTCTGGACCTCCCGCCGGCGGATGACCTGTTGGCGGGGCTACACGCCGGTGCGGTGGACGACACCTACCGGCCGATCAGCGAACATGGACCGTACGACCCGATGCTACGGACCTGACCGATGTGGAATCAGACGTCGGCTTCGATGGCGAACGTGTTGCCGTCCGGGTCCTGGAACCACGCGATGCGTCCGCCGCCGGCCCGCGGAGTGATCCCCCTGGCGTCGTGTTCGAATTGCTCGTAGCGGGTGATCTCGACGCCGGACGAGACGAGTTCGTCGACGATCTGCTCGATGTCGTCGACATACCACGTCGCCAGTGTGGCCTGCGTCTTGCCCGCAGTTGCCGACTCGTACACGTTCAGTGCAGGGCCGCCACCAGAACCGTAGACGCGGCTGCCGTCGACGATGTGGGCACTGGGCCCGGACCGCAGAGCCCGCAGGCCCAGTTTCCCCTCGTAGAACGCGACCGCCGTCTGAATGTCGGACACGGCGATCGACGCTCTGACGTGGTAGCGGTCCAGGGGCATGAGCTCACTCTCTCATATGTGCCGCACGTCGCGGACCATGCGGATCTCCCGCACGCCGCCGTCGACCTGGGCCGTCCCGTCGGCAACGAAGCCGTGCTTGCGGTAGAACGCCTGCGCGCGAGGGTTGGGATCGGCGACCCACAGTGCCGCCGACTCGGCGCGGTCGATGACGGCCTCCAGCAACGCTCGCCCGGCACCCGTGCCGTGGTCGGCTGCCAACACATAGAGCACGTACAGCTGTCTCGTCCACGCCGCCGCGGCGTCCAGCGGCGGGCCGGACATGGCGATCCCGATCAACCGGCCATCCCGCTCGGCGACAGCCGCCCGGTTGTCGCGATATCGCTCGTCGGTCAACGCAGTTGTCCAGAACCGCTCCCGCGCGGCCGGAAAGCCCGGATCATCGAGCACCGCGTCCGGCATGAGCCCCCGATACGTCTCCTGCCAGCACCGCACATTGACCCGCGCCATCTGCGCAACGTCCTCGACCCGCGCGGAGCGAACGGTCGGCGAAGCGTCCACCGCCGAATCGTATGCTCTTGTGACCCGCAGGGTCATTGTGGTTCTAGATCCGTCGCGTGGTGGTGGGCCCACTGCGCGAGTGTGCGTGCCGGGACTCCTGTTCCCGGTCCCGCGGCGTCGTTGAATCACTCACGCGCGCCGGTTGGCGTCCTCCAGGTAGTGGAGCACGGCGGCGACGCGGCGGTCGGTGCGATCCGTCGGCGTCAGGTCGAGTTTCGCGAAGATGCTGCGGATGTGCTTGTGTACGGCGCCTTCCGTGACGAACAGCTTCTCGGCGATCGCCGCGTTCGCCAGTCCTTCCGCCATCAGCGCCAGCACCTCACGTTCGCGCGGGCTGAGCCGTTCCATCCGGGCGTCGGGCCGCGTGCGCACCATCAGTTGCGCGACGACCTCGGGGTCGATCGCGGTACCGCCGTCGGCCACCCGGGTGAGCGCGGCGAGGAACTCCTGTACCCGGCCGACCCGTTCCTTGAGCAGGTAACCGAGGCGGGCGCTGCCGTCGGTGAGCAGGTCGGTCGCGAACGCCTGCTCGACGTAGGCGGAGAGCACCAGCACGGCGAGCCCGGGCTGCCGTCGACGTGCCTCCACCGCGGCGCGGATTCCCTCGTCGGTGTGGGTCGGCGGCATCCGCACGTCGACGATCGCGACGTCGGGCTTCTCGGCGTCGACGGCCGCCAGGAAGCCGTCCGGATCGCCGGTGGCGGCGACCACGTCGAGACCCTCGGCGCGCAGGAGCAGCGCGAGGCCCTCGCGCAGCAAGGCGTCGTCCTCGGCGATCACGATCCGCATGGCAGGCTCACATCCAGCGTGGTGGGTCCCCCGTGAGGGCTGGTGAGGATCAGCGTTCCATCGTGCGCCTCGGTGCGCTGGCGGATGCCGCGGATCCCGGATCCGGTCTGCTCGTCGGCGCCGCCCCTACCGTCGTCGATGACCCGTACCCGCAGCCGGTCGCCTTCCCGCAACACGGTGACGATCGCCTGCCGCGCGCCGCTGTGCTTGGCGATGTTCGTCAACGCCTCGGCCACCACGAAGTAGGCCGTCGCCTCGACCGAGGCCGCGCACCGCACCGGCACGTCGGTGTCGACCCGGCACGGCACGGGGCAGTCCGCGGCCAGGCCGGCGAGCGCGTCGGCGAGGCTGCGATCGGTGAGCACCGGCGGAAGGATACTGCGCACCACCCCGCGCAACTCGGCGAGCGCCCGCTCAGCGGCGTCCTGTGCCCGTTCCAGCATGGCGTCGGCCGTGGTCGGGTCACGGGCGACGGCACGCCGAGCGGCGCCGAGCAGAACGTTGACCGCCACGATCCGGTTCTGCGTGCCGTCGTGCAGCGACCGCTCGATGCGCCGCAACTCCGCGGCGTGCGCGTCCAGCGCCGCGGCCCGGGTAGCGGTGAGTTGGGCGACCCGCCGGCTCAGGTCGACGCTCGGGTCCGGTGCGAGCAGCCGCCGCCCCGGCGCGGCCTGCCACCGCGCCAGGCTCGGCATGAGCGTCACTGTCAGCACGAACCACACGGGCGCGAGCGCCGCGACCAGCCACGCGCCGCGCGCGTCATGCACCGTCCACAGTGGAATCGATGCGGTGGCCTCGCCGGCCGGGAGCAGCCGCCACCACAACGGGAACGTGCCGTCACGCACGATGTTGTTCACCATGGCGATCCCGGCCACGCCGAGGGCAAGGCCGACGGTGGCGTGGCCGACCAGCCACCGCAGTTCCCGGCGCATCGCCGGATCGCCGACCGCTTCCCGGAACTGGATCGGTGCCGGCCCGGGGTCGACAACCTCACGCCCCCAGCGCGAGAGCCGTCGGCGTTCCAGGTTGGCGGCTCTGCGCAGGGCCAGCAACGCCGACGGGACCAGCAGCAGCCCGACACCGACGAGGCACGCGACCGCAACGGCGAGGATCCAGACGAGGGTGACCAGCGCCACGAACGCGGTGCCGAGGCCGAACAGGAGCCACTTCAGTGCGTCCACAATGGACCGGATCCGCCGCTTCATCGCCTCGCTACTCCTTGACGCCCATGCCGGCGACCGGTGCGATCCGGAGCAGCCGGTTCACCGGCAGTACCGTCGCGAGCAGCGCCAGCACAGTGGTACCACCCAGGATCGCAACCCAACCCAGCGGTGGCACGTACGGCACGCGCTGTGCGGCGATCGTGTTCACGATGGATGAGAGCGTAACGGCCGCGATCGCCCCGCCGATCAGCAGCGCCATGCCGAGCAGGCCGACCTGTTCGGCGTTGACCATCCGGCGCACCTGCCGCCGGGTCACGCCGACCAGACGAAGCAGGGACAATTCCCGGCCCCGGGCCAGGGCCGCCATCACCATCGTGTTGCCGGCGGCCAACGCGGCGTAGCCGACCATCACACCGATCAGCAACTTGTTGAGCCACGCGCTCAGGGCCAGATCGGTGGTCAGTTCCGCGATGAGTCCGTCGGGGTCGACCACGCGCAGGCCCGGGTGACGGGCGGCGAGAGCGGCCAACGCCGAGTCGAGGTCCGCGGGATCGGCGCCGGGTTCGGCGCGCACCAGCACCCGATCGTCCACATCGGACGTCGTGTGCCCGGCGACCGCGTCGAGGGGCAGGGTCACGTCGCCGAAGCCGAGGCCGCGGTCGTAGATGGCCACCACGCGCAGCCGGACCGGGGTGCCGTCGCCGAGCCACATCGACACCGTCTCGCCGACGTCCCACCCGGACGAACCCGCCTGCACGCTCGACGCCGCGACCGTCGCGCCCCGCAGGTCGGCCAGCGACCCCTTGCGCACCCGCAGGTCCAGCGTGCGGTCGACACCGTCGGTGTCGACGCCCTGTGCCGCCACCAGTTCCGGGCCGTCGAACGCCCGCACGGCGACAGCGGTGCGCCGGATCGCCGTGGCCGCCGCGACCCCGGGCAGCCGCCGCACGTCGTCGGCGACACCGGGCGGCACCCCGGTAGGCGAGACCAGCGCCCGTTCGGCGCGGACGCCGTCGCGGCTCTGCTCGATCGTCTGGCGCTCGAGGTTGTCCTGCAGGAACCACACCGAGCCGCCGAACCCGACCGCGAGCACCAGCGATGTCAGCACGGTGACCATGCCGCGCGCATTGGCGCGCAGGTTCGCCGCGGCCAGGTAGCCGCTGGGTCCCCACACCCGACGCAACACGGGTGCGAGCGCACGGGCCGCGGCCCGGTTGATCCAGGGCCCGAGCAGCGCCACGCCCAGCACGAACGTGTACAGCATGCCGGTCGCCGCGCCGATGGCCGCGAAGCCACCGGAAGCCACGCTCACGGTGGTCAACGCGAACCCACCGGCGAGGCACACCACCCCGAACCCGGCCCGGACCCGGCCGGCGGGCGCCGGTTCCACCGAGACCTCGCCGAGCGCCTCGGTGGGGCGGATCGCGGTCGTGCGCCGCGCGGCGAGCAGCGCCGCGGCCACCGCGACGAGCGCGACCGCCGCGCCGACCACCGGCGCGGCCAGCGCGCCGCCGGTCACGGTGAAGCTCTCCGGGACGAAGCCGCGCACGACCATCCCGTCCCGGGTCCCTCGGGCGGCGAGGTATCCGAGCGGCAGCCCCACCGCCGCCGCGGCGACCGCGAGCATCCCGACCTCGGCCAGCACCAGGCGGCGCACCTGGCCCGGCGTCGCTGCCACGGCCCTGAGCAGCGCAAGGTCGCGCCGCCGGTGCCGCACCGACAGGCCGACCGTGCCGGCCACGATGAACACGACGAGCAACGCCACGTACCCGCCGAACGACCCGGATGCGGCGATGACCATCTCCCGCGTGGCGGCCGCCGCCGGCTCCTCCACCAACCCGATGTCGGTGCCGGTGAATGCGGTGGCACCCGTGTCCGCGGCCAGGCGCCGCAGCGCGGCGGTCACCGCGGCCCGGTCGGCGCCCGGCGTCAACGTGACGAGAACCGCGTCGACCCGGTCCGCGCGCAACCAGGGACGCTCGTCACCGGTCGCCGACGCCACACCGGGAACGGCGGCGGCCGCGCCCACCAGGGCCGCCGGGACGCCGACGCGTTCCGGAAGGACCACAGTGGACGATGAGGTCTCCCCGGTGAAGTCCGTCGACGTCACCGTCAAATTGCTCGGCGCGATGACGACGTCGGCCGCCGCGTAACGCTCGGACTTGCCGTGGTAGCGCAGACCGGATTCCAGGAACACGCCGCATGCCATCAGAATCACCACTCCGACGGCGAGCGCGACAAACGTCGCCACGGCGCCGCCCATGCGGTGGCGCAACAGGTGGAAGGCCAGGCCGGACATGGCTCACACCCTCTCGACGGAAACGCGCTGGCGGCGGCCGAGGCGCGCCAGCTGCTCGGCGATGCGCTCCGCGCCGGGCTGCGGGGTGTCGTGGACGATCCGACCGTCGGCGAGCACCAGCACGCGGTCGGCGTAGCTCGCGGCGACCGGATCGTGCGTCACCATCACCACCGTCTGACCGGACTCGTCGACCACCGTGCGCAGCAGGGCCAGCACCTCGGCCGCCGTCTCGGTGTCGAGGGCGCCGGTCGGCTCGTCGCAGAAGATCACCTCGGGCCGGGTGACCAGGGCCCGGGCGATCGCCACCCGTTGCTGCTGGCCGCCGGACAGTTCGGCCGGCCGGTGCCGCAACCGGTCACCGATGCCGACCCGGGTGACGACGTGGTCCAGCCAGCCGCGGTCCGGGCGCGCACCGGAGAGGCGGAACGGCAGCAGGATGTTCTCCTCGACGGTCAGCGCGCCGATGAGGTTGAACGCCTGGAACACGAAGCCGATCCGGTCGCGGCGCAGCCTGGTCAGTGCGGTCTCGGACATCGTCGACAGTTCGGTGTCGCCGATCCGGACCCGGCCGGACGTCGGCCGGTCCAGCCCGGCGGCGCAGTGCAGCAGCGTCGACTTGCCGGAACCCGAGGGACCCATCACGGCGGTGGACGTGCCGCGGAAGAACACGACATCGATGCCGGCGAGCGCCGTGACGGCGGCCGGTGCTGCGCCGTAGGTTCTGGTGAGGCCCTCGATCTGGACCGCCGTTGCGGACATCGTGACACCTTTCGTTGGCGATTCGCTGTTTCCGTTGCCAACGCTAGGAATCGGGCGGACCGCGAACCATGCCGCAGGCGGGCCAACCGGGGTAGTGCAGGCTGTACTGCCTGCACCCACCGGGGAAGTCTGCGAGGATGGCCGTCGTGGTGGCAGCCTGGGCACGGCACGCGATCTGGTGGCAGGTGTACCCGCTGGGCTTCCTCGGCGCGGAACCGGAGTCGGCGCCGGTCTCCGCTCCCCGGCCGAGACTGCGCACGTTGGCGGCGTGGATCGACTATCTGGTGGAGTTGGGGGCCAACGGACTGGCGTTGGGGCCGGTGTTCTCCTCCGGAACCCACGGGTACGACACCGTCGACCACTTCACGATCGACCCGCGGCTGGGTACCGAGGAGGACCTGGACGCGCTGATAGCGGCGTGTCACGACCGCGGTGTGCGGGTATCGCTGGACGGGGTGTTCAACCATGTCGGGCGGGGGTTTCCGGCCTTCGTCGAGGTGGTCGAACAGGGCCCGGCGTCGCCGCGGGCGGCCTGGTTCCATCTGGACATCGACCAGCCCGGGCCGGACGGATTCGGCTACCGCCAGTTCGAAGGGCATCCGGGCCTTGTCGAGTTGAACCATGGCAATCCCGAGGTGGCCGACCACGTCGCGCGGGTCATGTCGTACTGGTGCGACCGCGGCGTCGACGCGTGGCGGCTGGACGCCGCCTACGCCGTCGCCCCGACGTTCTGGAAGGTGGTCCTGCCCCGCGTCCGCGAACGCCACCCGGACGTGTGGGTGTTCGGCGAAATGATCCACGGCGACTACGCGGGTTACGTTCGGGAATCCGGCCTGGACGCGGTGACGCAGTACGAGGTGTGGAAAGCGATCTGGAGCTCGCTCAACGACCGCAACCTGTTCGAACTCGCCCACGCGCTCGGCCGCCACGCGGATCTGCTGGCGACCTTCCTGCCGCTGACGTTCGTCGGCAACCACGACACGACCCGGTTGGCCAGCCAGCTGACCGACCCGCGGCACGTCGCGCTGGCTCTGGCCGTGCTGTTCACCGTGCCCGGTGTGCCGACCGTCTACTACGGCGACGAACGGGGAATGCGCGGCGTCAAGGAGGAACGGGCCGGCGGCGACGACGCGATCCGCCCGGCCTACCCGTCCGACCCGGCCGGACTCGACGCGCCGGCCCCGATCTACGACCTGCACCGGCAGCTGATCGGCGTGCGCCGCCGCAACGCGTGGATCAACGACGCCACCGTGGCCGAGCCCGACGTCGTGCGCAACGAGGTCATCGCGTACCGGGTCACCGACGCGTCACACACACTTGCCGTCGTGCTCAACACCGGTGACGAAACGGCCGAGCTGAGGCTGCCGACGGCCGACGGCCGGGTCGCCGCCGGTGACGGCACCGCCGCTGCCGGCGGCGACGGTGGTCTCGACGTGACGGTGGCGGCGCACAGCTACCTCATCGTCACGTAACCCGCGCTCAGGTCACCGCCCCCGCCGCCGTCGCGAGGTTGCGGTCGCGTCGGACGGCAGGCCGCGCGTGCTGTTCGCGGTTCGGCCGCGGACGATTCCGATCATCTGCTCGACCAGATCTGTGTGGCGGTCGGTCGCCCACGCCAGCCCGACCGTCGACGTGGGGGCGTCGCCGACGGTGCGGTAGGTGAGATCGCGTCGGTGGTGCAGGCGGGCCAGGGACTGCGGAACGACGAGAACACCGCCACCGGCCGCGACGAGTTCCACGGCCGCGGCGGTGGCGGCGGGACGCTCCCGCAGGTCCGCGCGGTCCGGCGCGTCGGCCGAGCCCGGCACGTCCGCCCTGCCCGGCACGTCGGCCCAGTCCAGCACGTCGTCGCGCGGTGACAGGAGCGTCTCGTCGACGAGGTCGGCGAGGGTCACCTCGTCGGCCGCCGCGAGCAGGTGATCCCTGGGGAAGACGGCGACGGTCGTTTCGGTGTACAGCGGGATGGCCTGGTACGCGGTGCGGTCGACAGGCATGCGAACGAGACCCGCGTCCGCCTTCGCGGTGAGCATCGCGATGGCGTCGGCGGCCTCGGCCGGCACCAGTTCCAGCGCCGCCGCCGGCACCCGCTCGGACCAGGCGCGGCTCCACTTGTCGACGATCACGCCGGGGACGACCACCAGGCGGAACGTGGGGCGCTCGCGATAGGGCACGGTACCTCCGAAGGGACCCGGTCAGGTTACCGGCGGCCGGCTCGATACCCTCACGCGGTGAGCAGGCCGAAGAAGTCCCAGGTGATGAAGCCATCCACCGCGGCGCAGAAGCTCGACGTGTACCTACCGGCGACACCGCGGGAGTTCCAGGAAGGCTCTGTGTCACGTGAGGACCTGGAAGAGCTTCGACGTGACCCGCCGCCGTGGCTGGTCGAACTGCGCCGGGACGGTCCGCACCCGCGCAACGTCGTGGCGGCGCGTCTGCGGGTGTCCAACAGCGGGTTGGCTCGCGGCGGGATCAACGAACCGCTCACCACGGCGCAGATCGCGGCGCTCATCGCCGATCCACCGGCGTGGCTCGTGGAGGAGCGGGAGCGGCACGCGGAGTTCCGGCGCGAGCAGCAGCGCCTGCGGGAACGACGCCGAACCACCGGGGAAGATGGTTGAGCAGATCCTGCTGGTCTTCACCGACCCACGCCACGTGGCCGTCCGGCCGTAGCAGCACGGCGGGTACGTCCGGTTCGTCGCCGACGTCGACGACGTGGTCGACCCGATCCGACCACCCGGCCGCCGAGAGCCGGCCGGTCCGGTCGAGCAGCAGTCCGCGTCCGCCGTGCATCAGTTCGTAGAGGCGTCGCCGCTTCAGCCGCACGTCCCGCATCCGCCGGCCGAGCAGTTCATGGCCGGCGCCGAAGTCGTATCGGACTCCGATCGCCGTGATCTTCTCGATCAGGTAGCGGTTCACGTTCTCGAAGGTCGCCAGTTCTTCCAGCAGCCGCCGCACCGCCCGCGGGCCCGGCTCGGGGGATTGCAGCAGCAGCTGCGCGCGGGTGTTGTCCAGCACGTCGGCGGCCACCGGGTGCCGTTCGGTGTGATAGGTGTCCAGGAGGCCGTCCGGTGCCCAGCCGTTGTTCTCGGCGGCCAGTTTCCAGCCGAGGTTGAACGCGTCCTGGATGCCGAGGTTGAGACCCTGCCCGCCGAGTGGCGGGTGGATGTGCGCCGCGTCCCCGGCCAGCAGTACCCGGCCGGTCCGGTAGCGCTCGGCCAGCCGCGTGGCGTCGCCGAAGCGGGACAGGAGACGCGGTGAGTGTGCGCCGAAGTCGGTACCGGCGATCGCCCGCAGCCGTTGCTTGAAGTCCTCGAGGGTCGGCGGGACCGCGCGATCCTCGGCCAGCCCCTCCGTGCGCACGACGAACCGGTACACCCCGTCCTCGTGAGGGGCGGGACCGAACCGCAGATCGGTGGTGCGGACGTCGGCCGCCACGGTAGCCAGCGTCTCCGGCGGCAGGGCCAGCTCCACCTCGCACAGCAGCCACTCGACGCTGGCGGGCTCGCCGGGAAAGCCGACCCCGAGCAGCTTGCGCACTGTGCTGCGGCCGCCGTCGCAGCCGACGAGATGGCGCGAGCGCAACCGCGTGCCGTCGGCCAGCTCAGCGGTCACCCCGTCGTCGTCCTGGCTCAGCCCGACCAGCTCGCAGCCGCGGCGGATTTCGGCGCCCAGCTCGGTGGCGCGCTCCGCCAGCAGACGATCGGTGACGGTCTGCGGGATGCCGAGAATGTAGGGGTGCGCGGTGTCCATCCGGTCGGGCCACTGCTTGACGATGCCAGCGAAGTACCCGCCGCCCGCGGACCGCCTGCCCTGCGCCAGGAACCGCTCCAGTAGACCGCGCTGATCCAGCACCTCGATGCTGCGCACGTGCAGTCCCAGCGAGCGGACGTGCCTCGTCGGCGCCGGGTCCTTCTCCAGCACGAGCACCCGCACGCCGTGCAGCCGCAACTCGCTGGCCAGCATCATGCCGGTCGGTCCGCCCCCGGCAACGATCACGTCGAACACGGATCCCAACGATCCGCGCTGGCGTCGCGATCGAACAACCATGGCAATAGTGTGGAGGTCCTACCCCTTTGGAGGAGCCGTGACCGCGACGCAGATACCACCGCACGAGCAGCCCAAGGCGGCAAGCGAGTCCGCCGAGCGGCGCTACGCGACGGTCAACCCCTTCACGGGCAAAACGGAAAAGGAGTTCGACTTCACCCCCACGGAAGCGATCGACGGGATCGTCGAGCGCGCGCACGCCGCCTATCAGCAGTGGCGGCAGCGTCCGGTCGAGGAGCGCGCCGCGGTCGTCGGGCGGGCCGCGGAGCTGATGGACGAGCGCCGGGAGGAGCTGGCCCGGCTCATCACCACGGAGATGGGCAAGCGGCTCCAGGAGGCGACGGGTGAGCTCGCCCTCTGTTCGATGATCCTGAAGTACTACGCCGACAACGGGCCGGGCTTCCTCGAGCCCAAGCCGATCCAGCCGCTGATGGGCAGGGGCGAGGCCGTCGTCGAGACCCGGCCGGTCGGCGTCCTGCTTGCCATCGAGCCCTGGAACTACCCCTTCTACCAGGTGGTCCGGGTGGCCGGACCCAACCTGGTGCTGGGCAACACCGTCATCCTCAAGCACGCCGAGATCAACCCGCAGTGCGCGGTGGCGATCGAGCGGCTGTTCACCGACGCCGGCGCGCCCGAGGGCGTGTTCACCAACACCTTCCTGCGCATCGCGGACGTCGAGCGGGTCATCGCCGACCCGCGGATCGCCGGGGTGACCCTGACCGGCAGCGAGCGGGCCGGCAGCGCCGTCGGGGCGCTGGCCGGCAAGTACCTGAAGAAGTCGGTCCTCGAGCTGGGCGGCAGCGACCCGTTCATCGTGCTCGACGCCGACGACATGGCCGCGACCGTCAAGGCCGCGACGATGGGCCGGATGCAGAACAGTGGCCAGGCCTGCACGGCGGCCAAGCGGCTGATCGTCACCGAGGAGCACTACGAACCATTCGTCCAGGGCCTCAGGCAGGCGTTCGGCACCTTCGCCCCAGGCGATCCGGCCGACCCGTCGACGTCGCTGGCGCCGCTGTCGTCCGAGCGGGCCGCACGGGACCTGCACGCTCAGATCCAGGACGCGATCGACAAGGGTGCCACCGTGGTCACCGGCGGCGGGCGGCCGGACCAGCCGGGTGCCTTCGTCGAGCCGACGATCCTCACCGACGTCACCCCCGACATGCGCGCCTACCGCGAGGAGCTGTTCGGCCCGGCGGCGGTGGTCTACAAGGTTTCCGACGCCGACGAGGCGGTCGCGCTGGCCAACGACAGCGACTACGGCCTGGGCGCCACCGTCATGAGCAGCGACCTCGACCTGGCCCGGGCGGTGGCCGACCGGCTCGAGACCGGCATGGTGTGGATCAACCAGCCCACCGGCTCGTCCCCCGAGTTGCCCTTCGGCGGTATCAAGCGGTCCGGCTACGGCCGCGAGCTGTCCGAGCTGGCGATGTTCGAGTTCGCCAACCGGAGGCTGGTCCGGGTGGTCCCGGCCAAGAAGGCCAACAAGCCGCAGGCCGGCTGACCCGCGCGACGCCCGGCCGCCCGCAAGACGTGCATCGTCACGCGGGCGGCGCCGTCGTGCGCCGGACCACCAGCGTGGGGGAGAGCTTGATCTGGCTGGTGGGTGCCTGCCGGTCGGCCACCCGCTCGAGCAGGAGCCGGGCGGCATTGCTGCCGATCTGCCGGCCGGCCTGATCGACGCTCGTGAGGGAGATGGGACCGAAGGCCGCGAACGTGGTGTTGTCGTAGCCGGCCACGGAGATGTCGCCGGGCACGGACAGGCCGGCTTCGGTGAGCGCTTCGAGGGCGCCCATCGCGACGATGTCGGCGCCGGCGAAGATCGCCGTGGGCAGCCGCGGGCGGGCGAGGATCTGCTTGGCGCCAAGGTACCCGCCTTCCTGCGTGTAGGTCGTGGACACGATGTCGATCTCGGCGGCCAGCCCGTGCGCCCGCATCGCGTCGCGGTAGCCGTTGGCGCGGATCGCGTTGGGCATCTCGGCGAGCCTTGTCGCGTCGGTCTCGTGGTGTTCGATGTGCGCGATCCTGCGGTGCCCGAGGCGGGCCAGGTGGGCGACGACGAGATGAGCGCCGGCGTGGTCGTCGTCGGTAACGGTGTCGTACGCGGGCGAGTGGCCGTGCCGGCCGACGACCACGGTGGGCACCGTGCGGGCAACGTGTTCCAGGTGTGAGCGGGGGGAGACCGGCGCGATCAGGACCAGGCCGTCCATCCCGTGGTCGATCATGGCTTCGGTGACCCGGGCCTCGGGACCTTCGCTGTTGCACCCGTGCCCGTGCAGCACCTGGTACTCGCTGTCGTGCAGGCGTTCGGTGAACCCGTCGAGGATGTCGGCGAAGAACGGGTTTCGGATGTCGGGCAGCATCACGCCGACGGTGTACGTGCGGCCGCGCATGCCCCGGGCGGCCGTGGAGGGCCGGTAGCCGAGCTCGTCGATGGCCTGCTGGACCTTGACCCGCATGGCGGGACTGGCGCCGTAGGCGTTGCGGAGCACCTTGGAGACGGTCGTTGTGGAGACCCGTGCGTGCCGGGCGACGTCGACGATGGTGACGCGTCGCGCGCGTACGACAGGTTCCACGGGCAGCCCCTTCCCGCTGATAGGGAACGTTTCTCGGAGAGTGTAGGCGCGGGTATCCGAATCGCCTAGAGCTACCGGATAGCGCATCCGGCCGCGCGTGGCCCCTTGACGAGAGACTCCTGGGCACCTACGTTCGGGCAACAGTTTGGGAAACGTTACCCAAATACCGATGCTCTCCCGCCGATCGACCAGGCCCTCCTTTCGCCAGCGATTGAAACGTTCCAAGAAGGTGGATGCGCCCATGACGGTCGCCGAAAAGCAGCGGACGTCCCGGCCGGCGCCCCCGGGCGCGCGGCGGGGCCGCCGCGGCACCGGGCCGCCGTGGTGGTTCGCGCTGCCGGCGCTTGTGTTGTTCGCGTTCGTGGTGCTCGTGCCGAGCGGGCGCGGCGTCTATTACGCACTGACCGACTGGGACGGCCTGTCACCGGACTGGGCGTTCGTGGGCCTGGACAACTTCATCGCGATGCTCGACGACCCCACCGCGCTCCAGGCGATCTGGCACACGCTGCTCATCGCGATTGCCATCACGGTGATCCAGAACGGGTGCGGGCTGCTGCTGGCGCTGGGCGTCAACTCGCTGATCAAGTCGCGCAACGTGCTGCGGGTGTTCCTGTTCGCGCCGGCGGTGGTTACGCCGATCGTGACGGCGTACCTGTGGCGCAACCTGCTCGGGCCGGACGGGGCGGTCAACAGCCTGCTCGCCGCGGTCGGGTTGGGGTCCTGGCAACAGGACTGGCTCGGCGATCCGCAACTGGCGCTGTGGTCGATCGTCGCGGTGATCGTGTGGCAGTTCAGCGGCTACTCGATGGTCATCTTCCTGGCCGGGCTCCAGTCGGTGCCGCAGGAGATCTTCGAAGCGGCCGCCATGGACGGCGCCGGGCCGGCGCGCCGCTTCTGGTCGGTGACCCGGCCGCTGCTCGCGCCGGCGTTCACCGTCAACCTGATGCTGTCGATCATCGGCGGGATCAAGCTGTTCGACCAGGTGTACGCGCTGACCGGCGGTGGTCCGGGGCACGCCACCGACACGCTGTCGACCCTGATCTACAAGGACGCGTTCACCCTCGGCGAGTTCGGCTACAGCATCGCGCTCGCTGTCGTGCTCACGGCCATCGTGGCGACCGTCTCGACCGGGCAGTACGTCGTGCTGGCACGCAACGAACGGGCGGCATCATGAGCGAGCGCAGCGAGCGAACCATCGGTAGGAGACGTGATCGCGTCGCGGAGCGACGCGGTCACGTCCACGGTGTCGGCTCGCGGAGCGAGGCGACACCATGAACCGGTACCGGTGGCGCACCTTCGTGCTGGAACTGGTGATGGTCGCCGCGGCGGCGATGATCGGGTTCCCGGTGTACGTGCTTGTCAACCTGGCCGTACGGGCGCCGTCGGACACATCGTCGCCGATCCGGCCGACGGCGTCGCCGACCCTGGCGAACTTCACCGACGCCTGGCGGCAGGCGGGCCTCGGCGGCGCCCTGATCAACAGCGCGCTGGTGACGACCTGCAGCGTGCTGATCGTGCTGGCCGTCTCCGCGCTGGCCGCCTATCCGCTGGCGCGGGCGACGGCGCGCTGGTCCCGCTGGATGTTCCTGCTCATCATGCTGGGCCTGATCCTGCCGTTCCAGTTGGCCGCGCTGCCGCTGTACCAGACGATGCGCGATCTCGGTCTGCTCGGCACGGTGTGGGCGCTGGTCCTGTTCTACTCCGGGCTGCAGGTGCCGTTCACCACGTTCCTGTACATCGGGTTCCTGCGCGCCCTGCCGCGGGAGTTCGAGGACGCCGCGGCCATCGACGGTTGCGGCCCGCTGGAAACCTTCCGGTACGTCGTCTTCCCGATGCTCAAACCGGTCACCGTGACCGCGCTCGTGCTCAACGCGGTGACGGTCTGGAACGACTTCTTCACCCCGCTGCTGTATCTCAGCGGCGGCACCCAACAGACAGTGCCGGTGGCCCTCGCCGGCTTCGTCGGCCAGTACGTGTCGGAGTGGAACCTCATCTTCGCGGCGCTGGTCATCAGCATCGTCCCGGTCCTCGTCGTGTACTTCGCCCTGCAGCGCAGCATCATCAACGGCTTCGCCGGAGGGCTGCGGGGATGAGGTCGACCACCCCTTCCACCACCTCGGAGAGACAATGAAAGCAACCCGACTGCCGGCCCTGCTCGCCGCGATTGCCACCGCCGTCGCGGTGACCGCCTGCTCCAGCGGCACGAACTCGGGGTCCGGCGCCGACGCGAAGACCCTCACCCTGGCCTCCGTCGACCAGGGCTCCATCGAAGAGGTCGTCAAGGCGTTCGAGGCCGCCAATCCCGGCGTGAAGGTCCGCTACACCACCAGCGGCGCCGACCAGTACCAGCAGCAGATCCGCACCCAGCTCGCGTCGGGTACCGCCCCCGACGTGATGACGGTGTGGCCGGGCAACGGCAACCCCGGCGCCACCTACGTCCTGGCCAAACCCGGCTACCTGATGGACCTGTCGAGCCAGCCGTGGGCGGCCAAGCTGCCGGCGGGGCTCAAGAGCGTCGCCCAGTACGAGGGCAAGACCTACAACGCGGTCTTCGGCCTCAACGGGATCGGCGCGGTGTACAACGAGCAGGCCATGCAGAAGGCCGGGCTCACCCCGCCGAAGACCTGGACCGAGCTGCTGGGCTTCTGCCAGGCCGCGGCCGCGAAGGGCACCCCGGCGTTCGCCCTCGGCATCCAGGACAACTGGGTCACACAACTGGTGCTGTACGCGCTCGTCGCCACCACCGTCTACTCAGCGGACCGCGACTTCGACACCAAGATGCAGGCCGGCACGGCCACCTTCGCCGCGTCGCCGTGGACCACCGCGATGGCGAAGTACCAGGAAATGGACCGGACCGGGTGCTTCCAGAAGAACCCGCTCGGCACCAGCTACGAAGCCAGCCAGGAACTCGCCGCCACCGGCAAGACCCTCGGACTCGTCCAGGGTAACTGGGTCGTGTCGCTGCTGAAGGGCAAGAACCCGTCCGGCACGTTCGTCCTCAAGGCGTTGCCGGCCACCGACGACCCGTCGACGTTCTTCATGCCCGCCGCTGCCGGCGCCGGATACGGCGTCAACGCCAAGGCCAAGAACAAGGACCTGGCGCTGAAGTTCATCACCTTCATCATGTCGCCGGAGGGGATGAAGGTGTTCAACAGCAAGCAGGGAAGTCTGCCCGCGATCCCCGACGCGGGATCCACAGTGGACCCCGCCTTCGCGGAGCTGACCACGTTCCTCAAGGACAACCGGACCGTGCCGTTCATGGACCAGCTGTGGCCGAACGCCAAGGTGCAGCAGACGATGCTCTCCGGTCTGCAGGAGGTCTTCAGCGGACAGTCCACTCCGGACAAGGTTCTCGCCGCCATGGACACCAACTACAAGGCCGGCGCCTGACCCGACGCCGCCGACGCCGCCCGTCGCCGCCCGTCGCCGGCCGGAAGGAGGCACCAGTGCAAAGGAACCGACATCGACACACGCTCACCGTGGTGGGGTTGACCGTGGCCCTCGCCGCTTCGCAGGCACTCGTCGTCGCTCCGGCCGGCGCCGGCGGCAGTACACCGGACGTCGCCGTCGTCGACCTGCGCGTCGACGGCCGATCCGACGTGCCGCTGGGCATCGACAACCCGGCGCCGACCCTCGGCTGGCGCATCACCGAGACCCGGCACGCCGCCGGGCACCGCTGCCACCGGCCCGGGGCGAGAACCGCATGCCCGGCCGACGAGCAGACCGCCTACCAGATCCAGGTCGTCACCACCGACGCCGACCTCCAGCGGGGCAGGCTGATCTGGGACTCGGGCCGAACCTCCTCGGCCGTCCAGACCGGCGTGGAGTACGGCGGCCGGCCGCTCGCGTCGCGCGAACGGGTGGTCTGGCGGGTCCGCGTGTGGGACGCCGAGCGGCGGGTGTCGGACTGGAGCGCACCCTCGTCGTGGGAGATGGGACTGCTACAGCCGGGCGACTGGGGCGCCGCCCGGTGGATCGAGTACCCGGGCCGTACCGAGAACCAACCGATGCCGATCTTCGCCCGGCCGTTCACTGTGGACAGTCATCGGCACGTCAGCGAGGCCCGGCTCTACCTTGCGGGCGTGGGGCTGCACCTGGCGACCCTCAACGGCCGGCAACTCACCGACGAGGTCCTCGCCCCCGGAAACGCCAACTACCAGCTCTCCGCCGAATACCGCACGTACGACCTCACCCGGACGCTGCGCAGGGGTGGCAACACCCTGGGTGTGCAACTCGGCAACGGGCCCGCCTACGTCCGTCGCAGCGTCGTCAACCCCGCGGTCGGGCGGACCGCGCCGTACTCCTGGTGGCAGAGCCAGCTCAAGGGCAGCGGCGTCCTCGCCGCCGACACGCCGCCCGGGGCCACCGCGGTGCGGCTGGACAACGTCGGCAACTACCACATCGGCGGAACCATCAACGTCGACACCGGTGGTGGCGGCGACAACCTCGAATCCCGCGTCATCACCGCCATCGGCACCGCCGGCGCCGACGGCACCGGCATCGCGTTCACCCCGTCGCTGTCCAAGCCGCACCTCGCCGGCGCGGCGGTGACCGGATCGGGCAACAACGTCGCTGCCACGGATCCGAGCGCCGGCGCCGCCGTCACCCCGCGTCTCATCGCGCGGCTGGAAATCCGCTACAGCGACGGCCGTTCCGACGTCGTCGTCTCCGACCACGGCTGGCGCACCGCCCTCGGCCCGCTCGTCACCGACGCCTGGTACTCGGGCGCCGACTACGACGCGCGCCGCGAGCAGCCCGGCTGGGACCTGCCCGGCGCCGACCTGTCCGCGACGGCGAAACGCCGCGACGGCACCGCCACCGGCTGGATCGACGCCGGCATCGCGCCGCCGCCGAACCTCGCCACCCGGCTCGTCGCCCGCACGGCCGAACCGGTCGAGATCGTCGAGACCTTCACCCCCGTCACGCTCACCAACCCGGCGCCGGGGACGTGGGTGTTCGACTTCGGCCAGAACATCGTCGGCTGGCCGGAGCTACGCCTTCCGGACGGGATTCCGGCCGGCACTGTCGTCCGGGTGGCGCCGGCCGAATCGCTCGCCGCCGACGGCACCGTCGACCAGTCCTCCCTCATGGGCGGGGGCGGCGGCCGGGGCCGCGACCTGTTCAACACCTACACCGCCGCCGGCCTGCCCGAAGGCGAACGGTGGCACCCGAACTTCAACTACTTCGGCATGCAGTGGGTTCAGGTCACCGGCCTGCCCGCGGGATTCGTGCCCACCACACAACTGGTGCGGGGCCTTCGGCTGCAGGCTGCTACGCCGGTCGCCGGCGAGGTCACGACGTCCGACGCCCGCATCAACCGCCTCCACACCATGGCCCGCTACTCGTTTGCCAGCAACATCATGTCGGTGTTCACCGACTGCCCCGGACGGGAGAAGCTGTCCTACCCGGCCGACTACACCATGCCGATGGGCGCCATCCACCGCAACGAGGAGTTGGCGGCGTACCTGCGCACCACCATGCGCCACCTGGTCGAGGGACAGTCCATTGCGGACACTCCGATGTTCGGCAACGTGGCGCTCAAGGCACCCGTCTACGACTGGGGCTACACCGGCCGGTTCGGCGACGAAATCAACTGGGGCAACGCCATCGTCCTGGTCCCCGCACTGCTCTACGAGCTGTACGGCGACACCCAGACGATGACCCGCTACTACGACAACATGGTGAGGTTCGCCGACTACATCCAACGGGAGAAGGTAGGCACCGGACCCGACGCGAACATCGTCGACGCCGCGCTCGCCGACTGGGTCGCCGCCGACCCGACCTCGGGCCGGATCACGGGCACCTGGGGCTACTACACCATGGTCACCAAGCTCGCCATGATGGCGCGGCTCACCGGCCACGACGCCGACGCGCAGCGATACAGCACGCTGGCCGGCGACATCAAGGCCGCGTTCAACGCGCACTTCTACAACACGACCCTGCGCAGATACACCACCGACGGCAACGGCGGCACGACCGGTGCCACGCAGACCGCCCAGGCGCTCGCGCTCGACGCCGGCCTCGTCCCGGACTCCGAGCGCGGCGCGGTTCTCGACGCGCTCGTCGAACTCGTCTACGCCTTCCATCCCGCCGGCGACGGGCCGCATTTCAGTGGCGGCACGATCGGGATGGCGCCGACGGTGCGGGCCCTGTCGACGGGCGGGCGTGACGACGCCCTGTGGGACCTGTTGCAGGAGAACGAGGAGCCCTCCTACGGATTCTTCCTGGAGCCCACCACCGCCAACCCCAACGGCATGACCACGATGGGGGAGCGGTGGAACCGTCGCGACTCCAAGAACCACATGATCCTGGCTCAGATCGAGGAATGGTTCCACGCCGGCCTCGCCGGCATCCGCGCCGCAGACGGCTCGGTCGCCTACCGGCAACTGATCATCCAGCCCAAGCTTGTCGGGAACCTGACCCGGGTGGCGGGCAGCTATCGCACACCGCAGGGCGCCGTGCGATCGGAGTGGGTGCGGGCCGACCGGCGGTTCACCCTGGCCGTCACCATCCCGCCGAACACCACGGCGGAGGTCCGGGTTCCGGTGCAGGCGGGGCAGCGGGTCATCGCACCCGGTCGGGCCAGGTTCGACCGCGTCGACGCCGGTTACGCCGTCTACCGGGTTCCTCCCGGGACCTACACCTTCGCCACCGTCGCTCGCTGACCGTCGGTCCGGTCCCCGCGCGCGGGGACCGGACCTCTCCGTTGGAGCACCCGTGGCCGAGCGGGGGAGGGCGTGCGGCGGCGCGCTACCGTGAGCGCTGGCCGGCCGGAGCAATTGACACCCGCCGGCACGGGAGGCGCGAGAGGGATGGACGCGGTCACCGTCACGTTCCTGATGATCGGCTGTTTCGCGCTGGTCCTGCTCGGCGTGTCGCTGGTCGGGGGCGGACATTTCCACCTTCATGTGGGCCACCTCCATGTCGGCCATGTCGGGCACGCCGCGGCCGACGGTGCCGGGCTCCGCGTCACGCTGCCGGCCATCGCCGGCTTCCTGGGTACCTTCGGATTCGTCGGCGCCATCGCGGCGATCCTGTCCGGCACGACCGGGACCA
>Ga0111538_10000149_pt1 | contig 82009 bp, 68 predicted proteins | sample SoiMethybrSBSTD1_FD_79669 | JGI IMG/M metagenome (GOLD analysis project Ga0111538, IMG submission 79669) | Bulk soil microbial communities from a Populus tree surrounding site in Tennessee, USA - Soil MetaG P. TD hybrid SBSTD1 (version 2)... | ecosystem: Environmental > Terrestrial > Soil >...
CCGAAATACATAGCACAGCGCGCGGCCGCGGCAAGTGCGTGCCGAGCTCCGCCCAGGCTCGCGCGTACTCGGTGTTACCGAGGGCGTTCATGGGATTCCCGTGACCGACGAAGATCGCGGGCTGGCGCGATTTGGCAGAGGCCATGGCTCTGGCATCATAACCCCAATGAGCACGAAAGAACGCAGGGCAGGACGTAGGTCGGGCTTCAGCCCGACTCTGCTTCTCCTCCTCGCTTTCATCTCGAGCGCCGCCACCGCGACGACCGTCGCGACGGTCACCTCTCCCGGCAACGCCCTCTCCGTCAGCGTCACGATCGATGACGAAGGCAAGCCCGCCTACACGATGTCGCGGCAGGGCCGGCCGATCGTCAACGAATCGCGACTGGGTTTCCTGCTGACCGATGCGCCGAAGCTCGAGCGCAACTTCCGGGCGGATGGCGTCGAGACCCGCAGCTTCGACGAGACCTGGGAGCAGCCGTGGGGCGAGCGGCGCTCGGTGCGCAACAACTACAACGAGATGCGCGTGCGGCTCGTGGAGACGAAGCCGCCGCAGCGCGCGCTCGTCGTCGTCTTTCGCGCGTTCGACAATGGCGTCGGCTTCCGCTACGAATTCCCCGATCAGCCCCAGCTGCACCAAGTGAACATCGGCGACGAGCTGACCGAGTTCGCGATTGCCGACCCGGGCACCGCGTGGTGGATTCCGGGCGGGGAGTGGAACCGCTACGAGTATCTCTACAACAGGACGCGGCTCAGCGAAGTCGCGCAGGCACATACACCGCTGACGATCCGTACCGATGCGGGTCTGCACCTCGCAATTCACGAAGCCGCGCTCGTCGACTACTCATCAATGTGGTTGCGCCGCGTCGACGGCACGCGCTTGAAGGCTGTATTGGCGCCATCGTCACAGGATGCGAAAGTGCAGCGGACCGCGCCATTCAACACTCCGTGGCGCACGCTGCTGATCGCCGACACTGCTGGAGACCTGTACCTGGCGTCGGACCTGATCCTGAATCTCAATGAGCCGAATGTTCTGGGCGACGTGTCGTGGTTCAAGCCGGCGAAGTACGTCGGAATCTGGTGGGCGATGCACCTCGGCGTGTGGACCTGGGGCTCCGGTCCGCAGCACGGCGCGACCACGGCGAACGCGCGCCGCTACATCGACTTCGCCGCGCAGAACGGCTTTCGCGGCGTGCTGGTCGAAGGCTGGAACGTCGGCTGGGACGGCGACTGGTTCGCGAACGGCGAGACGTTCAGCTTCACGCAGCCATATCCCGACTTCGACCTGGAAGGCCTGGCCGAGTACGCGAAGCAGAAGGGGGTGCACCTGATCGGTCATCACGAGACCTCCGCCGACATCGCGCACTACGAGCCGCAGCTCGCGGCCGGGCTCGATCTCTATCAGCGGCTCGGCATCGACAGCGTGAAGACCGGCTACGTCGCCGACGCGGGCGGCGTGAAGGCGCTTGGTGCGGACGGCAAGATTCATTTCGAGTGGCACGACGGCCAGGTCATGTCGCGCCATCACCTGGAGGTCGTCACCGAGGCGGCGAAGCGCCACATCGCAGTCATCGCGCACGAGCCGATCAAGGACACGGGGCTGCGGCGTACCTATCCGAACTGGATCTCGCGCGAAGGCGCACGCGGCATGGAGTACAACGCGTGGGGCAATCCGCCGAATCCGCCCGAGCACGAGGCGAACCTGGTGTTCACTCGCATGCTGTCCGGTCCGTTCGACTTCACGCCCGGCGTGCTGAGCCTGAAAGGCAAGGGCGGACGGCCGATCCAGTCGACGCTCGCCAAGCAGCTCGCGAACTACGTCGTGCTGTACAGCCCGCTGCAGATGGCAGCCGACCTGCCCGAGAACTACAGGAAGTTTCCCGCGCCGTTCCAGTTCATCAAGGACGTGCCGACGGACTGGGCACAGACGCTGGTGCCGAACGGCGAAGTCGGCGACTACGTCACGATCGTGCGCAAGGACCGCAACAGCGACGACTGGTATCTCGGCAGCGTCACGGACGAGAACGCGCGCACGCTCGAAGTGCGGCTCGACTTCCTCGATGCAGGCCGCTCCTATCGCGCGCAGATCTATCGCGACGGCGCCAACGCTGACTTCCGCACGCATCAGTTCGCGATCGCCATTGAGCGTCGTTCGGTCCGCCGCGGCGAGACGCTGCAGCTCAAGCTCGCCCCCGGCGGCGGCCAGGCGATCCGCTTCCAGGCACGCTGATCTAGGACTATGCTCTCGGCCCTCGCCAACCCAAGTAGGGATCAGGAGGGTCTATGCGAACCACGATCATCGTTATCGGCTGCGGCGCGCTGCTGGCACTGGGCACCGCCCTGGCACAGGCGCCCGAAGCGCCGAAGCCCGGACCGGAGCAGAAGTCGCTCGGCTACTTCGCCGGCAAATGGACGAGCGAAGGCGAGCTGAAGCCGGGACCGTTCGGACCGGGCGGCAAGATCACGAGCACCGACAGCTGCGAATGGTTCTCCGGCGGATTCCATCTGGTGTGCCGCGGCCAGGGGAGCGGCGCGATGGGGCCGATGACTACGCTCGGCATCATCACGTACAACCCCACTGAGAAGGCCTATACCTACTACGGCATCGACAGCACCGGCATGGGTGACTACTCGAAGGGCCAGAAGAGCGGCAAGACCTGGACGTTCACCTCGAAGTCCGAAATGAACGGCAAGCCGTTCCACTCGCGTTACACGATGGTCGAGGGCTCGCCGAGCGCGTACACGTACAAGTGGGACATGTCCGAGGACGGCACGAAATGGACGACCCTGATGGAAGGGAAGTCGACGAAGAAGACGGAGTGATGCTGTCGGGCTGAAGCCCGGCGTGCAGCCCGACGTGGTAACAGACGGCGCAGTCGCATGACTGCGCCGTTTTCGTTGGTGCAACCCAAATCGTGGGTTCTGCGTCCGAAGCAGCACAGTTTTCACACGGAGCGGGGAGCACCATGACAGTTTCATCTCTTTTCATCCGTACAGTAGCGCTGGTCGCTGCAGCCATATCGGCCGCGACTCTCGCTGACACTCCCGTCGAGCCGCCGCACGCGTGTTACTCCGGTGCGTATCGATTCTCCGGCGGCGGCTACATCGTCATTTCGCCGAGCGATGAAGGTGCGTTGCGCTATCGCCTGCATGACGGCCGCAGCGGGCGGCTCTATCCCGACGACGATCGACATTTTCACGGTGGACCCGACTGGTCGTCGCGCGAGCCGCGCATTGCTGAAGCCGTGTTCGACGAGTGTCCGGGCAAGCGCCTCGAGTTCCGTCACAAGGACGGGCCTTCCGGCGTCGCGCAGCGGGTAGCAACGACGAGAACTCCCGCCACTTTCTCCAGCCTCGGCAACACGCTGCATGGCGAGTTGTTCGCGCCGGCAAAGCCGCAGGCGCTGGTCGTGCTGGTCTTCGGCTCGGGCAACGACAGCGCGATCACGTGGAACTACGTGCAGCATCTGCTGCCGCTGTACGACGTCGCAGTTTTTGTGTACGACAAGCGTGGCACAGGTCAATCGAACGGCCAGTTCACCGTTGACTTCAGCGCGCTCGCCGACGACGCGATCGCAGCTGTCGCCGCGGCGCGCAAGCTCGTGCCGAATGTGCCGGTCGGCCTGATGGGCGAGAGCCAGGGCGGCTGGATCGCGCCGCTCGCGGCGGTCCGGTCGCCGGTCGATTTCGTCGTCGTGTCGTACGGGCTCGCGATCAATCCGCTGGAAGAAGATCGAGAGGAAGTGCTCGGCGAGCTGCGTGCGAAGCGCTACGACGAGAGCGTCATAGCGAAGGGACGCGAGCTGACGTCCATCACTGGTCGCATCATGCTGTCCCGCTTCACCGACGGACTGGACGATCTGCAGAAGTTCAAGACGGCGCACGGCGACGAGAAGTGGCTGCAGGAAGTCGAAGGCGACTTCACCGGTCCGCTGCTGCGCTCGCCGGACGATCAGTTCAGCGAATTGCGTGCGGCGCTCGGCTTCGATGCGATTCTCGACTACGACGCGCAGGCCGCTTTGCGAAGAGTGCGCGCGCCGATGCTCTGGGTCGTCGCGGGCAAGGACACCGAAGCACCGCCAGCCCCGACGCTGAATTTCCTGCGTACGTTGCAGGCGGCCCCGCCGCAGCTCGACGTCGCGGTCTTCCCGGACGCCGATCACGGCATCATCGACAGCGAACAGCGCAACGGCGAGCTCGTGGCGATCCGGCAATCGCCCGGATACTACGACCTGCTGGGGTCCTGGATCCGCACCCGCAAGCTGGACGGCAAGTTCGGGGCGGCGATCCTGCGACCGGATACCGCTCGCTGACCGACCATCCGGGCAATCGACGCCGGGCGAGGCGGGCGAGTATCCTCGCCTGCTATGCAACGCCTGGGCCGTCGAATGTCGCTGTGGGTCGCCTTCGGAATGCTGGTCGGCGGCACCGCATGTGCCGCCGAGTCCCCGCCGGATATCGAAGGCATCTGGACCAGCGGCACCCTCACGCCGTTCGAGCGGCCTGCGCAAGCCGGCACGCATCTCCCGGAAGCAGATCGCACCGAGCAGCAGCGTGTTGCCAGCGAGAAGTTCTGGGCGGCGGGTCACAAGCCCGGTGACGTCGGCCGTGACAACGACGCGTTCATCGATCAGCAGCTCGCGATCCTGCCCAATGGGCAAACCTCGCTGATCGTGGAGCCCGCCGACGGCAAGGTGCCGTTCCGGCCGGAGGCGCTGCAGCGCCGCGACTTCAACCTGAGCAATTTCGACACGTACCAGACCATGAGCCAGTGGGATCGCTGCATCACGCGCGAGCCCACGACCATGTTTCCCGTCGTCTACAACAATGCCTACCAGATCGTACAGACGCCGGGCTACGTGCTCATCGTCGCAGAGATGATCCACGACGCGCGCATCATCCCGATCGGCCGCGACGCGCAGGCCGCACACGCCGACGCGCGCGTGCGCTCGTGGGGCGGCGATTCACGCGGTCATTGGGAAGGCAAGACGCTGGTCGTCGAGAGCACGAACTTCAACGATCACGGCTGGATTGCCACTGGCGGCAACGCCGTACCGCTGCGCGGCACGCCTGTCAGTGAGCAGCTGCGCATCGTCGAGCGCTTTACGCGCATCGACCACGACACGATGCAGTACGAGATCACGATCGAGGATCCTGCGAACTACACCGCGCCGTGGAAGGTTGCGTACCCGCTCGCGCGCGACGACAGGTATCAGATGTTCGAGTACGCGTGCCACGAGGGCAATCGCGCGATCGAGCTGATCCTCGGCGGCGCACGCGCGCAGGAGCAGGTGACGACGCGCTAGGTCGTCACTTGTTCACGAGACTGAAGATATTCCCGTCCGGGTCCTTGAACCACGCGACCTTGAAGTCCTGGCTGTCGGCGACGTGCAGATCGCCCTGCACCTTCATGCCGGGCATGTCGTAGTGCTCGAAGGCGACGCCCTTCGACTTCAGCGCCTTCACTTCGCCTTCGACGTCGTCCACTGCCCAGGTGACGGCAGTCGCCTTGTTCGTGCCCGCGTACTGCGAGCGATACACGTTGAGCCGCGAACTGCCGCTCTCGTACACCACGACCTCGTCACCTTCCGCATCGAGCTGCTTCAGCCCGAGCGTGCCCTCGTAAAACTTCTTGGCTGCCGCCAGGTTCTTGACCGCAACGGTTGCGACTGCGTCTTGCTTGCCGAGCATGGGAAGTACCTCCTTTTCGTCAGGTGTCTTAGTGAACCCGCATGACGCACAATGGGTCCGTCTCCCGGCTAATTCCTGCACGCCTGTCAAAGAAGGAGGACGGATGTCTCAGCTGAGCGTCGCCGAAGCCGCTGCATTCGCACAACGCTGGCTCCCGGCATGGACCGGCAACGATCCCGAGCGGCTCGCTGCCTTCTATTCCGACGATGCGCTGTACCTCGATCCGGGCATCCCGGCAGGCGTGCGCGGCAAGACGGAGCTGCTCGCCTACTTCCGTAAGCTGCTCGCGAACAATCCGAACTGGGTGTGGACGCAGCTCGAAGCGATTCCGCTGCAGGACGGATTCCTCAACAAGTGGCTCGCGAGAATTCCGGTCGGCGCGAACACGCTGGAGATCGTTGGAGTGTGCCTGGTGCAGTTCGATGCGGCCGGCAGGATCCGCAGGAACGAAGTGTATTTCGATAGGAGCGGGCTGCTCGCGCAGATCGCGCAGTTCAAGCTCAAAAAAACGGCGGGCCAAAGCCCGCCGTCACAAGAGTCGGGCTGAAGCCCGACCTGCGTGCGTTGCTTCAGAAGTCTGCGGTCAGACCCAGGAAGACGTAGCGTCCCATCGTGTCGTACACCTGCGGGAACGTGTTGCCGTTGCAGTACACGGACGGGCAGGTGTCCTGGCCGACCAGCGGCGGATCCTTGTCCAGCAGGTTGTTGATGCCGAGCCGGCCGGTCACGTTGCTGAACATCCCCGCGTCGCTCATCGTGTACGACGCTGTCAGGTCGAGGTAGTTGCGCGAGCCGAGGTGCTTGTCCGTCTCGATGATGGCGGCGGATAAGTTCGGATCCGAGCTCGTGCGGTCGTCATCGACGGTGGCGACGTAGCGCCAGGTCAGCGACAGGTCCATGTTCCAGGGCGTCGCCCAGCTGGCGCGCAGCTTGTGACGCCAATCCGGAACCGGCGTGCCGCAGACGGTGCCGTAGAACCCCGTGCAGTCGTACTTCGGCGAGCCCGGCAGCGGCTCGGTGAGATACTGATCGACGTACGTGCCGATGAACTGCAGCCCCAGGCTCCCGGCGCCGCCCATCTCGAAACGATAGTTCGCTTCGGCGTCGATGCCTTTGATCTGCAGCGAACCGGTGTTGAGGATCGGATCGTCGACGAAGCCGGTGTCGCCCAGCCAGATCGAGCCGTTGGCCGCGCGATGCACGCGGTCGCAGTACGTCGGATCGGCCGTCGCCAGGCAATTGCCGAGGATGAAGTCGGCGCCCAGGTTGTTGATGAGCTTCTCGACCTTGATGTCGTAGTAGTCGACGGCAAAGCTGAAGCCCGGCAGGAACTCCGGCGTCACGACGAAGCCGTACGAGTACGTGTCCGACTCTTCCGGCTGGATGTCGGGATTGCCGCCGACCAGGCCGTTGTACTGCGAGGCCGGGTTCTGCAGGATGTTGCCGTACTGCGCGGCCGTCACACCGCTGCGCGCGCATTCCTCGAAGCTCGCAGCGGGAGTGCCGCCGAGCTCGTTGGAGCACGGATCGGTGTTGCCATCGAGCTGCACGCGCGGTTGCAGGAACAGCTCCTGGATGTTCGGCGAACGCACTGCTCGCTGGTAGCTGCCGCGGAACATCACATCACTGATCGGTGCCCACTGCAGGCCGAGCTTGTAGCTGTCCGTCTTGAAGCCCAGGTTGTAGTCGGAGTAGCGATAGCCCGCTTCCACCGACAGCGTGTCTGCCAGCGTCTTGCCCTGTGCCAACGGCATGCGCGCTTCCGCGAACACTTCCTTCACGTCGAACCGACCGAACGTATCGAGCGTCGGCGCGCCCTGGCCAGCCAGATCGTTGGCCTGGTAGTTCGCGTCGGTACGCAGCTCGGAGCTCTCGGAGCGGTACTCCGCGCCGAACGCAACAGCGAGACCGTCGTTCGCCGACGGCAGCTTGACGCCGTACTGCCCCAGATCGCCCGAGACCGAGCCGCTCAACACCTGCTCGACTGTCGAGCCTTCGGAGAGCGCGGGGATCTGCAGATACGCGACCTGGTCCGGCGTGACGCTGCCGACGCCGAAGATCGCGTACGGCACGCAGGTCGGATCGTCGTTCGACAGGTCCGTGTCCGCGTTGACCCGGCAGATGGGCTGTCCGTTCGGACCGGCCACGGCGGTCAGCGCTTTGCGGATGCGCGAGCGCGAGACGTCGTTCTGGTAGTTCTCCGACAGGAGCGACGTGCCGTACAGGCCATACACGTCGTAGCTCCAGCCCGTGGCCAGGTCGCCGCGCAGGCCGAGTACACCACGGAACGAGGTGTGCCGCAGATCGTCGTTGCGCGGGCCGCCTTCGACGTTGCGCTTGCCGATGTCGAGGAAGATGTCGCCCGCATTGGGATTGCCGCCGCAGAACGTATCGACGGCGGACGGGGAGAGCAGCGGGTTGTCGCAGTTCACCGCGTAACGGCCGAAGAACGGCGGCTGGCCCGGGCCGGCGCCGAGGAACGCGCCGCTCGGTGCGATCTGCGCCTGCGTGCGATCGTCCATGAACATGAACTCGGTGTAGACGCTGGCCTGGTCGCTGAAGTCATAGTGCGCGAACAGGCCGGCCGTCTTGCGCTCGTCCTGGCGCTGATAGAAGTTGAACGGCGCGAAGTTGAACTGATCGGAGGCCTCGAAATCGCGGACTACGCCGCCGGCGCCGACGGTGAAAGCCCCGGTCGCGTTGAGGTCGTTCGGATCGGTTGGATAGGTCTGGAACAGGCCGGTCGCCGCGTTGGCGGAGCCGCCGCAGGTGAACGTGTTGGAAGTCGGATCGCCCGCATCGGAAGATCCGAGCGCGCACGCGCTGAAGTCGCGCCGGTCCTGCGTGACCGGGTCGAGCGTGCGATAGCCGACGTACACCGTCGCATTGCCCCGGCCGTCCGGCGTGTTGATGCCGGCGATGAACGTGAAGTCCTTGGTGTAGCCATCGGTAACGCTGCTCTGCGGCAGCGGATAATTGCTGTCGCGAACCAGTCCCTGGATCGTGTCGTCGTTGTTGTCGTGCTGGTACATGCTGAACTGCGCATCGAGCCGCACGCCTTCGAACTTGTCGTTCATGATGAAGTTGACGACGCCTGCGACGGCATCGGCGCCGTACACTGCCGACGCGCCGCCCGTCAGCACTTCCACGCGCTCGATCAGCGCTGTCGGAATCTGGTTCAGGTCCGGCGAGGCAGCGGCATTCTGCGTCGGATCGCCCGGCATCAGGCGCCGGCTGTTGACCAGTACCAGCGTGCGCTGCGAGCCGAGATTACGGAGATTGACGCTCGCTGTGCCGGTGGCGCCGTTCGACAGGTTGCCGCCGAAGTCGGCGAACGCCTGCGGCAGGTTGTTGATCAGGTCCTCGACGCGCGTGACGCCTTCGATCTTGACCTGGTCGGAACCCACGGACGTCACCGGGCTGACGCTCGTGAGGTTGGGTTGCGCAATGCGCGAGCCGGTCACGACCACTTCCTGAATGGTCGAGCTCTCCTGCGCCTGCGCCGGCACGACGCCGGCGAGCGCGGCGGCCGCACTCGTGAGCAGCGCGCAGCGGACCGCGCGCCGGACGGAAAGATTCGTCGACATCGAACACCTCCTGCGGCGCGGGCGTTGCCGATGCCTCATCGGCGCTGCCCGCAAGGGTTAGCGTACGGAGGAGATGCTAGTTGCGACGTCAACGAGCGATGCGACACCCGTTGTCATTCTGTACGACGGGGATTGCTGTGATTGCGTCGTTTCCCGCGCAAGCGTGCGCAGAGCGCGCGCGCCGAGACCGCGACTGCGACGCAGGCGACGCACGAGCGTGCGTACGTGAAAACCGCTGCGCTCGGCGATCTCGGCGACCGACAGATCGGTCGAGCACAAAAGGCGCACGGCCGTTTGTGTCCGGCGGCGTTGCAGATATTCGTACGGGCTGATGCCGTGCACTGCCTTGAACTCGCGCATCATGTGAAAGCGCGACCAGTGCGCCGCCTCGGCCAGCTCCTCGATCGTCAGCGCGCGCTCGTAGCAGGAATGGATGAGGTCGGTGACGCGCGCCAGCCGCACGAACGTCTCGCGGCGCTTCCAGGATTTCATGTGGGTCATGGCGGCGACGGTGCGCGCCAGCGCGAGCTCGTGAGCCAGCAGCCGGCGCAGCAGGAAGCTCACCTGCTCTTCGTACCATTGCGGATCGTCGATGCCTGCCGAGACGTGATGCGCGATGTAGCGCAACACGGATGCGAGCGAGCGCTCGCTGTCGCGCACGTGCTCGAAGAGCCTGAAAGGCCCGTGCTGCGTTGACGCGATCAACAGCTCGCGGTCGGCGGGTGCGAGCCCTTCGAACGCCTGCGTCAGCAGCTCCGTCCCGAAGTAGACGCTCAGCAGACACGCGCCCGGATCGCGGCGGCCGCGCGTCGTGAGCACGTGGCCGGCGTTGAGCGCCACGAAGACTTCGTCCTCGAGCTTGAGCGCGCTCTGGCCGTCGATGCACAGCGAGTAGCTGCCATTCCATGCAGCATGAACGGACGGTACGCCGCCGATCGTCTCCGGCGCGGCCCGGCCTGCCGGCATCCAGCGGATCTCTGTGCCTTGCGCAGTATGCGCTCCGTTCGTGCTCACGCCATTCGCGGGCACGAATCTGCCAACGATCGAACGCATCGACGAAGCTCCCCGGTCCGCAGCTCACGCTCGTCGCGTTGCTGCGATCACACGCTGCTTACGCTAAGCGGGCGAGGAGTGCCCGCGCATTTTTTTGCGTTGAACAGTCATCCTGTGGCGGTGAACGACACAGGCGAGCAACGAATGCGTCAGTGAGTGCGCAGAGGAGAAAGTGACGAGGGTCACGAGAGTGACGAGGGTCACGAGAGTGAAGAGAGTCGCGAGGTTCTCGCCCCCGTGACCCACGTCACTCCCGTGACCCACGTCACTTTGTCTTCAGAAGTCCGCAGTCAGACCCAAAAAGACAAACCGTCCCAATGTGTCGTACACCTGCGGGAACGTGTTGCCGTTGCAGAACACGGCCGGACACGTGTCCTGGCCGACGAGCGGCGGATCCTTGTCGAGCAGGTTGTTGATGCCGAGCCGTGCGTTCAGGCTCTTGAACATGCCTACCTGGCTGAAGCTGTACGAGCCCTGCAGATCCAGGTAGCTGCGCGAGCCCAGCGTCTTGTCGCTCGGGATGACGTCGCTCGTCAGGTTCGGATCCGAGCTCGTGCGGTCATCGTCCACCGACGCGATGTAGCGCCACGTCAGCGACAGGTCCAGATCCCACGGCGTCGTCCAGGTCGCGCGCAGCCGATGCCGCCAATCCGGAATCGGCGTGCCGCAGACCGTGCCGTAGAGTCCGACGCAGTCGTACTTGCTCGCCCCCGGCAGCGGCTCGGTCAGGAACTCGTCGGTGTACGTGCCGATGAGCTGCAGGCCGAGATTGCCGGCGCGACCGATGTCGAAGCGATAGTTCACCTCGGCGTCGATGCCCTTGGTCTGCAGCGAGCCGGTGTTGAGGATCGGATCGTCGATGAAGCCGGTGTTGCCGAGCCAGATTGAGCCGTTGGCGGCGCGGTGCACGCGATCGCAGAAGGTCGGATCACCCGTCGTCAGACACTGGTTGAGGATGAAGTCCGCGCCGAGCGAGTTGATCAGCTTCTCCACCTTGATGTCGAAGTAGTCGACGGTGACGCTGAACCCCGGCAGCGCGTCCGGTGTCAGCACGAAGCCGAACGAGTACGTGTCCGACTTCTCCGGCTCGAGGTTGACGTTGCCGCCGACCAGTCCGTTGTACTGCGAGGACGGGTTCTGCAGGATGTTGCCGTATTGCGCTTCGGTCACACCCGAGCGCGCGCATTCGTCGAAGCTCGCATCCGGCGTCTCGCCGAGCGCGTTCGAGCACGGGTCGGTGTTGCCGTCGAGCTGCACCCGCGGCTGCAGGAACAGCTCCTGGATGTTCGGCGAGCGTACTGCGCGCTGGTAGCTACCCCGCAACATCAGCACGCTGATCGGCGCCCATTGCAGACCGAGCTTGTACGTGTCGGTCTTGAAGCCGAGATCGTAGTCGGAGTAACGGTAGCCCGCTTCGAGCGACAGCGTGTCCGCGAACGGCTTGCCCTGCATCAGCGGCATGCGTGCTTCCGCAAATACTTCCTTGACGTCGAACTGGCCGTTGGTGTCGAGTGTCGGCGCACCCTGGCCGGCGAGATCGCCGGTCTGGAACGCCTGGTCGGCGCGCAGCTCCGACCTTTCCGAGCGGTACTCCGCGCCGAACGCTACGGCGAGGCCGTCGTTGGCGCTCGGCAGCTTGATGCCGTACTGGCCGAGATCGCCCGATACCGAGCCGCTCAGCACCTGCTCGACCGTCTCGCCTTCGGTCAGGCCGGGCACCTGCAGATAGTTGAGCTGGTCCTGCGTGACGCTGCCGACACCGAAGATCGCGTAGGGCACGCAATTCGGGTCGTCGTTCGTCGGGTTGCCATCGACGTTGATGCGACAGACCGGCCTGCCGTCCGCACCGGGCACGGCGAGCAGCGCATTGTTGAGCCGGGTGCGCGAGATGTCGTTCTGGAAGCGCTCCGACAGCAGCGAGGTGCCGTACTGACCGTACACGTCGTAGCTCCAGCCGTCGGCGATGTCGCCGCGCAAGCCGAGCACGCCGCGGAACGAGGTGTGCCGCAGATCGTCGATGCGGGCGCCGCCTTCGACGTTGCGCCGGCCGATGTCGAGGAAGATGTCGCCCGCATTGGCATTGCCGCCGCAGAACGTGTCGACCGCGGAGGGGGAGAGCAGAGGGTTGTTGCAGTTCACAGCGTAGCGGCCGAAGAACGGCGGCTGGCCGGGGCCGGTGCCGAGGAACGCGCCGCTCGGCGCGACTTGCGCCGAGGTGCGATCGTCCATGAACATGAACTCGGTGTAGACGCTGGCCTTGTCGCTGAGGTCGTAGTGCGCGAACAGTCCCGCAGTCCGGCGATCGTCCGGGCGCTGGTAGTAGTTCTGCGGCGCGAAGTTGAACAGGTCGGAGTCTGCGAACTCGCGGATCGTGCCGTCGGGGTTGACGGTGAACGCGCCGGTCGGCGACAGATCGTTGGGATCGTTCGGATTGTAGGTCTGGAACAGCGCCGGTGCCGTCGTGCCGGAGCCGCCGCAGCCGAACGTGTCGCCCGAGGCGAGCGCGCAGGCGCTGAAATCGCGCAGGTTCTGCGTGACCGCGCTCAGAGTGCGATAGCCGACATACACAGTCGCGTTGCCGCGTCCGTCTTCGGTGTTGATGCCGGCGATGAACGTGAAGTCCTTGCTGTAGCCGTCGTTCGTGTTGCCGCTGGGCGCAGTGAAGCCTGACTGGCGCACGAGGTTGCCGATGTCGCTGTCGTTGTCGTGCTGGTAGAAGCCGTATTGCGCGTCGAGCCGCACGCCTTCGAACTTGTCGTTCATGATGAAGTTGACGACGCCGGCGACGGCGTCGGCGCCGTACACTGCCGAGGCGCCGCCCGTCAACACGTCGACGCGCTCGATCAACGCCGCGGGGATCTGATTGAGGTCGGGCGAGCTCGCGCCGTTCTGCGTCGGATCGCCAGGCATCAGGCGGCGGTTGTTGACCAGCACCAGCGTGCGCTGCGAGCCGAGGTTGCGCAGGTTCACGGTGGCGGCGCCGGTCGCGCCGTTCGACACGTTGCCGCCGAAGTCGCCGAAAGCCTGCGGCAGATTGTTGATCAGGTCTTCGGTGCGCGTCGCGCCTTCGATCTTGATCTGGTCGGAGCTGACGGCGGTGACCGGGCTGACGCTGGTGAGGTTCGGCTGCGCGATGCGCGAGCCGGTGACGACCACCTCCTGGATCGTCGAAGTCTGCTGCCCCTGCGGCGCCTGCTGCGCTTGTGCGGGTAGCAGGCCGGTAAGAGCGGTGGCGGCACCACTGAACAGCGCGCAGCGGACTGCGCGCCGGATGAAGAGATTCGTCGACATGGAAAACCCTCCTGCATGAAACAGAAAGGGGACATTCGCTACGCGGAAGTGACGAAAGTCACGTAAGTCACGAGGTGACGCGCTCTGCGTGACCTCGTGACTCGCGTGACCCTCGTCACCTCTGCAGTGACGAATGTCCCCATTTCTTGCGCTTTCAGCGCAGGGGAGAAATGCTAGTGGCGGGATTCAGACCGGATGCAGCAGCCGTTGGCATTCTGTGCGGCAATGCTTGCGAGGTTTGCGCGCCTTCGTGCGCTTGCGCGAGCGTGCGCAGCGCGCGCGCACCGAGCCCGCGACTGCGACGCAAGCGACGCACGAGCGTGCTGCGTTCGTGAAAACCGGTGCGTTCTGCGATTTGCGCGACAGACAATTCCGTCGAGCACAGCAGCCGCGCGGCCGTTTGTGTCCGCCGGCGTTGCAGGTATTCGTAGGGACTGATGCCGTGCACTGCCTTGAACTCGCGCATCATGTGAAAGCGCGACCAGTGCGCGGCCTCGGCCAGCTCTTCGATCGTCAGCGCACGGTCGTAGCACGAATGGATCAGATCCGCGACGTGCGACAGCCGCGTGAATGTTTCGCGGCGCTTCCACGACTTCATGTGTGTCATCCCGCTCACCGTGCGCGCGAGCGAGATCTCGTGCGCCATGAGGCGCCGCAAGAGGAAGCTCACCTGCTCTTCGTACCACAGCGGGTCGTCGACCCCCGCACAGATGTGATGTGCGACATAGTGCATCACGGAGGTGAACGAGCGGTCGGCGTCGCGCAGATGCTCGAACAACCGAAACGACCCGTCCTCGGAGCACGCGCTCAGCAGCTCGCGATCGGCCGGAGCCAGCGCTGCACGCGCCTGCTGCAGCAGTTCCGGCGCGAAGTAGATGCTCAGCAGGCAGGCGCCGGGATCGCGCCGGCCGTGCGCCGAGAGCACATGACCGGCATTGAGCACCAGGAATACTTCATCTTCGAGCCTGAGAGTATGGCCGTCGACGCACAGCGGATAGCTGCCGCCCCAGGCTGCGTGGACGGATGGGACGCCGGCAATCACTTCGGGCGCGCCACGTCCGGCCGGCATCCAGTGAATCTCGGTCCCCTGCGCGGTGTGCGCGCTCGCACTCGACCCGTTCGTCGAAACAAATCTGCGAATGATCGAACTCATCGACTCGAATCCCGCGGCGCGTTGCCCGCTCCACACACGTCAGTAGGCTAAGGCGGCGGTGGATTGTTCCGCGGGTTTTTGCGGCGAAGTGCTGCGAGTCGACGACGAACGGTCGTCGTGAGCAATGCATGCATCCACTGCCGGTCAAACGCGCGCGACTACTCCCGCGGGCGTCCTCCGTCCGCCACACTCGGGTCAGGCGCGATGTTGTTCCTTACGAAAACGTAACGCGTGCGCGACGCGCGAGACATAGCGGCGACTGACGGGAACTTCCCGACCGCCGGACAGCACTGCGAACGTGCGGCCGGAGTCGTGACGGCGGATCGCTGCGATCAGATCGTGTCGCACGATTTCAGAGCGATGCACGCGCACGAACTTCTGCGGGTCGAGCCGGTCGGCGAGATCGCCGAGCCGCGCGCGCATCAGGCGGACACGCTGGCCGATGTGCAGCCGGACGTAGTCGCCATCCGCTTCCAGGCGCTCGATCATGTCCACGGGCACGCGCACGCGTGCGTCGCCTTCGCGGATCCACAGCTCGGTCTCGTATTTCTTCTGGGTGCCGCCGCGCCGATCCATGCGCAGGTTGTCGATGATCTCGCGCAGTTCCTGAACGCGGGCCTGGGCGTCGCGCAGCTCGCGACGCATGCGGGCGCGCTCGAGCGCTTCGATGAGCCGGCTGCGCTCGACCGGCTTGAGCAGGTAGTCGACCGCGCTGACCGAGAACGCCTTGACCGCGAAATGATCGAATGCCGTCACGAATACGATCTCGGGCATGGCGCCTTCGCCCGAGCCGCCGAGCGCATCGATCAGCTCGAAGCCGCTGAGCTCCGGCATCTCGACGTCGAGCAGCACGACGTCCGGCGCCAGCGAACGAATCAGCTCGAGGCCGCGTTGCGGATTGGCGGTCTTGCCCACCAGTGCGACGTCCGGAACGTCCTGCAGGCACCATTCCAGGCGGCGCAGCGCCAGCGGCTCATCGTCGATGGCAATCACTCGCAGTGCTGTCATAAGGTCAGTTCGAGCGGCAGGCGCAAATCGACTGTGAACCGTCCATCGCGTTGCGCAGCCGACAGGCCGGCAGCCGCTCCGTAAAAGTTCTCGAGCCGCCGCGCGACATTCGCGAGCCCGACGCCTTCACCCGCCGCTGCCTGGGGGTCAGGCTTCAGCCTGACTCCTTCATTCGCTATCCGTACCAACAGCTCGCCGGCACGGCGCGCGGCGGTGATGTCGATGGTGACCGGCGCCGACGTCCGCGCGACCCCATGCTTGATCGCGTTCTCGACCAGCGGCTGCAGAATCAGGTGCGGCACCAGCGCATTCTCCAGGCCCGCCTCGATCTGCGTCGACCAGCTGAGTCGCTCGGGAAAGCGGGTCAGCTCGATGTTGAGATACTCGAGCTGCACCCGCAGCTCCTCCGTCAGCGTCACCTTGGCAGTCGACTCGCGGCTCAGAGCATTGCGGAAGAAGCGCGCCAGCTTGTTGATCATCGCGTCGGCGGCGAGCGCCTGGCCAGTGACGATGAGGGCCGAGACAGCATTGAGCGTATTGAACAGGAAGTGCGGGTTGATCTGGTAGCGGAGCATCTTCAGCTCCGCTTCGCGCGCCAGCACCTGCGCCTGCAACAGGCTGCGCTCGCGCTCCTGCGACTGCGCTGCGTACAGGATCGCCGAGCAGAACCCGGCCCATAGCAGGAACAGGATGAAGTTGTATTGCGCCTGGATGATGAGGCCGGCGATCCAGGAGTAGGGCATCGGCGGATTCGTCAACACGTGCGTCCATACGTAGTAGCCGACGAGTGCGTACACGATAGCGATCGGCAAAGCTGCGCCGCCGATGGCCAGCACGCGCCGCGACACGCGCAGGTCGAGCGTCGCACGGATCACTCTGCCCAACGGCAGGCACAGCACGAACGCCAGCACGTTCATCGCCGCCCGCCAGCCCATCGAATGCCAGTCTTCGCGATTGTTGGCCAGGATCATTTGTGTCGTGTGCATCGTGAACATTGCGGCCCAGAAGAGCGCGCTGAACACGTGGATCTGCGTCATCGTTCGGCGCGCGGCGCTCGCCCCGATCGCCGGCGCTGCTGGGTTCGATGCACTGGACACTGGAACGGTTGCACCGATCGCGTTCGCTGCCATGTCTTTTCCCGAGGAAATCTGCGTGTGGAATTCCCGGATTATGCGCTGACACGCATCGTGCGCGCAGAGCGCGCCGTCCGCTGGCGACGAACGAACGTTAAAATACGACGAGTGAACCGGAATGTCTCTCGCCAAGGCGCAAAGGCGCCAAGGAAAGAGCTATGAGCTCATAACTTCTTCTTGGCGCCTTTGCGCCTTGGCGAGAGCTCATTCGGCTCCGGCTCCGGTCAGATAAAGCCAGAAATCGTCCGCGCCGCGTGCGATGACAGTGCGCCCGAGTTGCTCGCTCCAGTAGCGATCGTTGCCATACTCGGAACGCCACGACCACAACCGCTGCGTGGCATGTCGCAGCGCGTATTCCCACGTGAAGCCGATCGCGCCATGCATTTGATGCGCCGTCGCCGTTGCGACGCCAATGGCCTGATTCGCTCGCAGCTTTGCAGCAGCAATCTCGAATGAGGCATCGCCAGCGCTGGCAGCGATCGCTGCCGAGCGGCTGGCGCAGGTCGCGGCGGCAGTCTCCGCGCCGAATAGCGCCAGTTGCTGCTGCACCACTTGGAACTGCCCGATTGTGCGGCCGAACTGTTTGCGTTCCAGAGCGTAAGCGATCGAGCGCTCCAGTGCGGACTGCAGCGCTCCCGCGATCTGTGCAGTGCGTGCGAGTGCTGCGTAGTAGAAGAGGTGCTGCGCTTCACGGCATGACGACTGAGCAGCGAGCACCGCAGTGTTTTCGAAGTGCAGATCATCGCGCGGCTCGCCCGCGAGGTTCGTCCGTTTGTGCAGATTCGCATCCGCAACGGCCAGAACCACTACCTGCGTCTGGCCTTCGAACGACAGCGTCGTCACCACGCGAGCGACATCGCGTCCCCAGGGGACGCTCTGCAGTACGCCGGAGAATTTCCAACTGCGTCCATCACGCCCGAGCGTTCCGGCTGCATCGGGCGCGATGCTGATCGTGGAGCGCGGCAGCTGCAGACCCGCATTGCTCGTCAGCATCCGCGCGATCATTGCTTCGGCCAGCGGCAGCGCAACCTGCCGGTGTCCGCTCGCTTGCAAAACCGCGCATGCGTCGTCCCAGTCTGCGCCGCTTCCGCCGTGTGCTTCGGCGACGAGAAGGTCGGCAATGCCGAGCGCTTCGATCTCGTCCCAAAAGTTGTGCTGCCGATCGTGCGACTCGAACAGTCGCGTGACGCTGTCGGCGAGCAGTTGTCGTTGGTCGCTCATGTCAGCGCAACCCGAGACCGCGCGCGACGATGCCGCGGAGAATCTCGCGCGTGCCTCCGCGCAGACTGAACGAAGGTGAGGTTTGCAGCAGCAATGCGAGCGTCCGGGCGAGATCGCTGTCGTCTTCGAGCCGGATATCTGCGCCGAGCAGCGACTGGACGAGCGTCGGTAGCGCTTGTTCGAACGAGTTGCCGAGGTCCTTGACGATTGCGGCGGCGAGCATCGGATCTTCGCCGGCTGCGAGCTGACCGGCGACCGACAGCGACATCTGCCGCAATGTCCACAGCTCCGCTGTGAGCCGGCCGACTGCATGTCGCAGCACCTCCGAGTCGACGCGTCCGGCGAGACGCACGAGCTCGAGGAACAGCGCGAAGCTCGAGAGATAGCGCTCGGGACCGCTGCGCTCCAGCGACAACTCGCTCGTCACCTGCTGCCAGCCCTCGCCCTCGACGCCGAGCAGGCAGTCCGGCCCGACCAGGACGTCGTCGAAGAAGACTTCGTTGAAGCCGGGATGACCGACCAGGTCGACGATCGGCTGGATACGGATGCCCGGCGTGCGCAGCTCGATCAGGAACTGGCTGAGGCCCGCATGCCGGTTCTTCTCATCGAGCGCGCGGGTGCGGACCAGCGCGATCATCAGCTGGCTGTGCTGCGCGTTGCTCGTCCAGATCTTCTGGCCGTTGATCCGCCAGCGGCCGTCCGGAAGCTTTTCGGCGCGCGTGCGTACGGCAGCGAGATCCGATCCCGCACCAGGCTCCGACATGCCGATGCAACAGAGGATCTCGCCGCGCGCCATGCCGGGCAGATACTTGCGGCGCTGCTGCGCCGAGCCGAAGCGCAGCAGGTTCGGTCCCGACTGTCGGTCAGCGATCCAATGCGCTCCCACGGGTGCGCCGGCAGCGAGCAACTCTTCGAGCAGCACGTAGCGTTCGAGCGCGGTGCGTTCGTGGCCGCCATACTCCTTCGGCCACACCATGCCGATCCAACCGCGCGCGCCGAGCTTGCGTGAGAACGCGGCATCGAAGACAGCCCAACAATTGGCACGGTGTTCCGCCGGCACGCTCGGCAGCTCGCGCGCAAGGAACTCGCGAATCTCCGTGCGGAATGCGGGAGCGTCGGCCGGCAGCTTGACGGGATCGAACCTGAAAGCGTGCACGGTGCGCTCCGCGTGCGGCTCACTGCCCGGTGAAGCGCGGCTCGCGTTTCTCGAGGAACGCCGCGACCGCTTCTTCGTGATCCTTGGTCTCGTGCGCCAGTGCCTGGAACGCGGCGGACAGCTCGAGGACGTCGCTCAAGCGCTGCTGTTGTCCTTCGCGCAGCAGACGCTTCGCGAGTCGCAATGCCTTCGCCGGATTGACGGCGATGCGGCGGGCGACCGCCTGCGCTTCGTTCAGCAGCTGCCCGCCGGGCACGACGCGCGAGACCAGCCCAATCGACTCCGCCGTGCGCGCGTCGATCGTGTCGCCGGTCAGGATCATCTCCGATGCGCGCGACAAGCCGATGGTCCGCGCCAGGATCCAGGCGCCGCCGTCTCCGGGAACGATGCCGACCTTGATGAAGCTCGAGGCGAACCTGGCGCTGTCGGCGGCGAGCCTTATGTCACAGATACAAGCGAGGTCGAGCCCGAGCCCGATTGCATGACCGTTGACCGCCGCGACCATCGGCACCTCGCAATCCCACAGTGCGCGGATCATGCGTTGGACGCCGCGCCGATAGTTGGTGCGCGTGGCCTCCGGCGTGCCGAGGCGCCCGATGCCGCTGCGGGCCTGCATGCCCTTGAGATTGCCGCCGGCGCAGAAGCTCGCGCCCGCTCCGGTCAGGACGATGCAGCTGATGCCAGCGTCCTCTTCGGCCCGGCGGAAGGCGTCGATGACGTCCAGGCAATCCTGCTGGGCGCCGATTGCGTTGCGGCTGTCAGGGCGGTTGAGGGTCAGCGTGGCCACGCCGGCCGTGGCTGCGTACTGCACGAAGCTGTCGGTCACCGGATGTCTCCCCGTCATCGAACGCTGGTAAGAATTATCATAGCCCGGGAACCGCCGACCCCGGCGGGCGTTGGATCCTGCTGACGAATCGAACAAGAACAGGGAGCATCGGGAGGGTGATGCAGGCCCGAGTCCGGGAATCATTGGTGGGTCCGCGTTTGCAGAGCGAGCCGGCCTGGTTGCGCTATGGCCTGGCCATCGGCCTGTTGGCCTGCACGGCGTTCGCTCGCGCGGAGCTGACGCCGCTGCTGGGGCGGCACAGTCCGTTGCTCCCATTCGTCCTGCCCGTCCTGCTGACCTGCTACCTGTGCGGCCGCGGTCCAGCGTGGCTGATCGCGCTGGCGAGCCCGGTCCTGTGCACGCTGCTGTTTCACCAGGATTTCAGCTGGAGCGACCCGCTGGGCTGGCTAGCTCACGTGACTTTCTTCGTGCTGCTGAGCGCGGCCCTGATCGAGATCCTGCATCGTCTGCAGGTCACGCATCGCAAGCTCCTCGACAGCGAAGCCCTGCTGCTCGAGGCGGACCGGCGCAAGAACGAGTTTCTCGCGATGCTGGCGCACGAGCTGCGCAATCCCCTGGCGCCGATCCTCAACATCGCGCCGGTTCTGCAGACCCGGGCGTACGAGCCGTCGACCGTGCAGCAGATGGGCGGAGTGCTGCAGCGGCAGGCCTCGCATCTCGCACGGCTGGTCGACGACCTGCTGGACGTCGCGCGCATCACCCGCGACAAGATCGAGCTGCGAACCCAAAGTCTGGTCGTGCAGGAAGTCATCGAGCGTGCGCTCGAAAGCGCGCGGCCGGCGTTCGCAGCGCGACGTCAATCGGTCAGCGTGGAAGTCCCTCCGCAACCGCTGCAGCTCGACGGCGACCTGGTCAGACTGACGCAAGCCATCGGTAATCTGCTGACCAATGCGGCGAAGTTCTCGCCCGACGGTGCACGCATCCAGGTTGCCGCCGCGGACGTCGACGGCCAGGTCCAGATACGGGTGCGCGACGAGGGCGCGGGCATTGACGCGCAAATCCTGCCGCACGTCTTCGACTTGTTCGTGCAGGGCGACCAATCGCTCGATCGGGCACAGGGCGGGCTCGGCATCGGGCTCACCGTCGCGAAGCGCCTCGTCGAGTTGCACGGCGGCCGCATCGACGTCGCCAGCGACGGACCGGGTCGCGGCAGCGAGTTCACGATCACAGTGCCGCGCGGCGTGCTGCCGCAGAGCGCCCCGGAAACGCCCGCAGCATCGCGCGGCGGATCGCGCCGCATCCTGATCGTCGACGACAATGCCGACGCCGCGATGTCATTGGCCGTGTTGCTGGAGATGGAAGGTCACGAAGTCCGTACGAGCAGCAATGGCCCGATGGCGCTGCGCGAGCTGGAGCACTTCGAAGCGCAGCTGGTGCTGCTGGACATCGGCCTGCCCGGAATCGACGGCTATGCGCTCGCAGACCTGATCCGGCAGCGCTGGGGCAATTCGGCGCCGCATCTCGTGGCACTGTCAGGGTATGCGGTCGAGGCCCGGGGCGCGGAGGACGGGGCGGTGTTCGATGCACAGCTCACGAAGCCGCTGGAGCTCGCGCAGCTGTTCGAGGTGCTGGCGCGCCTGCCCGTTCAGCGCGGCGTGTTTTCGCGCTGAGTACGTTCGTCCAGCGAGCGCGGGCGCGCGCCCGTCTGCATCTGCATGCGCAGGGAATCCTCGAGCACGGAGCGTGCCACCGACAATTCATCGCAGCCCGCGTGCGGGGCTTTGCACATGAAACCTGCCCCGATCACTTCGATCTCGTGCGGGGCGACGCGTCGATACCAGGCGCCGTACGTGCGGCCGTTCACCACGTGGGTGAAGAAGGTCATCTCGTCGTAATGCACTTCAAATTCTCGGCTTCGTCGTCGACAGGAGGTCCCGAGCGCGCATACGCATGAGATCGTATACGTGTTCCGTACGTGTTCCCGCGCCGCGCAGCTTGTAAATTCGCTATCGGCTCTTTACTGACCCTCACCCGGCGGAACACATCGGCAGTCCCGGTGGTTCTTGAGCGACGATGCGCTACCTGACTTACCGGCCCGACATCGACGGACTGCGGGCAATCGCTGTTGCGATCGTGGTGGCCTTTCACACCGGCGTCCCCGGGTTCAGCGGCGGCTTCGTCGGCGTCGACGTGTTCTTCGTGATCTCCGGTTTTCTGATCACCGGCCTGCTGGTCAACGAGCTGCGCGCCACTGGCTCGATCTCGCTGTCGCGCTTCTACGCGCGGCGCGTGCGCCGATTGTTGCCGGCGCTGGCGCTGGTGCTGATTTCGACATTGCTGCTCGGCTCCGTGCTGCTGCTGTCGGTTGCCGGCGAACAGCAGGATCTCGCCAAGACGGCGCTCGCCGCCGCGCTCTCGGCTTCCAACGTGTTCTTCTTTCTGAACAGCAACTATTTCAGCGTCCAGGCGGATCTGCTGCCGCTGCTGCACACGTGGTCGCTCTCGGTGGAGGAGCAGTACTACCTCGTCTGGCCGACGCTGCTCATCGTCCTGATGCTGTTGGCGCGCAAGCGCTGGGACGCCTTCACGCGACTGCTGCTGATTGCACTGCTGCTCGTCGGCGTCGCGACTTTCGCGATCGGCGAGCGAGTGACGACGACGAATCCCCCCGCCGCCTTCTTTCTGATGCCGATGCGAGCCTGGGAGTTCGCGCTCGGCGGTGCGCTGATGATCGCTGCACCCGTCATCGAGCGCTGGCCGACGTTCGTTCGCGCGCTGTTGTTCCTTGTCGGCGTGGTGCTGATTGGGGTCGCGACGGTGATGCTCGACCACACAGTTGCCTATCCCGGCACAGCGGTTCTCCTTCCGACGCTGGGAACGGTCGCACTCATCGCCGCGGGCTGCGGGCCGACGTTCGCACCGTTGCAGGGCTGGCTGTCATCGCGCGGCATGGTCGCGATCGGCCAGCTGTCGTATTCGTGGTATCTCTGGCATTGGCCGCTGCTCTCGCTGGCGCGCACGCACGATCTCGGCGAGCGCTACCTGGCGCGCGACGGCACGATCGCGCTCGTCTCGCTCGGGCTTGCGTGGCTGACCTATCACTTCGTCGAGCACCCGATCCGCTCACAGCAATACCGCGGCTTTCGCGGCACGCGCACGACGTTGCTGAGCGGTGCTGCGATGTCGGCTGTGGTCCTGTGTTGTGCAATCGGACTCGGGCTGGTCGCACAGTATTTCTACGCGCATCCGACGGACCGGCAGCAGAAGCTCACCGCCGATGCCGTGCGCGACCGGCCGCCGGCCACTGAAGCATGCCTGGCAAAACAGCACTCTACGTTCGCAACACTCGCGCGCGACCGCCGTTGCTTTACGCAGCCGTCGGAGCGCGTCGAGCTGGTGTTGTGGGGCGACTCGCATGCGAACCAATGGTTTCCGCTCATGCGCAAGGCTTCGCGCGACCTGCACATGAACGTTGAGGAGTTCGCGCGGGCGAGCTGTCCGCCGCTGCTCGGCGTCATGCCGTTCAACGAGGGCCACGTCGATCGCCAGTGCGAACGCTTCAATCAGGCCGTGATCGCGGAGATAGAGCGGATGGCGGGCAGCGGGCTCAAGGGCGTCGTGCTCGCGGGCCGCTGGCCGGCCTACCTGGGGCGCCCTAGTCCGGATGGCAGTCTGCTGGCGCACCTGTCCTTCGGCGACGGTCCGCTGGACACCGAGAGATCCGCGCAGGCGATGCACGTCGGGTTGCAGGCTACGCTCGAACGCCTCGAGCGAGCCGGTCTGCGCGTCGTCGTTCTTGGCGCGACGCCGGAGTTCCGTTACTCGGTGCCGCAGTGTCTGCTGCGCCGGCCGGTGCAGGAATGCTCAATGCCACGGGCGGCAGTGGATGAGCGCCGAGGGATGGCGATGCACGTCGTGTCGAACACTGTCTCGACGGACGGCGTCGCGCACATGTTCGATCCTCTGCAATTCTTCTGCGACCAGGACTTCTGCTACCCGACGCACGGCAAGACAGTGATGTTCTCCGATCCTCAGCACCTCACGGCCGCCGGTTCGCCGTTGCTCGAACCCGAGCTCGTCGGCGACCTGCGCTGGCTGCTTCGCGGGGCGTCATAACGCGATTCGATCCGCTCCACGGCTTGCAACAGTTGGTTACAAGCGGCGATACGCTCCCGTGTACAGTAGCTGTACATGAGCGACGCGCCGCACATCCTGGTCGTAGACGACGACCGAGACATCCGCACGCTGCTGAGCGACTACCTGCAGAAGAACGGCTATCGAGTGACTGCTGTCGCCGAGGGCAAGGCGATGCGGCGCACGCTCGAGCAGACGCACATCGATCTGATCGTGCTGGACCTGATGCTGCCGGGCGAAGACGGACTGAAACTGTGCCGCGACCTGCGCACGCAGTCGCAAATCCCGGTGCTGATGCTCACCGCGCTCGGCGAGGAGATCGATCGCGTGCTGGGCCTGGAAGTGGGAGCTGACGACTACCTGCCGAAACCGTTCAGCCCGCGCGAGCTGGTCGGTCGCATCAAGGCAATCCTGCGGCGCACCGCGCACATGCCGCGCGATCCGGATCTGCGCCAGGTCAATGGCTACCGGTTCGGCGACTGGCAATTGGACAACACGACGCGAATGCTGTCGCACAGCGACGGTACGCAAACATCGCTGAGCGGTGCGGAGTTTCGGCTGCTCTCCGTGTTGCTGTCGCATGCGACACGAGTGCTGTCGCGTGCGCAGCTGATGGAGCTCGTTCGCGGGCGCGAGCTGGATCCGTTCGATCGCAGCATCGACGTGCGGATCAGCCGGCTGCGCCAGACATTGCGCGATGACGCGCGCTCGCCGCGCATCATCAAGACGATCTACGGCGAAGGCTACGTGATCGGCGTGCCGGTCGAGACTTCCTGATGCGCCTGCCGCTGCCGGAAACCCTGTTCGGGCGCCTGTTCGCAGCGACGGTTGCAGTCGTCGCCGCGGCGCTGCTGCTGCTGCTGTCGATCGTGTTGCGCGAGCGGCGCGAGCTGGCGTTCTCGGAGAGCGGTTCCAGTGCTGCGGCGGCCAGCATCGTCGACCTGAGCCAGCAGCTCGCCCGCGTGCCGCGCGAGGAACGCGATTCGATCCTGCAGCAGTTCCGTGGCGATCGTCCACCGCGACATTCGCACGAGCATCCGCACGAGGATTTCATCGTAGCGCAACGGTCATTCGCCAGCGAGGTCCAGAAGGAGCTGGGCGGGCAGTTCGCGGTCTCAACGCGTCCGCCACGCGGCGGACACCACCGCGTCATCTACCTCCCTGGCTCCGACCCTTCGCCCGCGCGCGGGATGGGACAGGAAGGCAGCGGGCCGCCGCCCGAGCGCATGTTCGATGTCGTCGTGACGCTGCCCGACGGCGATCGCGTTGCATTCCGCACGTTCTCGCCGCGCGGCACGCCGCCGTTTCCCCGTCACTTCATCTTCGAGCTCGGCGTGCTCACGATCATGCTCAGCATCGTGCTGTATGCGATGACGCGTACGATCACCCGGCCGCTCGCCGATCTCGCGAGCGCGGCCGATGCAGTCGGACGCGGCACGGCGATTCAGCCGCTGCGCGAGCGCGGCGCTCGCGAGCTCAAGCGGGCCACACGGGCATTCAATGCAATGCAGGAGCGACTGAATCGCTATCTCGACAGCCGCACGCGTGTGCTCGCTGCGATGTCGCACGACTTGCGCACGCCAATCACGCGTCTGCGGCTACGGGTGGAGTCGATCGAGGACGAGGCGTTGCGCACCCGCTGCATCGAGGATCTCGACGAAATGACGCGCATGGTGCGCGGCGCGTTGAGCGTCTTTCGCGGGCTGAACGACGAAGAGCAGGCCGTGCCGCTCGACATCGACGCGCTGCTCGAGGAGCTGCAGCGGCGCTACGCAGAAGTCAACGCGAGCGTCGCGATCGAGGGCCGCGCCGTTGCGCCTTTCCCGGGCAAACCGCTGGCGCTCAAGCGATGCCTGGGCAACCTGGTCGACAACGCGCTGCAGTACGGCGAGCACGCGACCATTGCAGTAGCCGACAGCCCCGACGAGCTCGTCATCCGCGTGCTCGACGACGGACCGGGAATTCCGGAAGCCGAGCTCGAGCGAGTCTTCGAGCCGTTCTATCGGTTGGAGAGCTCACGTAATCGCGCGACCGGCGGCACCGGCCTGGGATTGAGCATTGCTCGCGACGTCGCGCAGGCGCACAGCGGCTCGTTGACGTTGACCAATCGCAGCGAAGGTGGCCTGGAAGCCCGGCTGACGCTGCCGCGGTTACAGTCCGTAACGATTGCTTACGACCCCGCCGGCACGCCTCCTCTAGATTGACAGTCGCGTCCCCATCGACGCGTTCGACTGACACGGAGACTGCAATGAACTCACGAGTAGCACTGATTGCCGCGGCGATGCTCGCCAGCGCGGTCGCGCTCGCGCATCCCGACCACGGCCCGGGCCCCGACATGGACCGCATGGCCACGCTGCTGGATCTGAACGATTCGCAGAAGGCCGAAGTCCAGAAAATCTTCGACGAGCAGCACGAGAAGCTGAAGGCCGTGCACGAGCAGGCGCAGGCCGACGGCACGAAGCCGACGCGCGAAGAGCGCGCCAAGTTTCACGAAGAGATGAAGCAGGACATGAACACCAAGCTGCAGGCGGTGTTGACGCCGGAGCAGATGAAGAAGTTTGCGGCGCTGATGGATCACCAGCACGACGGCGGCCATCGCTGGCGCGGCGACCAGCAGTCGCAGTCGCCGTCCCAATAGCTCAGCCCGCGGGCATTCCCCAGGGTGCATTCCCTGCGGTCATGCGCCCCTTGGGTCAGCGCCCGAATCTCACGGCCGCGCGCTCCTTGGCGCGCGCGGCCTCGACCTCGCGATCGCGCGGCGGTGCGTTCGTGACCAGCGACTCGATCAGCGTGCGGGCCACTGCAGCCACGTCGGCCGTGGCGCGCTCGAACGCCGCGCGATTCGCCTGCGAAGGCGCGTTGAAGCCGCTCAGTTTGCGGACGAATTGCAGCGAGGCCGCGCGGATCTCATCCTCAGTCGCCGGCGGCTCGAAGTTGAACAGGGTCTTGATGTTTCTGCACATGACTGAAGAGTACCGCGTCGGTCACGCCGCCGCCATTGCCTCGACCTCGAGCTTCCAGCGCGGGTCGAGCAGCTGACAGCAAATCACGGTCGAACAGGGAGCATGCGTGCCGAGGTATTTCACGCGCATGCGGACGTTGGCTTCGTCGTACTTTGGGTCGGCAAGATAGGTCCGCAGCGACACCAGGTTGGCGACCGTCATGTCGGCGGAACGCAGCAGCGTCTGCAGATGCGTCCAGATGATGTCGGCCTGCTCCTCGAACGACTCGGGCATCGTGCGGCCGTCCTGCAGGTAGCCGTTGAGTCCGCTGATGATCAGCAGGCGGGAATCGCCGCGGATCTCGGTGGCGTGCGTGTAGCAGCGGTAGGGAGGAAACAGCTCCGGCGGGTTGTGCTGGATGACGGGCATCGGCGCTCCTACGAGTGGTTGAACCAGTCCGCGATGGCGCGACGCAGGTCGCGGGCATGAGCGGAATCCGCCCAGCCGTGCGACAGATCGTCGACGAGCGTCAATCGCAGTCGCTGGTCGTTGTCAGCTGCTCGATAGTACGGTGCAAGCGCGTCCCGTAACGCGATTACATTCTGCGCCGGCAACATCGAGTCCGCGGTTCCATGCAGGATCAGGAGCGCAGGTTGATCATGGGCGATGTCACCCGCGCGCTGAACCGCGTCCGTGCGACGCGCCAGCTCGCGCGTGTAGTCGGTCCACGTGTACTGCTTGTGGGTTGCGTGCTCGTATGCCTGCACCGATGCCGAGAGGCCCGTGGATGCGTTGACGATGACTGCGGCGCCGATCGGCGCCTTGCGTTCCGCCAGGGCAAACAGCGCGGCAGCTCCGCCGGCCGAAAATCCGAACACACGGACCTTGTCCTGCGCACGCACACACTGCAGTTCTTGCAGGGCGGCGATCACGGACGGCAGCTCCCGAGCCGCGCCCATGACCACAGGCTCGAACACGAGGCGCCCGAGGTCTTCAGCCTGATGCCGCAGCATGTCGGCCCGGCCGTCCGGTCCTTCGCGCGCGCCGAATTGCGGCAGCCCGAGGTAGATCTTGATGGCCGGCACGTCATCGAGCGGCAGCGCTGCCATCAGTGCACGCTCGCTCGCCGGCGGCCCGAAGCCATGCCACAGCAGGATCGGCGGCTGGGCGATGCGCGGCGGAATGCGCAGCAGCGCCGGCACCGAGGCGAGCCGGGTTTCGACGATCGTGGCTTCGCCGGCGCCGTTCTGCCTGTGGCACAGGCTTGCGATGTCGGAGTCGTTCTGCGCGGCTGCGAGCGCAGCACCGCAGGTGAAGAAGCAGGCGAGTGCTGCCAGTACGTGTTGAGGTCTCATGCGCCTAGAATAACCCGATGAACGATGCTCCAGTCGCCACGGTTGAGTCCGGCCAGGTGAGCCGGCTGTGGCGCACAATCGGACTGGGCCCGCTCGAGCGTCGATTGTTCTGGGTCGTCGTCGTCGGATTGCTGCCGCTGATCCTGTTGTCGTTCGCGACGCTGTTGTACAACGCCCAGGCTCAGAAGCGGCAGCAGATCGAGACGGCCGAGAACACGATGCGCTCGGTCATCGCCGCCGTGGATGCAGAGCTGAGGGCGTCGCTCGCAGCGCTGGATGCACTGGCTGCGAGCCCGCGGCTGCGTGCGCGGGATTTCGCGGGGTTCTACGCGGAGGCGCGTGCGTTGCTCGAACGGCGGCCATCGTGGGCCAACATCGTTCTCTCCGATCCGACCTCCCAGCACGTGATGAATGCACGCCTGCCGCTCGGGATGCCGCTACCGCGTGGGATCGATCCGGGTGCGGTGGAGGCGACGGTGCGGGCGGGCGTGCCGGGCGTGGGCAATCTCATCTGGAGTCCGGTGCTCGAGATGTACGTCTTCGCCGTGCGGCTGCCGATTCGCGAGGGCGATTCGATTCCGTACGTCCTGACGGCGGTCCTGCGGCCCGAGGCCGTGCTGGAGATCGTCAAGCGCCACGTGCTGCCCGCGGGCGCGACCGCAGTGGTGCTCGACGGTCGCCGCATCGTCGTGGCGCGCACCCGCAACCAGGCTTCGTGGGTAGGCAAGCCGCCATCGAGAACGCTATTGACGATGCTCGCGCGCGACGAGGAAGGTGCGTGGGGCATCACGACCACGCTCGAAGGCGCGCCCGTGTACACCGTCTATCACCGCTCGGCCGAGAGCGGTTGGTCGGCGGCGATTGGAATTCCGACCGCGATCGTCGACGCGCCGGTGACTCGTTCTTACGTGGTGCTCGGCGGCTCGATACTCGTCTCGGTGCTGCTCGGTCTCGGCGCGGCGTTCTTCACCGGCCGTACCGTGACCGGCCCGATGCGCAAGCTCGAACGGGCCGCTGCCTCGGTTGCGCGCGGCGAAGCGCCGATGTTGCCGGAAACCGATCTGCCGGAAATCCGCCAGGCCATGCTCGCGCTGCTCAGCGCGCACATCGAGCGCGAGAAGCTGTTGCACAGCGAGCGCCAGGCGCGGCTGCTGGAACAGAACGCGCGGCTCGCGGCGGAACTCGCGAACAAGACCAAGGACGAATTTCTCGCGATGCTCGGACACGAGCTGCGCAATCCGCTCGCGGCAATCGCGACGGCGGCGCAGGTGCTGGAGCATTCCGAGCAGGCGCAGCGCCAGGACGTGGAGCAGCATGCCAAGGCGATCATTCACCGGCAGGTGCGCCACCTCGGCAAGCTGACGGACGATCTGCTCGACGCAGCACGTGTGATGATGGGCAAGATCGTGCTGGAGCGCCGGCCGGTCGATCTCGCGCAGGTCGTGCGCAACACGGTCGACACTCTGCGCAATACGGGTCAGCTGCAGCGCCACGAATGCAGCACGAAGCTCGAGCCGGTCTGGGTGAATGCCGATCCGACGCGCGTCGACCAGGTCGTGGCGAATTTGCTGACCAACGCCGTGAAGTACACGCCGCCGCCCGGCCGGATCGAAGTGTCGGTGCGGCGCGAAGGCGGCAGAGCAGTGTTCAGCGTGCGCGATTCCGGCCTGGGGCTGGAAGCCGAGTTGCTGCCGCGGATCTTCGACTTGTTCGTGCAGGGCGAGCGCGGGCTCGATCGCTCGCAGGGCGGGCTCGGCATCGGCCTGACCCTGGTGCGTCGGATTGCGGAGCTGCACGACGGTCGCGTCGAGGCGCGCAGCGAGGGCGCCGGCAAGGGCAGCGAATTCATCGTCCAGCTGCCGGCCATCGAGGCGCCGGCCGAACCGGGCGAAGCGCCGGCCATTCCGCGTAACTCCGCGCGGCGACGCATCGCGCTCGTCGAAGACAACGAAGACGTTCGCTCCGGCCTGCGGGTGCTGCTGGAAATGGCAGGGCACGAGGTGCTGGAAGCCAGTGACGGCTTGCAGGGCGTCGACACGATCCTGCGCGAACAGGCCGACATCGCGCTGATCGACATCGGCCTGCCGCATCTCGATGGGTACGCAGTCGCCCGCGCAGTCCGCTCGCGCGCCCGCCGCCCGGTCATGCTGGTCGCGATGAGTGGCTACGGCAGTGAGCAGGACGCTGAGCGGGGCACGCAGGCCGGGTTCGACGCATACATGGTCAAGCCGGTCGACGCTGCGATCCTGAGCGAGCTCATCGCGCGCGTTTCGATTGCCGCGACGGGCTGACGCCGCGACGCGCACGCCAGCCGAGCGCGAACAGCCGGATCAAACCGGGCTCCTGCGTAGTGCAGGCATCAAGACCGAGCTCCCGCGCCAGCTCCAATCCTTCATCGCAGGCAGCGTACGCGGCATCGCGCGCTTCGTCGTCCGACAGCTGCGCTTCGTTCATGGCAACGCCGACTTTGAGTACGTTCGCGAGATAGGCAAGCTCGCGCGCGCAGCGCTCGAACGCCGACGGATCCGTTTCGGCAAGCTCGCTGAGCGCTAGCGTGAGCGCGCGATGCTTGCGGGCGCGCTGATCGGTCAGCAACAGCATGTTTTGCGGTATGAGCTCCTCTCGTTCCAGTGCCACTCGCAGCTGCTGCAGGTCCTCGAAAGTCGCCGCTTCCGATGGCGAGCCGGTCGATTCGTCGTCCGCTGTCTCTTCGAGCTGCGAGGTGCCGTGCGCCGCAAGGTGCCGGCGAGTCTCCTCGTCGTATGCCGAGAGTGCGGCGAGCTCGTCGATGCGGGCAGTGGCGATGAATACCAGGAACGCGCTCGCGCCGGTCGCGGTGACGTAGCCAAGACTCTCCCGTTGTTGCTCACGCTCGCGCGCAACGTCGAGTTGCAGCCGCCGGCGCACTTCCTGCGCGGCCAGCATTGATTCGGCGCCGTCCAGCATTCCCAGGGTGTGCAGCAGGCACTCCGGGCGTTCGGTCCACAGCGCGTCGAGCGACGTGCGCACTACGTCCCATTCGTCCTCGATCGCGGGAACGACCAGGTACGGACCGTAGAACAGACACGAGCCGGCCGGCTGCAGCGTGTCGCGCTCGCGGTCGACCTCGTCGTCGGGGATGGCGAGGAATGCGAGCGTGTGATGAATGCGCACGTTGACGAGGTGCGACAGGCACAGCGCGCGATATTCGTCGCTCATCGCGGCCAGGCGGTCGGCGACGAACGAGTCGCCGATCTCGTTCCAGGTTGCCAGCCAGTCGACGAGCTCGTCGGCGTCGAAGGTCTCCGCGACGCCCGGCTCCGGACTCTTCCACAGCGATTCGTCGAGTGCCTGCAGCAGCTTGTGCGCGGGTGCGAGCGCCATCAGCTCGCCGGCGTCGTTCAGTCCGACGCGATCGACGAGCCGCGCGAGCGCGGCGGACGGCAGGTTGCGCAGGAGCGTCGGCAACGCTGGATTGTCTTGCAGTGTCTGCAGCAGACGCGAACGAGCATCGTCGATGGGCCGTTGCGGCATGCAGCGCACCTGGTAATCGGACCGGGCGCGCTTTTTAGCGGAATTCGGCGGCGCGCGGCAGTCTGCCCAGGACGCCCGCAGTTCGCTAATATATATGTGCGGTCGAAAAGGTCTGCGCCATGTCCAAAGCCTGCTCGCATCTCGATGCCGTCAAGACCGACCACCGCAACACGCGCGGCTGCGAGGAATGCCTGAGGACGGGGGACAGCTGGGTTCATCTGCGGCTGTGCCGGCAGTGCGGCCACGTCGGCTGCTGCGACGACTCGAAGAACCGGCACGCCACCAAGCACTTCCACGCGACGCGTCATCCGATCATCACGTCGATCGAGCCGGGCGAAGACTGGAGCTGGTGCTACGTCGACAACGTAGTGCTGCAAGTCTAGTCGCTACGCGACGTCTTCCGGGCACCACATCCGCGGCGGCACTGTCTGTACCGTTTCGGCGGCGATCCCACGCAACGTTTCCTGCACAGTCGCGTCGACGGGATACTGAGGCAGCGTCGGAAGATCGAGCGGCGATTGCCCCGTGATCGTGGCATACAACACCAGTGCCGCGAGGAACGCGCCGGCCGGCGCGGAGTGATTGCCGTCATCGGCATGCAGAGTCAGCGTCGGATTGCGCGCCAGCGCGAGGTCCCAGGCTTGCGGAATCGGCGCGACGCACGCGGGCTCGACTTGTGCGATCGAGACGTGCAGATCGAAGATCCGCTGCGTCTCATCGATGCCCCGGCGCGGCCACTCCGGGAACAGCACCGGCACAGCATGCTGCTGGCGGCTGATGCGGATCAGCTCCTGCGCTTCCTCCGTCGAATATTCGAACTGACCGCTGGTGCTGTACTTCTGCGCCTGCAGGATCACGAAGCTCCAGTCCTGGCTGTGCAGCAGCGCGATCGTCGGCGCATCGTGCAGCCGCTCTTCGAGGAACATCGAGCCGGGAGCCTCGACCGAAGCGACGGTCCTGCCTGGCTTGCCCGCGCGCACCATGTCCGCAACCATCTTCGTCAGGTCGTTGAACGACGTGTGACTGTTGCCCATGAACAGCAGCGAGATGTCCGCAGTGTCGGGAGACGGGCCCGACGTTGCGCCACCGTGCTGCGAATCGCCCGAGCCGCCGCACGCGGCAAGGAGCAGCACAAGCGCGACGCAGGCGTTTCTGATGCTCACGGCGGATCCGGCAGCGGCGGGTTGCGCGGCGGCACCGGCGAGGAGACGATCAGCGAGCTCGTCGTATTTCCGTGCATCAGGAAGCGGTCGAGCAGGCTCTCGAGTTCCTGCACGCTCGGGGCGAGCACCTTCATCATCAGGCAATCCTCGCCCGTCACGCGGTGACACTCCACGACTTCGGGCGTGCTCTGCGCCAGTTTGATGACCTTCGCGAGGCCACCCGGCGTCGGCCGGACGCGAACGTACGCAGTGACCTCGAGACCGAGCGCTTGCGGGTCGACCTCCAGCCACTGGCGCCGGATCACGCCGGCCTCTCTCATGCGCAGCACGCGCTCGTTCACCGCAGGCGCCGACATGTCGACGCGCCGAGCCAGCTCGCGAATCGCCATGCCGGGCTGTGCAGTCAGGTGACGCAGGATCGCCAGGTTGATTGCGTCCAGGGCCAGACTTGCACTTTGCGAGGCGAGCGCGGTGCGTTTCTTGCGTTTGGCAGGAATCGGCGTCTCCGGAGCTGGCGTTCGCTCTTCAGCAGCAGGCGATTTGCGAGCATCATGCTCGCCCTTCCATCCCGCAGCAACAGGGAGGCCGGTCCATGCAGGCCGTCGCTTCGTCCCGCAGTTTGTTCGCCGTCTCCGACGCGGTCGCCTATCTGAATTCCGCCAGCCTCGGTCCGCGCCTGCACGCAGTGAAAGAGGCCGGGCACGCTGCGGTCGAAAGAATGGCAGCGCCGTGGAAGATTCACACGGCCGACTGGTTCGAAGACGCCCGCCGTCTGCGTGCGCTGTTCGCTTCGCTCATCGGCGCGCGTCCCGATTGCGTCGCGCTCGTGCCGTCCGTCAGCTACGGCATCGCCGCCGCGGCACGCAACGTACGGGTCGAGTCGGGCGACAACATCGTGGTCGTTGATCAGGAATACCCGTCGAACTTCTACAGCTGGCAGCGGCTCGCTCGCGAGCGCGGCGCTGAACTGCGCACGGCGGTCGCACGCGGCGGAACTCTGGCGGATGCGATCGTGTCTGCCATCGATCGGCGCACCGCAGTCGTGGCCGTGTCGAACTGTCATTGGACCAACGGCATGCTCATCGACTTGCCACGCGTCGGCGCGGCGGCTCGCAAGCACGACGCCGCGTTGGTCGTCGATGCAAGTCAGTCGCTCGGCGTCTATCCGTTCGAGGTCGACGAAGTGCAGCCCGACTTCCTGGTGACGGTTGGCTACAAATGGCTGCTCGGCCCGTACGGGCTCGGCTATATGTATGTCGCCGAGCGCTGGCACGAGTACGGCACGCCGCTCGAAGAGTCGTGGCTGAATCGGCGGGGCGCGGACGACTTCGCGTCCCTCGTCAACTACGCGAACGACTATCAACCGGGTGCGCAGCGCTTCAACCAGGGCGAGTCGGCGCAGTTCTATCTGCTGCCGATGGCGATCGCAGCGCTGACGCAGATCGTGCAGTGGACGCCGGCTCGCATCCAGCAGCAGCTGAGCGAGTGGACGCGCGAGTTGTCGGGACGGGCGCCGGCTCTTGGCCTCGCTTGCGTGCAACCTGCGCAACGCGTCGGGCACATGATCGGGTTGACGGCGCGCAACCCGCTGCCGTCGAATCTGTTCAGCGCACTCGCCGCGCGTGATGTATATGTAGGCGCTCGCGGCACCAACATTCGCGTGTCCCCGCACCTGCACAGCACTGCGGCGGACCTCGAACGACTGGTTGCGACTTTGCTGGAGCTCCTTGGATGACCGAACTGCTTCCCGATCTCTATCCCCCGATCGAGCCGTACGAAACCGGCGTGCTGGAAGTTTCCGGCGGGCATCGCCTGGTTTACGAGCTGTGCGGCAATCCGTCCGGCCGCCCGGTGGTATTCCTGCACGGAGGGCCGGGCGCCGGCTGCAATCCGACGCATCGGCGCTTCTTCGATCCCGCGGTGTATCGCGTCGTGCTGTTCGATCAGCGAGGTGCCGGGCGCTCGACGCCGACGGCGAGCGTGCACGAGAACACGACGCAGCATCTCGTTGGCGATATCGAGACTCTGCGCCGCCATCTGCGCATCGAGCGCTGGCTCGTGTTCGGCGGTTCGTGGGGCTCGACGCTCGCGCTGGCCTACGCGGCCGCGCATCCCGAGGCGTGCCGCGCGCTCGTGCTGCGCGGGATCTGGCTGTGCCGTCAGATCGACCTCGACTGGTGGTTCGGCCCGATCCGGCTCATCTACCCGGAGTATTGGCAGGCGTTCGTCGATTACATTCCACCGGCCGAGCGCGGCGATCTGCTCGGAGCGTATCTGCAGCGACTGCTCGATCCGGACCCGACCGTGCACATGCCCGCCGCACTCGTCTGGGACCGATACGAAACCAGTTGCGCAACGCTGTTGCCGCCGGTCGCCGAGCCGGTGCGGGAGAACATGCTCTCGATGCCGCGGCTCGAAGCCCACTACATGCAGCACCGCTGCTTCATGCGGGAGAACGAGCTGATCGACGCCGTGCCACGCTTCCGGCACGTGCCGGCCGTGATCGTGCACGGACGCTACGATATGTTGTGTCCCGTCGAAGGCGCGCTGGCATTGGCGGCCGCGTGGCCGGAAGCGATCCTGAACATCGTGCCCGATGCAGGGCACGCGGCAACGGAGCCGGGTATTCGACGTCAGCTCGTTGCGGCGACCAATCGATTCCGCGATTTGCAGGATTGAGAGACCCGGCTGACAAAGAGGCAACGACAATGACACCGCTCTCTCGCAGAACCTTCCTCGGCACGACTCTGGCGACCGGCGCGGTACTCGCCGCCGGCCGCGCTGGCGCGGCGTCGGACCGCGCAGCGATCTACAAGCAGATCGAGCAGCGCCACGACGAAGCCGTGCAGCGACTCCAGGCCTGGATCCGCCAGCCGTCGATCGCTGCCGAAAATCGCGGCGTGAGCGAAGGCTGCGACCTGACGATGCGCATGCTGCGCGACGCCGGCTTTCAGCATGTCGAGCAGCGGCCGACTGACGGTCAACCGGGAATCTTCGCGACGCTCGACGCCGGCGCGAAGCGCACCTTCGGCTTGTACTTCATGTATGACGTGAAGCAGGCGCATCCGGAAGAATGGTCGTCGCCGCCGTGGGAAGCGCGCCTCGTCGACATGCCGGGCCTCGGCAAGGCCGTGATGGGTCGCGGCGCGGTGAACCAGAAAGGACCGCAGTCGGCGTTCATCGCCGCGCTGCATGCGATCCGCGGCGCCGGCCGCAAACTGCCGGTCAACCTCGTGCTGGTCGCGGAAGGCGAGGAGGAGATCGGCTCGCCGCACTTTCCGCAGGTCGTGCTCGCCTCGCCGGTGCGCGAGGCGCTCGCGAAGTGCGAAGGCATCTTCATGCCGGAGGCGGCGCAGGATCTCGACGGCAACGTGCAGATCTCGCTCGGCGCCAAGGGCGTCGCCGAGCTGGAGCTGGTTGCGAGCGGCGAGAAGTGGGGACACGGACCGTCAAAGGACGTGCATTCGAGCAATCGCGCACGCCTCGACAGCCCTGCGTTTCACCTGGTGCGGGCGCTCAACACGCTGATCGACGACAAGGGCGATCCGGCGATCGAGGGCTACCTCGACGACGTGTGCCCGCTGAGCGCTGCCGAGTCGAAGATGCTCGACGAGGCTGCGCGGCGCATCGACGAGAACACTGCGAAGAAATCCATGGGCGTCCAGCAGTGGGCGCGCAACGCGAGCTGGCGACAGGCTCTCGAAGATCTCGCCAGCCGCCCCACCGTGAACATCGAAGGGCTGGTCGGCGGTTACACGGGGCAGGGCGGCATGACGATCCTGCCGCACCGCGCAGCGGCCAAGCTCGATCTGCGCCTCGTGCCCGACATGACGCACCAAGGCTCGGTCGAGAAGCTCAAAGCACATCTGGCGAAGCACGGCTTCGGCGACATCGAGGTCAACGTCACCGGCGGCTACGATCCGAACACGACGCCGGCGGACGCGCGGCTGATCAAGGCCGAGTCGGAGGTTTATCGCGCGGCGGGCATCGAGCCAATCTACTGGCCGCGCCGCGGCGGTTCGTGGCCGGGCTACGTGTTCACGGGCGCGCCGCTGCAGCTGCCCGCAGGACATTTCGGACTCGGCCACGGCATGCGCGCGCACGCACCCGACGAGTACTTCCTGATCGAGTCGCAGAACCTGAAGGTCAAAGGACTCGACGAGGCAATCCGCTCGTACGTGGACTATCTGTACGCGATCGCTTAGCGCTGCTGCCGCCTACGAGAAGAGCTCGCGATCGCGGATCTTGCGCGCATTCGTGTAGTCCTCCAGGAACCAGGGCTTGTCGCCCGGATTGCGCGGTGGCCGGGCGAGCTCGAGTTTCTTCCTCGCCTTCTTCGCTTCCCGCTGCGTCACGCGGAAGTGGTAGTGATCGAAGATCCGCAGCGCCTCGACGGTGTACGAGACCGCGATGCGCCGGTCACGCGCGACGAGCAGATTCTCGCCGTTCTTCCCGTCGGCGGGGATGGAGAAGTTGTAGGAGCCCAGGTAGACCCGCGCCGTCGGCTTGTCGAAGTCGATGACGACGAACTTGTGATGCATGCGATTGCCGCCGCCGCCCGTCGGCTCCTTGTTGAAGGGTGCGGGAACTTTCTGGTCGAGCGCCGCGGCGAAGACCGGTGCAATGTTGCCGTTCGGCATCTGCAGATCGATGCCACCGACCTCCTTGTCGGCGATACCGTAGACGAAGATGCCGGGCTTCTTCGAGACCTTCTTGATCGTGTCCTTGATGATGCCCGGCGTGATCGACAGGAAGGCCAGCGAATAGAACAGGCACGAAGTGGTGTCGTCGATATCCTCGCCGATCTTCGCCAGCAGGGCGTTCGACTTGGAGTGCGGCGAGAACGCCACTTTCGCATCGATGTTGTCGAGCCCTAAACCCACCAGCTTTGCAGAGGCGGTGTCGCCGAACTGCGGTTCGTTGTCGTGGTAGTTGTCGAATGCCGCGAGGGCCAGGTCGACCGCCTTCTTGCCTTCCACCACGAAAGCATTGTTGGCCTGCACGTACAGGCCGCGCCAGCTGAGATTGGTCGACCCGAACACGACCTTCTTCGTCTTCTTGCCGTTGACGATGATCATCTTGTTGTGCTGCAGGCTCTTCATGTGCTGCCGCTTCACATTCGCAGCGCCCGCGGACTTCATCAGGCGCTTGGCCGCCTGCGTCTCGCCGGACCCGGCGGCGCCGTGGTCCTTGCTGTCGTCGATGATGATCCGCAGCTTCTTCCTCAGCTTCTGCAGGCGACCCACGACCTCCGGCTCGCTCAGATCGTAGGCGACGACGCGCACCTCGGCCTTCTCCTTGATCGCCTGATCGAGCAGGTCGAGGATCGTCTCGCGCGCCTCGAAACCCATCCAGGCGAGTGCCTCGTCCTTCTTGGGGTGCGTGGCTTTGAATGTCAGCCCGTCCTTCGCCTTCGCCGGCAGCAGCGTCTTGATGGGCCCGGACTTCTCGAATTTCTCCACGAAGGCCTGCGAGGACACGAAGCCGCGCGTGAACGTGACGTTCACCTGGCCGGGATAGGTTTCGCGCCGCAGCTCGATGTCGGCAGTCTGCGCAATTCCCTGGCTCAACCGGTCGTCCTCGTCCATGAAGATCGGGGTCACGCGATACCTGAAGGCGCCGTCGAGATTGGCGTTGCGCGGGAAATGCACCCAGCGGAATTTCTGAATCGGCGAGACCAGCGTCGAGAGCCGGACCGGATCGTCCTGGCCGTTGGCTGCAGCGAAGCCCAGGCGGTTCATCAGCGGAAAGAAGGTGCTCTCGCCCGGCGGCCTGGATTCGATCGCGAAGCCGACGAAGTCATCCGGCGGCCTGCCGTGTTTCCAGTTCATCGCGAGCAGACACATGCCGTCGCCGCGATGCAGCTTGAGCGTGAAAAGGGCGTTGCTGTTCGTGCCGGTTACCTGGAAGTCGCTGGACGCCATGTGTGCACCCTCCGTTGGATCTTGATTGTTGTTCCCGGCTTTGAGGCGAACGCTATCGCCGCGATCGCTGCGGCGTCAAGCAGGAGTGATCACCAATCGCACTGCGATCGGCCCGGCCGTTGCTTAGTCAAGCCGTCTCAGTACCTGCAGCTCTTCGGATCCGAGCGCACGAAGTACTTGCGATAGTTGCTCGCCTTTGGATCGATGCAGCCGGTAAGGTCGAGCAGCTCGATCTTGCGCACATCGAGCGGACCTGATTCGCTTTGCAGCGCGATGTAGCCGCCCGTCAGCAACTCGCCATCGCGCTTCGCTTTGGCATCGAAGTTCGCGACCACGCCGCCGCCGATCTGCGGCAGCGAATACTCGAGCACCTTCTCGCCGTTCACGTAGTGAGTGATCAGCGAATCGCCGAGCACGACGAGCTCCATCTGCACCCATTGGTCGCCGTCGAAGGTCTTCGACGCCGAATCGAGGCAGTGCTGCGGATAGATCGAGCCCTGGTAGACGACCTCGGTGCCGGGCGAGCACATGTTGGCGGTTGGTCGTGCCTTGCCGTCGCTGAGGCCGCCGAGCAGCTGTGCCTCGATCGAGATCGGGAAGTCCTGCTCCTTCGTCATCGTCTGCGGCGGTTGCGAGTGGATCATGATGCCGCTGTTGCGGTCGGCCCAGGCTCCCGGTCCTTGCGTGGCCTGCTGGCCGACGAACCGGTATTCGATGCGCAGCCGGTAGAACCGGTAAGGCTTCTCGTAAAACAGGTGGCCGAAGCGCGTCTTGAAGCCGTCCCGGTAACGGTCGTAACGCACCTGCAGCAGCCCGTTCTCGACGCGGAACGTGTCGCCGTAATTGTCGCCGAGCTCGTGATGCGAGAGCTTCGGCGTCCAACCGGTCAGGTCATGGCCGTTGAACAGCGGGATCCAGTCTTCATCCGCCGCGGCGCAGCCGAGCGACGTGCCGAGCAGAGCGATTGCGCAGAACGTCGCGGCGATACGCATCGGTATTGCTATTCGATGGTGGTGACCAGCTCGTCGAGGCCGTCGATGCCGCCTTCGAGGCGGTCGCCGCGGTTGAGCGCTCCGACGCCGGCCGGCGTGCCGGTGTAGATGAGGTCGCCCGGCTGCAGCTCGAAGAACGTCGACAGCTCCTCGATCACTTCCGGCACGCTCCAGATGAGCTCGGCCAGGTCCGCCTGCTGACGCACCTGGCCGTTCACTCTGAGCCAGATGCGGCCGCTGCGTAGATGTCCGCTCTGCGCCGCCGGCGTGATCGCGCTGATGACAGCGGAGTGATCGAAACCCTTGCTGGTATCCCACGGCCGGCCATGGTCCTTGGCATCGGACTGCAGGTCGCGCCCCGTGAGGACGTTGCCGACGGCATAACAGTAGACGTGATCGAGTGCCTGGGCGGCGGCGATGTCCCGGCCGCCGTTGCCGATCGCGACCACCAGCTCGATCTCGTGGTGGAAATTGCTGGTGCGCGACGGGTAGGGGACGCGCGCGTGGTTCGGCACGAGCGCGGTGGCCGGCTTGGTGAAGAAGAACGGCGGCTCGCGCTCGGGATTCGCGCCCATCTCGCGCGCATGCGCTGCGTAGTTGCGGCCGACGCAGTAGATGCGATGGACCGGGAACAGCTCGGCGCGGCCTTTGACCGCGACGGCGGGAGTGGGGGGAGCGGGGAAGACGTACGGCATGGGGCGGAAATGTACACGAGAAGGGGAGTCAGGCTGAAGCCTGACCTGCACCGATCGCCGGATCCCGACTTAGTTGACATCTAAATTAACCAGTTCTAAAGTTCCGCCATGAAGCGCATCGTCTGCATGGGCGGCGGTCCCGCCGGCCTGTATTCGGCGATCCTGCTGAAGCAGGCCCTGCCGCGCACCCGCATCGAGGTCTACGAGCGCAACCGGCCGGACGACACCTTCGGCTGGGGCGTCGTGTTCTCGGACCAGACCATGGCCGGCTTTGCGGCCGCCGACGCGCCTTCCCACGCGGCCATCGTCGACAGCTTCCATCACTGGGACGACATCGACGTCAACATCCACGGCGCGATGATCCGCACCAGCGGTCACGGCTTCGCCGGCATCGAGCGCAAGCGGCTGCTCAACATCCTGCAGGAGCGCGCCGCCAGCCTCGGCGTCGAGCAGAGCTTCCAGCACGAAGTCCGCGACGAAGCGGAGTTTGCGGATGCGGACTTGCTGATCGCCGCGGACGGCGTCAACAGCCGCGTCCGTCAGCAGTACGCAGCCGCTTTCGAGCCGAATATCGACGTCCGCAAGTGCCGTTACATCTGGCTCGGCACGACGCAGCACTTCCCGTCCTTCACCTTCGCGTTCGAGCGCGCCGAGCACGGCTGGTTCCAGATCCATGCGTATCAGTTCAGCAAGGACCTCTCGACGGTCATCGTCGAGACGCGCGAGGAAATCTGGCGTGCGCACGGCCTCGACCGCGCCACCACCGACGAATCGATCGAATTCTCCGAGCGTCTGTTCGGCAAGTATCTCGGCGGTGCGCGGCTGCTCAGCAACGCGCGGCACCTGCGCGGCTCGGCGTGGCTGAATTTCAACCGCGTGCTGTGTCGGCGCTGGTTCACGCGCAATGTCGTGTTGATCGGCGATGCTGCACATACCGCGCACTTCTCCATCGGCTCCGGCACGAAGCTCGCGATGGAAGATGCGATTGCGCTGAGTCGCGAAGTCACGCGCGGCGGTGACGTGGGCGACGCCTTGCAGCGCTATCAGGAAGAGCGCGAGCTCGAAGCGCTCAAGCTGCAGAGCGCGGCCCGCAATCGCATGGAGTGGTTCGAAAACGTCGCGCGCTATACGCACCTCGAGCCGCTGCAGTTCACGTACAGCCTGCTGACCGGCAGCCAGCGCATCGGGCACGACAACCTGAAGCTGCGCGATGCCGGATTCGTCGGCGAGATCGAGCGGACGCTGGCGCAGCGCGTCGGTGTCGCGGATCGGCCGTGTGCTCCGATGTTCCTGCCGTTCAAGGTGCGCGAGCTGGAGCTCGCCAACCGGGTCGTGGTGTCGCCGATGGCGCAATATTCGGCAGTCGATGGCATGCCGAACGACTGGCACCTCGTGCACTACGGCTCGCGCGCGACCGGCGGCGCCGGTCTCGTGGTCAGCGAAATGACGTGCGTGTCGCCGCACGGGCGCATCTCGCCCGGATGCACCGGGCTCTGGAACGAGAAGCAGCGCGACGCGTGGCGCCGCATCGTCGACTTCGTGCACGAACACACGCCGGCGAAGTTCTGTCTGCAGCTCGGGCACTCGGGACGCAAGGGATCGACGCAGCTCGGTTGGCAGCAGTCCGACTATCCGCTGCAGTCGGACAACTGGCCGATCATTTCCGCTTCACCGCTGCAGTACATCGAAGGCGTCAGCCAGGTGCCGAAAGAGGCGAGCGAGGAGGACATCACGGCGATCACTGCCCAGTTCGTCACCGCGGCGCAGCTCGGCCTCCAGGCAGGCTTCGACATGATCGAGCTGCACATGGCGCACGGCTATCTGCTCGCGAGCTTCCTGTCGCCGCTGACGAATCAGCGAACCGATCGCTACGGCGGCAGCGTCGACAATCGAGTGCGTTTTCCGGCGCAGGTCGTCCGCGCCGTGCGCGCAGTGATGCCGGCCGGGATGCCGCTCTCGGTCAGGATTTCCGCCAGCGATTGGGCGCAGGGCGGTCTGTGCGACGAAGATCTGATCGCGACCGCGCAGGCGCTGCACGAGGCGGGCGCGGATCTGCTCGATGTGTCCACCGGTCAGACTGTGCCGTGGCAGAAGCCCGTCTACGGGCGCATGTACCAGACGCCGTTCTCGGACTTCATCCGCAACACGCTGCGGATTCCGACGATCGCGGTCGGCAACATTTATGAGCCCGATCACGTGAACTCGATCATCGCCTCCGGTCGCGCCGACCTTTGTGCCGTGGCGCGTCCGCATCTCGCCAATCCAAGCTGGACGCTGCAGGCGGCTGCGCAGCTTCAGAACCGGGAGCAGTGGTGGCCGCAGCAGTACCTGCCGGGCAAGAGCCAGTTGGAGCGCAATCTGCAGCGCGCCGCGCTGCTGGCGGCTTCCGTATGACGACTTCACTCCAGACCGAACATGTGCTGATCACCGGTGCGGGACGCGGCATTGGTGCGTCAATCGCTCACGCGCTGGCCGGCAAGGGCGCACGGATCAGCTTGCTCGGTCGCAATCGGGAATCGCTCGATAAAGTCGCGGCCGAGCTCGGCGCCGGCACGCAGACGTGCATCGCCACGGCGGACGTGACCGACGGCGCTTCGGTGCAGGTGGCCTTTGCGCAGGCGAAGCAGCGCTTCGGGCCGGTGACGATTCTCATCAACAATGCAGGTCAGGCGCGCAGCGCGCCGCTGCACGTCGGCGACGAGTCGTTGTGGCACGAGATGCTCGAGGTCAACCTGCATGGTGTCTATCGATGCATCCGCTGTGCGCTACCGGACATGTTGCAGGCGGGACGAGGTCGCATCGTCAATGTCGCGAGCACGGCGGGCCTGACGGGCTATCCGTATGTGACCGCGTATTGCGCCGCCAAGCACGGCGTCATCGGGTTGACGCGTGCACTCGCGATCGAGCTTGCGCGCAAGAACATCACCGTGAATGCAGTCTGTCCCGGCTACACCGATACGGATCTCTCGCGTGACGCCATCGCGAGCATCCAGGCGAAAACCGGCCGCCCGGAGGCCGAAGTTCGCACGATCTTCACCGCGCACAATCCCCAAGGTCGCATGGTCACACCCGACGAAGTTGCGCAGACTGTGCTGTGGCTGTGCACGAACGACGTCGGCAGCATCACCGGTCAGAGCATTGCCATCGCGGGCGGAGAGTTGATGTGAGCGCCGACACGCGACCGATCGATGCGGAAACACGCGCGACCAGCGACGATCATCACGCGCTGCGTTTGTGGCTGCGGCTCTACGCGTGCACCAGTCTCGTCGAAAGCCGCGTGCGCCGCCGGTTGCAGGCGCGCTTCGGCACGACTCTGCCGCGCTTCGATCTGATGGCGCAGCTCGACCGCTCGCCGCAGGGATTGCGCATGAGCGAGCTGTCGAGCCGGCTCATGGTCACCGGCGGCAACGTAACGGGGCTGACGGACAACCTGGAGGACGAGGGGCTGGTCGTGCGCGAGTCGGACGGCGCCGATCGTCGCGCCTTGCGCGTCAAGCTCACGCGCGAAGGTCGCCGCGTGTTCCGTGCGATGGCCGCCGAGCACGAGCGCTGGATCGCCGAGATGTTCGCGGGCCTGTCGGCGCGGGAGGCCCGCTCGCTCGCCGAGCGGCTGCACACGCTCAAGCAACACATTCTCGACAATGTTCCGCTCGACGAGCGCGGAACGGAGTGAACGCGATGAACCCGCAGCATTTCCTGTGGTCGGTCGACGGCGCGATCGGTCGCGTCGTGCTGAACCGGCCGGAGCGCAAGAACCCGTTGACGTTCGAGTCGTACGCGGAGCTGCGCGACCTGTTCCGGTCGCTGGTCCGCGACTCTGCGGTCAAGACCGTCGTGATCAGCGGCGCCGGCGACAACTTCTGCTCGGGCGGCGACGTGCACGAGATCATCGGTCCGCTCACGAAGATGGACACGACCGGGCTACTCGCGTTCACGCGCATGACCGGCGATCTGGTCAAGGCGATGCGCGGTTGTCCGCAGACGGTCGTCGCGGCAGTCGACGGTGTCTGCGCGGGCGCCGGCGCAATCATCGCGATGGTCAGCGACCTGCGCGTCGGCACCGCACGCTCACGCACATCATTCCTGTTCACTCGCGTCGGGCTTGCGGGCTGCGACATGGGTGCGTGTGCGATCCTGCCGCGACTCATCGGTCAGGGGCGTGCCGCGGAACTGCTGTATCTCGGGCGCAGCATGGGCGGCGAAGAGGGCCTGCAGTGGGGCTTCTTCAATCGGCTCGTCGCGCCGGAGCAGCTCGCAGAGTCTGCGACGCAGCTCGCGCAGGAGCTCGCGGCCGGCCCGACCTTTGCGCACGGCATCACCAAGACGATGCTCAACCAGGAATGGAGCATGAGCCTCGAGCAGGCGATCGAAGCCGAGGCGCAGGCGCAGGCGTTGTGCATGCAGACCGAGGATTTCCGGCGCGCGTATCGCGCATTCGTCGCGAAACAGAAACCAGCGTTCGAGGGCAACTGATGGCGGAATTCCTGCAGCCTCCGGCGTGGGCCGCGCCGAAGGGCTATGCCAACGGCGTGTGCGCCAGCGGCCGGCAGATTTATCTCGCCGGCCAGATCGGCTGGAACGAGTCGCAGCAGATCGTCAGCAGCCGCTTCGCCGTGCAGGTGCGGCAGGCGCTGCAGAACATCGTGGTGCTGCTGGCACAGGCCGGCGGCCGACCCGAACATCTGGTGCGTCTCACCTGGTTCGTCACGAGCCTCGATGAGTATCGCGGCGAGCTCAAGGAGATCGGCGCGGCGTACCGCGAGGTGATCGGGCGCCACTATCCGACGATGTCGGTCGTCGGGGTCAGCGGCCTGGTGGAGCGGGGCGCGAAGGTCGAGATCGAAGCGACCGCAGTGATCCCCGAGTAGCGCCTCATCCCATCTCTTTCGTTCGCAAGTGCAGGCTGCGCAGTGCGTTCATGAGCGCCGCAGTGTCGTATGGCTTCGACATGAACCGGATGTGCGGATCGTTGCGCAACGCAGAGTGATCCGGCAGCTCGCCGTAGCCGCTGGCGAGGATCACGGGTAACGATGGCAGCTGCGTGCGCAGCTCCGCGACCACATCCATGCCGTCGCGATCCGGCAAGCCGCGATCGACGATCGCCACGTCCAGCTGCTGCTGGCTGCGGACGATGCGCAGACCTTCCGCCGCGTTGCCGGCATCGATCACGTCGAAACCAAGGTCCTGCAGCTGATCCTGGATGAACATGCGCACGAGCGCCTCATCTTCGATCACGAGCGCCACGGGCTGGCGCGCGCCGGCGAGCGGAACGTCGAGCACATCGCGAATCCGCGATCCCAGCTGGGCACGCGTGAACGGCTTGGTGATCAGCTCCACGCCCGGATCGAGACGTCCCTGGTGGACGATCGCGTTGCGCGCGTAGCCTGTCGTGAACAGCACCTTGATGTCCGGCCGCCGCTCGCGCGCCGCGGCGACGAGTTGTGCGCCGTTGATGCCCGGCAGTCCGACGTCGGTGAACAGCAGCTGCACTTCGGGATGCGACTCGAGCTGCTTCAGCGCGGACGGGCCATCTTGTGCTTCGAGCACGGTGAAGTTGAGATCGCGCAGGCTCTCGCTCGTGAACAGCCGCACATCGTCATCGTCTTCGACCACCAGCACGACCTCGTGCCGGCCGCCGCTCGGCGGCACGCTGGAGTGCGTCTGCTGCTCTTCCTCGGTCTGCGCGGTCATGCGCGGCAGATAGATTTTCACTGTCGTGCCCTGGCCGACTTCGCTGTAAAGCTTCACGTGACCGCCGCTCTGCTTGACGAAGCCATAGACCTGGCTCAGTCCGAGGCCGGTGCCCTGGCCGATCGGCTTGGTCGTGTAGAAGGGCTCGAACGCGCGGGCGATGATTTCTGCTGTCATGCCGGTGCCCGTGTCGGTCACACACAGCACGACGTACTGACCCGGCGTCAACTCCGGGTACTGGCCCGCGTAACCGTCGTCCAGATGAGCGTTCGCGGTCTCGATCGTGAGCTTGCCGCCCCCGGGCATCGCGTCGCGCGCGTTCACTGCAAGGTTCAGCAGCGCGCTCTCCAGTTGATGCGCGTCAATCTCGACGCGCCACAGTCCGCCCGCCAGCACCGTCTCGACTGCGATGTTCTCGCCGATCGTGCGGCGGATCAGGTCCGACATGCCGGCGACCAGGCGGTTGATGTCGGTGGGCTTCGGATTGAGCGGCTGGCGCCGTGAGAATGCCAGTAGCTGCTGCGTCAGCGTCACGGCTCGTTGCGCGCCGCGCGTGACCTGGTCGAGCGCGCGGCGCAGCTTGCCGTCATCGGCGGGTGCGTGTCGCCAGATCGTTTCCAGATTACCGACGATGACGGTGAGCAGATTGTTGAAGTCGTGTGCGACGCCGCCGGTGAGCTGGCCGATCGCTTCCATCTTCTGCGACTGCCGCAGCTGCTCTTCGATCATGCGCCGCTCGGTGAGGTCGCGCGTCACCTTGGCGAAGCCGACGACTGCGCGGCTCTCGTTGTAGATCGCGTCGATCACGATGCTCGCCCAGAAGCGTTGTCCATCTTTGCGCACGCGCCAGGCTTCGGCCTCGTACTTACCGAGCGTCGCTGCCACCGTCAGCGCGCGCCGCGGCGTGCCTTTCTCGCGATCTTCCGGCGTGTAGAACATCGAGAAGTGCCTGCCGATTGCCTCGTCCTTCGCATAGCCCTTGATGCGCTCGGCGCCGGCGTTCCAGCTGACGATGTAGCCGTCGACGTCGAGCATGTAGATGGCGTAGTCGACCACGGCGCTGACCAGCTCCTGGAACTGCAGCTCCGAGCGGCGCAGCTCGCGCGTCCGCTGCGCGACCCGATCCTCGAGCTCTGCTTCGACGGACCATTGCGCAGTTACGTCGCGCATCGATGACCGCGTGTAGATGAACTTACCGTCGACGAGCAGCGGGCTGGAGTTGAGGAGCACGTCCTTGCTCGAGCCATCCTTGCAGCGGATCTGCACGTGCTGGTCGCGCAGCGTCTCGCCCGCACGAACGCGAGCGAGCAGCGCAGCCGCCTGACCTTCCTGCACCAGGAACTCGGCGGCCGGTCGGCCGATGTACTCGCCGGGCGCGTAGCCGAGCATCTCGAGCTCCGCCCGGTTCGCCCACGTGATGATGCCCTCGGCGTCGACCTTGTGCAGGCCGACCACGGCGTTCTCCAGAAAATCGGTCAGGTCCTGAACCTGGCTCTCGAGGCGGGCCATGAGTCGCGCACTGTCGGTGGCGTCGCTCACAGGCCGATCTCCGCCCGGCATTCGACGGATGACGGGGTCGTTGGCATGCAGTGATTCGGGACCCCTGGGCTCTATTCTTTATGGTCGACGTCTGATCGGCCGGCACACGGCCGGGCGACGAGCCAAACGCTGCGAAACGGCCGAAAGTTCCGGCTCAGACGAACTGCGGGTCGAGTGCGGCCAGCACCGTCCAGAGCAGGGGCGCATCGAACGGCTTGCCGATCACGCGGACCTGCGCGTCGTCCTGGAAGCGCAGCCCGAATTCGGTTTCCGAGAAGCCCGTGGCAATGACGATCGGCAGCCCGGGCATCGTGGCGCGGATCGGCGCCACGAGCTGGTCGCCGGGGGCATCCGGCAAGCCGACGTCGATGATCGCCGCGCTGAGCCTGGAACCCAGCGACTCGATCAGCTCCAGCGCTTCGGCAGCCGTCGCCGCAACGGCGACCCGCAGCCCGCGCTCTTCGAACAGCGTGCGGATGAAGAAGCTGACCACGATTTCGTCCTCGACGATGAGGACCGTCGCGGCGGCTGCGGACGAATCCTGCAGCAGCGAGTCCGCGCCAGGCGGGGGGCTGACCGTGTTTTCTTCGTGAGTTGACTGCCTCATACAGACTCCCAGGTAGCTGTAGCGGCGAGGGTCATCAAACGCATTCGCGCGTACGGTGTCAAGTGACGGGAGTGCGTATACTGACCTCAACCCTATGACTCTCAAGGTCGGTATCCTCGAAGCCGGGAGTCCGCCGCCGCCGCTGCAGGAACGATTCAGTTCCTACAGCGCGATGGTCCAGGAGCTGCTCGGCCCCGGGCACGAATTCGCCACGTTCGACGTCCGCAACGGCGAGCTGCCGCCGCGCGCCGAAAGCTGCGATGCCTACGTCATCACCGGTTCGGCTTCCGGCGTGTACGACGGCGATGCCTGGATCGCCACGCTCGAGGACTTCGTCCGCAGTGCGAGCGGGCGCAGCGCAATGGTCGGGATCTGCTTCGGCCACCAACTAATGGCGGAGGCGTTCGGCGGCCAGGTCATCAAGTCCCCGAAGGGGTGGGGCATCGGGCTGCATCGGTACGGCTTGCGGGATCGCGCCGCATGGATGGACGGGGCAAGTTCGATCGCGGTGCCGGCTTCGCACCAGGACCAGGTCGTGCTGCTGCCAGACGATGCGCGCGTCCTCGGCGGCAGCGAGTTCACGCCGTACGGCATCGTCGAATATCCGCAGCGTCGTGCCATGTCGCTGCAGTCGCATCCCGAGTTCACACCAGAGTACGCGGCGGCGCTGATCGAGCTGCGGCGCGCTTCGAAGTACACGCCTGAGCAGGCGGATCGGGCGCTCGAATCGCTGCGCGAGCCGAACGATCGCGCGCGCGTCGCGGGCTGGCTCGATCAGTTCCTGCGCGCGAACGTTCGCGGCTGATGCCGGATCCGTTGCTCAGCGAGCTCTTCGACGTCGCAGTGCGTGCCGCACGCGGCGAAGATTTGCTTATCGCCAACTCGCGAGTCAGCGAGAGCGTGTGGCGCTACTTCGGTCCCGGCGAGCCGCTCGACATGCCGTTGCAGGGCCGGGTATTCGTCACCGGTGCCGGCAAGGCGGCTGCGTCGCTCGCGCGCGGGCTCGAAGCAGTGCTCGGCGATCGTATCGATTCGGGGCTCGTACTGGTCAAGCACGGTCATGCGCAGCCACTGCGGCGTGTTCGCGTGCTCGAAGGCGGACATCCTGTTCCGGACGCAGCGGGTCTCGAGGGCACGCGTCGACTGATGCAGACGGTCGAAGCTGCGTCGGCAATCGACACGATGTTCTTCGTGCTGAGCGGCGGAGCCTCGGCATTGCTGGTCGAGCCTGCTGCAGGATTGTCGTTCGTCGACCTGCAAGCGGCGAACCGGCTGCTCGTCAACAGCGAAGCGCAGATCGACGAGATCAACGCAGTTCGCAAGCATCTCTCCGCCGTGACCGGCGGTCGCCTGCGACAACGCGCGAGGTGCGAGAGGTTCTGCACGCTCGCGATCTCCGACGTGATCGGCGACTCGCCAGCCGCGATCGGCTCGGGACCGACAGTCACGGACCCGTCGACATTCGCTGAGTGCGTTGCGATCGTCGATTGCTACGGCCTGCGCAGCGTATTGCCACGCGCTGTGACCGATTACCTCGAACGAGGCGCGGCGGGTCTGGTCGCCGAAACACCGAAGGACCTGCGCGACTCGTCGTATCGGATCATCGCGAGCAATCGCATCTCGATCGATGCGGCCGCACGTGCGGCGCGCGAGCGCGGATATCGGGTCGAGGTTTTTACCACCGCAATGCACGGTCACACGCACGAGGCGGCGCACCGCTTCGCAGCCGCGCTTCGACAGGCGGCAAGCACGCGCGCGGATTCGAAGCCGTTTGTCTTGCTGGCGGGCGGCGAGACGACTCTCGCTGTCACAGGCAGCGGTCGCGGTGGGCGCAACCAGGAGTTTGCGCTGGTCGCAGCGCTCGATTTGCAGGGCCTCGACAACGTCGCGCTCCTGAGTGCCGGCACTGACGGCACCGACGGGCCAACGGATGCGGCCGGTGGCTTCGTCGACGGTGCTACCGTCACGCGCGCCCGAGCGCTCGGTCTCGATCTGCAGGATTTTCTGCGACGTCAGGACAGCTACACGGCGCTGGACGCGCTCGGCGCTCTGCATCGCACCGGTCCGACCGGCACCAACGTGATGGACTTCGTCGCCGGAGTCATCAATAGTCCGCCCCCCACTTCCTAGTTTCGCGTTTATGAACATTCGTACCGACGACCTGCGCATCCGGGACATCCGCGAGCTGAGCACGCCCGAGGAGCTCATGCGCGAATATCCCTGCGGCGAGCAGGCTTCGGCCACAGTGAGCACGGCGCGGCGCGCCCTGCAGCGTATCCTGCACGGCGCCGACGATCGTCTCGCGGTCGTCATCGGTCCGTGCTCGATCCACGATCCCGCCGCGGCGCTGGAATATGCCGGCCGGCTGCGTGAACAGCGCGAGCGGTTCAAGGGTGCGCTCGAGATCGTCATGTGCGTGTACTTCGAGAAGCCGCGCACGACCGTCGGCTGGAAGGGGCTGATCAACGATCCGGACCTCGACGGCAGCTTTCAGATCAACAAGGGTTTGCGTCGCGCGCGCGGACTGCTGCTCGACATCAACCAGCTCGGCCTGCCCGCAGGTTGCGAGTTCCTCGACATGATCACGCCGCAGTTCATCGCCGATCTGGTGGCCTGGGGCGCGATCGGCGCGCGTACCACGGAGAGCCAGGTGCATCGCGAGCTCGTGTCCGGCCTGTCGTGCCCGGTCGGCTTCAAGAACGGCACGGACGGCAACGTGAAGATCGCGATCGACGCAGTACAGGCGGCCGCGCATCCGCACCACTTTCTGGCGGTGACCAAGCAGGGACGCAGCGCAATCGCGACCACGGCCGGCAACGCCGACTGCCACATCATTCTGCGCGGCGGCAAGGCGCCCAACTACGACGCCGCCAGCGTCGCAAGCGTCTGCGACTCGATCACCGAGGCCGGGTTGCGACCGCAGGTCATGATCGACATCAGTCACGGCAACAGCAGCAAGCGTCCGGAGAATCAGCCGGGCGTGGCGGGCGACGTCGCACGTCAGATCGAAGCAGGCGAGCGCCGCATCGCCGGCGTCATGGTCGAGAGCCACCTGGTCGCCGGGCGGCAGGACCTGATCCCGGGCCGCCCGCTCGTGTACGGGCAGAGCATTACCGACGGCTGCATCGACTGGGCCACATCGGTAGGGGTGTTGGAGCGATTGGCGTCGGCAGTCGAGAAGAGAAGGGCGGCAATACGACCTTGGCTGTAGGTCGGGCTTCAGCCCGACTCTGCTAGAGTGAGCGCCATAACGACGGGTGCTCGCGGTGCTGACCCAGGCAATCGACTATCGCGACGAGTGCGACGCGCTGTATGCGTTGCTCGCCGATGTCGACCCTGCGCGCTGGACTCAGCCGACGCAGTTCAAGCGCTGGACCCTCGACGACGTGCTGGGTCACCTGCACATGTTCGACTATGCGGCGCGCCTGACCCTCGAAGGCCCGCACGTTTTTTCCGCATTCTGGGACAGCCTGTCGCACTCGCTCGCGATGGGCCACTCGATGGCCGACTACACGCGCATCTGGCTGCGCGGTTGCCGCGGGCCCGAGCTGTTGCAGCGCTGGCACGAGTTCTCGCGACAGGTTGCCGACGACTACGCGGGCCTGGATCCCAGTCAGCGTGTCAAATGGGCCGGCCCGGACATGAGCGTGCGTTCGTGCATCAGCGCGCGCCAGATGGAGACGTGGGCGCATGGCCAGGCTGCGTTCGATCTGCTCGGCCAGGTGCGCGTCGAGCACGACCGGATCCGCAACATCGCCATCATGGGCGTCAACACCTTCGGCTGGACGTTCGCGAATCGCGGGCGCGCCGTGCCGAATGCCAGGCCGCACGTCCGATTGCAGAGTCCCTCTGGAGAATGGTGGGCGTGGCACGAGCCGGATGAGCGCAATCGCGTCGAGGGCTCTGCAGTGGAGTTCTGTCAGGTCGTCGCGCAGACGCGCAACATCGAAGACACCGCGCTGCGCGTGCGCGGGGAAGTGGCGCACGAATGGATGGCGCTCGCGCAGTGCTTTGCCGGTGCACCGGAAACGCCGCCGGCGCCGGGCACGCGGTTCGTGCAGTCATGACTCTCGTGCACACACCGGTGATCGTCGGCGTCGGCCAGTACACGGACCGGCTCGATTCGCCGGAGTACCGCGGTCTCTCGAGCGTCGAGCTCGCCGTCGAAGCGGCGAGCCGCGCCTGTCGCGACGCGTCGGACGACCCGCGCCTGGTCGCACAGATCGACGGCGTCGGTGCGCTGCGCACGTTCGAAGACTCGATCCCGCGCTACTCCACACCGTTCGGCAGGTCCGATAATTTCCCGCACTCGATTGCGCGACGGGTCGGCGCGACGCCGCGCACGGCTGTATGGGCGAGTGTGGGCGGCGATACGCCGCAGACGCTCGTCAGCGAACTCTGCGAGCGCATCGCATCCGGCTCACTACATATCGCGCTCGTGGTCGGCTCGGAGGCGATCTCGACCTCGAAGCACCTGATGGCGAACAACCTGTCAGCGGACTGGGCCGAGTCGATCGATGCGCCGGTCGACGATCGCGGCCTCGGGCTCGAAGAGCTCAGCACGCCGTACACGCGGCAGCACGGCCTGGTGCAGGCTTCGATCTCGTACGCGATCTTCGAGAATGCGCGCCGCGCGCGACTGGGAATGTCGCGGCGGGACTATGCGCAGGAAATGGGGCGCTTGTTCGCGCCGTTCAGCGCCGTCGCGGCCGCAAATCCCTATTCGACTGCGCCGGTCGCTTATACGCCCGAAGCCCTCGGCGCCGTCGGCGAGCGCAATCGTGTGATCGCCGATCCGTACACACGGCTGCTGGTGGCGCGCGACCAGGTGAACCAGGCGGCCGCGATTCTGATCGCCTCGACCGAGGCGGCGCAGGAGCTCGGCATCGATCCGCAGAAGTGGGTCTATCTGCACGGGTACTCGCGCGTCAAGGAGCGCGAGATCATGAGTCGCGAAGATCTGGGCGCGTCGCCGGCGGCGCGGCTCGCCTGTCGTGAAGCTCTCGCCGCGGCAGGCGTCGGCATCGACGAGATTGCGCTGTTCGATCTCTACAGCTGTTTTCCGATTGCCGTGTTCAACATCTGCGATGGACTCGGGCTCTCACCGCAGGATTCGCGCGGCTTCACGGTGACGGGCGGGCTGCCGTATTTCGGCGGGCCGGGCAACAGCTACTCGACGCACGCCATCGCGTCGATGGTGGAGAAGCTGCGTCAGCGCCGCGATGCGTTCGGATTGATCGGCGCCAACGGCGGACACATGTCGAAGTACGCGGTCGGAATCTATTCGGCGCAGCCGGCACCCTTCGCTCGCTGCGACAGCAGTGCCTTGCAGGCCCGCGTAGATTCATGGCCGGCGCCCGGAGTCGCAGGCGAGGCCGATGGCCCGGCGACGATCGAAAGCTACACGGTCGTGCACGACAGGAGCGGGCCGTCGCAGGCAGTGGTGGTCGGCAGACTCGACGGTACGGGCGAGCGCTTCCTCGCGAACACTCACGACGAGGACGACCGGACGCTGCACTCGATGATCGAAGAAGATCCGCTCGGCGCGGCGATCCACGTGCGGTCGTTCGAGTATGGCAATCGATTTGTGTTTGCGAAGCCGAGCAGGTGAGGAGGGTCACGAGGGTGATGAGGGTGACGAGGGTGAGGAGAGTTTCTTCGTGACTCACGTGACCCACGTGACTCTCGTCACTCCTCCGTCAGCTCCCTCATATCCGAAGCCGCCGCCGCAAACTCCTCCATGAACTCTCTCACCACCGCTCGCGACGTCTTCACCTGATCCAGCATGCCCACGCCCTGGCCGACGTAGTACGTCACGAGTTCTTCCGCCTTGCGGTTGCCGCGACTCGCCTCGTGTTCCGCGCGTCGCAACGCCGGCTCGCTGAGGAACAGCTGCAGCGGCATGGGCAGCGGGCCCGGGCTCTCGGGTCCGCTCCACGCATCCGTCCACGCCGAACGCAGCTGACGCGAGTATTTACCGGTGCGGCTCTTGGAGCGCACGGTGTCGCGCGAGGTCGCGGCGGCGAATTTTTCCTGGATCAGCGGCGATGCTTCCGACTCGCTCGTCATCAGCCACACCGAACCGGTCCAGGCGCCGGCGGCGCCGAGCGCCATCATTGCCGCCATCTGCCGACCGGTGATGATGCCGCCTGCGGCAAGCACGGGCACGGGACGAATCGGCTGAACCGCCCGGATCACTTCCGGCACGAGCACCAGCGTCGACACTTCACCGCAGTGTCCGCCGGCTTCCGCACCTTCGGCGACGATGATGTCGACGCCGGCCTGGACTTGCCGCACGGCGTGCTCTTTCGCGCCGACCAGCGCAGCGACTGCGACGCCTTGCGCGCGACCGCGATCGATCATTGCCTGCGGCGGCACGCCGAGCGCATTGGCGATCAGCTTGATCGGATGCGCGAAGGCGACGTCCATCAGCCGTGCCGAAACGGCCGGCAGCAGGCTGAGCTCGCGTTTCGCCACCAGCGGATCGTCGAGATCGAGCGTCACGCCGTAGCGAGCCAGCAGCGACTGTACGAATTCCTTGTGGCGCGCCGGCACGCGGCCCCGCAGCGTCGCGGCATCGACGTTCTCGTCGCGCCCGACCATGTTCTCCGGAATCAGGATGTCGACGCCGTACGGCCGGCCGTGCACGTGCTCGTCGATCCACTTCAATTCCAGCTCCAGCTCCTCGGGCGTGTGCCGGCTCGCGCCGAGCACGCCGAAGCCACCCGCGTTGGTGACTGCCGCTACGACATCGCGGCAATGGCTGAAGGCGAACAGCGGGAACTCGATACCGAGCAGATCGCACAGCGGAGTCTTCATAAGAGTGCGACAATACACCCTCATGGGACCGCTTGCCGGAATCAAAATCATCGAGCTCGCCGCGATCGGTCCGGCGCCGTTCTGCTCGATGATGCTCGCCGACCTGGGCGCTGAAATCGTGCGCATCGAGCGCGCCTCGGCGCGGCCGAACGAGGAGCCGCCGCCCGATCCGCTGCTGCGCAACCGCCGCTCGATCGCGCTGGATCTGAAAAATTCAGCGGCGGTCGAGGTCGTGCTCAAGCTGCTCGAGCGCGCCGACGTGCTGATCGAAGGATTCCGGCCCGGCGTGCTGGAACGTCTCGGCCTCGGGCCCGAGCAGTGCCTCGCGCGCAATCCCCGCCTGGTCTACGGCCGCATGACCGGCTGGGGTCAGGACGGGCCGCTGGCACCGGCCGCAGGTCACGACATCAACTACATCGCACTGGCCGGCGTGCTGCACCTGATCGGCACGCCGGGCGGCAAGCCAGTGCCGCCGCTCAACCTGGTCGGTGATTTCGGAGGCGGCGGCATGCTGCTCGCGTTTGGCGTGCTCGCTGCACTGCTCGAGTCCCGCCAGTCGGGACGCGGCCAGGTCGTGGACGCCGCGATGGTCGACGGCTCCGCGGCGCTGCTCGCGATGTTTTACGGAATGCGTGCTCGCGGCATGTTCCAGGACGCGACCGGCACGAATTTCCTGGCCGGTGCGGCACCGTACTACGACACGTACCGCACCAAGGATCACAAGTACGTCGCCATCGGCGCGCTCGAGCCGCAGTTCTTCACGCAGCTGCTCGACAAGCTCGGGCTCGACTGGCACCGCTACGCGCGCGTCGGCTTCCCGGTCGTCGATCCGGCGACCAGGGAGTGGACCGAGTTGCGCTCGGCGATCGCTGCCGCCGTCGCGTCGCGCACGCGCGATGAGTGGTGCCGCATCATGGAAGGCACCGATGCGTGTTTCGCACCGGTCCTGACCGTCGAGGAAGCGGCTCGACATCCCCACAACGTCGCACGCCGTACGTTCGTGACGGTGAATGGCGTCGAGCAGAACGCACCAGCGCCCCGATTCAGCCGCACGCCATCCTCCACGCCCGAAGCGCCTCGCCGCCCCGGCGAAGACACAGATGCCATCCTCGCCGACGCGGGGTTCTCGGCGGAGCAGATTGCAGAACTGCGCGCGTTGGGTGCGTTGACCTGAGCCCGGAAATAACTCTCGCCTTGGCGAGAGCATTTTCTCCTCTGTCGGTTTCTCCCCGCCAACAACGATATGACAAGTACCGGACACCGCGCAGAGGCCTCATGCTCGCCCAGCACGATGCTGAGCTCATGCTTCGTTTTCAGCAGGAAGGCGACCGGACTGCTCTGGCGCATCTGGTGGAGCGCAATGGCGGCGCCTTGTTGCGCTTCCTGATCCGGTTGAGCCGCAATCGCACGATCGCCGAGGATGTCGCACAGCAGACCTGGCTGAAGGTCATCGACGTGGCGCGGCAGGGGACGTTCGCAGCGGCGTCGGGTGTTGCATTCCGCACCTGGCTCTGCACGCTCGCGCGCAATCACTTCATCGACGAATACCAGCGCAAGTTCGCGGTCGTGCGCACGGTGCCGCTGCCTGCCGATCTTTGCACCGTGCTCGCGGAAGCGCACCGGCTCGTGCCGGATCCGGCCGAGCCGCTCGATGCGCGTCAGCGGACCGTGCGCCTGCGGAAGGCGCTGCAGCGGCTGCCGTTCGAGCAGCGCCAGGTGGTCGCGTTATGGGCCGAAGGGATGCGGATCGGCGCGATCGCCGCGTTGACTGCGGCGCCGCGCGATACCGTGTTGAGCCGCAAGAAGTACGCGCTGGCGAAGCTGCGCGTACTGATGCGGGGTGAAATGCGCGCTACGGGCTCGGTGCTGCGATGACGCCGCAGGCCACGCGCTTGCCGGAGTTGCCGGAGGGCTGAGTCGTGTAGTCGTCGGCGCTCTCGTGCACGACGATTGCTTTGCCCATCACGTCCGTGCCTGGGTCGCCATGCAAGCTCGTGCCGGCCGCGGTGACGTCGACCTGCGCAATGCCCTGGCTGTCGGACTTGATGTTCAGCATGTCGCCGGCGTGATGCGACGAGCCGGCCGGATTGCCGTGCTGAGCCTGCGTCGGGTTGAAGTGACCACCGGCGCTGCTGCCGTCCGGCGCAGTGCAATCGCCTTTCTCGTGAATGTGGAAACCGAACTCGGCGTCGGGCTTCAGGCCCTGGATCGAGCCGGTGATGTGCACGCCCTGCGGCGTTCCCGACAGCGCCAGCGAGCCGGTGACGGTGTTGCCCTGTGTCGGGCCGACTTGCGCCATGGCCTCTTGCTTCGATTCGGTCGGCGTCGTCTTCTCGGCGGGTGCGGCCGTAGTCTGGTCCGGTTGCCGCGGCGCGCCCTGCGGCTGCTGTTTCGAGCACGCTGCCAGGATTACCGCAAAACCGATCGCCACGCCCAGAGTCAGACTCGTCGCTCGCATGATCGTGCCTCCATTGGTCCGGGCGCAGTCTAGCACCGTGGGAACGCAAGCCGAATCCCACACGTTCAGCAGCGATGACGTTGCAGCAGACCCTGGCGTTCGCAGTCATTGCCGGCACGATGGCTTTGTTCGTGTGGGGGCGGCTGCGCTACGACCTCGTCGCGGGCATTGCGTTGCTGGTTGCGGTGCTGATCGGCGTGGTGCCTTCCGACCGAGCCTTCTCCGGCTTCAGCGACGAGATCGTGATCATCGTCGCGAGCGCGCTCATCGTCAGCGCGGCGGTCGCACGCTCGGGCATCATCGAAGTGGCCATCCAGCCGGTCGCTCACCGCATCAGCTCGCCGGCTTTGCAGGTGCTGGTGCTGGCCGGCACGGTGGCGCTGCTGTCGGCGTTCGTGAAGAACATCGGCGCGCTCGCGATGATGATTCCGATCGCCCTGCAGATGGCGAAGCGCTCGAACCGCTCGCCGTCGATCCTGCTCATGCCGATGGCGTTCGGCTCGCTGCTCGGCGGCACGATGACGCTGATCGGCACGTCGCCGAACATCATCGTGTCGCGGCTGCGCACCGAGCTGCTCGGCGAGCCGTTCGGCATGTTCGACTTCACACCGGTCGGGCTCGGACTGACGGCGGCCGGGCTGCTGTTACTCGTGTTCTGTTATCGCCTGCTGCCGCAGGATCGGCAGGGGGCGCCGGCGCTCGGCGAGGCGATCGACATCAAGGACTACGTCACCGAGGCGCGCGTCAAGGAGGACTCCGATATCGCCGGCCAGACTGTCAGCGAGCTGCGCAAGCACGGTGAGCAGGAGGTCATGGTCACTGCGGTTGTCCGCGATCAGCAGAGCGCGGCGCCGCTGCCGGACATGGTGCTGCAGGCCAACGACATCGTGGTGTTGCAGGGTGAGCCGGCTGCGCTGGAGCGCGTCGTTGCCGGCTCGGACCTCGAGCTGGAAGGCGAGCATCGCACCAGTCGCACGGAGGAGATCACCAATGACGAGATCGGCGTCATCGAAGCCGTCATCGGTCCCAACTCGCTGCTGATCGGCCGGGCTGCGGGCCGTCTGGCGCTGCACGACCGCTTCAACGTCAATCTGCTCGCGGTCAGTCGCAGCGGCCAGCGCTTCACGGAACGATTGCGCGACATCGAGCTGCGCAGCGGCGATGTCATCGTGCTGCAGGGAGTTCTGGCGAACATGCCGGCCCAACTGCGCGCGCTCGGTTGTCTGCCGCTGGCTGCGCGCCAGCTCCGTCTCGGCAGTGTGCGCCGTGGATTGATTCCGATCGCGGCGCTGGTTGCAGCGATGGTGCTGGCCGGCACCGGCACGTTGTCGGTCGGCGTTGCTTTCTTCGGCGCGGCGCTGTTGACCATCCTGCTTGGCTCGCTGACGCTGCGCGAAGCGTACGAAACGGTCGAGTGGCCGATCCTGATCATGCTCGGCGCGCTGATTCCAGTCAGCGACGCGATCCGCACGACTGGAGGCACCGACGTGATCGCGGCGGCGCTCTCCGGCATCGCACACGCGTTGCCCGGGTACGGTGCCGTCGGCTTGATGCTGCTCGCGGCGATGATGATCACGCCGTTCCTCAACAATGCCGCGACGGTGCTGGTGATGGCACCGATCGCCGCGAGCTTCGCGCAGAAGCTCGGCTATCAGCCGGACGCGTTCCTGATGGCAGTGGCGATCGGTGCGGGCTGCGACTTCCTGACGCCGATCGGGCATCAGTGCAACACGCTGGTAATGGGGCCGGGCGGCTATCGCTTCGGCGACTACGCGCGGCTCGGCGCGCCGCTCTCGCTGCTGATCCTGCTGCTCGGTGTGCCGCTGATCATGATCGTGTGGCCGTTGTCCTGACGCGCGGCCGCGGCTTGCTGCGCGGCGGGCGCTCGGGCTTCCCGGCTTCCGTATCGTCTACCGTCACGGCCACCGGCTCGTCCGCGTGCAGGCTCATCAGCGACTGCATCAATCCGTCGTCGGCGCTCGAGCACACGCCCAGCACCGTCGCTTCGGTGCAGCCTTCCGCCGCGACGTAGGCGTGGCCCATGTTCGAGTCGATATAGATCGACTCGCCGGCCTCCAGCACGATCGGATCGTAGAACTCCGTGTGGATCTCGATCCGACCCTCGATGACGTAGATGTATTCCTCGCCCGAGTGATGCACCAGCTCGCCGAACTCGGCGACGCTGCGCGCACGGATGCGCGTCAGCACCGGGATCATGCGTTTGCGGCGCAGCTCCGGGCACAGGTAGTAGTAGTCGTAGTTCTTGGTGTTGACGCGGATGGCGCGATCGACGCGCCCGACGCTGCGCCGCGCCGTCACCGGCGCGTCCGGCACCGTATCGCCTTCCGCGAACAGCTCGGACATGCGGATGTTGAGCCGGTGGCTGAGCTGCTGGAGCTTGTCGTAGGTCAGCGTGAGCCGGTCGTGCTCGACCTTCGAGAGGGTGGAGACCGGGATCCCGGTGCGCTCGCTCATTTCCTTGAGCGTCCAGTCGTTCCGGGCCCGGAGCCGGCGCAGCAGGGTGCCGAGCGTCGCCTGTTTCGATTTCATGATGCGTAGGATAGCCGAAGTCGGGCTAAAGCCCGACCTACACAGATCCCGTAGCTCGGACTGTAGGTCGGGCTTTTAGCCCGACAGCAACGTAGCTAGTACTGCAGCCGAACAGCCAGGAAGTGGAAGACGACGGCGACGTAGGCCCAGACCAGGCAGGCTGCAGCCAGCGCCGTTCGGCCGATCGTCAACGACAGTTTCCGCTCGGGCGCGCGCCACGTATTGACGGCGACGATGACTGCCACGATCGCGCCGAGCACCGCGATGAGCGCCGACAGCTGCACCAGGCGTACGAACCACCGGCCGTCGGACGAGATGACCCAGAACGACTCGCTGGAGAACATCGTCAGCACGACGAGGCATAACGCAATGAACACGCCGCAGCTCGAGGTTGCCGCGAGCGAGCGGCCACGGTTCACGTCGGCGACGACTGCTGGAGCGGCCGCGCGTGCGAAGCGACGCCGCACGAATCCGATCACGCGAATCACCAGCGCGAGCGCGATGATGCCGCCCGCGATCAGGATCGCGGGCACCAGCCATGCCTTGTTGCGCCACAGGGGCGGGCGCTGGAAGACGATGACGGCGCCATAACCATCGGGCACGAGGCTGACGATGCCGCCCTGCTCGTTACGCGTCACGGCCAGGCGCTGTTCGCCATATTCCTCCTGCCACAGCCACGGCTGAACCTCGTGGAACTTCTTCGGCTCGCCGTTGAGACCGTCGAGGCCATTGATCACGAGGCTGCCGTCGTCGCGCACCTGCGCGGGCGTCTGGCCGAACATGTAGAAGAAGCTGAAGAGACTCTGGTCGGCGCGACGGCTGGTTTCGTAGTTGCCGACCACGGCAGCGGCGTGCGCCTTGGCGTCGGCAGGCGGCGCGACCGGCGCGGGCGTCTGACGCGGGAAGTAGCGATCCATGAAGGCTTCGAACACTGCGGTGCGCACCTTGTAGACCGAGTTGTCCTTGCCGCTGCTGTTGAACGACATGAACAGCCCGACTTTCGCCGCAGGAACCAGCACCAGCTCGCTGTGAAATGCCGTCAGATCGCCGCCGTGCGCGATCACGTGCACGCCGTTGCGGCTCTGCTCGTAGAACCCGAGCGCCATCGCGTCGACGACCGGACCAGGGCGGTTCGCCACGCTGTGCATCAGCTCCGTCGTCTCCGGCTTGAGGATGCGGCTCGAATCGTCGCCGCCCGGCAGCAGCCCGCCGTTCAGATGCGCCATCATGAACTGCGCCATGTCGGGTGCCGTCGCCGACAACGCGCCGGCCGGCACGTCCGAGCCGTACTCGAACGGCACGGGCTCGCCGGAAGCTGCCTGGTAACTGTTCGAAAGGTGCTCGCGCAGCCCTTCCGGCAGTTTCTGACGGAAGGTGGAGTGCTCCATCCGCAGCGGCTTGAAGATGTGATTCTCGATGTAGGCCTCGAACTGCTCGCCCGACACGCGCGAGACGATGTAGCCGGCGAGCGAGGCGCCATAGTTGGAATAAGCAGGCACGGTGCCCGGCGGATAGATACGCGCCGGGATGCTGTGCTTCAGCGCCTCGCCGAGCGGCTTGACGTGCTCGACGTCGTCGATCAGCAGGTCGAGCAGCGATTCCTCGAAGCCCGCGGTGTGCGTCATCAGATGGCGCAGCTTGATCGGCTGGCCGCCGTACCCTTCGATCTTGAAATCCAGGTATTCGTTGATGTCGTGATCGAGATCGAGCTTGCCAGCTTCCACCTGCTGCATCACTGCGGTCCAGGTGAACAGCTTCGAGATCGAAGCAGGACGGAACAGCGTGTCCTGCGCGGACACCGGGATGTGCTTCTTGACGTCGGCGAGGCCGTACGCGCGCGTCAGCAGCAGCGCATCGTCTTTGACGATCGCGACCGTTGCGCCCGCGACGTCGCCGATTGCCATGGAGGTCGGCATCATGCCGTCGAGAAATGCCGCGGCATCTTCAGCCGTGAGCGGCGCTGGCGCCGCGGGCTGAGGCACGTCGGCGCGCGCCCCGCTCAGAACGGAAGCGGCCGCAGCCGCAACGATGATCGACGCAAGCCTGGTGCTCATGCTGGGATCCCCCGTCTGGAACTCATTGGGCTTCGGCGCGCTGCGCCGGCCGATTGAATGCAAGGAGTAGCGCGCCCGACAGCGCGGCGATTGCAGCGGTCGCGGTGAAGAACTGCGCCGGCGACAGACTGCTCCACAAGGTGCCGAACGCTCCGGCGAGCAGATTGCCGAAAAACGCCGCGAGGAACCACAAGGCGATCGTCGTCGCGGCGAAGCCGGCGGGTGCGAGTCGACCGAAGAGCCCCAGACCGATCGGCAGGATGTACAGCTCGCCCGCTGTCATCACGACGAAGAAGACGATCAGCCAGATCCAGCCTTCGGCCACGATGCCACCGCCGCTCCAGGCAGCAACTGCCGCAAGCAGCAGGTACGAGATCGCGACGCCGCCGGCGCCGACCGCCATCTTGCGGATGGACGAAAGCTCGTGGCCTTCGCGTGCATGTCGCACCCAGCGCGCAACGAACCACGGCGTCAGCAACAGCACGACCAGCGGGTTCAGCGACAGGAACCACGTCATTGGAATCGTGATTGCGCCGGCGGAGCGATCGACGTTCTCGATCCACAGCGGCAGCGTGTTGCCGACCTGCTCGTAGGCGGTGCGGAAGATCACGACCATGCCGCAGATGCCGGCGAGCAACGCGAAGCGCCGCGCCATCCCGCCCTCATTCCAGCGTTGCCGGGCAACCGCAGGCGCCGGCGTCGGGCGCTGCGGCTCCTCCGGCAGATAGCGGCTGCCGAGGATATAGATGAGCAGCCCGCCGACCATGCCGATGCCGGCGAGGGTGAATCCCCAGTGCCAGCCGTAGTGCTCGCCGATCGTCCCGCAGCCGATCGGCGCGAGAAAGCCGCCGAGATTCACGCCGAGGTAGTAATAGTTGTAGGCGGTGCGGCGCCGGGGATCGTCGTGGCGGTACAGGCCGTTGATCTGGCTCGGCAGGCTCGGCAGGAACAGGCCGTTGCCGATGCCGATCGTCGCCAGCGCGACGAAGAACAGCGGCTCGAACGCCATCATGAAATGACCGATCGCCATGATCGAGCCGCCGAGCAGCACGGAGTTGCGGCGGCCGAGCCAGCGGTCGCAGATGACGCCGCCGACGATCGGCGTGAAGTACACGAAAGCGTTGTACAGGCCGTAGATGAGAGAGGCGTTCTGCTGGGTGATCGCCAGCTGCTTGGTCATGTAGTAGACCAGCAGCACGCGCATCCCGTAGTAGGAGAAGATCTCCCACATTTCCGTCAGGAACAGGATCGTGAGGCCGCGCGGCTGACCGAACCAGTCTCTTTGCTGCGGCAGTGCGCCGGCGACTTCAGTGCTCACTTGCCGCCGCCCCACACCTCGGGCGGACACCAGACGGTGCCGTGTTCGTACACGGCGCCCGGCGAGCGGTCTTTGCTCAGGAAGATCGGTCCATCCAGATCGACGATGCGGCAGAGCTGGCCGACGAGCGTGCCGGGCGCCATCGCGAGCGCGGTGCCGGTCATGTTGCCGACCATCACGTCGAGCCCGAGCGAGCGCGCCTGCCGCGCCATCGCCAGCCCTTCGGTGAGCCCGCCGCACTTGTCGAGCTTGATGTTGACGACGTTGAAGCGGCCGACCAGTCCCGCGACGTCCTGCAGATCCTGCACGCTCTCGTCCGCGGCGATCGGAATCGGCGAGCGCAGCCCGTCGAGGTCGGCCTCGCGCCCGATCGGAAACGGCTGCTCGATCAAGCCGACGCGTGCATCGACCAGCACCGGCAGCAGATCAGCGAGGGAAGCGCGCGTGAATCCCTGGTTGGCGTCGACGGCCAGCCAGGTTTCGGGACGCGCTGCGCGCACTGCGCGGACGCGGTCGGCGTCGACCGGCGCGCCGGTGAGCTTGAGCTTGATCGCCTGCGCCCCGTCGTAGGCAGTTGCAGCCTGCGCCATCTTCTCGGGATCGTCGGCGCCGAGCGTGAACGTCGTGACCAGCGGCACCGGCGCATTCAGGCCAGCGATTTTCCACGCCGGGATTCCGCTCAGGCGCGCTTCGAGGTCCCACAGCGCGCAATCGATGGCGTTGCGCGCGCCGCCCGCTGGCAACAGGCGGCGCAGCCTGTCACGGTCGATGCCCGCCTCGATGTCGGCTCGCACCGCTTCGATCTGCGTCGTCATCGACGCCGCAGTTTCGCCGCGATAGTAGACGCCTGCAGCTTCGCCGCGGCCGGTGTAGCCGCGGCACGAGACCGAAGCGACGACGACGTCGACTGCGGTGAAGGTGTACCCGGTGATGCGAAACGGTGCCTTGAGCGGCAGCTTCTCGACGCTGACCTGCAGCGTTACGCGGGCGAGCGGCTCGGGGATAGACATGATGCGACCAGCTCCTCCAGCTCCGGCCCGCCGCGCATCGGATCGGCGACCGGTACGCCGAGCTGTGCCCGGCGCTCGGCCAGCACGGCGCGCGCATGCGCCGCGGAAAGCTTTGCTGTGTTCAATGAAACGCCGGCGCAGCGCACACGGGGGTTCGTGCGCCGCGCCAGCTCCAAATTGACGTAGATCGCTTCGTCGAGCGACGGCAGCGGATAGTTCTCGAGGCCGAGGATCCTGTCGCGGCCTTCCTCGTGGCACAGCACGATGACGTCGGGCTGCGAGCCGTGCAGCAGGCCGAGCGACACGCCGGAGTACGACGGGTGGAACAGCGACCCCTGGCCTTCGATGACATCCCAGTGATCGGCGTCGGCGTCGGGGCTCAACATCTCGGCCGCACCGGCGACGAAGTCGGAGACGACCGCGTCGATCGGCATGCCGCCGCCGGCGATCAGGATTCCGGTCTGGCCGCTCGCGCGAAAGTCCGCGTCGAGGCCCCGGGCGCGAAACTCGCGCGCCAGCACCAGCGCGGTGTACTTCTTGCCGAGCGCGCAATCGGTGCCGACCGTGAGCAGGCGCTGGCCGCTGCGCTTGCGACCGCTGGCGATCGGAATGCCGCGCGGCGGCCGGCGCACGTCGATCAGCCGGCGGCCGAGCCGCTTGGCAGCGGCGTCGAGCTCGCGATTCTCCGCGAGCCGAGTATGCATGCCGCTGACGATGTCGAGCCCTGCCTCGAGCGACTCGATCAGCGCCGGCATCCATTCGGGATTGAGTGTCCCGCCGATATTTGCGACGCCGATGACCAGCGAGCGCGCGCCGCGTGCAGCGGCCTCAGCAGGCTTCAGACGCGGCAGCCCTGTCGTCACTGTCGCGGCCGGCAGCGCGTACTCGCCGACGCATTTCTCGGGCGCCCAGTCGCGCAGCCCGAACGCGGTCTTCGCGTACGGGACTTCCGTGGTGTCGCCCAGGAACAGCAGGTACGGGCTCGGGACGTCGACGATCGTCGACGTCTCAGCCGGTCTGCGCGGTTCAGCCGAAACGGTAGCCAAGGAGATTCCAGTAGTTGAGCACGACCAGGAACGCGAGGACTGCCACGGCCGCCAGCGAGTAGTGCAGGCGCGTGCCGAACGTCCAGGTACCCGAGCGCCAGGCGCCGACGGCGAACCAGGCGGCGAGCAGCGCGAACGGAATCGCGAGCAGCGGGAACGTCAGCGCGAGGTACAGCGACGTCGGAATCTTGTAGATGAGGTTTTCGAGCCCGCCGGCGAGGATCAATCCGAGGGCGATCAAAAACAGCAGCAGCAGGGCGCCGCTCAGCGCGAGCGTCGGCCGTGCCCAGCGCATCTGGCCGGTGAGCGTGCTGTCGGCGCGACGTTGCCGGATGGCGCTCACCAGGATCGTGATGAACAGCACGACGGCAATGCCCACGATGAAGCCGTGCAGCTTGCCCGACTCGTACCACGAGATGCGCTGAGAAACGATCGGCGGAAACAGTCCGACCACGTGCGTGGCGCGGCCGCCGGCGTCACCTTTGAACGCGGCGAACGCGTCGCCGTTCTGCATCCGGAACACGCCGTCGCCGACTTCGACCCAGCGCGCCGGATTGCCGAAGATGTCGCCCATCAGCAGCGTGCCGTCCGGCATCGCTGTCACGTTGTCGCCGCCGAACGCTGCGAACACCTTTTCGAACTTGGTATAGGAGTGACGCAAGGTGCGGTAGCTGCCGGCGTAGCGCGCGTTGCGCTTGGCAGCGTCAGCGGGCGGCTTTACGACCGGCAGCTCCGCGGGAAAGTAATGCTTGAAGAAGGCGCGCTCGAGCTCGACCGAGGTGCGCCCGCCCTGGCCGCCGGTGTTCACCGACGCGAACAGGCCGAGGCCGGTTTCCGGCATCAGGCTCACGATCGAGTGGAACCAGCCCGTGTCGCCGCCGTGGCCGATGATGCGGCGGCCGTTGATGTAGGTTTCGTAGAAGCCGAGACAATGACCGTTGAGCGCCGGATCCGGGCTCATCACGCGCGTGTGCATCATCTGCGCGGTCTCGGCCTTGAGAATGCGACCGTCGCCGAGCGCGCCGTCCTGCAGATGCGCGAGCATGAAGCGCGCCATGTCGGCCGCGGTGGAGGAGAGCGATCCCGCCGGGCCCGCCGCATGGATGAACTCGAAGCCCTGCTTCTTGAATGCGCCGGCTTCGAACGTGTAGCCGCCGGACATGTGCGGCTCGAGCGTATCGGGCAGCGGCTCGCCGAACGTGCTGTGGGTCATGCCGAGCGGCTGGAAGATGTGCTGCGCGACGTAGTCGTCGAACGACTGGCCCGACATGGTCTCGACGATGTGGCCGGCGAGCGCGGTGGCCCAGTTCGAGTAAGAAGCGCTCGTGCCGTCATTCCAGTTCGTCGTCGGCGGACGCACGCGCGCCGGCTGGTGCTTGGCGATCCACTCGCCGAGCGGCAACAGATCCTCGACCTTGTTCGCGAACAGGTAGCCGACGGCGCCGTCTTCGAAGCCCGCCGTGTGCGTCATGATGTTGCGCAACGTGACCGGCTGCGGCCAGTTCGCGGCCACCTTGAAGTCCTTCAGGTACGTGTTGACGTCGGCGTCGAGATCGAGCTTGCCCTGCTCGACCAGCTGCATGATCGAAGTCCACGTGAACAGCTTCGACACCGAGCCCGGACGGAACAGCGTCTGCGCCGGATCCACCGGCACCTGCTTGTCGACGTCCTCGTAACCGTAGCCCTTCTGGAAGAACACCTGGCCGTCCTTCACCACGATGACGACCGCGCCGGCGACCGGACCAGCTTTCATCTCCGCGTTCATGAAGCCGTCGACGAAGGCTTCCATTTCCTCGACGGTGGTCGGGCCGCGCGGCGCCAGCGGGCGCGCAGCCTGTTCGTTCGCCTGGTAGGCGAGCGAAACGGTGGCGCCGCCGCCGTCCTCGCTGTGAGCGAGCAGGGGCAGCGTGCAGCAGGCGATGGCGAGCGTCGTGGCGATGCGGATGGTCATTATTCGGTCCCCCTTGCCCCTGGCTTGAAGTCCAGGTCCTGATAGTCGTAGCTGAAATCGGCGAGCGGCGAGACGGCTTTCATGGTCACACGCGCAACGTGACCGTCGGCATCGAGCGCGAACGTGACGTACGCGGGCTCGATCGTCTTGTCGTCGAAGTGCGTGATGAAGCTGTCGTATTGCCAGTGTTCGAGACGGCCGCCCATGCGCGGCGTCGATTTGAAGTCGATCGTGAGGTCTTTGCCTTTCATCGTGACTTCGATGTTGCCGTACCAGGGATCGGTATAGACGCCGACGTAGCGCGCGAGCGGCAGCGACGGTCCGACCTTGACGGGCTTCGCCGCTGCAGTCTGCTGCGCTTTCACCGCCTCCTGCACGCGCCGTTGCTTGTACGCGATCAGCTTGGTCGGCCAGTCAGCGCGCGGCAGGCCGAGGTAGTGATCGAGCAGTTCGTACATCAAGCCACGCGGCAACTCGCCGTCCTCGCTGTTGATGCAGATCGCGAAGCCGACGTCCTGCTCCGGCATCAGCACGAGCGCAGTCTTGAAACCGAAGACCGCGCCGCCGTGCCAGACGATCTTCGCGCCGCGATAGTCCTGTACGTCCCAGCCGAGCGCGTAGGCTGCGAACAGCGGATCGGTGAGCTTGAATTCCGGGCCGAGGGAGCCGGTCGGCAGCAGCACGACTGGTTTCCACATCTGCTCATGCGACGCTTCGCTGAACAGCCGGCTGCCGTCAGGCAGCTTGCCGTGCGCGAGCTGCAGCAGCAGCCACTTGTTCATGTCGTTGGCGCTGACCGCGAGGCCGCCAGCCGGCGCGGCGCTGCGTCCGAGCTCATCGCGCTCGTCGAGCAGTTCCTGATCGCCGGCGCCGCGGAGTCCCCCGTTCATGCGTGCGTGCGGGAACGCGCGGTCGGCCGTCGCGAAGCGCGACTCATCGGTCGTCGAAGTCAGCATCTGCGCCGGGGCGAACACGTGCTTGCGCACGTAGTCTTCCCAGGTTTCGCCGCTCACGGCCTCGATGAGCTGGCCGGCCACCATGTACAGGACGTTGTCGTAGGCGTAGGCGCTGCGGAAGCTGGTTGCTGGCTTGATGTATCGCAGGCGGCGCACTGCTTCGGCACGCGGGATGTTCGTGCGCGGCACGAACAGCAGATCGCCGGCTCCCAGCCCGAGCCCGCTGCGATGGACCAGCAGATCGCGGATGGTCATCTCCCGCGTGACCCACGGGTCGTACATCTGAAAGCCGGGCAACCGATCGGTGACCTTGTCGTCCCAGCCGAGCTTGCCGGCGTCGACCAGCGTGGCGAGCGCCGCGACGGTCACGGCCTTGCCGGTCGAGCCCGTCGGGAAAATCGTGTCCGGCCCGACCGGCGCCGGATCGCCCAGCTTGCGCACGCCGAAGCCGCGCGCCAGCGTCGGCTTGCCGTGCTCGACGATCGCAATCGACATGCCCGGCACGCCGGCAGCCTTGCGCAGCTCCTCGACGCGGGCCTCGAAGCCCTCGGGCGGCGCGGCATGGACCGGGAAAACGGCGAGCATCGCGACCAGCGTCGCGATGCCCGCGCCTTTCGCAGGAAAGTGCATCTTCACGTCGAACTCAGAACGAGTAGCGCAGCTCGACGCCGACCTCGCGCGGCCGAATGATGAACTGCTGGCCGCCGAATGTCGGTGTCTGCGTGCCCACGACGCCGCGCTCGTCGAACAGGTTGTTGCCGAACAGGTCGAGCCCGAGCGGTCCGCGCTGGAAGGACAGGCGCGCGTTCGTCGTGTCGTACGCATCCTGCGTGGCGACGAGAGCGTTGAACGGATCGTCTTCGGTCGGCGTCGGGAACTTGACCTTGACTTCGCCAACGTACACGTAGTCCGCGCGGAAGAAGCCGGACCAGCTGCCGCCGCCGAAGCCGAAGTTGTACTGCACGCCGGCGCTGCCGTTCACCTTCGGTACTTCCGGCAGACGCTCACCGGGCTGGTAACCGGATTCCGGTACGACGTCGTCGAACTCGGTCTTGTTGACGGCGACCGACAGGTTGAAGCGCCACGCATCGACCGGCTGCGCCACCAGCTCGAGCTCCGCGCCGTCGCTGGTTGCATCACCGGCGTTCAGGATCTGCGAGAAGCCGCAAGTGAGCGTGACACCGAGCTGCACGCCTTCCCACTTCTGGCGGTACAGCGCGCCGTTGATCGCCACGCGGCCGTCCGCGATCTGCGATTTCGCGCCGACCTCGTAATTCCACAGCGTGTCCGGATCGGTGAACTCCTTGGCGCCGAGCGCTGCCGCCTGGTCCAGGCAGTTGTCAGCGATTAGCGGGTTGACGACGCCGCTGCGGAAACCGCGTGCGGCCTGCGCATAGAGTGTCGTGGTGTCGCTCGGCTCGAAGCGCACGTAGGCCGAAGGATTGAACTCGGCGACGTGACCCTCCTGCGGCGGCTCCGGTACCGTCGGGCCCGGCGTGGTGCCCTGGATCAGGAAGCCGTCGGCCGAGATATCGAAGTCGGTGATGTCGTCTTCGAGGTAGCGACCGCCGACGCCGACGGTCCATTTGTCGGTGATGTCGTAGCTGACCTGCGCAAAGATCGACTTCTGCTCGTTGTCGTAGAATTTCCCGAGCGGCGCGTCCAGCTCGAAGTTCTGCTCGCGCACGACGAACCCCAGACAGGTCGGGCAGGAATAATCCGGCACGAACTGCGAGAACTTGGCCGTCTGGTCCAGATAATAGGCGCCGAGCTGCCACTGCAGTGGCTGTTCGCCACGCGACTGCAAGCGCACTTCCTGCGTGAACACCTCGCCTTCACTGTAGTCGTTCAGTCCCCAGGGCAGCGGCGGCAGGCCGCTCGCCGCCGCGAGGAAAGCGATGTCCTGGTTGGTGAAGCGCTTCATCTCCGTCCAGCTGCTCGCGGAGAGCAGCGACACGGCATCCCAGTCGTAGTTGATGACCAGGGTGTTGATGCTCATGCGCTCGCCGTTGCCGCCTTCCTCGAACGCGTCGAGGCCGCGGCTCTGCTCGTAGTCGCCCGCTGCCGGAAGCGTGAACTGCTCGCTGTCGACCTGGACGTCCTGCGTCACGTGCGTCAACTCGAAGCTCAGGCGATCGGTCGCCTGCCACGTCAACGCGGCGCGTGCGCCCCAGGTGTCCTCGGAGTTGATGTCGTTCCTCTGGAACGCCGCGATCGCGGGGCTGACGAGCGTGCCGTCCGGCGCACCGAGCCCGGCGCTCCAGTCGATCTCGGGCTGCCCTTCGAAGGTGTTGTCGATGAAGCCGGCGATGTCGTCCTTGTAGCCAACGACACGCAGCGCCAGCTTGTCGGTGATGAGCGGAATATTGACCGCTGCTTCGGCGTGATAGCTCGCGTCGTCCGAGTGCGCGGTGGTGAAGCCGCGGACGCCGACGTTCGCCTCGAACTCCTGGAGATTCGGCGCTTTCGGAATGACGCGCACGACGCCGGCCAGCGCACTGGCGCCGAACAGCGTGCCCTGCGGGCCGCGCAGCACCTCCACGCGGTCGATGTCGACCAGCTTGAGGTTGGGTTTGCCGCCGTGGTTGGTCAGCACGCTGGTGACGGTTTCGCCGAAGTAGGTTGCGGTCGTGGAGGGCACGCCGCCTTCCGAGGCGCTGATGCCGCGGATGCGGATGGTGCCCTGGCCGGCGCCGAAGTCCTGGAAGTACACGCCCGGCACCGAGTTCAGCATGTCGGCGTAGTTGGTGAAGCCGCGTGTAGTGATGTCGTCGCTGGTGATCGCGGAGACGGAGATCGGCACGTCCTGCAGGCGCTCGCTGCGCTTGGTGGCGGTGACGATGATTTCCTGGAGCACCTGCATATCGCGGGTGGTGTCGGCCGCATATGCGAGCGGCGCGACAGCTGCGGTCGTCAGTAAGGCTGTGAACGGTAACCAGGTTGAGCGTTGGGCGGCGGTCATGTGGTTTTTCCCCCTTGCAGCGGACCCCTGCTGCGGCGTTTCCGAATCTATATTAAATTTTCTGTATAGGGAAATTTTTCTTCAGGTGATATTTTTCGCACACGCGCACGTTCGAGCTGCGCCGGGAGCCGCAGATGCCGAAAATCCTGCAGATGCTTGTTTTGAGCTGCGCCGCGCTGCTGTCGGCCGTACCGGCCGCGGCCGAGGACTTTGCCTACGACATCGTGATTCGCAACGGCCGCCTGCTCGACGGGCTCGGCAATCCGTGGCTTCGCGCCAACATCGCGATCAAGGACGGGCGCATCGCCAGCATCGGCCGCTGCGAAGGCCGCGGGCGTCGCGAGATCGATGCGCACGACCACTACGTTTCGCCGGGCTGGATCGACCTGATGGATCAGTCGGGCGAAGTCCTGCTGCGCAACGGCCTCGCCGAGAACAAGCTGCTGCAGGGAGTCACGAGCGCGATCGCCGGCGAGGGCGGTACGCCGGTGCCTGCTGACCAGATCGACGCGTACTTCCGCGAGCTCGAGACGAAAGGCATCTCGCTCAACTTCGGCACGTACTACAGCTCCGGTCAAGCGCGAGTCGCCGTGATGGGCGACGGCGCCGGCACGCCGACGCCGCAGCAGCTGGCCAAGATGAAAGAGCTGGTGGCGACGGCGATGCGCGCCGGCGCGATGGGCATCGCGACGGCGTTGATCTATCCGCCCGACAGCTTCCAGTCCACGCAGGACCTGGTCGAGCTTGCGAAGGTGGCCGCGCAATACAACGGCATCTACGCCAGTCACATGCGCGATGAGAGCGCCGCACTGCTGAGCGCGATCGGCGAGTCGATCACGATCGGCGAGCAGTCGGGCATCCAGGTCGAGGTGTTTCACTTCAAAGGTGCGTATCAGCCCGGCTGGGGTCAGCTCGTGCCCCAGGCGCTGGCACTGATCGACGGCGCTCGCACTCGCGGCGTGAACATCGGCGCGGACATGTATCTGTACGCCGCGGGCGGTACCGGCCTCGACATCACGGTGCCGAACTGGGTGTGGGAGCAGGGCGTCGACGCAGGATTGAAGCGGCTGCGCAGCCCGAAGATTCGCCAGCGGCTCAAGCGCGAAGTGCAGGGCGGCTCGCTCCCGGGTTGGTCGAACCTCGTGCACGCGTCCGGCGGCTGGGAGCACGTCGTGCTCGCCAACGCCTTCGACGCGCACTACGACAAGTATCGCTACAAGAGTCTCGACTTCATCGGCAAGCAGCTCGGCAAGGATGCGGCCGACGTCGCCTGGGACATCCTGCTCAAGGCCGCGCCGAAGAATCGTCCGATGGCGCTGTTCTTCATGATGAGCGAGGACGACATCGCGACAGCGCTGCAGGCGCCGTGGATGGGCATCGGCAGCGACTCGGGCTCAGCGGAGAAGCTCGGCGAGATGGATGCGATCGGTCTGCCGCACCCGCGCGCGTACGGCAATTTCCCGCGCCTGATCGCCGAGTACGTGCGCAAGCGCAAGGTGATCACGCTCGAAGATGCGGTGCGCAAGCTCACCTCACTGCCTGCAACCCGCATGCGGTTGTTCGACCGCGGCGCCTTGCGCGAAGGCTTGTCGGCGGACCTGACGGTGTTCGATTTCGATCGGATCCAGGACAACGCGACGTACGAGGATCCGGTCGCGGTGCCGGCCGGCGTCGACTACGTGCTCGTCAACGGTCAGATCGTGGTCGACGAGGGCAGGCACACCGGAACGAAGCCGGGCAAGGTCCTGCGCGGTGCGGGTTTCAACGCGGGGCTCGCTCAATAGTTGACGTTCAGGCTGACCAGCCGGTACGCGCCCGCCACCCACAGCACCGTCAAACAGGCGAAGCCAAGCGCGACGCTCCAGAGCTTCGCGCCCAAGGGCTGCGAGCTGCGCCAGACCACGGCGATGTTGGCCACGGCGATGATCGCCGCCCCGATGAACACGACGAAGCCTGCGGCATTGAGCAGCCAGAACCACCAATCCTCATCGGCAGTGAGAGGCATGCCTGTGGCTGACATCTTGGCAAACGTGCCAATCCAGGCGAGCAGCACCAGTGCAACTGCCGCCGCGGCGATCCGCGTGCGGCGATAGGCGCGCAACTCGCGCTCGGAGAAATTCGTCGTCACGCGGTAGTAGCGCCGGACGAGCGCCCGGACCGGCCAGGACACGAGCGTCAGGGCCAACACCGTCAGGGACAGCTCGAACGCGGGCGCAAGCCAGCTGGGTGAATCCCACCAGGAGTACGGTTGATACACGGTGTATGGCGACACCTCGTCGGTCGAGAACATGCTGACCTTGCCATGCGTGAGCCTGGCAGCCAGCAAGTCCTTGCCGCGCACGTCGCGCCACACGAACGGCGCGATCTCGCGCCACGACTTCGGCTGACCGCTGAAGTCGGTGAAGGTATTCACGCTGAGCGTTCCATCGGCGCCGATCGTCACTGTCGCAGGGTTCAACAGAGTGTTGATGGCCAGAAAATTGGACGCGGAACGACGCGAGATGCGGTAGAGGCCCGCCATCAGTGCTGCATGCTGTGCGGTGACCCCGGCGTCGAGACTGCCATCGGCAGTCGGCCCGGGAAAATAACGATCGGCGAACTGCTCGAACAGCGCCGCGCGAATGTTGCCCGAAGAGTAGCCTGCGCCGGCGCTGTTGAGCGCGATGTACAGCCCCACGTTCTCATCGATGAACAGATGCATGAAGCTGTGGAAGTGCTGGGTGTCGCCGCCGTGCGCGATGATTCTGCGGCCATTACGCTGCGTTTCGTAGAACCCCAGCAGCATGCGGTTCACTGCCGGGAGCACGGTGAATGCAGTCTCGTGCATCAACTGCGCAGTGCGCGGCTCGAGGATGCGAGCGGCGCCAAACGCTCCCTGGTTCAGGTGAGCGATCATGAAGTGCGCCATGTCATCGCCCGTTGCCGAAAGGTTGCCGGCCGGTGCGGTCGCGAAGATCTCAGTCACACCCGGCGGCTGCGAGGCGGCTGCGTAACCCTGCGAAAGCCGGCTGGCCAGAGCGGCGGGCAGCGGCAGCTGAAAGCTCGAGGAGCGCATCGCCAGGGGATCGAGGATGTGCCGGCGGATGTACTCGGCAAAGCTCTCGCCGGAGAGCCGCTGCACGATGTATCCGGCGAGGCTGGTCGCGTAGTTCGAATACGCAGGCACCTCGCCGGGCGGATAGATGCGCCTGGGAATCGATGCTTGCAGATACCGATCGAGCGGCAGCAGCTGCTGCGGATCAGTGGTGGCAGCGCTCTTGACGGTTTCTTCGAACCCCGCGGTGTGCGTCATGATGTGACGCATCGTGATTGGCTTGCCGTCGAGCGGCGCGATCTCGAAGTCGAGATACGCGTTGATGTCGCGATCGAGGTCGAGCTTGCCCTGCTCGACCTGCTGCATGACTGCCGTCCAGGTGAAGAGCTTCGAGATCGACCCGGGCCTGAACAACGTGCGCTGCGGATCGACCGGCAGACGCTTCTCGACGTCTGCGTAGCCGTAGCCTCTCTCGAGCAACACCTGTCCATCCTTGACGACGACGACCACGCCGCCGGCGATGTCGCCGCTCGCCAGCGCGGAGGGCATGTAGCCGTCGAGCCAGGTTGCGAGATCCGCTTGCGTCAGGGGTGGTGCAGGCTCGGCCCGCAACGACGAGGTTGCCAGCAGGAGCGCGAACAGCAGCCGTGAGGTTTCCATGGCGCGATTGATATCAAGTGCGCAGCCGCGAGTCTTGAACGCACCTAACCCTTCGCCCAGAATTCAAACGCTCGAGAGGAGCTCCTGATGGTGCCCGGTGATTGTTCCTGCTACTCCGCGACACCGTTCGGCCGCAAGTATCACGGTGGCGGCGAATACCTGCCGCGTCACTGTCATCGTGAGGCCTTTGCCGCAGTCGTCCTGAGCGGCACCTACATGGAGGCGGGCGACCGCGGGCGAGTGCGCGTCCGCGCGGGCGATGTCGTTCTGCATGGCCCGTACGAATCCCATCTGAATTGCTTCGCGGCCGGCGGCGCCGAAGTTCTGGTGCTGCCTTGTGCGGACACTGGCGCGCATGGCGGCATCGCTCGTATCGCGGATCCGGACGCCGTGGCCCACTTGGCGGAGCGCGATCTGGCGCAAGCGACGCGGTATCTGCGCGCTCATCTGCGACCGGCAGAGGCACTCGAAGAGGACTGGCCCGACCGCCTGGCGCGACAGCTGCGTGCCGACCCGGACCTGGTGATCCATGAGTGGGCCGAGCAGATTGGACTCCTGCCCGAGAGTGTCAGCCGCGGCTTTCGGCGCGTCTACGGCCTGGCGCCTGTGACGTTCAGGGCACGCATGCGGGCGTTGCGCGCGCTTGCGTTGCTCGACTGTTCGCGATCGCTGGCGGATATCGCAGCGTCCTGCGGCTTTGCCGATCAGGCGCACCTGAGCCGCAGCATCCGGCAATTGACCGGCCACTCACCGAAAGCCTGGCGCTCTTCAGCTCTTCCACGTCTCGCCGAACACGCGCACTAGATTGCCGCCGAGAATCTTGGCGATGCGCGCGGCACTGTGGCGCCGATCCGCGAGCATCATCGCGAGCATCGCCAGCCGCCGCGGCGTGTTGAGGTCCGCGGCGAACAGGTAGCCTTCTTCCAGCTCCCACGGCGCGGCGATGCCGGCTTCGCGACGCTCGCGCGTGTTCTTCGCGAACGCCTCCTTGTACTTCTCGTCGACTGTCGTTGCCGAAATGACGCCGTCCGTGCCGATCGATACGTGGTCCTCGCCCGCCACCTGCACCATGTGCTCGAGATGCCGCACGATGTCGGCCGCAGTCGGCTGGCGGCCCTCGGAGAGATACGGCATGAAGTAGATGCCGCAGACGCCGCCCTTGTCTGCGACTGCGCGCAGCTCCTCATCGGTGCGGTTGCGCGGATGATCCGCGAGGGCCGCGCAACCGGTGTGAGTGAATGCAACCGGCTTCCTGGAAGTGCGGATCGCATCCGCAGCCGTCTGCCGGCCGCAATGACTGAGGTCGACCAGGATGCCGAGCGCGTTCATGCGCTCGACTGCTTCGATGCCGGCGCGGCTGAGCCCGGCATTTGCCGGCTCGAGGCAGCCGTCGCCGAGCAGATTGCGGCGATTGTAGGTCGGCTGCACGACGCGCAATCCCAGCGCGTGCAGGTCGTCGAGCCGCTCGAGGTTGGTCTCGAACGCAACGCCGTCCTGCACTCCGTAAACGAGCCCGGTGCGCTTGTTCTTCTTCGCTTTCGCGATGTCGCCGACGACTCGCACGCGGGACAGCACTTCGGGATGGTCGTCGATCTCGCGCTCCCAGAACGCGATGCCGCTGACCGTGTCGATGAATGCCGACTCCGGCGTTCTCGTGCCGACCGGCCCGACCGTGATGTGCGTGCAGGTGATCCCGGACTCGTGCGTATCCTTGAGCTCCTGGTCGAGGAGCCGGCCGTTCGGCTCGGCGTTGAGGCCGCCCGGGCCGCCAAGCCCGTCGATGACGATGGCTTCGCGATAGCGGAACCAGTCCGCGGCGGCTGCGCGGCGCGACGGCAGGCTCAGTGTGACGGCAGTTGCCACGCTGCGCACGAGCAGATCACGCCGGGAAATCGTGCTCATGGGGCGGGTCCTCACGGGCGCTGCATCGCCTTGATCTGGTCATCCTTGCCGGTCATTTCCCAGCGGATCATCGACACCGGAATCAGGCCGGCCGCATTGAGCTCGCTGAAATAGCGCGACAGCGTGAAAGCCTCGCCGAGCTGCTGGCTGCGCTCTGCGAGCAGCTCTTCCAGCAGGTATTTGCCGGTGATGTACGAGGTGCCGTAGCCGGGCTGGCGCAGGTACAGCTGCTGCTCGAAGCCCAGCAGGTCGAGGTCGGGCCGCATCCAGCCGCGCGGCGTCCACTCCACGTGGAAGTCCGCGGCCTGCTTCATCGTGAAGTCGTTGGACTGCGCATACAGCGATGCGAGCCCGCGCGCTGCGCGTGCCGCCAGCATGATCCAGACGACCTCGCGCCCGCGCGGATTGTCGTCGTACAGGCCGGCGTGCAGCATCATCTCTTCCATCGCGGTCGCGAGGCCTTCGGCGCGGCTGTCCCAGATGTTGAACAACAGCGGCCCGCGGCGCAGCGGGCTGGCGTGCGGTTCCTCGCGCATCCGCGCGAGGTCCCACCAGTGATAGAAGTGCGAGTAGAGCGCGAGCGGCTCGTGGTGGGTCGCGATCGCGAAGAAATTGCGGCGCTCTTCCGGAACGTACTCGCCGATGTGCGCACGCATCGCCGGATCCATGTAGTCACGCACCGGCAGGATGTTCCGCGCACGCATGAAGTCCATGTACCTCGTGACGGCCTCGTTGGCGCGCCGCTGGTATTCCTCGGCGCTGGAGATCACGGGCAGGGCCGGCAGGCCGCGATTGCGCTGCTCTTCCAGCTTGAGCTCGGTGTGCGCGCGGGCCAGTTCGCGCTTCAGCAGCATCACTTCGTCGTCCCACGTCAGCGGCACGAGGTGCACGTTGCGCAGGCTCCAGGTGTAGTTCTCCTTGCCGACGCCGGACGGACCGGTCTTCGACGGCGCCTGCTGCTCCAGCCACGTGACGAATCGCGACGTCGCCTGCTGCGCCGCCTGGATCGCCTGCTTGAGCGCGGAGCTGTTGTCTTTGGTTTTCTGCTCGAGCGCCAGCAGATCTGCACGCTGCTGCTTGATCGTGCCGATGCCCGCCATCCAAAGGTCGCGCGCGTTGCCGGTGAGGTTCAGCTGCGCCTGCGCGAGCAGCGGCGGCACGCTCTGCAGTTCCTGCGTGAGCTTGGCATCGTCCGCAGGCGAGAGCGGGAACGTGTACGTCCACAACTCGATCGGCGCGTGGTTCGTCGTGCCTTCGTGCGCGGGCGTGTCGCTCTGCGCCGTCCAGATCGAGGTGTAGAACGCCGGATCGCGCTCCCACGGCTTGAGCACCCGAAGATCGAAATCGAGGCCGTTCATCTCGGCGCGCAGCAGGTGATAGTCGACCTGCTGCGGGATCGGCCACGCGTCGGGCTTGATCGCCTGCAACCGGGACTGGTATGTCTTCAGCTGTGCATGCCTGCGAGCGAGCGCCGCCGCCGTGTAGTCCGGCGCGCCATCGCGCAGCGGAGGACGCTCAAAGGTGCGCCACTCGGCAAACAGGGTCGTCAGGTCCTCGTAGCTGCTCTGCGCGGACGCGGCACTGGCTGCTGGGCTGCCGGCGATCGAAGTCATGACGAGGGCTCCCGCTACGAGTAGAGCTGCGGTTTGATGGCGCATCGTTTCATTATATATTCCGCTGCACGGCAGGTTAGGGGAACGATAACGATGGATCTGCTCACGATCATCATCATCCTGGCGTTGATCGGCACCGGCGTCAGCATGGCGCTCGGCTTGCTCGCGATGTCGGGCGGCGGCGCCACGGACCGTCTGTTCAGCACGCGGCTCATGTGGGCGCGGGTCGGCTTCCAGGCGTTCACTTTGCTGCTGCTCGCGGCCGCCGTGTTCATGCGAGGCACCTGAGTTCGTCTCAGCGGGGCTTCATCCCACCAGGTGCCTGACCGGCACCCGCGCCGAGCGCTTGATCGTGTTGAGCACGATGCTCGAATGCACGTCGCGCACGAAGCGGATCCGCAGCAGCTTCTTCAGCACCACGTTGCTCAGTGATTCCAGGTCCGGCACCACGACCTGGAGCAGCAGGTCGTAGTTGCCGGTCATTGCGTGGCAGCTGACGATCTCCTCCATCGCGTCGACGGCGCGGCGGAACTGCTCGATGTTCTCGTCGGTGTGCCGGGTCAGCCGGACCTGCACGAACGCCTGCACCTTCAGGCCGAGCGGCGCCGGGTCGATGATCGCCGTATAGCCCTCGATGATGCCGGCCTGCTCCAGCAGCTTCACGCGGCGCGCGCACGGCGTATTGGAAAGCCCGACCTGTTCCGCCAGCTCCACGATCGGCTTGCGCCCGTCCTTCTGCAGGGCGTCCAGGATCGCGGCGTCGTAGCGATCGAGCGTCATGGTGATATTCCCTAAAAATAGTCGAAGAAATCGACTTTATCACCAATGCGGAACCCCAATCCAAGGCGGTTTGTTGAGTTTTGCCACTCCCGCCCCGCTAGGCTGCACCGCCATGACTGCAACTGCCCTCGAACGAGCCCGGAGCGGCTCCGTCCCCCAGGTCGACTGGCCCCCTCTGGATCTGGAGCGCCTCGTGCAGACCGTGCTGGTCTCGCGTGCCCTCGACGAGCTGGAGGAGACGCGCCTGCTGCCGGAGCGCAAGGTCCTGTACCAGTTCACCGCACGCGGCCACGACGTCACGCAGGCGATGCTTGGACAGATGTTGACCGGCGCGCGTGACGGTGTCGGCGTCTACTACCGTTCGCGGCCGCTGATGCTGGCGCTCGGGCTGACGATCGAAGACGCACTCGCCTCGACCATGATGCGCTCGGGCAGCGTGAGCGAGGGCCGCGACATCGGCGTCGTCTTCAACCTGCCGCGTCGCGAAGGTCCGTGCGTGCTGCCCGCATGCGGTGGCGTCGGTGCGCAGTACACGCCCGTCGTCGGCTGGGCCCAGGCGCTGCAGTACCGGGCTCAGGTCCTGCACGACGAACGTGTCGCCGGCAGCATTGCCGTCGCGCACGGCGGCGAAGCTTCCGCCGCGACCAACGGCTTCTGGTCGGCCCTGACGATCGCGACGACGCAGCGCCTGCCGGTGCTGTTCTTCCTCGAAGACAACGGCTATGGAATCTCGGTCAAGTCGGAGTTCCAGACGCCCGGCGGCAACATCGCCGCGAATCTCGCGGCCTTCCGCAACCTGAAGATCCTCGAAGGTGACAGCGCGAATCCGCGCGCCGCGGCGGCGACGATCGCGAGCGCCGTATCCGCAGTTCGCGGCGGCGAAGGTCCGGTGCTGTTGCGGCTGCTCGTGCCACGCCTGTCGGGGCATTCGGGTCAGGACACTCAGACTTACAAGTCCGCGGACGAGATCGCCGCCGAGCGGTCGCGCGATCCGCTCGAGCGATTGCGGGAGCAGCTGGTGCCGGCAACGATCAGTGAAGAGTCCTGGCGCGTGCTCGAAACGCGGGCACGCGATGAGGTGCAACGTGCGCTCGGCAGCGTCGAGCGGCGACCAGTGCCCGACGTTGCGAACGTCGCGCGCCACGCGTTCAGCGAAGCGAATGCGGACGGTGCGCCGGACGTGCAGCAGCAGGGCGGTTTGTTGAGCGAAGGCGTCGAGCCGCGCGAGGGCACGCAGACCGTGCATGCCGAAGGCGCGCGCATCAACATGGTGACGGCGATCCGTCGCACGCTCGAACACGAGCTCGCGGTAAATCAGCGCGTCGTCGTTTTCGGCGAGGATGTCGGCCGCAAGGGGGGCGTGCATGCAGCGACGCTCGGCTTGCAGGACAAATTTGGCGCCGCGCGCGTGTTCGATACCAGCCTCTCTGAGGAGGGCATCATCGGCCGCTCCGTCGGCATGGCGCTCGCGGGCCTGATGCCGGTGCCGGAGATCCAGTTCCGCAAATACGCCGATCCTGCCGTGGAGCAATTGAACGACTGCGGCACGATGCGCTGGCGCACCGCCAACCGGTTCGCCGCGCCGATGGTCGTGCGGATGCCGGGCGGTTTCTTCAAGTGCGGCGATCCGTGGCACAGCCAGACCAACGAAGTGCAGTTCGTGCACGCGATCGGCTGGCGCGTCGCGATGCCGTCCAATGCCGAGGATGCGGTGGGCCTGCTGCGCTCGGCGCTGCGCGGCAACGATCCGACGATCTTCTTCGAGCATCGCGCAATGCTGGACAGCGCGTGGGCGCGACGTCCTTATCCTGGGGATGAGTACGTCGTGCCGTTCGGCAAAGCTCGGCTGCTGCGCGCAGGAACGGAGATGACCGTCGTTACGTGGGGCGCGATGGTCGAACGCTGCGAACATGCAATCGCCGATTCCGCCGTCGACGCCGAGCTGCTCGATCTGCGCACGCTCATGCCGTGGGATCGCGCGGCCGTGCTGGCCTCGGTGCGCAAGACGCGCCGCTGCCTGATCGTGCACGAAGACAATCTGACCGCGGGCTTCGGCGCCGAGATTGCGGCGACCCTCGCGCGCGATGCATTCTTCGACCTGGATGCACCGATCGAGCGTGTGACGATGCCCGACATTCCCAGTCCGCACAGTCCGCTGCTGCTCGACGCAGTAGTGCCGAGCGTCGCGCGCATCGTGCACGCGATTCGCACCATTGCAAGCGTCTGACAGCATGACGGCAACAATCGAAATACGGGCGCCGAGC
>Ga0111538_10000151_pt1 | contig 81476 bp, 69 predicted proteins | sample SoiMethybrSBSTD1_FD_79669 | JGI IMG/M metagenome (GOLD analysis project Ga0111538, IMG submission 79669) | Bulk soil microbial communities from a Populus tree surrounding site in Tennessee, USA - Soil MetaG P. TD hybrid SBSTD1 (version 2)... | ecosystem: Environmental > Terrestrial > Soil >...
CATCGGCGCGGCGGCCTCGCTACCCCACTTCTCGTTCTTGGGCTCGTCGAGGAGCACGATCATGGCGAGACGCGGATCCTCGGCGGGGACGAAACCCACGAACGACAGCACGCCCGGCGCCCGCGAATAGCGGCGCGTGGCCGGGTCCATCTTCTGCGCGGTACCCGTCTTGCCGGCGACCTCGAAGCCCGCGATGGCGGCATTGTGGCCGGTGCCGGCCGACACCACCTTGGTCATGATCCCGGTGAGGGTGCGCGCGGTCTCCGGCGAGATCACCTGACGGAGGGCCTTGGGCTCGAAGCCCCGCACCTCGCGGCCGTTGCCGTCGAGCACCGCCCGCACGATCTGGGGCTGCATCAAACGCCCGCCGTTGGCCACCGCCGCGAAGGCCGAGACCATCTGCAGCGCGGTGACCGAGATCTCCTGCCCGATGGACATCGTGGCGAGGGAGAGGCCGGACCAGCGCTCCGGCCCGCGGAGCTGGCCGCGGCTCTCGCCGGGCAGGCCCACCCCGGTGGACGCGCCGAAGCCGAAGCCGGAGATGTACTTGTAGTAGCGGTCCTTGCCCAGCGACAGGCCCACCTTGATCGAGCCCACGTTGGACGAGTTCTGCAGGACCTCGCTGAACGTCAGCCAGCCGTACTTCTTCCAGTCGTGGATCGTCGCGCTCGCCACCGTGATCGCGCCGTTCTCGCCGTAGACACGGTCGCTCGGCCGCACCACCCCCTCCTCGAGGGCGGCCGCGGCGAGGATCACCTTGAACGTGGAGCCGGGCTCGAACGGATCCGTCACCGCGCGGTTGCGCCGCTCGTCGTCGGTGGCGGTGGCGAAGACGTTGGGGTTGAACGTGGGCCGGATGGCGAGGGCGAGGACCTCGCCGGTGCGGGGATCCAAGGCCACCGCCATCGCGGCGCGCGAGCGTGTGCGCCGCCACGCCGCGTCCACTTCCTTTTCCGCGATGTACTGGAGCGTGGCGTCCAGCGTGAGCGCGACGCCCTGCCCCGGGCGCGAGGGCTTGAGGATCACCGGCGCGCCCGTCACCTCTCGCCCGAGCGCGTCGCGCTCGACGAGGGCCCGGCCCTCCTGGCCGGCGAGGTGAATGTCCCAGGCCTGCTCGATGCCGCCCAGGCCTTTGCCCTCGGCGCCCTCGAAGCCCACGACCTGGGCGGCGAGCTCACGATTGGGGTACAGGCGCAGGCTCTCCTCGAGGAAGCCGAGCGCGGGCTCGTGCAGCTCGCGCACTGCCTGGGCCACCGCGGGGGGGAGCCGGCGCTTCACGAACACGAAGCGCTTGGACGTGTCGAATCGCTTGACGATGTCGGCGGCCGGCTCGCCCAGCACTGGGGCGAGGCGCTTGGCGAGCCGTGCCGGATCGTCCACGCGGGCGGGCAGCCCGTAGAGGGTCTCCGCGCCGGAGGACACGGCGAGGACCTGGCCGTTGCGATCGAGGATGGGGCCGCGCTTGGGGCGCAGCGCGATGGCCTTGGCGTGCTGGCTTTCCGCGAGGCGGAGATACTCGTCGTGCTTGACCACCTGAAGGTATCCGAGCCGACCGAGCAGGCCGAGGAAGGCGCCGGCGAAGATCCCGGCGACGATGAGCGTCCGGGTCCTCTGGCTCCCTGCCCGGCCGGCTTTCATGTGGGCGCGTTCATCGGCGGATGGCCCGCTCACCGCCGGCACCGCGGTCGATGGCGGCGGTGCGGGGCGCGGAGGCGCGGCTGAGCCCGGTGCCGCCGGGCACGAACTCGCGGGCGAGGACGACCTGATCGCGGCCGGGGGCCACCATGCCCAGCTCGCGCCGCGCCTTGTCCTCGATGCGCGCGAGCGAACGCAGGGTCGCGAGCTCGACGCCGAGGCGGCGGTTTAGCTCCTCCGCCTCCGCGCGCGCGGTGCGGAGGGCGTCGAGCCGGTACGAGAGCCGCACCTGATGGGCCTTGAGGCCGACCACGCCGAGAAACCCGGTCATGAGCACGGCCCCGAGGGCCGCCGCCATGCCCATCGCGCGCAGGCGGTGCCGGTCGCGCTCCCGGTGGAAGCGCGCTGCGCTTTGACCGCCGGCGGGCAGCGGCATCGCGAACAGCCGCGGCGGAGGCGCCGTCACCCCGCGCGCGCTCACGCCGCCTCCAGCCGCTCGAGCACGCGGAGCTTCGCGCTCCGGGCCCGCGGGTTCACCAGCGTCTCTTCGCGCTGCGGCATCAGCGGCGACGGCTGCAGCTCGCCGAAGCCGTTCGTCTCGAGTGTACGGAACGTGCGCTTCACGATGCGGTCTTCCCCCGAGTGGAACGAGATGACGCCAAGCCGACCGCCGCGGCCGAGCAACGCGGCCGCCTGCGGCAGCGCGTCGCGGAGCGCCTGCGCCTCGTCGTTGACGGCGACGCGCAGGGCCTGGAAGGTGCGGGTGGCGACGTGGGTCCGGCGCGGCCAGGCCGCGCGCGGCACGCCGCGCTTCACCGCGGCCACGAGATCGGCAGTGGTTCGGAGGGGAGCGACCGCGCGCGCCTCGACGATCCGTCGAGCGATGCGTCGGGCGTGCGGCTCCTCGCCGTGCTCCTTGAGCACCGTGGCGAGCTCCGCCTCCGGCAACCGGTTGACAAGCTCCGCGGCGGTGATGCCCGCGGTGGGATCGAAACGCATGTCGAGGGGCTCCTCGCCCTGGAACGAGAATCCGCGGCGGGACGCCTCGAGCTGATAGGACGAGAGGCCGAGGTCGAGCAGCACCGTCTCCGCTTCCGCCACGCCGGCCTCCGCGGCGTGGGTGGCGAGGGCGCGGAAATTTCCATGACGGAGGCGTGCGCGCTCACCGAAGCGCGCGAGCCGGGCGGCCGCGCGCGCGAGCGCGTCGTCGTCGCCGTCGAGTCCGAGCAGGCGCGCGCCCGGCGCGCTCGCGTCGAGCAGCCGCTCGGCGTGGCCGCCGAGCCCCACCGTACCGTCGACCATCCATCCGGACCGACGCGCGCGCAGCAGGAACACCACCTCGTCGGCAAGCACCGGCACGTGCACGTCCATGTGCTCCATCGCGCTCACACGCCCTTCTTGGCGAGGCGACCGAAAAGATCGCCGAGCGGCTCGCGCGGATCGCCGACGTGCGCGTAGCGATCGGGATCCCACACCTCGAAGTGATCGAGCATGCCGATGACGATCACGTCCTTGTCGAGGCCCGCGCGCTCGCGATAGTCGGCGGAGAGCTGAATGCGGCCCTGCGCGTCGAGCGACACGTCCTGCGCGCGCGAGAGATACGCGTACTTGAACTTGCGCGCGTCCTCGTCGAACTTTGGCAGCGCCGCGACTTTCGCTTCGATGTCGCGCCACGCGGAGAGCGGATAGACCTCGAGGGCGTGATCGATGGGGACGACCACGAGCTTGTCGCCGAGATCGCCATCGAGCGCCTCACGAAATCTCGCGGGAATGCTCAGGCGTCCCTTCGGGTCGATGGTGTGTCTGAAATGTCCCCGAAACACGCGTCCCCCGGCCGAGGCCCCGCGGGCCCCGCCTCCGCCCCGTCACTGGGTGATAACGCCACTTCATGGGAAATCGCCCCACTTGAAGGGGCATCCTAAGGGGTGGCCGGGAGGGTGTCAAGGAAAAACTAAGGATTTCAAAGAGAAAACCGGTGTGTCATCGAGGCGACAGGTGGGGGAGGCCGGGCGACGGCTCCCCCGCCGCTGGGGGAAACGAGGTCCCGAATGGGGGGGTCAGCGCCCGCCCCGTAGACCCGGGTGGGCGATGGGGCGAAGCCCCTAGCGGGGCTTGTAGTACTTCATCGCCTCCGGCATCCAGCCCTCGATCTGCGTGATCCGGGTCGCCTCCGACGGATGCGTGGAGAGGAACTCCGGCGGGCGCGAGGCGCCCTGGGACGCGGCCGCCATCCGCACCCACAGCTCGCGCGCGGCGTGCGGGTCGTAGCCCGCCTTGGCCATCAGGACGAGGCCGATGTGATCCGCCTCGGATTCCTGCTGGCGGCCCCACGGCAGCTGCAGCCCCTGCACCGCGAGTCCCACCACCTGCTGGCCGAGCTGGGGATTGGCGCCGAGGCCCTGCGCGAGCGCGCCGCCCAGGCCCTGGGCGATCATCTGCTGGCTCACGCGCTCGGCACTATGATGCGCCAGCACGTGGCCTACCTCGTGCCCGATCACCGCGGCCAACCCCGCGTCATCCTTGGTAATCGGAAGGATTCCGGTATAGACCGCGATCTTGCCGCCGGGCAGCGCGAAGGCGTTGGCCTGCGGCTCCTCGATGACCTTCACCTCCCACGGGAGGTCGGGCTTGTCGCTGACCGCGATGATGCGCTGAGCGACGCGCTTGACCTGCGCGTTGGCCACGGCCTCGCCGGAGACTTTCGCCTTGCCCGTGACCTCCTGGTACGCCTGGGCCCCCATCTTCACCTCGTCGGGCTCGGAGATGACGTTGATCTGGCTGCGGCCGGTGATGGGGACGGTGTCGCACGAGACGAAGGCGCCGACGGCGAGCACGAGGAACGCGAGCGAGCGGCGAAGGTTTCGCATGGCGGGATTCTAGCAGAGCCACGGCGCGCTCAGGTGGGTGTCGGCGGAGGCCGGCGCTCGTTCCGGAGCCGGACGCGTGTGCCCATCACGATGGGCGCCACGGGCGTCGGCGCGCGCCGCGCCACCTCGAGTGTGATACCGACGGAGGCCACCTGGGCGGGCTCCATGGTGGGACGATCCTCGTGATCGTAGTAGACCAGGCGGAGCCGCTGCACACCTTCCACGAGGGGCTGGGCGCCTCCGCCCGCGTCGCGTCGGAGCACCGTGCCGCGCAGGAGGTAGGTCACCCGCTCGCGTGTCGGGTCGATCACGCCATTCTCGTTGAGATCGTGGAGGAAGACGATGCGCTCGGGCTCGGCAACTTCGATCGCAGCGAAGCCGGCGCCTTGCGGGTCGTACCCGGCCTGGCGCAGCTCGGTGGCCATGCGCTCGAGGCCGACGCGGGCGCCCTGTATCGCCTCCGCGCGGGCCTCCCCCGCCGCGGAGGCTCCCTGCCCAGCGAGCAGCAGGCTCAGCGTGCCCGCCATGACGAGCCCGCCCATCGCCATCGCCACCAAGATCTCGAGGAGCGTGAACCCGCGCGCCACGCCGCGAGCGTGGGGTCGGCCCCCGCCCCGGTCAATGTCCCGACATGGAGACGCCGCGGTGGAGAGACATGTCTCTCCACCGCGGCGTGGAAAGCGCTCGATCCGCCGCGTCAGTCGAGAATGGGCTTGGGCGGATCCGTCGAGTAGTCGTAGAAGCCGCGGCCGGTCTTGCGTCCGAGGTCGCCGCGCTTCACGCGCTTCTCGAGCTCCTGCGGCGGCTTGTCGTTCGGGTCCTTCGTGACCTCGTAGGTCTCCAGCCGCGCGTTGTAGCCGATGTCCAGCCCGGAGAGATCGCCGAGCTTGAAGGGGCCGAGGGGATGGTTCAGGCCCAGCTCCACCGCCTTGTCGATGTCGGCGTGATTGGCCACGCCCTGGTCGAGGCAGTAGTAGGCCTCCCGCACGAGCGCGCGCAGGATGCGGTTGACCAGGAAGCCGGGCAGCTCTCTTCTGAGAACGACCGCGTCGCGGCCGCTCCGCCGTGCCACCTCGGCGGTGATCTCCACCGTCTCCTCGCTCGTCGCTTGGCCCTTCACCACCTCGACCAGCTTCATGACCAGCGGCGGGTAGAAGTAGTGCATGTTCACGCACTTGTCCGGCCGCCGGGTGGCCGAGGCGATCTGCGAGTTCATGAGGGTGGACGAGTTGGTGGCGAGAATGGCGTGCGGCGGGCAGACGCGGTCGAGCTTGGCGAAGCACTCGCGCTTGGGCTCCAGGCGCTCCACGATGGCCTCGATGACGAAGTCGGCGTCGCGGCCCGCCTTCTCGAGATCGGGCTCAAGGCGCACGCGCGCGATCGCCTCTTCCATCTGGTCCTTGGTCATCTGACCCTTCTGCACGCGGCGCTCGAGCTGCTTGCGGTTGCCCGCCATCCCCTTCTGGAGCAGATCCATGGAGAGATCGTTCAGGGTCAGAGCGTAGCCATGCAGGGCCGACTGCATGGCGATCTGCGCGCCCATCTGACCCGCGCCCACCACGAGGATGCGCTTGACGTCGTCGGTCTTCATGCGGCCCTCCTCAGATCGCCGGCTTCCGGTCCGCCCAGGGCGCGAGCTTCTCGAACCCCGCGGCCGCGCGCAGCACCGTCACATCGTCGAAGCGCCGCCCCACGACCTGGAGCCCAATGGGGAGCCCATCCTTGGTGAAGCCGCACGGCACCGACGCGGCGGGGTTCCCGGTGAGGTTGAACGGAAACGTGAACGGGATCCAGTCGTACGCCTCTACCGGCCGGCCCGCGATCTCGAGCGGGTTGTCGAGCCCCACCTTGAAGGGGGGGGTCGCGATCGTCGGGGTCAGCAGGAGATCATGCGTCTCGAAGTAGCGGCGCACGTGGTCGTACCAGGTGAGCCGGTCGAACCACGCCTGCACGTAGCGCGAGGCCGGCCACTTGACCGCATCCTGGATGATGGGGAGCAGCCCCGGATCGATGTCGTTCGGCCGGTCGAGATAGGGCGCCATCCGGGTGGCGATACCGCCGCAGAACACCGCCTCCCACGCGGCCTTCGGGGATGGCCAGCCCAGCCGCGCCTCGTCGACCTTGGCCCCAAGCTCGCGGAATCGCCGCGCCGCCTTCGCGCACGTCGCCTCGACCTCGGGATCGACCACTCTCGCGAACCCGAGGTCGGGCGACCAGCCGATTCGCAGTCCCTTGAGGCTCCCCTTGAGCGCCTTGACGTAGTCGATGCCGTCGGCGGGCAGCGAATACTGATCGCGCTCGTCCGGGCCGGCGCAGGCATTCATCATCAGCGCGGCGTCCTCCACCGTGCGCGTCATGGGGCCGATGTGCGAGAGGCTCCACGCGCCGCTGGGCGGGTAGACGGGAATGCGTCCGTACGAGGCCTTGTGGCCGAAGATGCCCGCGCACGACGCGGGAATCCGGATCGAGCCGCCGCCGTCGGTGCCGATGGCCACCGGGCCGAGTCCCGCCGCCACCGCCGCGCTGGCGCCGCCGCTCGAGCCGCCGGGCGTGCGGTCCGTGTTCCAGGGGTTGCGGGTGATTCCGAACACGAGGTTGTGGGTGGCCCCGATCCAGCCGAAGGTCGGGGTGTTGGTCTTGCCGAGCTGGATGCCGCCCGCCGCCTTCATCCGCGCCACCATCGGCGCGTCCTCGGTGGGCACGTGGTCGGCGTAGAAGCGCGTGCCGAACGTGGTGCGCACGCCCTTGGTGATGACGAGGTCCTTGGTGGAGAACGGCACACCGTGGAGGGGGCCGAGCCGCGCGCCCCTCTTCCCCACCGCGCGCTCGGCGGCGCGCGCGTCCCGGATGGCCTGGTCGTCGGTGATGGTGACGTAGGCGTTGAGGCGCGGGTTCACCCGCTCGATGCGGTCGAGCACCGCGCGCGTCACTTCCACCGGGGACAGCTTCTTGCGCTTGATCGCGGCGGCCAGCGCGGCCGCGGACATCCAGCAGAGCTCATCGTTCGCCATGGTGGCTCCTCTGTCGAAGCGGGTCAGGCGCCGCGGAGGCGCGGGTCCAGCGTGTCACGGAGCGCATCGCCGAGCAGGTTCGAGCCGAACACCGCGAGGCTGATGGCGAACCCGGGGAACAGCACGAGGTGCGGCGCCTTCTGCGCATACTCCGCCGCCGACACCGACAGCATGCGGCCCCATGACGGATACGGCTCGGGCACGCCCAGGCCGAGGAAGGACAGGGTCGCCTCCACGAGGATGGCGCTGCCGAGCTGCGCGGTCATCAGCACGATGAACGGCCCGATGGTGTTGGGCAGGATGTGGCGAAACGCGATGCGAAGGTGCCGCGCCCCCACCGCGCGTGCCGCCTCCACGTACTGCATCTCGCGGATGGAGAGCACGCTCGCGCGGATGACCCGCGCCGCGCGGGGGATGATCGGCACCGAGATCGCGATGACCACGTTCTGGATGGAGGCGCCGAGGGCCGCCGACATCACCATCGCGAGGACGAGGAGGGGCAGGCCCTGGAGGATGTCGAGCACCCGCTGCGTAATGAGGTCGGTCTTGCCGCCGATATAGCCGGAGAGGAGGCCGATGATCCCGCCGAAGAAGGAGCCCAGCACGGTGGACGCGATGCCCACGATGAGCGAGACCCGCGCCCCGTGGACGACGCGCGAGTAGACATCGCGGCCGAGGTGATCGGCGCCCAGCCAGTGCTCGGCGGACGGCCGGCTGAGGGTCTGAGCGGCGTCGGTGGCGATGGGATCGTGGGTCTCCACCACGTTGGCGAAGATGGCGGTGAGCGTGATGACAATCATGATGAAGCCGCCCGCGGCGCCCAGCGGCTTCTTGCGGATGAAGCGGCCGAGCACGGTCACCGCGCTCGGCCGCGCGAGGGCGGCCCGCGCGGTCGCGGGCAGCTCGACGGCGGCAGGGCCGGCCGGGCTAACCGCCAACGCGCACCCGAGGATCGAGGAACCCGTAGAGCATGTCCACGAAGAGGTTGGAGAGGATCACCACCACCGCGATGAACATGACGAGGTTCTGCACGATCGGATAGTCGCGCCACAGGATGGCCTGCACGAGGAAGCGCGCCACCCCGGGGAGGTTGAACACGTTCTCGGTGACGACGAGCCCCCCGATGAGGAAGGCGAACTCGATGCCGATGACGGTCACCACGGGGAGGATGGCGTTCTGGAGGGCGTGGCGCCAGATCACGATGCGCTCGCTCTGGCCCTTAGCCCACGCGGTGCGAATGTAGTCCTCGCGCATCACCTCGAGGAGAGCCGAGCGGGTGATCCGCATGATCAGGGCGGAGGAGCGGTAGCCCACCGCGAGGGCGGGCAGGCCGAACTGCACCGCATGCAGCCACAGGTTCTCCCGCGGGCTCACGTAGGTGACGGGCGGGATCCACCGCAGGTACGAGACGAGGCCGAGAATGATCACCATGCCGAGCCAGAAGGCGGGCATGGCGAGCCCGGCGAGGCTGAACACGCGCAGCACGTAGTCGAGGGGGGTGTCCTGGCGGATCGCGCTGATCACCCCGGTGGGCACCCCGAGGAACACGGCGACGAGCGTGGACAGCACCGCCAGCTCGAGGGTGACGGGGATGAGCGGGCGGATCACGTCCCACGCGGGCTGATCGTAGCGGTACGACTTGCCGAGATCGCCGCGAAGGAAGTTGCGTATCCACTCCATGTACTGGACGGTCAGCGGCTTGTCGATGCCCAGCTCCTTCATGATCTCCGTGCGATCCGCGTCGCTCACGTACCCACCGGTGGAGAACAGGATGTCCACGATGTCGCCGGGAGCGAGGCGCAGGAGCAGGAAGATCACGACGGACATACCGAACAGGGTAAGCACGGCGATGCCCAGCCGCTGGAAGAGGTAGGTCTTCACGGCGAGAGGCTACCATGCGGGGCGGGAGCGCGAAACCCCCGCCCCGCCGCGACGCGGAGCACGCGGGCGCGGGCTACTTGTCGCGCCACACGTCCTGGAAGCGGGAGAAGTTGTAGACGTTGTTATGCGCGACGAGCCCCTTCACGTGGGCCCAGTGCGCGTAGTAGTCGAGGCGCTGGGCGAGGATGGGCCGGGGCGCGTCCTGCTCGAGGCGCTTCTGGATGTCGATCACCATGGCGAGGCGCTTCTTGGCGTCGAGCTCCTGGCTCTGGCGCTCGAACATCTTCATGACCTCTTCGCTGCAGTACTGGCTGTAGTTCCGCGGCGAGCCGCAGGCGTAGTTCTCGTAGAAGTTGGCGTCGGGGTCGTCGGTGCCGAGCCCGGTGAGGTTGGCGCCCATCTGATAGTCGCCGCGGGTGGCCATGGGATGCCACTGCGCCGTCTCCACCTGCTTGAGCGTGCCCTCGATGCCGACGTGCTTCAGCTCATTGACGACGAACGACGCCATGTCGAGGTAGATGGCGATGGCGCGCACACCGACCTCGACCTTGAGGGGCTTCTCCGGGGTGATGCCAGCCTCGGCGAGGAGCTTCCGCGCCTGGGCCTTCATGTCCTCGGGCTTGCCGTAGCCGGGCAGGGCCAGCAAATCCTTCTCGAGCATGCCCCAGACCCCGTAGGGCTTGGGCAGCATGGCGGCGCCCAGCACCGCCCCGCCCTGATGCGCGGCCTGGATGAGGGCGCGGCGGTCGATGGCGTAGCTCACCGCGAGCCGGACCTTCGGATTGTCGAAGGGCGGCTTCTTCGTGTTCATGATGATGTTGTCGCTGACGTTCTGGGCCACGGTCTGGAAGACCATGGTCGGCACCGCCTTCTTCATCTGCTCCATCGTGGTGCGGCCGGTCTCACCGGGGAACGCCACGTCGAGCTGCCCGGACTGCAGCGCGGCGGTCCGCGTGCCGCGCTCGACGATGACCACGTACTTGAGGCCGTCGAGGTACGGCCGGCCCTTGATGTAGAAGTCGGGATTCTTCACGTACTCGATGAACTCGCCCTTGCGCCACTCCTTGAGCTTGAACGGGCCCGTGCCCACGCACGTCGTGCGGTAGGTGGCGGGCGGGATGTGGGAGGCATAGATGGGCGAGTAGCCGGAGGCGAGCATGAGGAGGAGCGAGGGCTGCGGGCGCTTCAGGCGGAACACCACCGTGTAGGGGTCGGGCGCCTCGATGTGCTCGACGTTGGCGTACCAGTCCTTCCTCGGGCTGAGCCGCAGCTTGGCGGTGGCCTCGGGCGACTCGCGCACCATGTCGAAGGTGTACTTCACGTCCTTCGAGGTGAAGGGCTTGCCGTCGTGCCACTTGACGTCTTTCCTCAGGAAGAAGACGAGGTTCTTGTAGTTGTCCTGCCATGACCACTTCTCGGCCAGCTCGCCGATCACGGTGTCCATGCTCTCCGTCTTCTTCGCGGGATCGAAGAAGACGAGGTTGCTGAAGCACGGGAGCGAGGGCGTGCTGGTGGCGACGGTGGCCGTCTCGTGGGTGGCGAAGCCCTGCGCCAGATCCTCGCGCAGCATGACGTTGAGCACGCCGCCGGACTTCGGCGCCTGGCCGATGGCGGGGGTGAGGCTCAGCGCGCCCACGACGAGCGCGGTGGCCCCGAGAGCGACGAGGGTCCTTCTCCGCATGTTCACTCCTCCTCGAGTCGATGCGAACCGCTAGTGGGCAAACGAAGGGCGCCCCGCGGGGGGTTCCCGGAATATTGGGTGCTACGGGTGAAAATATACGTGATCGTCGAGAACCCGACAACTGTTCGGGATAGCGAACGCGCACGGAGGCCCACCGGGCGGGCGGCGAGCGCCCCGTGCGTTAGCCGGCGAGGGTGAGCGTGGGGCGGTCCGCGGCGAGCCGCGCGTACGCGGCGGCACGCTCGGGATCGTCGGCGCGCGTGAAGTGATGCATGAGGCGCTCGACCACCTCGTCCAGGCGTCCCGCGTGGAACGCCTCGAGGGCGCGGCCGGCGCGGGCGTGGGTGGCGCGACGCTGCCGCTCGAGGAGCGTGCCGTAGATCACGTCGTGCACGAGGGCGTGCTTGAATCCGAACGTGGGCTCGCCCGCGCCGAAGCGCTCCTCGAGGAACTCGAGGCGCCCGAGCTCGCGCAGGTCGTCGTCCAGCTGGCTCTCGGGGCCGTCCCACACCGTGCGGAGCAGCCGCGCCGAGAACTGCCGCCCCAGGACCGCCGCGCACTGGAGCACCCGGCGCGCCGTCTCCGGCAGATGATCCACGCGGGCGCTCAGGACGTCGTGCACGGTGTCCGGCACCGCGACGTCCGACCCGCGTCCGCCCGCGCTCGCGGCGGCCCGCGCCAGCTCCTCCAGGAACAGCGGGTTGCCTTCGGCCCGCTCGAGGATGCGGTCCGTTGTGTCCGCGGACAGCGCCGAGGCGCGCACGATGGCGCGACTCTCCGCCGGCCCGAGCGGCGTGAGGGCGAGCTGCGTGCCGGAGGACCGGTCGATCCAGCGCGGCCGGTAGCCGGGGCGATAGCTGAAGACGAGGAGCAGGGGCGCGGCGCCCACCCGCTCCACCAGCGACGCGGCGAACTCCTCGGAGATGGCGTCGATCCAATGGAGGTCCTCGATCACGATCACCAGCGGCCCGCCGCGGCTGCCCGCGAGGATCAGGCGGCGGAGCAGCTCGAACGTCCGCGCCTTCGCCGCCTCGTCCGTGTGCGTCCGGCCCGCGGACGACCCGTCGGCGCGTCCGACGAGCTCCACCAGCGGAGCCGCGTCGGTGGGATCGAGTCCCGCCTCGCGCAGGCAGGCCCGGAGCTTCACGGCAACGATCTCCGGCCGGTCGTCCTCGGCGAGCCCGCAGTGGTGCCGGAGGATCTCGAGCACGGGCAGATACGGCATGCCATGGCCGTACGGCACGCAATGGCCCTCGAGCCAGCTGACCGGGCGCCCGGCGAGCCGGCGGCGGAGCTCGGCGAGCAGCCGCGACTTGCCCACGCCCGGCTCACCCACGACGCCCAGCACCTGTCCGCGGCCGCCCTCCGCGCGTGCCAGCATCGCCTCCAGATGCGCCAGCTCCTCCTCGCGCCCCACGAACTCGGTGAGCGCCCCGCCCGCCGTCGCGTCGAGGCGCGATCGGCGCGGCCCCGGTCCGAGCACCCGGCGCACGGCAACCGGTGTCGCCTTCCCCTTGAGGGCCACCGTGGAGAGGGTCTCCATTCGGACATAGCCCTGCGCCAGCAGCGCCGTGCTCTCCCCAACGAGGGTCTCCCCGGTGCCCGCCTCCTGGGACAGCCGCCAGGCCACGTTCGTGGTGTCGCCCACGGCGGTGTAGTCCGTGCGCTGCTCGTCGCCGATGGTCCCCACCACGACCGCGCCGGTGTTGATCCCGATGCGCGCGGCGGTCGCGCCGCCGCCGGCGAACCCGAGGTTCCGCGCGGCCCGCTGCAGGCCCAACGCGGACAGGACGGCCCGGCGCGCGTGGTCCTCGCGCGCGATGGGCGCGCCGAAGAGCGCCATGAACCCGTCGTCGAGATATTGGTTGATCGTGCCCTCGTAGCGCTGGATCTCGGCGAGGCCGAGCCCGAAGAAGCGCTCGAGGAGCGCGTGCATGCGCTCGGGACCCAGCGAGGCGGCGAGCCCCGCGGCGCCGGCAAGCCGGCAGAACAGCACGGTCACCTGCTTGCGCTCGCCCTCCCGCGCGCCCGCCGCCCCGAGAATCGTGGCGACGAGGTGGGGCGGCGTGTAGTCGGCAGGCGCGTCCAGCTCGCCCGGCCGGGCGGACGCGGGGCCGAGCGACCCGCCACACCCGCGACAGAACCGCGCCCCCATGGCGACCGCCACCCCGCAGAGCGGGCACGCCGCCATCAGGGGCGCGCCGCATGACTCGCAGAAGCGCGCGCCCGCGCCGCTCACCGCCTGGCAGCGCGCGCACGTCATGCGGAGGTCGGTCAGGCTGGTCATGGCGTGATTCCCTGGAGGCGCCGCTGCGCCTCGCGGCGCGTGAGCCGCTCTTCGAGCGCGATCGGCCGCGCGCCGCCCCGCCGGCGCAGCTCGGGCTGGCTCACGATGGGCCGGAGCCGGATGCGGTCCGCGAGGCCCGTCCGCACCGCACGCTCCGCGTAGACGCGGAGGAGGGTCCGGGCCATGAGCGGCCGCCCGCGGTTGTAGCCGAAGCGCGCCTTGTAGTCCGCGGTGGAGATCCGGTGCAGCCGCAGGTGCGTGTTCGTGAGCTGGCGCAGCGCGCGCCCGCACATCAGGCAGACGATGTGCTCGTCGGCGATGGCGCGACGTGGGTCCGCGTGCAGGAAGCGCAGCGACCCCATGCCGGAGCGGGGTCCCGTGGATGGCTCAGCGGCTGGCATCGAGAGCCTCCTCGGACGCCGGCGCGTCGACCGGCCAGGAGCGGTGCGAAAGCATCACCTCGGCGGCAAACGCCCAGGCGACGATGAGCCACAGCGCGGCGATCAGCACGAATCGAAGGCGACCATGACCCATGATGTCCTCCTTGCCGGTGATGATGAGCGTCGGCTGCATGCGTCCTTCAGGGGCAAGGCGGGTGCCACCACCTAGAGCCAATAGAATCAAATGCTTTTGACTCATGCCCCGCGTGATTGACCAGTCAAGTGGTAAATAGCTGAGCGGTCAATTCCTGACCCGGTTAGCCTAGGGGCACCATGGATCCCCTGGACCAGCTCCTCGGGGAGAGCGCGGCCATGGAGACGGTGCGCACCCAGATCCGACGGCTGCTCGCGCGGCCGCAGGGCGGCCGACGGCTCCCCGCCGTGCTGATCGAAGGGCCCACCGGCTCGGGCAAGGGGCTGGTCGCCCACATCCTTCACCAGGCGAGCTCGCGGGCCCGCGGCCCGTTCGTGGACGTCAATTGCGCCGCCATCCCGGAGCCCTTGCTGGAAGCCGAGCTCTTCGGATTCGAGCGCGGGGCTTTCACGGACGCCCGGCAAGCCAAGCCCGGTCTTTTCCAGACCGCCCACCACGGCACGCTCTTCCTCGACGAGATCGGGCTGCTCCCGGAGGCCTTGCAGGCCAAGCTCTTGAAGGCGCTCGAGGAGGGTGCCGTGCGCCGGCTCGGCAGCACCCGGAGCGAGGCGGTCGAGGTGTGGGTCATCAGCGCCACGAATGCCGATCTTCAAGCCTCGATCCGCGCGCGCCGCTTCCGGGAGGATCTCTACCACCGCCTCGCCGTGATCACGGTGACGCTGCCGTCGTTGCGCCAGCGGGGCCGCGACGTGCTGCGCCTCGCAGAGGCCTTCCTCGCCCGGGCCTGCGAGGACTACGGGCTTCCCCCGCGCACGCTCGACGCGGACGCACGAGCGCGCCTCCTGGCCTACTCGTGGCCCGGCAATATCCGCGAGCTGTCCAACGTAATGGAGCGCGTGGCCCTCCTCGGCGAGTCGACGGTCATCACTGGCGCGATGCTCGGGCTCCGCGAGTCGGGCGGGGGCGCGCCCCCCGGCCCGGCGCCCGCCACGGCCGCCCCGCGCGCCGCCTCGCTCGACGAGGCCATGGGGGGGCACGTGCAGGCGGTGCTCGAAGAAACCGGCGGGAACATCTCCCGCGCGGCGGCACAGCTCGGGATCTCGCGCAACACGCTCCGGGCGCGCATCGCCCGCCTCGGGCTGCGCCGTCAGGAAGGCGCGGCCCCGGCACGCGAAGCGGGCCGCCGACCCGTCCGCCGCACGGCCCCAGCGGCCGCCGTCCCCGCGGAGCCCGCCGCCCCCGCCCCGGTCGCCGCGGCGCCCGCGCTGCGCTGGGAGCGCCGGCGCGTCACGATTCTCCGCGCTCGAATCGAGCTGCCCGAGGATACCGACGAGCTGTCGGAGGCCAGCCGGGTCATCGAGGCCCTGGTCGAGAAGGTCGTGAGCTTCGGGGGCCGGGTGGAGGACCTCGGACGGAACGGCGTCGATGCCTCTTTCGGGCTCGATCCGGTCGAGGACGCGCCCCGGCGCGCCGCCAATGCCGCGCTCGCGATCCAGAAAGCGGGCGAGCGAGCCCGCGAGCGGGACCCCCAGCAGGCGACGCTTCGGATGGCGCTGGACGTCTCGTTGTACCTCGTGGGCCAGGTGGCGGGGGCGCCGCAGATCGACCAGGCGGCCAAGCTCCGGACCTCCACGCTGCTCGAGGCGTTGATTGGCGGGGCCGAGCCCGGCGCGATCATCGTCAGCTCCGCCACCGTGCCTTTCCTCGAGCGGCGCTTCGACCTCGTGCCCGCCGGGCCCGTGGCCGGCCTTACGGGGCAGGTGTATCGGCTGGCCGGGCGGGACGCGACCGGTCTTGGGCTCTGGGGGCGCCTCGGCAAGTTCGTGGGACGCCACCACGAGCTCGACCTCCTGAAGGACCGCTGGAGCCTCGCCGCGCGGGGACGGGGGCAAGTCGTGGGGCTGGTCGGCGAGCCCGGCGTCGGCAAGTCACGCCTCGTGTGGGAGTTCACTCACGCCGAGACCACGCAAGACTGCCTCGCGCTGGAGGCCGCCGGCGTCTCCATGGGAACCACCGCGCCTTATCTCACCGCGATCGAGCTGCTGCGCGACTATTTCCGCGTCGAGGCCGGCGACGACGCCCGGCTCATCGAGGGCAAGGTCATGTCCAAGCTCGCTGCCCTCGACGAGGCGCTGGTCACCCTCGGCCCCGCGCTCCTGACCCTCCTCGATGTCCGGGTGAGCGACCGGCAGTGGGAGGCGATGAATGCGGCCGAGCGCCGCCATCGCACCCTGGACGCTTTCAAGCTCCTCCTCGCGCGGGAGAGCCGCGTACAGCCGGTGCGGATCGTGGTGGAGGACGCGCACTGGATCGACGGCGAGACCCAGGCGATGCTCGAGACGCTCGCCGAGGGCATCCCCACCGCGCGCATTCTGATGCTGATCACGTTCCGGCCCGAGTACGCGCACGGCTGGAGCAGCCGGGGGTTCTATACCCAGCTCCGCGTCGATCCGCTATCGCCCGAGACCGCCGAGGAGCTGCTCGACGGGCTGCTCGGCCGGCGGGCTGATCTCGAGCCCCTCAAACCCCTGCTCATCGAGCGGACTGACGGGAATCCCCTCTTCCTCGAGGAGAGCGTGCGAACGCTCGTCGAGACGGGTGCGCTCGCGGGCGAGCGGGGCGCGTACCGTCTGGTGCAGCCGGCGCCGACCATCCAGGTGCCGGCGAGCGTGGAGGAGGTGCTCGCCGCGCGCATCGACCGGCTGCCGAGCGACGAGAAGATGCTCCTTCAGCCCGCTGCGGTGATCGGCCGCCACGTGGCCACTGCCCTGCTCGCGGCGGTGGCGGAGGTGCCCGAGGACGCGCTGAACCGCGCGCTGGCCCATCTGCAAGCTGCCGAGTTCCTGTACGAGGACAGCCAGTTCCCCGAGCGCGAGTACACGTTCAAGCATGCGCTGACCCAGGAAGTCGCCTACGCGAGCGTCTTGCCCGATCGGCGGCGCGCGCTCCACGCGCGCGTCCTCACCGCGATGGAGACGCTGTACGCCGAGCGGCTCGGCGAGCACGTGGACCGGCTCGCGTATCACGCCTATCAGGGTCAGGCCTGGGACAAGGCCGTTCGCTATCTGCACCAGGCCGGGGACAAGGCCTTCGCCCGCTCCGCTAACCGAGAGGCGGCGACGTTCCTGGATCAGGCTCTGGAGGCGCTCGAGCGCCTTCCCCGCACCGCGGAGCGGCAGGCGCTCGCCGTCGATCTCCGCTTCATCTTGCGCAACGCGCATCAGCCGCTGGGCGAGCTCGATGCGCAGCTCCGGCGCCTCGAGGAGGCGGAGACCATCGCCACCGCGTTGGGCGACGAGCGGCGTCTCGCGTGGGTCAACGCCTACAAGATCGACTTCTACCGGCTGACCGGCGACCAGGACCGCGCGCTGGAAGCGGGTGAGCGGGCGCACGCCCTCGCGCAGGGGATCGACGACTTCGCGCTGCAGATCGGCACCAATACCTGGCTCGGGCAGGTACGCTACGGGCTCGCCGACTACCCGGGCGCCATCGCCCTGTTCCGCCACAACGTGGAGCGCCTGGTGGGCCCGTACATGACTCAGCGCTTCGGGCGCCCGCAGGTGCTGGCGATCCACTCCCGGACCATCCTCACCTGGTGCCTGGCCGAGCTCGGCGAGTTCGAGGAAGGCATCGCGCGCGGCGAGGAGGCCATGGCCATCGCCGAGCGGGTCGAGCAGCCCCTGAGCCTCGCCACCGCGACGGCGGGGCTCGGCTACGTGCTGATGCGCCAGGGCGACACGGATCGCGCCATCCCGCTACTCGAGCGCGGGCTCGACGCGATTCGCGCCGGCAACAGCCCGCTGTGGTTTCCGCGCATCGCCTCGGCGCTGGGCTACGCCCAGGTCCTGAGCGGCCGCACCGAGGCGGGCCTGGCGAATCTCGAGCAGGCGGTGGAGCGGTCGGCGGCCATGAAGCTGATCGGGGCCCATGCGCTGCTCCTCGCCTGCCTCGGCGAGGGCTATCTCCGCGCGGGGCGGCTCGAGGAGGCGCAGCAGGTGGCCGACGACGCCCGCGCGCTCGCGCGCGAGCACCGCGAGCGGGGCAACGAGGGATGGAGTCTCCGTCTGGGCGCGGAGATCGCGCTCGCCGCGAGCCCCCCCGACATCCGCGGCGCGCTCGAGCAGGCCTCGGCCGCGGTCGCCCTCGCCGCGCAACTCGGAATGCAGCCCCTCGCCGCGCAGTGCCGCGCGCTGCTCGCGCGGCTACCGGGCGGCGGGGCGGACTAGCTGCCGGCGGGGTCCGGTGGCTCCGCGTCCAGCCCGCCGGCCTCGACGCGCACGCTCTTCACGACGAGCCCATGCCGCCGCGCGAGGCGCCGGATCTCCAGTACCAGCGCCTCGGCGGCGACGCGATCGTCGGGCGCGGGTAGGCGGAGTCGCTCGTCCGCCGGCCCGGCCGCCCCCTGCGATCCGCTCATCGGTACGGCCGCTCACTTGTTCTTGGGCCGCGTGTCCTTCTCGGTCATCTTGGCCCTGTACTTTTTCAGGAGCGCCTTCAGCTCAGCGGTGAACTCATCCGACTTGTCCTTGTCGAGGGGTCCTCCCAGCTCGATCTCGATGTGCCACTTGTCCTTCTTGTCTATTGGTCCGCTACCGGGCATGTTATTTCCTCCGCTGTGGAGATGGGGGTGCCCTGCAGGATCTTCGTGACGCCCTGGCGGGCCTTCCGCTCCTCACAATTGCTGAGCCCGATCCCGTCGGCGGTCACCGTCATCAGCTTGCCGCTCGTCCCCGGAAATGGGCACTCGGGGAGAACGGGCTCCCCGGAGTCGGTGCAGTTGTGCTTGAGGGAAAAGAAATGTCCCACCTCGTGGGCCAGGAGCCGTACGACGCTCCGGGGATTCGGCGCCTTGCCCAGGGACGTGTCGGACAGTGGGACGACGTGGAACCATACGCCGCCGGGGCCGGGAAACGGGCCGTCCACCCTGGGAGTGGAGCCGTAGGTCGTTCCATCGTCGATCTTCGGCCACTGGTAGACGTTCAAGCCGTTGAACCCCTCGGGATTGAAGCGCCGCGCGATTGCCCGGAACAGCGTCAAATCGGCCGGCGTCGGCGCGGGCACCGGCACGCGGCCCACGTCCGCCCACGTGAAATCGCATCGCTCGGTCCGGGCGAGCGCGAGCCGCACGCCGAACGGTGCCCACACGTGGTTGACGTTCCGGCGTCGCCGGATCGCGCCCGGGCTCGGCACACCGAAGAGACTGTTCAACTGCTTGACCTTCTTGAGGACCTCGGCCACGTGGTTGTCGTCAGGATCGAAGGGCTCGGAGGACGGTACGCTCCCGAGGTCCAGCACCATGTAGTGAATGATCACGGGGACCACCAGCGTGCCGCCGGTGGGCAGCACTCGGGGGAAGGTCTGGTCGATGACCGCGCAGCCGGGGGCGGGGGCGGGCAGGCTCTGGCCCGCAGCCGGCGCCGTCGCGGCGGCGAGGAGCGCGGCGACGAGGCCAGCGACGATCATCACGCGTTCTCTTCGCGCGCGTCCTGCACGCGCTCGAACAGCTCGTCGGCGTGGAACACGCCGGGCGCGGCGTCGAAGTCCCGGAGCGCGTAGTAGTCGTCGGCCGCGTCGTACTCGTCGTCAAGGTCGACCGGCTCGCCCAGGGCCAAGCGGAGATAGAGCGCGCTCATCGAGTGCTTGCCGGTGAGGTCGAAGATAGTCGGGCCCGACGAGAACCGGCCCGCGTTGATCTCGGTGACGCACGGCACCCCGGCCGCGTTCGCCTTGAGGTCGAGGTTGAAAACCCCGCTGGCGCGGGGATCCACGGCGCGCACGGCAGCCACGCACACCGCGGCGACGTCCGGATGCTGGCCCGTCTTCGACAGCGCGGACACGGACGAGGTTCCGCTGGGAGAGCCGCCGGCCACGAAGTAGGACAGCCGCTCGCAGGTCTTGGTGAGGAGCGGGCGGCCGTCCTGCCAGAGGGTGTGAGCGGAGAAGTCGCGTCCCGGCAGGTATTCGGCCAGGGTGAACGCCGAGGCGGGAACGTCACGCATCTCTTCCCAGTACGCGATCCACGCCCGCGCCTGCTCCGCGCGCCGCACGGGGATCGCGCCCACCGAGCCCGACCCGGCGCGCACGCGGCACCACACGGCGTCGTGATGGGCGAGGCGCGCAAAAACGTCTTCCACCTCGTCGAGCGCGCGCAACGACACCGTCTCGGCCACCGGCACCCCCGCGTCGGCCAGGCGACAGCTCAGCGCGTACTTGTCCTGACAGAGCGCCACGACGTCAGCATCGGGCAGGAACAAGCGGCAGGGCAGGCGCTGCCGCCCACGCGCCATCTCGAGCACCGCGGAATCCGTGGTGGGCATGGCCGCGTCCACCCGCTCGTGCGCGATGACCCGGCGAAGACTCGCGAGGCAGTCGGGGTGTCCCGGAGGGTGGACGAGCCAGTTACGGTCGGCGGAGGATTTCGCCAGCGTGAAGCGATCGTCGTGCACGCCCACCACGACGAGAGCCGGCTCCGCCGCGCGGAGGTCGCGAATGAGATTACCGGCGCCGCCGCCGCCGGCGCCCGTGACGAGCACACGCGTGGCCATCGAACGTGCGCTTACTGTGTGCGACCTTCGGGCGACAAGGCCATGGCGGCGGTGACCCGGCGCGACTATAGGCACCACGGTCAAAGCCTGTCAAGGCGAGGAGCACAGCGCACCGCACCGACCGAACACGAGGTCAGCCGGCGACGCCGTCCGGACGCGCGGTCCGGACGAGGCCGCCGGCGCCCTTCTCGCGGCTATCGAGTGACGACGCCGCAGGCGATGCGCCCGCCGCTGTTGCCGGCGGGGTCGGTCTTCATGTCATCGGCGGCCGCGTGGACGACAAGCGAGGTGCCGTTACCCCCGAACAGCGAGGTGGGGCCGGACTCGAGGGTCACCGCCTTGCTGACGGTATCGACGCCGCCCTCGCCGTTGGCCTGCACGTTGAGATTCGGCAAGTCGCCCGCGTGCGGGCCCTCTGGGCTCTGCGTGCCGTGCTTCTTGCCCGTCGGGTTGAAGTGGGCGCCCGCGGTGGTGAACTCGGGCGGCTGACACTGCCCCACCGCATGGATGTGCAGACCGTGCACGCCCGGCGGCAGGCGGTAGCCGGTCACGACGATGCGCACCCCGTCCGGCTGCTGGATCAGGGTCGCCACGCCGACCTGTTTGCCGTCCTTGTCCTTGAGCGTCGCCTCGCCGGAGAGCGGCGCCCTGTCCTCCATGGTCGCGCATCCCGCCAGCATCAGTGCCGCACCCACTACCAGCGCCCGTCTCACCGTCGAGTGCCCTCCGGGGTCATGCGGGTTGAGTGGCCTTCGCGAGCAGCGCCGCGGCCGCCTCGCGATACCGCGTCACGTTGTCCAGCTTCACCTGCTCGTAGCCGCGGATCTGGTCGGGCAGCTCCGCCAGGGCAACCGCCGCGTCATGGGTGGCGGGGGCCAGGCGCCGCACGGCCGCCTCGATGTGCTGCATGTACTCGCCGGGCAGCGCCCGCTCCACGCGGCGCACCTCGGCGCCGCCGAAGGGATCGAGCGCGGTGCCCCGCAGGCGCCGGAGCGCGTAGAGCGTCTGGAACGCGGGGCGAAACCACGTGCCCAGCTTGAGCTTCTTCTTGAGGCCGAGCGCGCGGAGCAGCGGCGGGTGCAGGTGCCAGAAGACCTTGATCCGTGGACCGAAGCGCGCCTGGAGCTCGGCGTCGAGCGCCGCGTCCAGGTGCAGGCGCGCCACCTCGTACTCGTCCTTGTACGCCATCAGCTTGTGCAGCTGCCGCGCCACCGACTCGCCGAGGCCGGTGCGGCCGGGTACCGCCTGGGCCTCGGCCTGAGCGACCTTGTCCACGAACTCTGCGTAGCGGCGCGCGTACGCCGCGTCCTGGTAGGCGATCAGCTCGGGCACGCGCACCTCGAGGAGGCGCCGCAGCGCCGACCCGGGCGTCGCCGCCTTCACTGCGTCGACCAGGGCGCGCGCCTCGGCGGTGAGCGTCACCACCTTCGCTTCGCGACCGGTGGTCGCCCGCACCGTCGATTCGACGCGCTTGGCATCCACCACCGCCATGCGGCCCCAGCGGAAGGCGAGGAGGTTCATGTCCACGGAGACGCCGTTGAGCCGGATGGCGCGCTCGATGCTGGCCGCGGAGATGGGCAGCGCGCCCGCCTGGTACGCGGCGCCGATCAGCAGCGGGTTCGTCGCCATGTGGTCGTTGAAGAGCCCCTCCGCCATGGCCTGAGCGTCGAGGTAGACGTTCTCATCCTTCCGGGTGACGCGATCGACGTTGAGCAGGGTGCTGCCGAGCTCCGGGAACTGCACGGTCGTGTCCACCACCATCTGCCCGGTGGGAATCTTGCTCGTGGAGACCACCGCGATGGTCCGGCCCGACTCCGCCTTGTCGAGGTTCATGGGATCGGTGGCCACGAGCAGATCGAAGCCGAGGTAGAGGTCCGACCCGCCGGCCGAGATCTTGTTGGCGGTGAGGGGCGGCTGCGACGACATCTTCAAATCGGAGACGACCGGACCGCCCTTTTGGCTGAGACCTGTCTGGTCGAGGCCGCGCACGTGCTTGCCGTCGAGGAGCGCCGCAGTGCCCAGGATCTGGCTCACCGTCACCACGCCGGTGCCGCCGATGCCCATCATGTGCACGGCGAAGCCATCCGCCGGGACTTTGAGCACGGGCTCTGGCAGCACGTCCTCCAATGGAGGCAGGCGCTTTTCCTTTTTCAGCGGCTGGCCCACGTGTTCAATAGTCAAGAAGGAGGGGCAGTCGCCCAGCAGGCAGGAGTAGTCCTTGTTGCAGGACGACTGGTGGATCTGGGTCTTCCGGCCGAACTCCGTGTCCACCGGCTGCACGGACAGACAATTCGACTTCTTGCCGCAGTCGCCGCAGCCCTCGCATACGCGTTCGTTGATGAACACCCGCTGATCGGGATCCTTCTGCCGGCCGCGCTTGCGCAGACGCCGCTTCTCCGCCGCGCACTGCTGGTCGTGGATGAGCACGCTGACGCCGGGAGTGGCGGCGAGGACAGACTGGGCCTCGATGAGCCGGTCGCGGTGCCAGACCTCGGCGGCGACGGCGACGCCCTGGTACTTGTCGGGGTCGTCAGTGGTGATGATGATCCGCTTTACACCCTCGGACTGGAGCTGCCGGGTCAGCGACGGGATGCCGATGGCGCCGGCGGCGGCCTGGCCGCCCGTCATCGCCACCGCGGCGTTGTAGAGGATCTTGTAGGTGATGTTGACGCCCGCGGCCACCGCGTAGTCGATGGCGAGCTTGCCGGAGTGGAAGAGCGTGCCGTCACCGATGTTCTGGAACATGTGCTTCGTCTCGGTGAACGGCGCGATCCCCACCCACTGCGCGCCCTCGCCGCCCATGTGGGTGACCCCGATGATGCCGCGATCCATGCCCATTGCCATGCCGTGACAGCCGATCCCCGCGGCGGCCACCGCGCCCTCCGGGACCACGGTGGAGCGGTTGTGGGGGCAGCCGGAGCAGAAGTACGCGGTGCGGGCCAGGGTGAGCGTACGGGGCCGGCGCTTGAGCTCGTCCAGATGCAGGATGCGGGCCTCCGCGGATTCGATGCGCGTCTTGCGCGCCAGCCGTTTGGCGATCGCCCGCGCGATGGTGTCGGAATCGAGCTCGCCGGTGGACGGGATGAGGGCGCGCTCCTCCTCGTCTTGCTTGCCCACCACGCGCGGCCGATCGGGCAGGCCGTAGAGGAGATCCTTGGCGAACATCTCCAGGAACGGGCGCTTCTCCTCGACGACCAGGACTTCTTCGAGACCCCGGGCGAAGTCGCGGATGATGCGCGGCTCCATGGGGAACATGAGCCCCATCTGGAGGATACGGATCCCGTAGCGGCGCAGCCCGGCGTCGTCCAGCCCCAGCTCGGCGAGGGCCTGGCGCACGTCGTAGTACGTCTTGCCGGTGGTCAGGATGCCGAGCCACGCGTCGGGGGTCGGCACGGTGATCCGGTTGAGCTTGTTCTCCCACGCGTAGCGCCGGGCCAGCTCGACGCGCGCGAGATGAATCGTGCGCTCCATGTCGAGACCGTAGGGCGGGATGATGTTCAGGTTGATCTGGTGATGGAAGGGCTTGCCGTCCAGCTCGATGGTGGGAATGACCGGATCGATCCGCGAGGCGCCGACCTCGACGGTGCCCGTCTCGTCGGCCACGTTCGTCACGATCTTGAGCGCGGCCCAAAGGCCGGAGATGCGCGACAGCATGAAGCCGTGGAGACCGAGGTCGAGGATCTCCTGCACGTTGCCCGGGAAGAGGGTGGGCATGAAGGCGTCGTAGAGCGCCCACTCCGAGTGGCTGGGCAGCGTGGACGACTTCGAGATGGGATCGTCGCCGGCGAGGGCGAGCACGCCGCCGTTCTTACCCACGCCCGCGTAGTTCGCATGCTTGAACACGTCCCCTGTCCGGTCGACCCCGGGCGCCTTGCCGTACCACATGCCGAGCACGCCGTCGTACTTGGGGCGCGGGAACGAGTTCACCATCTGGCTGCCGAACACGGCGGTGGCGCCGAGGTCCTCGTTGAGCCCGGAGGAGAACACCACGTGATGCTCGGCGAGCAGCTTGCTGTTGCGCTCGAGCGTCTGATCGAAGCCGCCGAGCGGCGAGCCGCGGTAGCCGGAGATGAACGTCGCGGTCCGCAGCCCGCGGCGGCGATCCGCGCGGTGCTGGTCGAGGGGGAGACGCACGAGGGCCTGGATGCCGGAGAGGAAGACGAGCCCCTCCTCGTGCGTGAACTTGGCATCCAGCGAGAACTCGTCGGACTTGGTGGTCATGGTTCCCCCTGGCTGAGGGTCTCGGGACGGCTTCCGACTGCACTGACGGCACCCATGTTAGGCCGAATGCTCCTGATTTTTCAACGGAGAAGAGGCCGGAGATGCGGCCACAGACGCTCGACGACGATCCGGTAGCCTTCCGCGGTGGGATGGATTCCGTCGGGCTGATTCAGCCGCGCCACCGTCCCCACCCCGTCGAGGAAGAACGGCATCATCGGCACCCCGCGGTCGCGCGCCACGTCCGCGTACACTTTTTCGAACGCGGCCGCGTAGCGGCCACCGTAGTTGGGCGGCAGCCGCATCCCCAGCAGGAGCACGCGCGCGCCGCCGGCCTCGAAGCGGGCCACGATGGCGTCGAGATTGGCGCGGGTCGTGTCGAGGTCCTGACCGCGGAGGGCGTCGTTGGCCCCCAGCTCGACCAGCGCGATCTCGGGTCGAAGCTTGAGCGCCCAGTCGACGCGGCGGAGCCCGCCCGCGGTGGTATCGCCGGACACCCCTGCATTGACGACACGGTACGGGAGGCCCTCCGCGCGCAGCCGCGCGCCGAGCCGCGCGGGGTAGGACTCCTCCGGCGCCACGCCGTAGCCCGCGGTGAGGCTGTCGCCAAAGGCGACGATGACGCGTTCGCCTTGCGCGGTGGCGGGGCCAGCGAGCCAGAGCGCGGCGAGTGCGGCGAGGAACGCGCGGCGCGCGAGCCGAATCACGCGCACCCGCCCGGCGGGAGCGGACGCCTCATGTCGCTAGTGTAGTATGAGCCTCAATCATGGTCTCGATCGCGGGGCTCGGCATGCGCTTCGCGAGCGGCGGCCGGGCGGTGTCGGTGCTCTCCGACGTGTCCCTCGAGGTGCCCGCGCGCCAGTTCCTCGCGGTGGCGGGCCCGTCCGGCAGCGGCAAGTCCACGCTTCTCGGGCTCATCGCCGGCCTCGACCGCCCCACCGCGGGCACGATCACGGTGGCCGGCGCGGACCTCACCCGCCTCGACGAGGACGCGCTCGCGCGCTTCCGGCTCGACACGATCGGCTACATCTTTCAGTCCTTCCATCTCGTGCCGACCCTCACCGCGGAGGAGAACGTCGCGGTGCCCCTCGAGCTGGCCGGCGAGCGTGACGCGCTGACGCGGGCGCGGGCACTGCTCGGCGAGCTGGGCCTCGGCGAGCGCGCGGAGCACTACCCCGTGCAGCTCTCGGGCGGCGAGCAGCAGCGCGTGGCGGTGGCGCGCGCGGTGGCGCGGCGGCCCGCTCTGTTGCTCGCCGACGAGCCCACCGGGAATCTCGACTCCGCCACTGGCGAGCGCATCATCGAGCTGATCGTGGAGTTGAACCGCTCGCTGGGCAGCACGCTCGTGCTGGTCACCCACGACGCGGCCCTGGCCGGTCATGCCGACCGTCTTGTCACGCTCCGCGACGGCCGCATCGTCTCCGACGAGATGAACCCCTCACCCGAACGCTCGCGCCTCGGTGGGGAGAGGACACGGTGAGGGGCATGTGGGAGCTCCGGCATGGCACCCGCGAGCTGCGCGGCGCGGGACGCCACTTCGTCTACCTCGCCGCCTGCGTCTCGCTCGGCGTGGCCGCGCTCGTCGCGGTGGGCAGCCTCGGCCGGAGCGTCGAGCGCACCGTCGCCGCCTCCGGCCGAACCATGCTGGGCGGCGACCTGGAGGTGCGCTCGAGCCAGCCGCTGTCCCCCGCCTCCGAGGCCGCCATTGCGGAGATTGCGGGGTCAGGCGCGGGCGTCACGCGGATCCGCGAGCTGGCCGCGATGGCCCAGCCCGCGGCGGGCCGGGACCACCGGACCCTGCTGGTCGAGCTGAAGGCGGTCGGCCCCGCCTATCCTTTATATGGGCGGCTCGAGACCGTCCCGGCCGCCCCGCTCCCGGACCTCATCGGCAAAGGCCGAGCCCTCGTCCAGGAGGCGGTCCTCTCGCGCCTCGGCCTCGACGTGGGAGACGTGTTGCGCATCGGCGGGGCCGATTTCCGGGTGGCGGGGACGATTGCCAGCGAGCCCGATCGTGCGGTGGGATTCTTCACGCTGGGGCCGCGCGTGCTGATCGCCGAATCCGACCTCGCCGCCACCGGCCTCGTACAGCTCGGCAGCCGTATCCGGCACCGCGCGCTGATCCGGACCACGCCGGCCGCCGACGTCGAAGCCCTGCGCGACGCCCTGGCCGCCCGCCTTGGCGATCCCGGCCTGCGCGTCGCGGGCTATCGCCAGGCCCAGCCGGGTCTCCGGCGCTTCTGGGATCAGCTCACGACGTATCTCGGCCTCACCGGCCTTGTCGCGCTGCTGGTCGGCGGAATCGGCGTGGCGGTGAGCGTGCGCGCCTTGCTCCGTCGGCGCCTCGCCACCATCGCCACGCTCAAGTGCCTGGGTGCGCCATGGCGGCGCATCTTTCTTGCGTATCTCCTGCAGACCGCGGCGCTGGGGCTCGCGGGCAGCGTGGCCGGCGCCCTCCTCGGCGCGGCGCTGGCCCGCGTTCTCGCGCCCGCCCTCTCGCGCCTGCTGCCCTTCCCGCTCGACTGGACCATCGCGCCGGCGGCGGTGGCGCACGGGATCGCGATGGGCGTCGGGGTGACGCTGCTGTGCGCGTTGCCGCCGCTCGCCGAGATCCACCGGGTGCCGCCGTCGCTCCTGCTGCGCCATGAGGTCGAGCCGCGTCCCCTCGGCTGGCGGGGCGCCGTGGCCGCGCTGCCGATGGCGGCCGGCCTGTCCGCGCTCGCGCTCTGGCAGGCGGGCTCGTGGAAGGTCGGCGCCCTTTTCATCGGCGGCTTCGCGGGCGGGCTCGCGCTCCTCTACCTCACGGCGCGCGCGGCACTCGCCGGTGCGCGGCGCCTGCCCCGCCTGCGCTGGATCGCCTGGCGCCACGCGGTGGCGGGTCTCCACCGCCCCGGTGGCCACGCCGCGGCCGTGCTCGTGACGCTCGGGCTCGCGGTGATGCTGGTGGTTGCCGTAGCCCTGCTCGAAGGCGCGATCCGCGCGGCCCTGTCAGGGCCGAGCGCCGCGCGCGCGCCCACCTTCTTCTTCATCGACATCCAGCCGGACCAGGCGCCCGCCTTCGCGCGGCTTCTCACCGACCGCACCGGCGCGGCGCCTACCCTCAACCCGGTGGTACGGGCCCGGCTCGCCGCGGTGAACGGGGAGCCGCTGAGCCGTGACACCGGGCGGCGGGACGAGGCGTGGTATCTCACGCGCGAGTACGTGCTCACGTGGGCAGCGGCGCCCCCGGAACGCGACGTGATAACAAGCGGCGGATGGTGGACGTCCGAGGCGGCCGCGCGAGAGCCGCTCGTCTCGGTGGAGGACGAGATCGCGAAGAGCCTCGGCGTGCGGGTGGGCGGCCGTCTCACCTGGGACATCCAAGGCGTGCCGATCACCGCGCGCGTGACCAGCCTCCGAAAGGTCGACTGGCGCACGTTCGGCGCCAATTTCTTCGTGATCTTCTCGCCGGGGGCCCTCGAAGGCGCCCCCGCGACGTTCATCGCCACCGCGCACGTGGCGCCCGCGGAGGCCGATCGCCTGCAGTCCGCGGTGGTGGCCGCCTTCCCGAACGTCTCGGCCATCCCCGTGCGCGAAGTCCTCGAGCGCGCGGCACAGCTGGTCGACCAGATCGCCCTCGCCGTCCGTCTGGTCGCGGCGGTGAGCATTGTCGCCGGCCTGATCGTGCTGGCCGGCGCACTGTCGATCACGCGCCACGAGCGCCTCTATCAGGCGGTGGTCTGGAAGGCACTCGGCGCGACCCGCGGCCTCGTCGCGCGCACGTTCGCGGTCGAGTACGCGCTGCTCGGCGCCGCCGCCGGTCTCGCCGGCACCGCGCTGGCCGCCGTGCTCGCGTGGGGCGTGCAGCGCTGGGTGCTCGAGGTGCCATGGCTCTGGCAGCCCGCCGCGCTCGCGGGCGGCGTCGCCGGCGCCTGTCTGCTCGCGCTCGCCGTCGGCTATCTCGGGAGCTACCGGCTTCTCGGCCAGAAGCCCCTCGCGGTGCTCCGCGGCGAGTGACTCTCTCCCTTCCCCCTTCGAGGGCGAGAGGGTCAGGGTGAGGGGGGTGAAAACCCTTGCCGAGCGGCTCCGCGCGGAATTCCCCGGCGCGTCGGGCCGCTCGATGAAGCAGTGGCTGACCGCCGGCCGCGTGCGCGTGAACGCGCGGGTGGTGTCGGACCCGCGCGTGGTGGTCGCGCCCGGCGACCGCGTGAGCCTCGGTCCGGCCGCGGCGGCGCCGGCGCGGCCCGATGCTTTCCCACTGGGTCTCGTGGTCTTCCACGAGGACCGCCATCTCCTCGTCATCGACAAACCCCCGGGTCTGCTGACCATCGCCACCGAGAAGGAGCGCGAGCGTACCGCCTATCGCATCCTCTGGGATCTCCTCGGCAGTCGCCGTCCCGCCGCGCGGCCGTTTATCGTGCACCGACTCGACCGAGAGACCTCCGGCCTCCTCGTGGTGGCGAAGACGCCCGCGGCGAAAACAGCGCACCAGGCGCAGTTCGCGGCGCGGACGGTGGATCGCGGATATGTCGCCGTGGTGGAGGGCGTTATCCGAAGGGACACCCAGACGCTGGTGGATCGGGTGGAGGAGGATGCGGCCTACCGCGTACGTCTGGCCCATGGCGTTCGCCGCGGCGGACGCGAGGCCATTACCCGCTATCGCGTGCGGGAGCGCGGGCGCGACGCGACCCTCATCGACATCGCGCTCGGCACCGGCCGCCGCCACCAGATCCGGGTGCAGCTCGCGGGCATCGGGCATCCCGTGGTGGGCGACGCGCGGCACGGCAGTCGCCGGGATCCCCTCCACCGCATCTGTCTCCACGCCTCGGTGCTGGGCCTCGTCCACCCCGCCACCGGCAAGCCCGCGCGCTTCGAGAGCCCCGCCCCGCCCGCCTTCACACGCCTCGTGCAAGGCGTATAATCGCCGGGCGCGCTCGGCCAAGCGGTTAGATCAGCCGTTACAGGAGACCTGATATGAACTCGCCGTTCTCTCTCGAAAACAAGGTCGCCATCGTCACCGGGGGCGGCGTGGGCATCGGCAAGTCCATCGCCGTGGAGTACGCGCGCGCGGGCGCGGACGTGGTCATCGCCAGCCGCAAGATCGAGCACCTCGAGCCCGTCGCCGCCGAGATCAAGAAGCTCGGGCGCCGGACCTTCGCGCAGGCGGTGGACGTGCGACAGGAAGAGGCGGTGAAGGGGCTGGTGGAGAAGACGGTCAAGGACTTCGGCAAGCTGGACGTCATGGTGAACAACGCCGGCGCGTCCTTCCGCGCGAAGGTGGAGGACATCTCCGCCAACGGCTGGAACACCGTGGTCGGCATCAATCTCAACGGCGTCTTCTTCGGTTGCAAGTGGGCGGGCCGGCAGATGCTCGCCCAGGGCGGCGGCGTCATCATCAACATCTCGTCCATCGCCGGCGTCTACGGCTCGTCGATGATGTCGCACTACGGCGCGTCCAAGGCGGCGGTCATCAACTTCACCCGCACCCTCAGCATGGCGTGGGGCCGCAAGGGCATCCGCGTGAACTGCATCGCGCCCGGTCCGGTGGAGACCGAAGGCTACCTGGACGTGCTCCACAAGACCAACCCCGACGCGCAGAAGGTCTACGACGGCGTGGCCAGCCGAGTGGGCATGGGGCGCTGGGGCACGGTGGAGGAGATCGCGTACCCCTGCGTGTTCCTGGCGTCCCCCGCCGCGGCGTTCATCAACGGCGCGACGCTGCTCATCGACGGCGGGCCCTCGCCCAACTCGGGCGACGAGACGGTGTAGCCGCCCTCAGAGCTGCTCGCGAAGCGGGATGGAGAGCCACTCGAGCAGCCGCGTGACCGGCCCGCGCGAGCGCCATCGCTTCTCGTCGACGCGGCGCGAGTGCGACACGTCCTCGAGGAAGATTTTCTCGAGGCGCCCTGCCATCCCGCTGTCGTAGAGCGCCACGTTCAGCTCCTCGTTGAGGGCGAACGAGCGGTTGTCCACGTTGGCGCTGCCCACGGTGGCCCAGATGCCGTCGACCACCATGGTCTTGGCGTGGAGCAGGCCCGGCTGATACTCGAAGATCTCCACCCCCGCGTCGAGGAGCTTCCCGAAGCCGGCGCGGCTCGCCTGGCGCACGATGTTGTTGTCGATGGCGCCCGGCAGCAGGAGTATCACGCGCACGCCGCGGCCGCGCGCATCGATGAGGCTCTTGGTCATGCGCTCGTCGGGGAGGAAGTAGGGATTGGTGAGGAAGATGTTGCGGCGCGCCGAGGAGATCGCGAGCAGGTACATGTTGTACATCGCGACACTGCCGTTGGCCGGCGAGCTGCGCACCACCTGCGCCACCACTGACCCGCGTGCGGGCTGGGGCGCGAAGAAGGCGTCGCCCCCCAGCATCTCTCCGGTCGCCTCCAGCCAGTTCTCGGCGAAGGCGCCCTGAAGGTCGTTCACCGCGGGGCCTTCCACGCGGACGTCGGTCTCGCGCCACTGCCCCTTCTGTCGGCCGTCGCCCATCCACTTGGAGCTGGCCCCCGAGCCGCCGGTGAAGCCCGTGCGCGCATCCACCACCAGGATGCGGCGGTGGTTGCGGTTGTTGGCGCTTTCCGCCGTCCACGGGGTCAGCGGCCGGAAATGGGCCACGTAGCAACCGGACTCCTCGAGCTCCTGGACGAGCTCCATCGGCATCTTCAAGCTGCCGAACGCGTCGAGCAGCACGCGCGCGCGAATCCCCGCACGGCATCGCTCGCTGATCGCCTTCACGATCTGCACCGCGGGCCGGCCGTCCTCGTAGAAGTACTGCGCGTAGGTGACCGACTTGCGCGCGGAGCGGATGGCCGCCACCTGTGCCGGGAAGATCTGGTCGCCGTTGAGCAGGACTTCGACGCGGTTACCTGCGGTGACGGAGGCGTTGGTATACGCCTCCATGGTCGTGACGAACGCGGGGTCGCTCACCGCCATCTGGGGAACGAGCAGCGGAGGCCGAACGTGCGCGCATGCGCTGAGCACCACCAGGACCGTGCACGCGGAGGCCGCGATCGATCGCAGCAGTCGGCTCATGGACATGGTCCAGGGGCAGGATTCGTGCCAGTCCCGGCGATGCGGCCGAAAGTTGCGCGTCCTCTTTCGTGCTCCGGCGCGGGCGCATTTGCGGCCACCGCGGTGTTCACGGTCAGGACTACCGGAAGTGGGGCGATTTGACCCAGGGCCTCGCCGTGTGAGCACCCCCCGCCGCCGGCCGCGGTCTCAGCGTTCCATCCCTGTGATTCCGGCCGTTTCTCGGCGGCACGGCCCCCCGCGCCCGACTGGCACACCGCTTGCCCCTCCCCCCATCGAGACCATAGTCACCCTCATCGAGGAGATTCAGGAGAGAGACCGTCATGCGACATCGCATCGCCATCGGACACCTGCGAGCCCTGTCCCTGGTCCTGCTCGCCGCGCTCATGATCTCCGCATGCTCGTCGAGTAGCGGCACCGTCGGGAAGACCACGGGCGAGCAGATCGACGACGCCACCATCACCGCCGAGGTCAAGTCCAAGCTCGCCGCCGAGAAGATCTCGACCCTTACCAAGGTCGACGTCGACACCTCGCTGCGCACGGTCTATCTCAATGGCGTGGTGAACAGCGAGGAGATGAAGCAGCGAGCCGGCACGATCGCCGCCAGCGTCCGGGGCGTGCATGCCGTCGTCAATAACCTGTCCGTCAAGGTCAGTGGGTGAACACCATGAAGACACTGAGAACGCTCGCGGCCTTCGTGGCCGCGCTCACCCTGGGCGCCGCCTGCGCGGCCCCGGTCTCGAGCCCGTCGCCCTCCTCCGGCGGCGGCAGAACGGCCCCGACCGCGAAGGCGCCGGCGGCCACCGCGAAGGTCGATCCCGCCCAGGCCGAGCGGCTGAAGCGGGTGATGGTGCCGCTCATCCAGGCCGCGGACCACAAGCGGCCTCTCAGCGAGGTCAGGGTCGGAATCGTGGCCGACGACCACGTCAATGCGGGGAGCGCCGGCGCGGGACAGTACATCGTGACCACCGGCCTCCTGAGCAAGGCCAACGATCAGGAGCTGGCCGGCGTGCTCGCCCACGAGGTGGCGCACGACGACCTGGGTCACGTGGCAAAGGCGCAGCGCCTGGAGACGGGCCTCGCTATCGGCACGGTGATCCTCGATCAGATCTTGCCGGGCTCGGGGGCCATTGCACCGGTCGCCGGCTCGCTGATCTCCCACGCCTACGGCCGGAAGGAAGAGTATCAGGCTGACGCGCACGGCGCCGAGCTGCTCAAGCGAGCCGGATATTCGCCGAAGGTCATGGAGGAGACGCTGACGTGGCTCCTCAATACCGAGGGAGCGAGCGGGGGCGGGTTCTTCGCCACGCACCCGGCGACCGATGATCGCATCGCGGCGCTTCGCCGCAACACGCAGTAGTTCACGCCAATGCCGACGGCGGCGCAACGCGTCCGGGCCGAGGGGATCGCGAGCATCGCGCTCTTCATGGTCTTGGCGGCGATCATCGCTCCGGAGCCGACGCCTCGCGGTGTCGGCCTCCGGGGCGTGCCCCGTCCCGGCGTCGGCCTCCGGGGCGTGCCCCGTCCCGGCGTCGCCCGAGCGGACGTCCTCCCCCCCGTGAAGGTGCGGCCGGCGCAGGCCGCCGCCTGCCGTCCGCTCGCGCGGGGAACGGCGTCCGACCCGGCGCCCCCCGCCTGCGGTGACGCCGCGGGCGTCGCCCTGATCGAGGCCCGGTGAAGGGGGCGGACCTGCCCCGAGGCGGGGTCCGGCTCGTCCGGCCCCGCGTGGTCACCGAGCGCCCGGTGAGCGAGCCGCAGCGGGCGCTCTATCGCTTCATCGTCTTCGCGGGCATCGCGCTGGGGGTCGCGTGTCTGTACTGGGCGCGCATCGTGCTGGTCCCCATCGCGGTCGCCATGCTGGGGACGTTCCTGCTGAGTCCCCTGGTCTCGCAGGTGCAGCGCACGCGTCTGCCCCGCGTGCCCGCGGTGATGCTGGTGGTAGCCCTTGCCCTGGCCCTCGCGGTCGGGTTGGGCTGGGTGCTCCTGAGCCAGGTCACGAGCTTCGCCAACGACCTGCCCAAGTATCGGCAGACCATCACCCGCAAGATCAACGACCTCCAGCAAATGCGGCACGGGGGCACGCTCGAGCAGGTCGAGACCACCGCCAAGGACGTGCTCAAGCAGATCGACAAAGGCGCTCCGCAGGCGGAGAAGCCGGTGCCCGTCGTGGTCTCCCCGCCGAACCCGCTCTGGAGCCTGCCCAACGTCGTGCATCCGATCACCACGGCGTTCATGGTGCTGGTGCTCGTCATCTTCATGCTGGTCCAGCAGCGCGAGCTGATCGCCCGCATCATCCGACTGTTCGGCTACGAGCGCATGGCCGCCACCACCCGTCTGCTCGACGAGGCGGGCACGCGCATCAGCCGTTATCTGTTGACCCAGTCCATCATCAACGGGTCGTTCGGCCTCGGTATCGGCATCGGTCTCGCGGTCATCGGTCTCCCCTTCGCGCTGGCGCTCGGCTCGCTCGCCGCGATCCTGCGGTTCCTTCCCTACGTGGGCCCGTGGCTCGCCCTGCTGGCGCCTCTCACGCTGAGCCTGGCGGTCTTCGATGGCTGGACCCGGCCGCTGCTCATCCTGGGCCTGTTCATTGTGATCGAGTTCACCGTGGCCTTCGTGATCGAGCCGCTGCTCTACGGCCGGAGCGCGGGCGTGTCCGCGATCGCACTCCTCGTGGGAGCCGGCTTCTGGACCTGGCTCTGGGGGCCCATCGGGCTCGCCCTCGCCGTTCCCCTCACGGTATGCCTGGTGGTGGCCTCACGCGCCGTCGCCGGCCTCGAGTTCATCGAAGTGCTGATGAGCGACGACCCCCCGGTGGAGCCCTGCCTCACTTTCTATCAGCGGCTGCTCGCCGGCGATGCGCGCGAGGCGGCGGCAGTCATTGCCGAGACGGCGCGTCGCGTGCCGCTCGAGGAGGTCTTCGACGCGATCGTCGCCCCGGCCATCGCGCGGGCCCGCCATGATCGCGGGAACGATCAGCTCACGCGCGAGGAGTACGGCCACATGCTCACGATGGTCCGCGAGCTGATCGAGGAGGCGCCGACCGAGGCCCCGCGCGCCGAAACTGCCGAGGACGGCCCCACGCCGCTCCGCGCCCAGATCGCCGGCTGCGCGGCCCGTGACGAGGTGGACGGGCTCGGACTTCTCATGCTGGGCCGACTGCTCGCCGACGATGGCTGCGCGCTGCATCTTGCGCCCCCCGGCGGCCTCATCGGCGAAGCGGTGGCGGCGGTGGACGCGGCGCCCCCGGCCTTGGTGTGCGTCGCCGCGGTGGGCAACGGCGGCCGGCGACGGATGCGGCATCTGGTGAAGCGGCTCCGGCAATCACACCCGGACACGCCCATTCTCGCCGCCCGCTGGGGCGCCGGCAACACGTCGGCGCTCCGCGCCGACCTCGCCGAGATCGGCGCCGACGACCTGGTGACCTCGCTCGCGGAAGCGCGCGCCGAGATCCTCCGGCTCCTCCCGTCCGACGACATCAACCCCAGCGGCCCGCGCCCGATGGCGCGGGCCGCGACGGAGGTCGCATCATGATCAACCTCGGCTACAAGCTGTCCAGCGAGGAGCACGGCCCCGCTGACCTCGTCCGCTACGCGCAGATGGCGGAGGACGCAGGCTTCGGCTTCGCGCTCATCTCGGATCACTACCATCCCTGGATCGACCGCCAGGGTCAGAGCCCGTTCGTCTGGAGCGTGATCGGGGCCATCGCTCAGGCCACCCAGCGTCTCGCGGTCGGCACCGCGGTGACCTGTCCGACCATGCGCATCCACCCCGCGATCATCGCCCAGGCGGCGGCGACCAGCGCCGCGCTCATGCCCAAGCGCTTCTTCCTGGGCGTGGGCACGGGGGAGAACCTCAACGAGCACATCGTCGGGAGGGGATGGCCGGAGACGGAAGTCCGCCAGGCCCGCCTGGAGGAGGCGATCGAGATCATCCGCCTCCTCTGGAAAGGCGGAAATCAGAGTCATCACGGCCGCTATTTCACGGTCGAGAACGCGCGGCTCTACACGCTCCCCGACACCCCCCCGCCGCTCTACGTCGCCGTCGGCGGGCCGAAGGTCGCCGATCTCGCCGGACGTCTCGGGGATGGCATGATCGGCACCGAGCCGCAGGCCGCCACCGTGGCCGCGTTCGACCGCGCGGGGGGCGCGGGCAAGCCGCACTACGGCGAGCTGACGGTGTGCTGGGCCAAGGACGAGAGCACGGCCCGCAAGATCGCGAAGGAGCAGTGGCCGACCTCGGCGATGGAGGGCAATCTCTCGTGGGAGCTGCCGCTGCCCGAGCATTTCGAGGCCGTCGCCGAGCTGGTGACCGAGGACCAGGTGGCGGAGTCCATCACCTGCGGGCCCGATCCTCAACGCCATCTCGACGCCATCCGCCTCTATGCGCGCGCCGGCTACGACCATATCTGCGTCCATCAGATCGGGCGGGACCAGAAGGGCTTCTTCGAGTTCTACGCGGAGGAGATCTTGCCCGCTCTCAAGACGATCAACGCCACCGGCCGCGGTGGGGCCAAGAAGCCCCGCCGCAAGGGCCGTTCGTCGCGGTAGGGACACCGCCATGGCGATTCTCCAGGCGATCTTCGCGTTTGTGGCCCGCTCCGTCGGCAAGATCTTCTCGGCCCTCTTCGACTGGGCAGTGGTCGCACTGTTCGGCCGTGTCAGCGGCACGCGCAAAACCGTGCTCTCGGTGATCATGGCCGCGGCGGCAGCCTGGCCCATCCTGCTCATCGGCGTCGTGTTCCCGAAGGCCTCGGTCTTCGTCCTTGGGTTCATTCCCCTCTCGCACAGCGTGCCGAGCGGCGTGGTGCGGGTGGTGTGGATCCTGCTCGCTCTGCTCGTGCCCATCGGGGTCGGCATCGCGCTGCGACTCCAACGCCCGCCCGAGCGCGGCCGATCTTCGTCCACCCTCAAGGGCCTGGCGCGTGGCTTCCCCATCACGCTCGGGCTCGCCACCGCCTTCGCCATCCTGCTCGTCACGGTGCCGGTGCTGCGGATCGTGTCCGCGATCCGGGGACGGCGCGACGTGCAGGTGCCCCTGGTGACCACGCCGGAGTCCTATCGTGCCGCGGCCAGCCTGGTGGTGGGGGTGCTCCGCCGTCACGGCATCGACGTCGCGCCGGCGCCGGCGCCGTGGTGGATGGCGTTGCCCTCGCATATCCTGCTGCGGCTGGCGCGCGGCGCGTTCGAGGGCGCGGTCCTCGAGAAGACGGCCTATTTCCGGAACGACGTGCTCGAGGCCGCGCTGTATCCGAACGCCCTCCTGTTGCGGGGCGGCGACGAGATCACGGCGCGGGCGCACGCCCTCACGGTCGAGGCGATCGCGGGCCATCCCGACATGTTCCAGACCACCTCGCCGGGGGCGCAGGATCTCGAGCGCCAGATCCAGCGCGTGTGGGCGACGCTGCGGCTCCACCCCGGCGCCCACGTGGGGGCGCGGCCCCTCCTGCATCGGCTGGACGAGATTGCCGCCGAGCTGGCCCGGCGGCCGCTACCCTTCGAGGAGTGGCAGATCGTCTATCGTGAGTCGCTGCAGCTCGAGCGCGCGCTGCACGGTGAGCGCCAGATCCTCGAATCCACCGTGCCGCAGGCGCCGGTACGTCGTCCCCCGCCCGCGCGCAAGGCGTGGGTGGGCAACCCAAGCCGCCTGTCCACGCCCCAGCTCGTCAAGCGCATTGCGGAGACGGGGTCACTCCTGGTCGAGAAGGAAGTGGCGCTGGCCCGTGAGGAGCTCAAGGCCGACGTGAAGGCCGAGCTGGGAGGCGCCGCGCTGCTCGGCATCGCGGCGGTCGCCGCGCTCACCGGGGCGATCCTGCTGGTGCTCACCGGCGTATTTGTCATCGCGCGGTGGATACCGGCGTGGGCCGCCGCCCTGGGCGTCGCGGCATTCGCGCTCGGCATCGCGGGAGGGCTCGGCTTCATGGGCTGGGGTCGGGTCGCACGCCGGCCGCTCACGCTGACCGTCAAGACCCTGATGGAGGACTGGCAATGGGTGAAGGAACGCATGGCGTAGTGGAGACCCACAGCGAGCACCGGGGGACCACACGAGCGGTCGAGACCGACGGGACGGGGGGAGACCGAGTGCGCGCGCTCGGGCGCGAGATCACCGAGGTGCGCGAGCGCCTGGACGTGCTCGTGGACGAGCTCGATCGGCGGCGACATGCCGCCTTCGATTGGCGCAGCCAGATCCGCCGTCACGCCCTCGGGCTCGTGTCGACCGGCCTCGCCCTGACCGCGCTGGCGAGCATGGCGCTCGCGCTTCGCGCGGGCGCGTTCAGCGCCAGCCGGAAGCGACGCAGATTCCGGTGGGGCTGAAAAGCTCGACGACGGGCGGCGGCGGAGGCGGGGGAGGCACGGGCGGCTCCGGCGGACCCGGCGGCGGGGGCGGCTGAGGCGGCGGAGGGGGGCGGCGCTCGCGCCGCGCCCTCATGTCGGTCGAAGCGTTCCGCTCCATGGCCCCCCGGAGTTGCAAGGGCCGCGCCCGCCGAGGCCCGTACGCCTAAATGAGCGTCGGTCCGCGCCCCCGCGGCGTACCCGCCGCTCATGGTGCCTGAATCAGCTACGAGCGACCCGGAAAGAGTTACCGGTTCCGAGCGGTTTCGTCCCATCGTTCTTCCGTCTCGTGGCGCGAGCCGCGGAATGTCCGTGAGTTACGCGCCCGACCGCGTCGGCATCAGAGTTGCGTAGACGCGTTGACGATGCCTCGCTCTCGCCTCGTCATCATCTTGTGCGTCGTCCTGGGCGTGCTCACCGTCTCGCTCACCGCCGCGGCCACCTGGGCGTGGTTCGCCTATCCGCTGCCCGCGGCGCGGCCGACGCAGACGGCGCGTGCGCAGCTCCTCGTGGACGGGCAGGAGCTCGCGATGGTGACGGTGTCCGGCGAATCACGCGGCGGCGGCGGCGCGCCGGACGGCGCCGCGCCGATCCAGGAATGGACGCCCCTATCGCGTATTCCCACGATGGTGACGGCCGCGGTGATCGCCGCCGAGGACCGGCGCTTCATGCGCCACGTGGGCGTGGATCTCCTCGCGGTTGCGCACGCGCTGGTGAGCCGGAGCAGCGACTCGTCACTTCGCGGCGCCAGCACGATCACCCAGCAGCTCGCCCGAAGCCTCTTCCTCACCCGCGAGCGCACCTGGTGGCGGAAGACACGCGAGGCGGCCATCGCGCTCTGGCTCGAGCGCCGCTACACCAAGGCCGAGATTCTCGAGGCGTACCTCAATACCGTCTACCTCGGCCAGGTGGGCAGCGCTCCGGTGCTGGGCGTGACCGCGGGCGCGCAGTATCACTTCGGCAAGGACCTGAGCGCGTTGACCTACGACGAGGCGGCGGTCCTGGCCACCGCCATCCGCGCTCCCAGCCGGGCGTTCACGGACGTGCCGTGGCGCCTCCGCGCGCGGCGCGACGTGGTGCTGCACGCCATGGCCGCCGACGGGGTCATGTCGGAGCCCGCGCTCGGCAACGCCCTCGCCGCCCCCGTGCGCCTCACCGGCCCCCCGCGCAGCCGGGCCCCCTGGTTCGTCGAGCTCGCGCGTGAGGAGGCCGTACGCCGCGTGCTGCCGGACAGCGCCACCCTCGGGAGTGGAGTCATCCGCGTCGCCACGACGCTGGACCGTGGGCTGACGCGCGCCGCTGAGGCGGGCATGCGCCAGCATCTCAGTCAGGCGGAGCGCGTCCAGAAGCTTCCCGCGGGGACGCTCCAGGCCGCGGTGGTCGCAATGGAGCCGCGCAGCGGGTACATCCGCGTGCTCGTGGGCGGCCGCGACTATCGTGACGGCGGCTTCAATCGCGCCCTTCGCGCGCGGCGTCAGCCGGGCTCGCTGTTCAAACCCTTCGTGTACCTCGCCGCGTTCGAAGGCGGACGGAGCGGGAGCGCGCTGACCCCCATCTCGCCAGTGGACGACGAGCCGCTCGCCGTGTGGTCGGCCGGTCGCGAGTGGACGCCGCAGAACATCGACCACCGCTTCCGCGGGGTGGTGACGGTACGCCAGGCGCTCGAGGCCTCGCTCAACGTGCCGGCCGCGCGCGTCGCGCAGGAGATCGGTCCCGCCCGGGTCACGCGTCTCGCGCGCGCCTTCGGCATCGAGAGCCCGCTCGCCCCCGTCCCCTCGATCGCGCTGGGGACCTCGGAGGCCACGGTGCTGGAGATGACGGCGGCCTTCGCGGTGCTGGCCAACGGCGGCTACCGTGTACGCCCGACCACCATCGACGACACGGCGACCGCGGCGGCGCTCCGGCCCCTGCCACCCCCCGCGCGGGTCGTCTCATCCGAGTCCGCCTTCATCGTGACGCATCTCCTCCGCGGCGTCATGAGCCGCGGCACCGGCGCGGCGAGCGCCCGGTGGGGCTTGCAGAGCCTGACCGCGGGGAAGACGGGCACGTCGGACGGGCTTCGCGACGCGTGGCTCGTCGGCTACACGCCCGATCTCGTAGTGGGAGTGTGGGTCGGCGCCGATAGCGGGCGGTCGATCGGTCTCACCGGGTCCGAGATCGCCCTGCCGATCTGGGCCACCGTGATGCAGGCCGCGGTGCGCCGTGCCCAGCCCCGTCGGTTCCTGGCGCCCGACGGGGTCGTGATGGCCCCCGTCGACGCAAGCGGCCGCCGCGTCTGCGGTGGGGGCTCTGCGATTATCGAAGCATTTCGTGCTGGCAGCGAGCCACCCCCGTGTGACGAGGGCCTGCTCGCCGCCGGCGTCCTCTCCACCCCGTCCGCGGCCGTGCCGGCCGCCGCGAGCGCACCCGCCAGCTCAACCGTCAGTGACGCCGATCGACCGGAGGTGGGACGATGACCAAGCTCACTGGAGTCTCGAAGCGAACTCAGCGCCGCGCGCGCCGGCTGCTGTTCCGGTCCGACTGGCCGCGCCGGATCGATCGCTACATCAATTTCTTCGGCGAGCCCGGGAGGCCGTCGTCCCCCGCGCTCGCGCTCCGACGGCAGGTGTATCGTCAGGCCTCTTGAAAGGAGCCCCCATGAAGACGCCCCCGACCCAGGACCGAGCCGGCAAGACCGAGTTTCTCTCAGACGTCAAGGAGCTGCGCCGCCGCGCCCGCCAGCAGCTCGACGCTGGCGCCGTCACCCCCGGCTATGCCGCCGACCGTGACACCGTCCTCAAGCTGCTCAATACGGCCCTCGCCACCGAGCTCATCTGCGTGCTCCGCTACCGCCGTCACTACTTCACCGCGTCCGGCATTCACGCGCAGGCCGTGGCCGAGGAGTTCCTGGAGCACGCCCAGGAGGAGCAGGCCCACGCCGATCAGATCGCTCAGCGCATCATCCAGCTCGGCGGCGCCCCGGACTTCAATCCCGACGGCCTCACCGCCCGCGCCCACTCCGAATACTCGGAGGTCGATGACCTCGCCGCCATGATCCAGGAAAATCTCGTCGCGGAGCGCATCGCCATCGAGTCCTACACCGAGATGATTCACTACATCGGCGATGATGACCCGACCACCCGCCGCATTCTCGAAGAGATCCTCGCCAAGGAAGAAGAGCATGCGGACGAGCTCCTCACCCTCATCGAGGGGGTGAGCCAGCACAAGTAAGGGCGCGGCGACCGGAGCCGGCCGCTCAGGAGGCGTTGTAGCGGCGCAGCTTGTTGTGCAGCGTCTTGAGGCTGATGCCCAGGCTCTCGGCGGCCCGGGTCTTGTTGTTGCCGAGAGCGGCGAGCGTCTTGAGGATGAGGATGCGCTCCGATTCGTCGAGGGTGATGCCGACGAGCGGATCGCTGGCGACCTCGGATCCGGCGACGACGGTCGGGGGGGCGGACGGCGACGGGAGGAGTGGCCGCTGCCCGCCCACCGAGAGGTGGGAGGCAGGGATATGCACCTCGTCGCTGGCGACCACCGCCCGCTCGATGCAGTTGCGAAGCTCCCGCACATTGCCCGGCCACGCGTGACGCTTGAGCACCTCCAGCGCCTCCTCGGTGAGCGCCTTGGCCGCCTTGCCATACTTCGCGGAGAACTCCGAGACGAAGGCGTCCGCCAGGAGCGCGATGTCCTCCTTGCGCGCGCGCAGCGTGGGCATGGTGAGGCTGAATACGTTTAGCCGATAGTAGAGATCTTCCCGGAACGTCCCCTGCTTCATCGCCGCCACGGGGTCCTTGTTGGTCGCGGCGATGATGCGCACGTCGACCTTCACTTCGCTCTTGCCGCCCAGCCGGCGGATCATGCCGTCCTGGAGCACCCGCAGATACTTGGCCTGGAGCGCCGCGCTCATCTCGGCGATCTCGTCGAGGAACAGCGTCCCCTGGTCCGCCAGCTCGAAGTAGCCGGCTCGGCGCTCGATGGCGCCCGTGAAGGCCCCACGCTCGTGCCCGAACAGCTCGCTCTCCAGCAGGGTTTCGGGGATGGCCGAGCAGTTGACGGCCACGAACGGCCCCTTCCCGCGCGAGCTGAGCGAGTGGATGGTGCGGGCGGCCAGCTCCTTCCCCGTGCCACTCTCGCCCGCGATGAGCACGGGCGCGTTGGTCGAGGCGGCCTGATGGACGACGCGGTAGATCTCCTGCATGGGGGCGCTCGAGCCGATGAGCTGGCCCATCGACGTCACGCTGCCGAGCTGCCGGCGGAGCAGCGTCACCTCGCGGAGCACCTCGCTCTTCTCGATGGCTTTCCCCACCAGCGCTCGGAGGCGCCGCACGTCCACCGGCTTGGTGAGGTAGTCGTAGGCGCCTTCCTTCAGGGCGGAGACCGCTGTCTCGACGGTCCCGTGGCCCGTGAGCAAGATCACCGACGCGGTGGGGAGCTCGGTTCGCAGCGCCTCCAGCAGGGCGAGACCGTCCATGCCCGGCATGACAAGGTCGGAGACGACCACGGCGGGACGGAACTCGGCGGCGAGGTCGAGGGCCTCGGATCCATCCGAGGCCTCCAGGACCTCATACCCCCAGGTGGACATGAGAAGGCCCAGGGCGGTCTTGGAATCCGCTTCGTCGTCCACGACGAGGACCCGATCAGCCATGGGCATGACAGTCTGACCGGGTTTGCCCCGGAGCGCAAGAGAGTCGTTGCCTGGCGGGTCTCCGGCTACCAGGATTCAGTCTGCCCGGGGGCAAGAACCAAGATGTGATCGGACCGGAGCCCGCGGCGGGCGACCTCGGCGGCAATACGCTTCGGCGGCTCGTCGTACGGCTCGCGCGCCAGCCCGTAGGTGCCCCAATGGATACCGACGAAGGTCGTGGCCCGGAGATCGGTAAAGGCCTGGAGGGCTTCCTCCGGCGACATGTGCACGGGCCGCGCGGTCTCCCGGGGGGTGTACGAGCCGATAGGCAGCGCGGCGAGATCGAAGGGCCCATAGGCGTCGCCGGTGTCTTTGAAGTGGTGATAGTAGCCGCTGTCCCCCCCGAAGTAGAAGCGCTTGGACCCCAGCACCGCCCAGGAAGACCACAGCCGGTGGCTCTGGTCGGCGAGAGTCCGGCCGCCTCCGTGTTGCGCGGGCGTGCACACGAAGGTGACGCCGCCCTCCGCCGTCGACTCCCCCCAGTTCAGCTCGGTCACATTCGTGATCCCGCGCTCCACGAACCACGACTTGAGGCCCATGGGGACGATGAAGTGCGGATCGAAGCTGGCGGCGAGCCGCTTCACCGTCGCCACGTCCAGATGATCGTAGTGGTCGTGGGAGATCAGCACCACATCGACACGAGGAAGGTCCTCGAAGCGGATGCCCGGCGGGGTGTAGCGGTGCACGCCGATGAGGTTGAAGGGCCCGACCACATTGCTCCAGGTGGGGTCGGTGAGGATGGTGAGGCCGTCGAGCTGCACGAGCACCGTGGCATGCCCGATCCACGCGACGGTGGGCGCGGCGCTGTTGCCGCGCAGGCGCTCGAGGTCGGCATGACCCGAAGGCAGGGCGGCCACGCGGCGCTCCGCCACCAGCCATGTCATACCGGTGAGGAGGGTGTGCAGGCGCGCGGAGAGGGGACCGCGCGTGTAGTGGGGATCCTGGTTCAGGTAGCGGGAGCCGACCACCTTGGCGGCGACCAGCGGCCCCGCGGGCGTGTCGACCTCGGCGCGAAGGCCCGACGGCTCACTGCCGACCAGTAGCAGCGCGACGGCGCAACACGCCCCCGCCCAGCGAGTCACGCCGTGTGGGAGTCTCATCGCTCCCAGTGTAGGGCTTCTGTCTAGCCCTCACGCGTTACGATCGCGCGACCGGGGACCTCCCGCCTTCGATGGTGCCTCGTTACTTGGCGGCCGTCGGTGGCTCGGGTGGACGATACCCTAGCGCCGACGCGGTCGCGGGCTGCATGCCGTCGCGATCCTCGTGCGCGCGCGCCAGGGCCTCCTTCAAGCGCGTCAGATCTTCCTGGATGCGCTCGCCGGGGTCGGCCCCGAACACCTCGGTCACGAGGTGCGCCAGCTCGCCCCCGGGCGGATCGTACTGCAGAGACACCCGCACGAGCGTGGCGTCCCCCGGCAGGCGCTCGAAGCGCACCGAGCCCGCGTGCCCCACCATGGCGCCCTCGTCCGTCTGCCACGCGATGATCTCGTTGGGCACGTCATTGATGATCTGGGCGTCCCATTCAAATGTCGTCCCCATGGGGCCCTTCACCTTCCAGTGGGACCGTCCGTCGGGGTACGCGGACACCGACTCGACATGGGGCATGATGCTCGGAAGGTTCCGGAAGTCCCGCCAGAATGTGTAGAGCTTCTCGGGCGGCTCCTCGAAGACCATCTCGCGCTCGACCTTCACCCCGAGGTTGCCCCGCATCGTCTCCGGGCGGCCGGAGCGGTTGATGCCGAGCAGGGAATAGAGGGCGCACCAGCCCGAGACGCCGCGGAGCAGGAGCGAGCTGCCGACCCACGCGATGCTGTTGCCCCCGCGGGCGCGCCGCCGCATGCCATACGCGATGAGCGCGGCCCCGCCCGCGATCGAGGCGAGGCGCTCCAGCGCCCCGACGTTGACTTTGGGCGCCACCACTTCGTGCCGTTCTGCGTTCATCGGTCACGCCACCTTTCGTTGCGCCCGCCGGGATGCCGCGGCCGCTTCCATGCCCGGGCCATGGACGAACACCATCTCGCCCCCCAGCCAGCCGACCACGCCCAGCAGCAGAAGGCCCGCCGCCGAGACCGCCACCGGGGCGTAGCCGTGGTCGCTTTCCCAGCGCTGCCAGAGGCTGAACCCGAAGATGCCCACCACGAACAGGGCCGCAATCACGTGCGCGAACGCCAGATCGCGCACCCGGGAGTCGTTGATCGTCAGATAGTCCACCAGGCCCGGGACTGCCGCGATGAGGGCCCCCACGATGCCCCCGACAATGGCGTACGAAGCCACCTCGAACCACACGGGCTTCCCCAGTCCCGTGACCCGGACGATGTCCGCGAACACGGAGAAGGTGCAGAGCGCGATGGGGATGCCGACCAATATCGGATAGATCGGATGCCCGGCGATGCGCACGCCGGTCACCGGGCGCCCCATGCCTGCGCTGATCCGGCGAGCCTCGGCCCACGGCTAGGCATTGACGGCCTTCTTGTCGATCCCTTCCATCGCCGCGCAGCTGGCGCAGCAGAAGATCCGGTCGCCCAGCTCGACGCCGTGCCCGATCACACGGCAGCCGCAGTGCTCGCACATGGGGGCGAGGCGATGAATGGCGCACTCGAAGGAGTCAAACGTCCCGCGCTCCGCCCCCACGCGGATCTCCATGGTCCGCCGGTACTCGTTCCCGCACACGTCACAACGTCCCATCGGGACCTCCTCGAGCCGGTACGGGCTAGAGCCAGTACGGCGGGTACTGATAGTGGGCGTGCAACAGGGTCTCGTACTCGCGGTCGAGGACGTGCTCCTCGGAATACTCCGGACCTTCCTCGATCCGCTTCCGCTCGATGTTCATCACGACCAGCTGCTTGTGCGGATCCACACTGCTGATCCACGCCGTGGACAGGGCGACTTTCTTGCCGGGCAGCCACTTGCCGGTGTCGATGACGAGGTAGCGGAGCTTGAAGCCCTCGTCGACGAGGAAGTCCGAGACCTCCCCGATCGCCCCGTCCGTGGCGAGGATCGTGTACCCGAGAATCTCCTTCGTGCTCATGAGCATGCGGACGGCCTCCTTCTGAAAAATCACGTCGGCGAGAGAGGAGGCAAGAGACGTGCCCGAGTCAAGTCCTTGATAATGCTCCGCTGTTCGGTGGGATCGCGAGGGATCCAGGCAGGTTTGACCCGGTAAGTTGCGGGTCGGCGTCCCTCAGCCCATCCAGACTCGCACCCTATGTGTGGCCCCGTCGTCGACCAGTGGAAGGCCATCGGGGCCGAGCTCGGCGCGGGCGCCGTCCACCTCGACGCGCTCGATGCCGCGGGTGACGCCCCGGGGGTTCTCCACGGTGATTTCGTAGCGCGACCCGTGGTAGCGGAAGTGCACGGAGAAGCCGCCCCAGATACGCGGGATGCAGGGGTCGAGCAAGAGCGCGGCGCCGCGCAGCCTGAACCCGAGCATCCACTCGATGCCCGCGCGGTACATCCAGCCAGCCGAGCCCGTGTACCAGGTCCACCCGCCGCGCCCGATGTGAGGCGACTCCGCGTACACGTCGGCCGCGATGACGTAGGGTTCGACGCGATACCGATAGAGCCCGGCGCGCGTGCTGGCGTGGTTCACGGGGTTCAGGATCGAGAACAGCTCCCCGACCCGGTCGCCGTCGCCGAGGGCGGCGAAGGCCATGACGGCCCAGATGGCGCCGTGCGTGTACTGGCCGCCGTTCTCACGGATCCCGGGGGGATACGCCCGGATGTAGCCGGGGTCCCGGCGGGGGCGGACGAAGGGGGGCGTGAAGAGCAGCACGAGGGACTGCTCCCGATGCACCAGATATTCCTCCACCGCGCCCATCGCCCGGGCCGCCCGCGCGGGGTCGGCCGCCCCCGAGAGCACGGCCCAGGACTGGGCGATGGAGTCGATGCGGCACTCCGGATTCTCGGCGGAGCCGAGGGGAGTGCCATCGTCGAAATAAGCGCGCCGGTACCAATCCCCGTCCCAGGCCTGGGCGTCCAGCGCCGTGCGAAGGGCGGCGGAGTGCGCGCGCCACCGCGCGGCGCGGGCGTGCTCTCCGCGCGACTCCGCGATGGGCGCCCACTGCTCGAGCGTCGCGAAGAGGAACCAGCCGAGCCAGACGCTCTCCCCCTTGCCCTTGGGGCCGATGCGATTCATGCCGTCATTCCAGTCGCCCGTGCCTATGAGCGGAAGGCCGTGCGGCCCGACGCCGAGGCTTCGGTCGATGGCACGGGCGCCGTGCTCGAACAGGCTGGCGACGTCCTTGGAGACCCCGGGCTCGAAATAGGTCTCCAGCTGGTCGTCGTTCAGAACCGGCCCCTCGAGGAACGGGGCTTCGGCGTCCAGCGCCGTGCGGTCGCCGGTGACCGCGACGTAGTGAGCGAGGACGTAGGGCAGCCAGAGCAGATCGTCCGAGATGCGCGTGCGCACCCCCCGTCCGGACGGTGGGTGCCACCAGTGCTGGACATCGCCCTCGCGGAACTGGCGGGCAGCGGCCCGGAGCAGATGACCCCGAGCGATGTCGCGCGCGGCCACCGTCAGCGCCATGACGTCCTGGAGCTGGTCCCGGAACCCGTACGCCCCACCCGCCTGGTAGAAGCCGGCCCGCGCCCACACGCGGCAGGCCAGCGCCTGGTAGAGCAGCCAGCGGTTCAGCATGAGGTCGAGGGAGCGGTCGGGCGTCTTCACCTGCACCGCGGCGAGGAGGTCGTCCCACCGGGTCTTCACCTCGTGCAGCACCGCCTCGAGGTCGAGGCCGCGATAACGCTCGACCAGCGTTTGCGCTTCGTCCTCGGACTGCCCCTGTCCCAGGAAGACCACGACCTCGGTCTCCGCGCCCGCGTCGAGGCTCAGGCTCACCTGGAGGGCGCCGCACGGATCGAGCCCGGGGCCCACGCGGCCCGACAGCGGCTGCCCCCGCTCGAGGGCGTCCGGATGGTCGAGGGTGCCGTTGCGGCCCAGGACTTCGGTCCGGTCGCCGGTCCATGCCGTCTGCCGGCCCGCCAGGTCGAAGAAGGCCACCCGGCCCGGGAAATCGATGGTCCAGGCATTCCGCGCGAGCAGGGCACCGGTGCGCGGGCAGAGCGAGGTCACCACGAAGGGCGCGGTCGTAGCCCGGGAGGAGCCCAGCACCCACTCCGCGTACGCGGTCACGGTGAGCCGGCGCGCGCGCGATGACCGGTTCGTCACGCGAAGACGTGAGATCTTCACGGGATCCTCGAGGGGCACGTACTGGATGAGGTCCAGCTCGATCCCGTGGGCGCGATGGGTGAAGCGGCTGTATCCCTGGCCGTGCCGGCAGTGATAGGGCCACGCCTCCTCGCGGATCGGCAGCACGGTGGGCCCCCAGAGATGCCCACTCTCCTCGTCCCGGATGTAGAGCGTCTCACCGGGCGTATCGCTGACGGGATCGTTGGACCAGGGCGTGAGCTGGTTCTCGCGGCTGTTCTCCGCCCAGGTATAGCCGGCCCCCGACTCCGAGACCTGGAAGCCCAGCCGCTCGTTGGCAATCACGTTGATCCACGGCGCGGGCGTCCACTGTCCCTCGCCGAGCGCGACCATGTACTCGCGGCCGTCGTCCACGAAGCCGCCCAGCCCGTTGTCGAACTCCCACGGCGGGCGCGGCGGGAGCGGCTCCGGGGTGACGTGACGCACGGGCGCCGGTCGCCGCTCGCGCCGCCGGTCCGTCGCGGGCGGCTCCGCGCGCGCGACCTGCTCGGCGAGGGTTCCCTGCCGGCTCAGCAGGATCACACGCGACGCCGCGGTGAGGCAGTCGCGCTCGGTGCCGGACAGGAGATCGCCGCGCAGCACGAATACCGAGCCCTCGCGAGTGGCGCTCAGAGTGGGGCGGCCGGTGCGCACCAATCCCTCCAGCGCGTTCTGCAGGTCCTGAAGGTAGGAGGGCGGCTTCTCGTTGAGGATGACGAGGTCCACCGCCAGCCCCTTCATGCGCCAGTACTCGTGCGCGCGCAGGAGCTGGCGCACGATCCCGCGGTCCTCCATCTCGTCGATGCGCACGAGCACGATGGGCAGATCGCCCGAGATCCGGTGCTTCCAGAGCCCGGCGGGCCCGAGGCTGTTCCGCGCGAGCACGGGGGCGGGGCCCCGCATCCGCATATCGGTGTAGAGGATGCGGTTGGCGAGCTGCTGGAAGAGGTGGGCCTCGTCCGTGTCGATGCCGAGGTGGTGCAGTTGCACCTGGGCCTGCGTCCATGCCAGGGTGGCGATGCGCTCGAACGTGGCCGGGTCGCGGTATTTGTCGGCCATGAAAAGCACCGCGGAGCGCGACGTGGCGAGCATGGTCGAGAACACCACCCGCGCGCTGCCTCCGGGGGCCAGGCGCACGCGGCGGCGCAGGCTGAAGATGGGGTCCAGCACCGCGCCGGCGCTGTTCGACAGCGGCCGGCCCTCGATCATGGACATCGGTGTGCGGATGCCGCGTCCGCGCCCGACAAAGCGGGAGCGGTCCGTCTCGTACTGGGAGCCTCCCACGCTCGTCCCTTGCACGACCATGACGTGCGCCGCCCATACCGGCTCGTCTTCGGGCGACCGGGCCGCGCGCGTGGCGAGCAGCGTGTCCAGCTCGGACAGCGCTTCGGTCTGGACGAAGAGATTGGAGAACACGGGATGGGCCGCGTCCGCGCGGGGCGGGGCGAGCACCATCTCGGCGTAGGAGGTCACGTCGATTTCGCGCGGCTCGGTCCCCAGATTGATCAGGGAGAGGCGGCGGATCTCGGCGTCGTCCTCGGGTGAGACCAGGACCTCCAGCGAGGACATGATGGTGCCGTCGCGGCGACGAAATTCCGCGCGGTCTTCCAGGAACGTGGCCTGATACGTGTCCGCCTCCACGCCGGCGGGCTGATAGCCGGCCGACCAGACCTCGCCGCTGCGGGCGTCGCGGAGGAACACGAACGAGCCCCAGGCGTCCCGGGTGCGGTCTTCGCGCCAGCGCGTGACCGCGACGGGGCCGCAGAGGCTGTAGCCGGCGCCGGCCGCCGTGATCATGACCACGTAGCGGCCGTTCGAGAGGAGATGCGTGCGCGGCAAGGGCTCCGCGGGCGAGCTGAAGCGGCGGGCGATGGGCACGACCGGCTCGCGGGCGTGGGCGGGGGAGCGCACCTCCTCGCCGCGCGGCCGGGTCACCGGGATGTCGCGGGGCACTCGCTCGTGGAGCAAGAGCTCGGTGGCCTCCATCACGGGCTCGCCGTGGAAGCGTCGGCGCAGCAGGCCGTCCAGCAGCACGTTGGCGAGCGCGGTCAGCGTCATGCCCTGGTGATGCGCCATGTAGCAGCGCACCACCGCAACCTTGGCGCCTTCGGGGAGGCGCGAGCGCGTGAAGTCCAGCGCCTCGTAGTACCCATGATCCCCGCATCCGCCCAGGCGGGCCAGCTCCACGAAGTTCCGCGCCGCGGATGGGGCGTCCATCATCGCGGCGAGGGCGGTGGCATAGGGCGCGATCACGAGATCCTCGCCGAGGCCGCGCTCGAGACCCAGGCCGGGCACCCCGAAGCTCGAGTACTGGTACGTCAGATTGAGGTCGCGCACGTTGTAGGCGGACTCGGAGATGCCCCACGGCACGCCGTTCGACGCGCCGTAGGCGATCTGCCGCTTCACCGCGAGGCGGCACGACTGGTCGAGGAGGCTGCCTTCCGGCGCGTGCATGACGATGGCGGGCATCAAGTACTCGAACATCGAGCCGGACCACGACACCAGCGCGCTGCCCAGCTCGATCGGCGTCATGGGCCGTCCCAGCCGGAACCAGTGCACGGGCGGGACCTCACCGCGCGCCACGCAGAGGAAGCTGGTGAGCCGCGCCTCGGAGGCGAGGAGGTCATAGCGCCCCTCGTCGAGCGCGCCGTCCGCCACGCGATAGCCGATGGCGAACAGGTGACGGCTCGCGTCGAAGAGGAATGCGAACTCCATCGCGTCCGCGAGGGCGAGGACGGCCACCGCCGCCGCCTCCCTCCGCTCGCCCTCCGTGGTCCCGGCGAGCGCCGCCCGATCGAGCGCGTCGATCACCTTCAGCAGGCGCCCGCGGTCGAGCGAGGGGACGCCGCCGCCCTCGAGCAGATCCCGGATCTCCCGCGATGCGGCGGTGGCCTCGGCGGTCAGCGCGCCCAGGGTGAGCGCGGGCCCGAGCAGGCGCGCGACTGCGGGCAGCCCCGCTACGACGTCCGGCGGGAGCGCCGCCATCACGTCGTCGAGCGGCTCCGCCCACGGCGCCAGCGCGTCGAGGTCGCGGCGATGGCTGGCGATGGTCCCCTGCAGCGCCTCGACCCACACCATGGCCTCACCGGCGCGCGGGGCGGCCAGCTCGGCGAGCCGAGCCGCGCCGGCGGCGAGCTCGCGCAGGCGCCCCGCCCACGCGGGCGCGGTGGTGGGCTCGGTCATCAATGCGGCGCGGAGCTCGGCGACCGCCACCTGCAGCACGTCCGGCTCGGCGGCGCTCCGCTGGAGGGTCTCCTGGAGCACCACCAGCGCGTCGTCGATGCCCCGGCCCGCGCGGAGGTCGACGAGCGGACGGTGGGAGCGCTCGCGAAGAGCCACCGCCACCACGCCGAGATGGCCCGCGAAGTTCCCGCTGTCCACCGTCGACACGTAGCGTGGCTCGAGGGGGCGCAGGGTACGGGTGTCGTACCAGTTGTAGAGGTGGCCGCGGAAGCGCTCGAGCTTCTCGATGGTGGCGAGGGTCGCGGCCAACCGGTCATCGAAGTCGAGCGTGCCGATCCAGCCGAGATCTCGCGCGGCGGTTGACGAGAGGAGGTAGAGTCCGATATTCGTGGGCGACGTCCGATGGGCGACCACCGGGCGCGGGTCCTCCTGGAAATTGTCCGGCGGCAGCCAGTGATCCTCCGCACCCACGAAGGCCTCGAAGAAGCGCCAGCTTCGGCGCGCCACCGCCCGGAGGACGTCCCGCTCCTCGCGGCGCAGCTCCTCCGCGGGATGGGTCCGCGGCGGCATGCTGAGCCACCGCGCCACTGCCGGCGAGAGCAGCCAGAGCGCGATGAAGGGGAACGCGATGGACCAGGCGTGACCGGGCGCCAGCGCCGTCACCACCATCGCCACCGCGGCGAGGGCCGCCGCGCCCCACATTCGGGCGTACACGTCGGCGAGGTCCAGGCTCGAGCGCGCCTTGACCTGCGCGGCGGACACCCACTCGAGCAGCCGCCGGCGCGAGACGAGGCGCCAGAGCGTGCGGAGCATCGCGTCGCCCATCAGCCAGGCCTGATGAGCGAGCAGGATGAGGGAGAGGGCGATGTGCGCGCCGGCGAGGGCGAGGTTGCTCGCCAGCGAGCGCAAGTAGACCCGCTTCGAGATGCCGGGGCGCTTGGGCATGACGTCGGTGGTCACCGGGACCAGCGCGGGCAGCGCGAGCGAGAGCAGCACGAGCTTGGTCCACACCTCGGGCGCGCCGCCGGGGAGGAGCCACGCGAGGAGCAGGGTCACGTAGGCGGCGGGCGCGGAGAGCGAGCGCCGCAGGTTGTCCAGCATCTTCCACCGGCCGATGGCCGAGATGCGCGTGCGGCCCTCGCGGCCCCGCGCGGTGCCGCGCAGCAGCCAGGGCAGCAGCTGCCAGTCGCCGCGCGCCCAGCGATGCTGGCGGGACGCCGCGACCTCGTAGCGGGCGGGAAACTCCTCGAACAGCTCGATGTCGGTGACGAGCCCGACGCGAACGAACACGCCCTCGAAGAGATCGTGGCTCAGGAGCGCGCCCTCGGGCACCCGCCCGGCCAGCGCGCTCTCGAAGGCGTCCACGTCGTAGATCCCCTTGCCGGTGTACGAGCCTTCGCCGAAGAGGTCCTGGTACACGTCGGACACCGCGGAGGCGTAAGGATCGACGCCGGCGGGACCCGACGAGATCCGCTGGAAGAAGGAGCTCTCCCGCTCCGCCGACATGGTGGGCGCGATGCGCGGCTGGAGGATTCCGTAGCCCTCCACCACGCGCTGCTGCCGCGAATCGAACCGCGGCCGATTCAGGGGATGGGCGAGCGCGCCCACTAGCTTGGCCGCCGCGCCCCGCGGGAGCTGGGTGTCGGCGTCCAGCGTGATCACGAACTTAACCCCCGCGGGCGCGGGCGGCCCGGGGAGATACGTGGTCTCGGTCGCGCCGCGAAGCATCCCATTGAGCTCGTGGAGCTTGCCGCGCTTGCGCTCCCAGCCGATCCATTTCTGCTCGCTCTCGCTCCACACGCGCTTGCGGTGGAAGAGGTAGAAGCGGGGCTCGCCGTCCGCGTTGGGCCCGTGCTCGCGATTGAGGTCGTCGATGCCGGCCCGCGCGGCCGCGAGTAGGTCGTCATCACCGGGCACCGAGGCGGCGTCCGCGTCCGTCCAGTCCGAGAGGAGCGCGAAGCACAGGTGGCCGTCGACATTGGCGAGGTAGTGGATGCCGAGACGTCGGACCTGCTCGGCGATCTGCGCCTCGCTGGTGAGCAGCGTGGGGACTGCCACCAAGGATTTCCAGCGCTTCGGGATGCCGTCGGAGAGGGCCAGCCGCGGCAGCGGGCGCGGCGGGAAGATCTCCACGATCGCCCGATTCACGAGGGCGATGGCGACGTCGGAGGCCGGGAACACCGCGAGCACCGCCAGCGCCACCATGAGAACGGGGGAAATCCCCTGCTCCTGCGTATAGAGGAGGGGCAGGCAGAGGAAGAAGGCGGTGACGATGCCGATGCTGCCGAGGTAGCTCCAGGTGGCCGAGCTCACGTAGGCGCGAATGAGATGCTGACCGAGCCGCACGCGGTAGCCCACCGCCTCTTCGAGCCGGCCCCGGCCGCGCGAGATCAGGTAGTAGCCGGGATCCTCCACCCCGGGCGCGTGGGCGCGGACCAGCGTCATGGCGGTGCGGGCCACGTCGAGCTCGCTGCGTCCGGAGCCGCGCGCGAGGTCCTCGATCGCCTTGCGATAGCGGTCGCGGGTGGTGAAGTCCATGGCGCCGAAGTCGCTCTCCGCGCGCAAGACGTGATCGACGAGGCTCACGCTCTCGAAGAACGCCCGCCAGTCGAAGTTCGCCATCACGCGGAGGCTGGTGATGACGTTCCGGACCGTCACGTTGGCGGCGCCGTGGCGTTGATGCTCGGCGCGCACCAGCTCGTCGGCGGTCGTGCCGGCTCCCGCGAGCCGCAACTCCAGCCAGGCGAGGGCGGGCGTGGTGTCGGGATCCTGATCCCGCAGGCGCTGGGCGAGATGCACCGCGAAGGCGGCGGTCAGCACCTCGTCGCCCACGCGCTCGAAGGCGTGCGGATCGGCGGGCCGGCCGCCCTGCCCCAGCAGGGTGTCGGCGAGGCGATCGGCCTCCATCCGCGCGGCCCGCGCACTGACGATCTCCTCGGAGAGCCGCCGGAGGTTTTCGAGCAGGATGAGACGGAGTGCAATCGGCACCGCCCAGATCTCGCGAATGAGCAGCGGCTCCACCTTCTGGAACGCCGCCACGAAGCGCTGAGTGGACGTCGCCTCGAAGCGGCTGTCGGTATGCTCGATGTAGGCCCACGCCAGGCCCACCGCGCGTGGGGCGTCGCGGAGCGGCCCGTCGCTGAGAATGGGCAGCTCCCGGTAGAAGCCTGGCGGGAGATCGGTGCGCACCTCGTTGAGGACGTCCTCGACGATGTAGAAGTTGTCGACCAGCCACTCCGCGGCGGGCATGGTCGCGCGCTCTTCGTTCACCACAGAGGCGAGCGCGCGGTAGCAGCGAAGAAGGACGCGCCCGTTGTCCTTCACGCGCGCGAGGAGGGCGGCGCCTGCCGTCTCGCCGTCGGCGACACGATGGCGAGCGATGGACGCCGCGAGCTGCTCGAGGCGCTCAGCGCTCAAGAGCTCGCCGCGGATCGGATCCGAGCCGAACAGTGTCATCGAGAGCGAGGAAGAGACCGAGAAGAACGGGAAGACTTGACCTGGAAGATTCTACCAAGCCGGCGACGGGCGCGCTCGGAGTCGGCTTCCGAACTTCGTGGGATCTCCGCTAGATGGCTCAAATGTGTCAGGTCACGGCCCCCTGGCACGGGCCTTGCCTCTACAGCCGACGGAGGTGTGCTTTTAATGAGAACTGCCATAGGCTTGATCGGTCTCGGCGTCGCCGGCGGCATACTCCCCACGGGAACCGCAGGGATCGCCCATGTGGCGCCGGTGGTCGGCGGTGCGGTGGCGGCCCTCACGCTGCTCGTCGGGGCCTGCCTGGCCGCACCGGCGCTTTGGCGGCGGGTCAACTCCACGCCGAAGCGGGCGACGAAGGCCGCCGGACCCGTTGCGCCGCTCCAGCCGGTTCCCGCGACCCGCCCCCGCATTTAGCTAGTCTCCGCGCCGGCTCCGGCGCCGGCGCCGCATCAGCCACATCTCGCGCTTCACCCACAGGACCGCCCCCAGCACGCCTGCCGCCACCGCGAGAATGAGCCATCCCGTGTCGCTCATGGGAGTTATTCCGGTGTACTCCGAAAAAAACGAGCTGGGAAGTCACCTTCCCAGCTCGCCTGCTTTCGGACGTCGGGGTCGTCGCTACCGGGTCTGAGGAGGCCGGGTCGCGCCACCCACGCCGATGTCGAGCTTGCCGAGCGTCTCGGCGTCCAAACGGCTCGTCACCTTCAAATTCTCGCTACGCTGAAAGTCGCTCACCGCCGCGGCGGTACGCGGTCCCCACACGCCATCGATCGGACCCGGGTCGAAGCCCTTGTCCTTCAGCTTCTCCTGAGCGGCCCGCACGTGGGTCTGTCCCGCGGCGTTCGACGCGGACATGTCGTGCTTCATGTCGGACATCTTGTCCGACATGCGCTGCTTCAGGCTCGGCTTGTCCGTCTTGTCCGAGCTGGTGGTGTCCGAATTCATGCTGGTGCGCGGGTTCTCGTAGGTCACGTCGTTGCGCACCGAGCGTACCCCGGGGACTTCACGGGCCATCTGCGACGCCCGCGCGCTGTCCGTGATGTTGGGCAGCTTGCCCTCGAGGGTCACCACGCCGTTGTCGGTTCGCACGTCGAGGCTCTTCAGCTTGGGATCCGCCTTGAAGCGCTCCTTCACCTGCTTGGTGATCTCGTCGTCCTTCGCTTCCACCATCTTCTTGGCGGAGGCCGGGACCACCTGCAGCTCGTTCTTCACGCCCTGGACGCCCTCCACGCCGCGGGCGACGTCCTCCGCCGCCTTCTTGGCTTCGTCGCTCTCCACCTTACCGCGGAGATAGACCATGCCCTTCTGCGTCTCGACGTGCACCGCCGAACCGGGCACGCGGCTGTCCGCAAACAAGGCGATCTTCGCCTTGGACGTGATCCAGGAGTCGCTGACGTTGGTCTTCACCGCTTGGGTGGTGGAATGCTTCTCGTCGGTGGACTTCTTCTCGTCCGCCGCGCTGACCCACGCGGGGGACGCGGCGAGCGCGAGGCCCACCACCACGCTGGCGCTCAGCTTGGTCATCCGGTGCATTGCGTCTCCTCCGTTGTTCGGGTTGTGTGAGAGCCGGTCCGCGCGCTAAACGCGTCCGGTGAGAGCCAGGATCACGAACACGATCAGGATGATCCCCAGGAGCCCGCTCGGGAAATACCCCCAGCCGCGGCTGTACGGCCACGCGGGGACTGCTCCCAGCACCATCAGAACGAGCACGACGATCAGGATCGTGCTGAGCATCTTCTGGTCTCCTTTCGAGGGCATTTATCTCCTGACGCAGCCCTCGTCAGTGAATCTGGAGTGTGCAACCGCCGTGCCGCGCGGGATGTGGTGGAAACGCCCGCGGTTACCGCCGGCTCCAGACGTCGACGCCGGACGCACGGACGAAATCACCCGGTCGAGCTGACCCGCGCACGCCGCCCTACGGACGCATGACGCGCCACCACGCCGTCCGTCGAGATGGAAGGCGCTGGCACTCACATTGCTCCAGTAGAGATGGTGCACGCTCGGCAGAGCTCCGGGCGCGAGAGGAGGTGAGCGAGATGAAGGGATTCATCGTGGGCGCCGTCGCGGGCGCCGTCGCGATGTACCTCTGGCGCGATGAGATCAGCCGCTATCTGGACACCAGCACGAGCGGCTTGCGGGTCCGGGCCGCGGATACGCTGAAGCAGGCCGGTGACCTCATGGAGTCTGCCAGCGGGACGATCGGCGATACCTTGGCGGCCGGGCAGGAGGCGATTCGCCCGCGCGTCCGGGACGCGTCCGTGAATCGCTAGCGAATCCGGCTCGACGCCCGGCGGGCGCGCTACGCGACGCCCCCGGGCGTCGGCGTCGCTAACCGCGCCAGTCCCGCGCGAAGTACGCGGCGTCTTCGTCGCTACGCGGCGACACCCCCATCACGATCCCGCCCGTGCGGAGCGCGGATTCGTACGCCGCCGCACGCTCCTCGGGGATGCCGGCGCCGATCAGCGCACCGATCACCCCACCCGCCGCGCCACCCATGCCCGCGCCCGCCAGTGCGGCGGCCACGGGCCCGGCCACCACCAGCCCCACGCCCGGGACCACCACGATGGCGGAGGCCGCCAACGCCCCCAGCACCCCGCCAGCCACCACCCCCGCACTCGCGCCCACGCCGGCGCCTTCCAGCGTCTTGCGCTTGCCTTCACCGGCCGGCGTGGCCGGGCTCGGCGGGGCGGAGGCGGGCGGAGCCGCGACGGTCGTCGCGCGATCGCCCAACAGGCGATCGCGCGTCTCGTCCGCCATCAGGACACTGACCTCCGCCGCGCTGTATCCACGGCTGCGTAGGGCCTGATAGGCGCGTTCCGCCGCCTCTCGATCCGCGAACAGGCGTGTCAGCATCAGGCGCGGCGTGCCGCGCGTCCGGTCAGCATGCGATAGAGCACGAGCAGGATGATCGCCCCCAGCACGGCCATGATGAAGCCGACGGGGTCGCCCTCTCGGTACCAGCCGAGCGCGCGTCCCATGAAGCCGCCGATCAAGGCGCCGACGATGCCGATGACGATCGTCACGACGAAGCCGCCGGGATCACGGCCGGGGTGCACGAACTTGGCGACGATGCCCACGATCAGTCCAAAGACGATCCAGCCGATCACGCTCATGGCAATCCTCCGAGAATGGTGAAGAGCCGCGCCGGGTCCACCGGCTTGACGAGATGCGCATCAAAACCTTCGGCGATGACCCGCTCGCGGTCTTCCGGACGATTGTGGCCGGTCAGCGCGATGAGGCGGACGGCGCGATGCCCGGCGCGGATGCGGCGCGCCGTCTCATAGCCGTCGATGTCGGGCAGCCCGATGTCGATGAGAGCCCAGTCAGGCTGAGATTCCGCAACCGCCCGCACGGCGTCCTCGCCGGAGCCCGCCAGGAAGACCTGGTGCCCCTCGAGCTCGAGGAGAATCTGGAGCGCCTCGCGGCTGTCTGCACTGTCCTCGACGACGAGCACGCTAGGCATGGAGCGACCGGGATCTGTCACGCGCGCTAGCGCTCGCGACCGCGCCGCTCGAAGCCGGGCAGGATGGCCTTGATGAAGGCGTTCTGGAAGAGCCGCGCCGCCGCGACCACCGGCCTCACATCCGGTTTGTCGATGCGGCCGGAGATATCCACGCGAGTGGCCACTTCCTCCCGCGGCCGGTTCTCGAGCAGGGTGGACATCGCGCCGACCACCGCCTCGTAGGCTTTGCGGACGACGTTCTTCTTCTTGTCCTGAGCGGGGTCGTAGACGTTCACGTCCTTGAGCAGCGGCTTGACGTAGCCCGATAGCATGCCGTCCTTCGCGCTCAGCTCGGCGTAGAGCGCGAATTCGCCCCCCGCCACGTCGACCTTGGCGTAGGCCTTCCAGAGATCGTTCATCCGGGCCATGTCCACCCCGGTGATGCGAATCTCGGCGTCCACGGCCGGGGTGGGCTTGCCCGGTCGGAAGCGGGCCTTGACCACCGCGGGGCCGCTGTCCATGAACTTCCCGGTCAGCTCGATGTTGCCGAGTCCCTCCGCGCGCTGGCTGCTGATGTTCCGGGCGTGGATCGCGGCGTCCGTCAGAAACAGCCGGTACGGTGGAGTCGATCCGCGATTCACGAAGGCGAGCGTGCTGCGGACGACGTCGAACTGTCCGATCTTGACGAGCACGCCCGGCTTCTCCGACACCTTCTCGGTCGTCTGCACGACCTTGCGCGTCGCCTGCTTCTCGGGGGCGGCCCCTTTGGTCGCCTGCACGTACTCGATGTCCACGCCGGAGATCTCGGCATGGCGGAGATCCGCGGTCTTGACCGTCGGCGCATACTCGACGCGGCCGTCCGCGCCGAGCAGACCACCCTTGATCGTCACGTTGGCGAAGCGGCTGGTGAGGGGCCGGAAATAGTCGAGCTCGATCCCCTGCAGGCTGATGTCGGCGAGGATCCCCGCATGCGGCTCGGCAAGGAAGTCCGCGTTCCCGTCGATCTTGAGGCTCCCGTGCTCGAACACCTGTGCGCTCACGTGGACGCCCGATGGGTACGTGCCCGCCTCGGACTTGACGTTACGAATGTTCGACGCTTCCACGTTCACCTGGCGGAGATGGAGAGGCTTGAACGGGCCGACGTCGGTATAGACGAACGTCCCGTCCTTGATCGTGAACAGGTTGATCTTCAGCGGATAGATGGCCTCGAGGGCTTCCTGCCATCCCTTCTTCTCCACCGGGACGGGATCCTTCGCCTCCTCACGCGCCTGGGCGAGATTCAGATTCACCGATGGCTCGACGATCTCGATCTCGCCTACCACGCGCGCCCGGATGAGCTGGCGCCACTCGACGCTGGCGGTGAGCCGCGGGATCGAGGCGACCGGGGGATCCGGCGCCTGCTCCTGACGGACCACGACGTCCTCCAGGTCCAGTGAGAATCCGAAAGGATGGAGGTCCAGGTGGCGGATGGACACCTTGTAGCCCTTGAGCGCCGCGTTCATCCGGTGCTCCATCTGCCGGCGCATGGGCTCGTCGAGCTGAAACGCCACGATGTACGCGAGCGCGACGACCACCGCCATCGCCGCTCCCGCGATCCACCAGCGGCGCGAAGGCGGCCATGCGGGCCGCCATCGGGCCCCTCCCCACCGCGCCATCACCGGCCCTTCAGAGATCTCGCGTCCAGCAAGCTCGCCTGCTCGCCGATGGCGTGACGCAGCTCGCCCGCCTTGCGCTCGACGTACGCGGCGCCGTGCTGGGCGAGCCGCTGGAGCTCTTCCATGGTGTCTTGCCACCGGCGAAGCAGGTCACCGTCCTGGAGGCGGACCCGCGCCTCGCGGCCCGTACGCGTCGTGAAGAGGAACAGTACCGCCGCGCCGGCCACCGCACCTGCCGCCACCGCAATGAGTCCGGCCAGCTCACGCTTGGCGGTGTGTGGGTAATGGTCCGCGGGCCGTCGGCGTCGCGTGGTCACCGTGTGCATGGACATGGCATGATTCCCCTTGATTTCAGGTTCATCGGCCACTGAGGGCCGTGACTTGACGGACGAGCTCGGCGGCGTCGACTGGCTTGGGGAGGTGCACCTGGAATCCCTCCGCCAGTGCGCGCCGGCGGTCCTCGGGACGCGCGCCGGCCGTCACCGCCACCGCGGGAATGCGCCCGCCGCGCTCGGGCCCCAGGCCGCGAATGGCACGCACGAGCTCGTAGCCATCCCCGCCGGGCATGGCAATGTCGCTGATCACGACGTCAAAGGCGCCATGCGTGAAGGTCTCGATGCCCTGGCGCGCGGAGCCCGCCGCCGCCACTTCGGCGCCGAAGCGCTGCAGCAAGATACGCAGGCTGTCCCGCGCCTCGGGCTCGTCCTCGACCACCAGCACTCGCACGCCGTTGAGGGAGGTGGCCTGCAGGCCGGGGACGCGCAGACCGCGCGAGCCGCCCCCCGGGTTGTCATCCGAGCCGGTGACATCCTGCCGCGTCACGGCGGGCACCGTCGTGCCGGGAAGCGGAAGGTCCAGCGTGAACGTCGACCCCCGACCCTCCCCTTCGCTCTCTGCCCGAATGGTCCCGCCGTGCAGGTCCACGATGTGGCGGGCGAGCACGAGGCCGAGGCCGGGGCCATCCTCGACCGGCGGCACATGAGTGCTCTCCGGCCGATCACGATCGAACACGTGCGGCAGGAGATCGGGGGCGATGCCGTGGCCGCTGTCGGCGATGCCGAGCACCGCGCGATCTCCCGACCGGCGTAGCATGACGCCGATGCGTCCGCCATGGGGCGTGAAGCGGATGGCGTTGGTCAGGATGTGCCAAAGGACCTGGCCGAGCCGGGCAGGATCGCCGGAGATCACCCCGACCGGCATGCCCAGGTCCGTCTCGATGGACAGCCGCTTGGCCTGGGCCATCGGGCGGACGGCTTCGAGGGCGCTTCGCACGATGGCGCCCAAATCCACCGGCTCCAGGTCCAGGCGCATGCGGCCCAGCGCGATCCGTGAGAGATCCAGCAACGTGTCGATCTGGCGTGCCTGGAGCAGGGTGGCATGCTCCAGCCCGTCCAGCGCGCGCGACACCACGCCGGGCTCGCCCGCCTGTTCGCGCAGCACCTGGGTCCACAGGCGGATGGTGTTCAGTGGATTGCGCAGCTTGTGGGCGAGCGAGCGCATCAGCTCGTCGTTCAGCCGATTCGTGCGCTCAGCCGCGATGCGACCCAGACGCTCCCGCTTCAGCTCCGCACGGAGATAGCGGGTCTCCTCGGGCTCGGCACGAGGGTCCATGTCAGACCAGTCCAGCAAATGTTGTGCCGCCGGTGATCATGGCCGGCACGGTATGGCATTTCTCTTGCTGTTCTGGTCTGTATGGAAAGGCCAAGACAAATTCCGCGGACAAATGAGTGCGGCGGTGCGGCGAGGGCGGGACGAGTTTACCCATTCGCTTTTCCCCGGAGCCGGCGATGAACGAGCCCAGACCTACGTCGGCGGCATCGGCACTCGACATGATTCGCGCGTGTTTTCGCCATCAGCACCCGGAAGATTTCGGCCGCGCGATGGTGGACGAAGGACCGATTCCCCCCGAGCTCCGGTACGGAACGGATCACGTGCATCCGAGTGGGCGCATCTTTCCCGAAGAATCGATGGGCGACCCGGACGCGTTGACCGCCTGAGCGATGCCGCTTCGCGAGTACGCGCGTAAGCGCGACTTCAGGCGTACGCCTGAGCCGCGCGGTCGCCAACACGCGGCTCGGGACGACGCCCGTGCGTTCGTGATTCAGAAGCACGCGGCCTCGCGCCTGCACTGGGACTTCCGCCTCGAGATGGATGGAGTCCTCAAGAGCTGGGCGGTGCCCAAGGGCCCAAGCCTGGACCCCGCCGACAAGCGCCTCGCCATGCACGTCGAGGATCATCCCGTCGAGTACGGGGACTTCGAGGGCGTGATCCCGACGGGCGAGTACGGCGGCGGCACCGTCATGCTCTGGGATCGCGGGACGTGGACGCCGGTGGGCGAGGCGCGCGAGGCCTACCGCAAGGGCTCCCTCAAGTTCACGCTCGACGGCGAGCGCCTCCAGGGCGGCTGGGCTCTCGTCCGGATGCGCGGGCGGAGCGAGCGCGACGGCGACCGGACGTGGCTCCTCATCAAGGAAAAGGACGCCGGCGCCCGGGCCGGCTGGGATGCCAGCCGGATCGAGGGCGACGCGAAGAGCGTCGCGAGCGATCGCACCATGGAAGAGATCGCCGCCGCGAAGGATCGTGTCTGGCATGCGAAGGACGCGCCCCGGGAGGAGCGTGCGAGGCCGCCTGCGGTCGAGGCGCGCACGAAGCCCGCGGCGCCCACGAAGCCGGCCCCGCGCGCGAGACCGCCGGCGGCTCGCGTCCCGCGCGGCCGGGCGGGCGCCCTGCCGCGCTTCGTCCCGCCGGCGCTCGCCACCCTCGTGTCGGAAGCGCCGGATGGCGATCAATGGCTGCACGAGATCAAGTTCGACGGCTATCGCATCCTCGCCCGGCTCGAGAACGGCCGCGCGCGCCTCATGAGCCGGAACGACAAGGACTGGACGGAGCGCCTCCCCGACGTGGCGGAGGCGGTGGCGCGCCTCCCTGCCCGCCGGGCGCTCATCGACGGCGAGGTCGTCGTGCTCCAGCCCGACGGCACCAGCAGCTTCCAGGCCCTGCAGAATCTCATGCAGGGCGAGCGGCGGGGCGAGCTCGTCTACATGGTGTTCGATCTCCTCCACCTGGACGGCCGTGATCTCACTGCGCTTCCCCTCGAGGAGCGCAAGGCCGCCCTGCAGGCGCTCGTGGGCGGAAAGGCGTCCGGCGTCGTCCGCTACAGCGCGCACGTGGTGGGCGGCGGCGCGGAGTTCCTGCGCGAGGCCTGCCGTCTCCATCTCGAGGGCGCGGTGGCCAAGCGCCGCGACGCGCCCTATCGCTCGGGCCGCGGACGCGACTGGCTGAAGGTCAAGTGCGGGCGGCGTCAGGAAGTCGTCATCGGCGGCTTCACCAGGGGCGAGGGCTCGCGCGCGGCGCTCGGCGCGCTCCTCGTGGGCGTGCGGGAGGGCTCGCGCCTCGTCTTCGCAGGCAAGGTGGGGACGGGCTTCGACGCCGAGAACCTGCGCACGCTGACCGTTCGTCTCGAGAAGCTGGAGCGGCCGGACAGCCCATTCGATCCCGCGCCCCGCATCGCGAGGGCGCGCTGGGTCAAGCCCGAGCTCGTCGCCGAGGTCGCCTTCACGGAGTGGACCACCGACGGCAAGATGCGCCATCCGTCGTTCCAGGGCTTGCGCGAGGACAAACCCGCCGGCGAGGTGCAGCGCGAGGTCGAGGCGGCGCCGAGCGCGCGCGCGGGCAACGGGGCCGCGCTGGGCGGCGTGCGCCTGACCCACCCGGATCGCGTCGTCTTCCCCAAGCCTCGGACCACCAAGCTCGACGTCGCCCGCTACTACGAGGCCGTCGCGGAGTGGATCCTGCCTCACCTCGCCGGCCGGCCCACCACGCTCGTGCGCTGTCCCGACGGCGTCGACGGCGAGTGCTTCTACCAGCGTCACGCCGGGCCAGGCGCCGCCGGCGGCGCGCTCCGGCGGGTGAAGATCCGCGGTCAGAAGAGCGACGGACTCGTCGTGGACTCCCTCGCGGGACTGATCAGCACCGTGCAGCTCGGTATCCTCGAGATCCATACGTGGAACGCGACCGTCGACGACATCGAGCGTCCCGACCGCATCGTGCTCGACCTCGATCCCGGTCCGGGGGTGACGTGGGCGCGGGTGATCGAGGCGGCGCGCCTGATCCGCGAGATGCTCGAGCGCGTGGGGCTCGAGAGCTTCGTCAAGACCAGCGGCGGCAAGGGCCTTCACGTGGTGGCGCCCCTGACGCCGAGCGCAAGCTGGGACGAGACGGGGGCCTTCACGCGCGCGGTCGCCGAGACCTTGGCCCGCCGTCAACCCGACCGCTTCACCGCCACGATGACGAAGACCGCGCGGCCGGGGAAGATCTACGTGGACTATCTCCGCAACCGCCGCGCCGCCAGCACGGTGGCCGTGTTCTCGACGCGTGCCCGTGCGGGCGCGCCCGTCTCGATGCCGCTCGGGTGGGACGAGCTCTCGCCGCGCGTGACCGCGGACCGCTTCAGCGTCGCGACCGTTCCCGCGCAGCTGGCGGCGCGGCGCGAGGATCCCTGGGCGGGTTACCTGAAAGTCCGTCAGCGTCTGCCCGCCGGCTCGCTCACGGGTGCCTTGTCCGGCTGAGCGGCCCGCCTTTTACACGGTGCCGGGTGGGTAGGACTTACCGGTCGGTAAAAAGTTTCGTTGGCCCCCCCGTGGGCTCCTGCCCGGAAGTGCGCTCTTCGCGGGCTTTGCGCGTCCCGGAACCGGCGCGGGGAGGGCATGTCGCTTGCAGCCGGGAAATGCCATCATGACACAGCGTTACATCGTCACCTCGACCCACCCGGACTACGATATCGTGGTCACTACCGAGCAGCGGGCCAGCGGTGCCTGGGCGGTCGTCGCCAATGTCGTGCACGCCACGCCGAGCGGGCTCAGCACCATGCCCGTCCCGGTTCCTTCGTCGGACTTCTCCACGGAATCCGATGCGCGGGAATCCGGTGTGCGCGCGGCCCAAGCATGGATCGGTGACAATGCGCCGGAGGATACCTTGCCGGAGGATGAGGCAGGCGCGACGCATTGAGCGCGCCTGACGGCTCGAGCGGCGATGGCGCCGGAGCGCCGGAAGCGCGCGTGCGCGCGGCGGCGCCACAGGGCGGGAGTCCGCTCGATCGGCTCGATCGCCGGTTCTCGGTTCGCGCCCACCTGATCGTCCTCGTCCTCGCCGCCGTCCTCCCCATGGTGGTCTTCACCGCCTGGCTGTCGATGAGCTTGTCCGCCGAGCGTCGGAGCACCGTGGAGCGAGAGACGGCCGACAGCGCGCGGGCGGTCGGCAACAACATCGACCGCGAGCTGGCCGCGGTGGTGGGCACGCTCAACATCCTGGGCATGTCGCGCAATCTCCAGGCCGGGGATCTCGTCCGCTTCCGGGACGACGCCGAACGGCGCGTCACCACGCAGAGCCACTGGATCGCGGTCGTGCTGAGCGACCCGAGCGGGCGCGAGCTCATGAACACGCGGCGCCCCCTCGCGAACCACCCCGACTCCGTGTTCGAGGGCGACCGGGAAAGCCTCATCCGCGCCATGAAGACCGGCTTGCCCGCGGTGGGCGGGCTCCAGCCCGGGGCGAGCCCCGCCGACGCTTACTTCGCCGTCCGGGTCCCCGTGTTCGAGGACGTGCGGCTGGTCTACGTGCTGAGCGCCATGATCTCGGCCGGCAACATCCGCGACATCCTCGTGGAGCAGAAGCTCACCGCCGAGCGCTTTGGTGTCGTCGTCGATCCCCACGGACGTATCGTCGCGCACAGCGAGGCGCATGCCGAGTTCGTCGGCAAGACGTCCCCCTACCCTGTCTCGCCCCAGGTTAGCCCGACGCAGATCTGGACGGGAGGGGTCGACTCGGGTGGCCGCGCCGTGTACTACACGCAGGCGCGCTCGAACGTCAGCGGGTGGACCGCGGTGGCGGTGGTCCCCGCCCTCGTCGTGGATCAGCCGTTCTGGCGCTCCGTCCGCGCCGTGACCACGGGCGGGCTGGGCTTCCTGCTGCTCGGGATTCTCGCCGCCACCATCCTCGGGCGCCGCATCACCGGACCCATTCGCGTGCTTGCCGGCTCGGCCTACGAGCTGTGCTCGGGACGCCTCACTCGCCGGCCCCGCTCTCCAGTGGCGGAAGTGGACGCGATGTCGGAGGCGCTGCTCCACGCCGGTCTCCAGCGGGCGGACGCCGATCGGAACCTGCGCGACCGCGAAGAGCGCCTGTCCGCGATCGTGGACCAGGCGACCGCGGGCATCGTGCAGTCCGACCTGACCGGTCGCCTCACGTTCGTGAACGATCGCTTCTGTGAGCTGGTGCAGCGTCCGCGTGAGGAGGTCCTCCTCCGGCGCGTCGAGGACATCGTGCACTCGGACGACTTGCGTGCCTTCCGGGACATCCTCCGCGACCTCGAGTCGACCGGACGCTCGCGCACCTTCGACACGCGATTCGTGCAGCCGAGCGGGCGCGTGGTATGGGCGAACGTCTCCATCTCGCGCATTCGCGAGCTGGGGCAGCCTGGCTCCGCGCTCGCAGTCGTCACCGAGATCACCGACCGCAAGGCGGTAGAGGCCGAGCGGGCGGCCCTTCTCGCCCGCGAGCGGCTCGCGCGCTCGGAGGCGGAGAAGGCGAATCAGGCCAAGGACCAGTTCCTCGCGACGCTCTCGCACGAGCTGCGCACGCCGCTCAACTCGCTGCGGCTCTGGGCGGGCGTGCTGCGTCAGCAGCCCCTGGATCCCGCCACGCTCGCCAAGGCCGTCGACACCATCGACCGCAACGCCGCGCTCCAGGCTCAGCTGATCGACGATCTCCTGGACATCTCGCGCATCGCGTCCGGCAAGCTGCGACTCGAGATGCGGCCGCTCGACCTCCGGTCGGTCATCGAGTCCGCGGTGGAAACGGTCCGGGCCGCCGCGGACGACAAGGGGCTGAAGATCGCGCGCGCCCTCGATTCGGACGTGGGCCCCATCATGGGCGATGCGACCCGACTCCAGCAGGTGCTGTGGAACCTCCTCACGAACGCGCTGAAGTTCACCCCGCGCGGGGGACGCGTCGAGGTGCTCCTGCGCCGCCGCGGGGGCCACGCCGAGCTCCGCGTGCAGGACACCGGCCAGGGGATCGCCCCCGATCTGCTGCCGCGGATCTTCGATCGTTTCCGGCAGGGCGACAGCAGCACCACGCGCGTGCAAGGCGGCCTCGGCCTGGGCCTCGCGATCGCCCGCCAGCTCGTCGAGCTCCATGGCGGCGGCATCAAGGCGGAGAGCCCCGGCGAGGGCCAGGGCACCACGATGACGGTCGTGCTGCCGCTGGCCCACCGCGCCGTCGGGGAGCCGGCGCGGTCGAGCGCTCGGCACGAGCCCTCCGAGATGACCTCGATACTCGCCGGCGTCCGGGTCCTGTTCGTGGATGACGATGCCGACGCCCGGGAAGCCTGCGCCATGAGCCTCAGCTGGGCCGGCGCCAGCGTGGTCACCGCCGCCTCGGTGGCCGAGGCCCTGCGCGCGCTCCAGCGAGAGTGGCCCGACGTGCTCGTGTCCGACATAGGCATGCCGGGCGAGGACGGGCTGAGCCTGATCGGCCGCTTCCGCCGACTGGAGCTGGCGCACGGCGGCGGGCCGGTTCCCGCGGTGGCGCTGACCGCCTACGCGAGCGACGAGGACGCGGTGCGGATCCTCGCCGCGGGCTACCAGGTCCACGTCAAGAAGCCGATCGAGCCCTTCGTGCTCGTGGACATCCTGGCCGACGTGCTCGACCGGCGCGCGCCCTCGTCCGGATCAGCCGCGCCGGGACCCCGCGAGCACGAGAACGATCCCGCCGACTAGCGCGGCGCCGCCCAGCACGGGCGAGAGCGGGATCGTCTTCTTCTTCTCGACGCTCGCGTGCAGCGGCCCGATGTCCACGACTTTCTCCCGCGTCGTGTAGGTGATGCCCTCGTACGCGAGCGCGACGACGCCGAGCACGATGAGCACGATGCCGATGATCATGCTGGTCTTCATGCGTCTCACCTCCATGGGTTGTTGAACGGTTCCCCGTGGGCTGCAAGAGCAGTGCCGACCGGGTCGTTCCTCCCGCCCGGCGTCCGACGCGCGGCCGCCCGACGTGCGCGAAGTGCCATGACATCAGCGGGTTTGAGTGCCTTCGCTCCCGCGGCATGTCCCTTGCTCCCCTCTATAGTCGAGTCAGGGAGTGAAGTCAGAAAGAAGTCAGAAAGGGGGAACGTGATGAATCGCGATGTTCTTTCCGGCAAGTGGAAGCAGCTCAAGGGCAGCGTGAAGGAGCAGTGGGGCAAGCTCACCGACGACGACCTCGACGTGGCGGCTGGCCGTTACGACAAGCTCACCGGCGCCCTGCAGGAGCGATACGGATGGGCGAAGGACCGGGCGGAGCGTGAGCTGGATCAGTTCCTCGATCGCACGCCGGATCCGGAGACGGAAACCACCCGGAACCTCCGTTAGCGTACGACTATGAGCGTCGGCGCGTCGCGGGCGCCGGCGCATGCAATACCCCGGTAGGATTGGCAGAGCGCGGCGGCAGACCGGACGCGGTGGCCGCCGCGCTCGCGCTCCATTACACGGTAATTACTACCCACCCGCAGATGCGCCCGAGGGCGCGTATACCGTAAGCATTCGATTTAGCAGGCTTACATTTTTGCACGCGCCTTGCAGCCTCGCCGCTCCATGGCACACAGAATCCTTGTTGCGGACGACGACGCCGATACACTCGAAGGGCTCACAACGCTCCTCACCGGCTGGGGATACGAGGTCGAGCAAGCGCGAGACGGCGACGAGGCGTTTCAGCGCGCCCTCGCCTTCCGCCCTGATCTCGTCATCGCCGACCTCGTGATGGCGGGCATGGATGGCCTGTCGCTCGCGGGGGCGCTCCAGCAGGACCTGCCCTCGGCGACCGTGATCATCCTCACCGGCCATGCGACCGTCGACACTGCGGTGAGCGCCATGAAGCGCGGGGTGTACGACTACATCACCAAACCGGTGGAGACGCGCCGTCTGCGCCCCCTTATCGAGAAGGCGCTCGAGAAGTCGGAGATCATGCGCGAGGTCACGCTCCTCCGGCGTCAGCTGAAAGAGGCGCGCGGGCTCGGCCGACTGCTCGGCACCAGCCGCTCGATGCAGGAGATCTATCACCTGGTCGAGATGGCGGCGCCAACCAACGCGCCCGTCCTCATCTCGGGCGAGAGCGGCACCGGCAAGGAGCTGGTCGCGCGCACCCTCCATGAGATGTCCCCCCGGCGCAAGGCGCCCTTCGTGGCGGTCAACTGCTCCGCCATCCCCGAGACGCTGCTGGAGAGCGAGCTGTTCGGGCACGAGAAGGGGGCGTTCACGGGCGCCCTCGAGCGCCGAGCCGGCTATTTCGAGCTCGCCGACAAGGGCACCATCTTCCTCGACGAGATCGTGGAAATGAGCCCGGCCCTCCAGGCGAAGTACTTGCGGATCCTCCAGGAAGGGACGGTCCGTCGTCTGGGCGGCAAGGGCGAGCTCACCGTGGACGTGCGCATCATCGCCGCGACCAACAAGGACCCGCTGAAGGCGGTGAAGGACGGCACGTTCCGTGAGGACCTCTTCTATCGTCTCAACGTCTTTTCGGTGACCATGCCGCCCCTCCGGCAGCGCAAGGAGGACATCGGGCTGCTCGTGGAATCGTTCGTGGAGGAGTTCAACGGCAAGTACGACAAGCGCGTGAAGGGAGTCGACGAGGCGGCGCTGCAGCAGCTGATGCAGTGGACCTGGCCGGGCAATGTCCGCGAGCTGCGGAACATCATCGAGCGGGCTACCGTGGCCTGCCCGGGCGACATCATCACTCGCGAGCTCCTGCCGCTCGGCGCATCCCCTCGGCCGGCCGCGCCGGCCGAGGCGCCCGCCGGCGTGGACGCGGTGGTGATCCCGGTCGGAACCAAGCTCGACGACGCCGAACGCGACCTGCTCCTTCGTACGCTCGCGCGCTACGACGGTAACAAGACGCGTGCCGCCGACATCCTCGGCATCACGCCCAAGACGCTGAGAAGCAAGCTCGCGCGCTACGAGGGGCGCGAGCGCGAGCCTGCCGCCTGATCGCGGACCGCGACGCCGCCCGACCCGCGCGGATCTCGCGCGGAGCGGGCGGCCGCCCGCGCGGGTCAACTTCACGGTCCGGTCTCCCGCGGAATTCTGCTACAGTACGACCGAGCCTAAGGATCCAGGCCCCCATCCCATGACACCGCGAGGGCACCGATGGCCATGACGAGTGTCGCAGAGAATTGGGTGGACGAGGTCGCCCGCCTCACCACCCCGGTCGACGTCGTATGGTGTGACGGCTCCAAGGCCGAGTACGACCGCCTGGTGGGCCAGATGCTCGGCGACGGCACGCTGATCCCGCTCAATCCCAAGACCTATCCCAACTGCTATCTTCACCGCAGCCATCCCAGCGACGTCGCGCGCACCGAGCAGCTCACGTTCATCTGCTCGCGGGACAAGAACGACGCCGGTCCCACCAACAACTGGATGGATCCGAACGACGCGAAGTCGCGCGTGGGCGGGCTCTTTCGGGGGGCGATGCGCGGACGCACCATGTATGCGATCCCGTACCTCATGGGGCCGGCGGGCTCGACGATGAGTCGCGTCGGGGTCATGGTGACGGACAGCCGCTACGCCACCGCAAGCATGCACATCATGACGCGGGTGGGCGCGATGGCCTTCGAGCACATGCGGGCCGACGACGACTTCGTCCCGGGGCTCCACTCCCTCGGCGACCTGTCCCCCGACCGCCGCTTCATCCTGCATTTCCCCGAGGAAAAACTCATCTGGAGCGTGGGGTCGGGGTACGGCGGCAACGCGCTGCTCGGCAAGAAGTGCCATGCGCTGCGCATCGCCTCGGCCCAGGCCCGGGGCGAGGGTTGGCTCGCGGAGCACATGCTGATCCTCGGCGTGGAGGATCCCACCGGCAAGGTCAGCTACCTCGCCGGCGCCATGCCCAGCGCGTCGGGCAAGACCAACCTCGCCATGGTCATCTCCCGGCTCCCCGGCTACCGCTGCTGGACGGTGGGCGACGACATCGCGTGGATCCACGTGGACCAGCACGGCCAGCTCCGCGCGGTGAACCCCGAGCGCGGCTTCTTCGGCGTCGCGCCCAACACCAGCGCCAAGACCAATCCGAACGGCATGGCCATGGTCCGCTCCAACACCATCTTCACCAACGTCGCGATGACACCTGATCGCGAGCCCTGGTGGGAAGGCATGGAGACCCAGGCCCCCCCGGGCACGCTCGACTGGCAGGGCAAGCCCTGGCAGCCGGGCGCCGGTTCCGCCGCGCACCCGAACTCGCGCTTCACCGTGCTCGCCTCGCAGTGCCCATCGATCGCGCCGAACTGGGAGGACCCTGCGGGCGTGCCGATCTCGGGCTTCATCTTCGGCTCACGGCGCGCCCAGGTGGTCCCCTTGGTGTTCGAAGCCTTCGACTGGGATCACGGCGTGTTCCTCGGCTCGGCGATGGGCACCGAGACGACGGCGGCGATCACCGGCAAGGTGGGCGTGGTGCGCCGCGATCCCATGGCGATGATCCCGTTCTGCGGCTACAACATGGCCGACTACCTCGCGCACTGGCTCGCCATGGGGCGGCGGATCAAGAATCCGCCCAAGATCTTCCGTGTGAACTGGTTCCGCCGCGACGCCGACGGCAAGTTCCTCTGGCCGGGCTACAGCGAGAACGTCCGCGTGCTCAAGTGGATCCTCGAGCGGATCCAGGGCGGCGGGGAGGCCACCGAGACGGCGATCGGGAACGTGCCCACGGCGAACGCGCTCGACCTCAACGGGCTCGACATGCCGCCGGCCCGTCTCGCCGAGGCGCTGCGCGTGGGGCGGGAAGACTGGCAGGGCGCGCTCGACGAGCTCGGCCAGTTCTACCAGACCTTCGGCGATCGCCTCCCGCGTCCCATCTGGGACGCGCACGCGCGCACCCTCAAGCGCCTTTAGCGCCCTTTTTCAGCCCGTCGCTACCCCATGTAGGAGCCGCCGTTGGCATGCACGGTCTCGCCGGTGATGTGCCGCGCGGCGTCGCTGGCGAGGAACACGATCACGTCCGCGATGTCCTCGGGCGCCGCCATGTGACCCAGCGGCACCGCGCGCGAGATCTCCGCCATCGCCGCCTCGTTGTGCTCGTACCGCGGCTGCGCGGTATCGGTGGTTCCCGGCGCCACCGCGTTCACCCGGATGCCGTGAGCGGCGAGGGCCAGCGCCATCGCCCGCGTCATCGCCACCACCCCGCCCTTGCTCGCGGTGTAGTGGACGCCCAGCGGCGCGCCGCGGATCGCCTGGGACGCGATGTTGATGATGACGCCGCGCCGCCCGGCCGCCACCAAGGCGCGCGCCACCGCCTGCGCGCAGAGGAACGAGCCCTTGAGATTCACGCCCAGCACGAAGTCCCATTCGCGCTCGGCGAGCTCGAGGAACGGCGAGCGTGGATAGACGCCGGCGTTATTGACCAGGATGTCTGGCACGCCGAGCCCCTGCCCCACCGCGGCGACCATGGCGTCGACCTCCGCGGCGCGCGAGATGTCGGCCTGGACGAGGAGCGCCCGGCGCCCCATGGCGCGGATCTCCGACGCGGCCTTCTCGGTCGCCGCCCGATCATCGAGGTAGTTCAGCGCCACGTCTGCGCCCGCGCGCGCCAGCGCCACCGCGGTGGCGCGCCCGATGCCCTGCTGGGCGCCCGTCACCAGGGCGACGCGCCCCTCAGCGGCCACGGGGGGGCTCCGGGGCGAGGCGGCCGGTGAACCAGTCCAGGATGATACGGAAGCGCTCCAGCCGATGGCGCGGCTTGCCGGAGCGCGAAAGCTCGTGGTTCTCATCGGGGAAGCGCACGAACACCGCGTCCTTCCGCTGCTTCTTGAGCGCGACGAACAGCTGCTCGCCTTGCTCGATGGGGCAGCGGAGATCATCCTCGGAGTGAATGATCAGGAGCGGCGTGTGGATGTTCTTGGCGTGGGTGAGCGGCGAGCGCTCCGCGTAGTGGTCCGGCATCTCCCAGGGCAATCCTCCGATCTCGATCTCGTTGAAGAGATGGCCGATGTCGCTGGTCCCGAACATGCTGGGATGATAATTCACCGCACGCTCCGAGCACGCGGCGCGGAAGCGATCGGTATGGCCCACCGTCCACGACGTCAGGAAGCCGCCATAGCTGCCCCCGAGCACGCCCAGCCGCTCGGGATCGATCCAGGGCGCGCGGCGCAGCGCCTCGTCGAGGCCCGCCATCACGTCGGTGAAGTCGCCGCCGCCCCAGTCGCCGACCACCGCGCGCGTGAACGTCTCGCCGTAGCCCTGGCTGCCCCGCGGGTTCATGTAGACGACCGCGTAGCCCGCGCCGGCCTGGACCTGGAACTCGTCGAAGAAGCTCCAGCCGTACTGCGCGTGCGGGCCGCCGTGGATGTTGAGCAGGCCCGGATAGCGCCCGTCCGCCCGGAAGTCCGCCGGCTTCATGATCCAGCCGTCGACCCCGAGTCCCGCGCGCTCGAACCGGAAGCGCTCCGGCCGCGTGAGGATGACCTCGGCCCGCCATGCCGCGTTGACGTCAGTGAGGCGGCGCTCGCCACCGCCGTCCGCGGCGCAGGTCGCGATTTCCGCGGGCATGACCGGATCGGTGACGGCGAAGGCGAGCGTGCCGTCGGCGGCGGCGGACACGCCGGTGACCGCGCGCTCGCCGCCGATCACCCGCTCCGGCGCGGCGCCCCCGCCGGCCGCGCGGACGCGATACACGGACAGCGCGCCGGCGTCCTCCGCGGCGAAGGTGAGCCACGCGCCGTCGGCGGACCAGATGGGGGCGAGGTCGAGCGGAGCGCACGAGCGGTCGAGGGCGTCGGTGAGGCTCCGCGGCGCGCCGCCCTCCACCGGCACCGTGAAGACCCGCGCGTTCCGACCGAATTCGTTCCGGTGGCGCCGTCCGAGGTAGGCCAGGCTCCGCCCATCGGGTGAGAAGGCGGGGTGCATTGCCGGACCGATGGTATCGGTGACGCGCCGGGGCGCGCCGCCGGCGGCCGGCACGATCCACACGTCGCTGCCGTCGTCATAGTCGCGGTCCTCGTGTCGCGCCGAGGCAAAGGCGATCGACTGCCCATCGGGTGACCACGTGGGATCGGCGTCGGGACAGTCGCCCGCGGTGAGCTGCACGGGCGCCCCGCCCGCCGCCGGCACCACGAAGACGTGGGTGGGCCGGTCGTGAATGAAGCCCTCGCCGTTGAACCGGTACTTCAGCGTGGTGATCACCCGCGCCGGCCGCGACTTCTTCCGCTCCTCTTCGTTCTCCGGCTCCTGCCAGCCGCCGACCCGCGAGACGAACGCCAGCCGCGTGCCGTCCGGCGACCAGGCCGGCGCGGCCACGCCGTGTCGCAGCTGGGTGAGGGCGACGGCCTCGCCTCCCGCCACCGGCATGACCATCACTTGCCCCTTCTTCCCCCGCTCGCGCTCGGACACGAACGCCAGCCGCGTGCCGTCCGGCGACCAGCGCGGCGCGGTGTCGCGTCCCGGGCCGGTGGTGAAGCGGCGGGGCGGCGCGCCGTTCGAGGCGTCCACCATCCAGATGTTGGACAGGTACTCGTCGCGCTCCTGGGAGAGCGTCGTCAGCACGAAGGCGACGCGGCGTCCGTCGGGCGAGATCCGCGGGTCGGAGACGAAGCGGATCTTCAGGATGTCGTCGGGGCGCATCGGCCGCATGGGGACCTCGCTCAGCGAAGCGTGAAGGTGAGCCGGGCGTGCGCGTCGCGCAGCGCGCGCTCCACGCCGGCGGGATCGTCGCCGCGCGCGAAGATGAAGCCGAGATAGCGGTGGCCCTCGGGGAGCGGCACCAGGATTTCCCCGGGATGCGCGCTGATCGTGACGTCTTCGATGAGGGGCACCGCGCGCGCCGCGTCCAGCCCCTCGACCCGCTCGAGCGCGCCCGCGCGCGGGATGGGAATCATCATGACTCCGGCGGCGCGGCCTTCCCGCTCGAGCGACGCGATGGGGAGATCGAGGGCGCGGCGGAGGATCAGGTCCTCGAGGGTGAGCCCGGTGCCGAAGCGCAGCGTGCGGGAGCAGAGTCCGCCGATGGAGCGCGCGGCCAGCTCGAGCATGACCGGCCGCGGCGCCTCCGCGGACGCCCGCGCGTCCAGCCGCAGCTCGGCATGGATGGGCCCGTCCTCGAGACCGAGCGCGAGCGCCGCGTGCGCGGTGGTCTCCGCGATGGCGCGCTGGGTGGCGCCGGGAAGCCGTGACGGGGTCACGTAGATCGTCTCCTCGAAGTACGGCCCGTCGAGCGGATCAGGCTTGTCGAAGAGCGCGAGCACGCTCAGCGCGCCGGCGATCAGCAGCCCCTCCAGGGCCACTTCCACGCCCGGCACGAAGGCCTCGACGAGGATCTGGTCGGTGCCCTCCCCCAGCCCCGCGACCTCGGGCTCGGCGAGGATCGCCCGCACGCGCTCGAAGGCCCTCACGAACGCCGCGGGATCGTCGGCGCGGATCACGCCGCGACTCGCCGAGAGCATCAGGGGCTTGAGCACGCAGGGATACGCCATGCGCCGGGCCGCCGCGACGGGATCCTCGTCGACCGACACCGTGGTGAAGGCCGGTGCGGCCACCCCGGCCTTGGCAAGGCGCTCGCGCATGAGCCGCTTGTTCCGCGCGGCCGCCACCGCGCCGACGGGATTGCAGCGCAGCCCGAGCCGCGCCGCGATGGCCGCGCCCACCAGCGTGGTCTCGTCGTCCACCGGGACCACCGCATCGAGGGGGCGGCGCCGCGCGTACTCCGCTACCTCGCCCGCGGCGCGCTCGGGATCGTCGAAGGGCACGGTGAGCAGGTGATCGGGGAACTCCCCCGCCATCACGTTCGGCCGTTCCGCCGCCACCACCAGATCGACGTCCAACCGCCGCGCCGCTTCCATGAAATCCTCCGTCCGGTACGTGGTGGTGGGGACGAGGAGCAGCAGGCGCTTGGCGGGGGCGCGATGCATGGCGCCTATTGTACAGTGTCGAAAACACGGGGAGGGACCGCCATGCAGGTCGGCATCATGATCGAGGGACAGGAAGGGCTCACCTGGGAGCGCTGGTGGCGCCTCGCCGCCGCCGCCGAGGATCTCGGCTACGAGTCGCTGTGCCGCTCCGACCATCTCACCGGCCTCGGGGGCGAGTCCAAGCGGCCGTCGCTCGAGACCTGGGCGTCGCTGACCGCGCTGGCCACCCGTACCAAGCGCATCCGCTTCGGGCCCATGGTGTCGCCGCTGACCTTCTACCACCCGGTCATCCTCGCCAAGGCCGCCGCCGCCATCGATACCCTGGCCGGCGGCCGCTTCGACCTGGGCATCGGCGCGGGTTGGAACGAGCACGAGCACGCGATGTATGGGGTGCCGTTCCCCGCTCTCAAGGAGCGGATGAACCGGCTCGAGTGCGGCGCGCGCGCGATTCGCGCCCTGGACGCCGCCAAGCCGGTGACCCTCGCCCAGCCCTACTACGCCCTCAAGAACGCCGAGACGTACCCGAAGTCGCCGAGCGGCCGCACGCGGCTCGTCATCGGCGGCCGAGGTGAGAAGCGCACCCTCCGCGTGGTGGCCGAGTTCGCCGACGAGTGGAACGTCACCCGGGTGGGCGCCGCGGACTACCCGGCCAAGTATCGGGTGCTGGCGGACCATTGCGAGGCGGTGGGGCGCGATCCCGAGGGGATCCGCCGCTCGCTGATGATTCCCCTCGCCATCGGCCGCGACAACGCCGAGATCGCCCGCCGCGTCGCCAACGCGCGCGCGGTCTTCCCTGCGCTGCCCGACGGCGAAGCAGCGTGGCGCGCCGCCGGCTTCCTCGCCGGCCCGCCCGCGCAGGTCCTCGCCGACCTCGACAAGTGGAAGGCGGCAGGCATGCAGCGGGTGCTGCTCCAGATGCTCGACCAGGAGGACATCGGGGCGCTCGAGCTGTTCGCCAGGGACGTGCTGCCGCGGCTCTGAGAGGGGGCTCGCGCGCGCTAGGCGACGGTCTCGACCTTCATCACGCGCACGCCGGACTGCACTTCGGCCGCGTGCGGATGTTCGCCCGCTCCAGCGCGGTCACGATGCGCGCGGCCTCGGCGTGCCATGAACGTGGACGACGCCACCGCCACGATCATGTGCGTGCGGAGCCCGGCCGGGCGGCCGTGGTAGTCGCGCTCGTAGCCGATGATGCCGCCGAGCACCGCCCCGACGAGCATCCGGATCGCAAGCTCCCAGTGTGGAGTCATTCGTCGGCGCCCTTGAAGATGGTACCATCCGATCGTGGACCTCGGCGGCCTGCTGACCGGCGATGCCCTCATCTCCCTCGTCACGCTCACCGCGATGGAGATCGTCCTCGGCATCGACAACGTCGTCTTCATCGCGATCCTGGTGAGCCGCTTGCCCGCCGTTCAGCAGACCTTCGCTCGGCGCCTCGGCCTCACCCTCGCCCTCGTGATCCGGATCGGCCTCCTGCTGACCATCTCGTGGATCATGGGACTCACCGAGCCGCTGTTCACCGTGTTCGGCGGCAAGGTCTCGGGTCGGGACTTGATCCTGATTGGCGGCGGGCTCTTCCTCGTCGCCAAAGCCACCTGGGAGATCTACGACAAGCTCGAGGCGGATCACCCCGCGGAGACGCCGGCATCGACCTCGCGGGGCGCCTTCGTCTGGGTGCTCGTCCAGGTCCTCATGCTGGACATCGTCTTCTCCCTCGACTCCGTCATCACCGCGGTGGGCATGGCCAATCACATCCCGGTCATGGTGGTGGCCATGGTGCTGGCCATGCTGGTCATGCTGGTGTCCGCCGCGCCCATCGGCGGCTTCGTGGAGCGGCACCCGAGCGTGAAGATCCTCGCGCTCGCCTTCCTCCTGCTCATCGGCATGATGCTGATGGCGGAGGGCATGGGGACCCATGTAGAGAAGGGCTACATCTATGTGGCGATGGCGTTCTCGCTCTTCGTGGAGCTCCTGAACCTGCGCTACCGGAAGAAGCGGAAGCCGGTCACGCTCCACCGGCGCTTCGAGTCGAGCGCCGATTGACGCTCCATCCGACCGCGCCACGCGGTGGCGCGGATCGGGCTCAGGCCCCGCGCGGTCCCTCCGCACGGGCAGCCAGCGCGGCGATGGCCGCCGCGAGCTCGGCGGGCTCGATCGGCTTGGCAAGATGCTGTTGATAGCCGGCCGCGACGGCCGCCGCGCGGTCCTCGATCCTGGAATAGGCGGTGAGGGCGAGCGCCGGGATGTCGCCCCCCCGATCGGCCCCGCGCGCCCTGACCTGGCGGATGAGCGTATACCCATCCTCCTCGGGCATCACGATGTCGCTGACCAGCACGTCGAAGGATGCGCGATCGAGGGCCTCCAGCGCCGCCCGGACACCGGCCACGGCCGTCACCTCGGCGCCGCACTGGACCAGGATCGCTCTGATCAGCTCACGCGCATCCGCCTCGTCATCGACGGCGACGATGCGGACCCCGTGAAGGGCGGGGAGCGGAGGGGCCCCCGGCGCCAGCGCAGCGATTCGCGGCGTCGCGGCATCCTGCGGGGGGCGCGCGTCCGTGAGCGGCAGGGTCACGGTGAAGGTCGCCCCGAGTCCGAGCCCCTGGCTCTCCGCCTTGACGCTGCCGCCGTGGAGTAGCACGAGATGGCGCGCGATCGAGAGCCCGAGCCCCATGCCGCCGTGGGACTGCGTGGTGGTATGGGCCATCTCGAAGGGGTTGAAGACCTCGGCCAGCCGATCGGCCGCGATGCCTCGCCCGGTATCGCTCACGCTGACCTCGACCACGGCGTCCCGGCGCGCCACGCGCACGTCGACGCGCCCTCCGCTGGGCGTGAACTTGATCGCGTTGGAGACCAGGTTCCAGACGATCTGCTGCAGGCGGGCCGGGTCGCCCAGGACCGCGCCGACCTGCTCGTCCACCGCGCCGTGCAGCGTCACACCCTTGGCCGCGGCCGCCGGCTGCATCGTGCCCAGCGTGGTCTGGACGACGGGCACGAGCATGAGCGGACGCATCTCGAGGCGCATGACGCCGGAGACGATCCGCGAGACGTCGAGAAGATCCTCGATCAGGCGCACCTGCAGCAGGGCGTTGCGCTCGATCACTTCCAGGCCATGCGCGACGTCGACGCTGCCCCTCTTCGCGTTGCGCAGGATCCTCGCCCATCCCAGCATGGCGTTCAGCGGCGTGCGGAGCTCGTGGGACAGGATCGCCAGGAACTTGTCCTTGGCGAGGCTCGCCGCCTCGGCCTCGACGCGCACGCCCTGCTCTCGAGTCAGCAGATCGGCGCGCTCGTGCTCGATCCGCGCTCGCTCGCTGATATCCGCGATGGCCAGGAGGACCAGCGCCGGCCGGTCCACCGCCATCGGCATCCGGCGCGCGTTGAGGAGCATCGTGCGGGGCCCGATGCGCTCGAAGTCGTGCTGGACCTCGAAATCGTTCAAGATGCGGCCGTCGACCAGCACCGCGCCCAGCGCCGTCCGGAGCTGCGGGATATTCCACTGGCCGTCGCCGAGCTCGAAGAGGGATCGGCGCTCCGTCTCGTCGGCACGTACCCGGAAGGTCTCGAAGAACGCCCGGTTGGCGGTGACCACCTCGAGGCCGTCGTCCAGGACCACGAGCGGCTCCCGCACGGTCTCGACGATGGCGCGGGCCGCGTCGACGCTCTCCTTGAGCGCGTTGATGTCGACGAAGGAGACCACCGCACCGTCGATCTTGTTGTCCACCGTCCGGTACGGCCGCACACGAACCGAATACCACCGGCCATCTCGGGCGGTGACCTCGCGCTCCTGGGGAGTCAGGGTCTCGATCACGTCCCGGAGAAGGCCTTCGAGATCCGGGATCTCCGCGCCGAGCCTGAGGTCTCCGATGGGCCGCCCGACATCGCCGGGGGCCAGGTCGAGGATCCGCTCGGAGACCGACGTCATGCGACGGACGCGGAGATCGGCCCCCACCAGGATGATCGGGACATGGGTGCTCGCGAGCAGGTTGCCGAGGTCGCTGGCGAGCTGACCCACCTCGAGGTTTCGGCTGTTCAGCTCGTCGTTCACGGTCGTGAGCTCCTCGTTGGCGGCCTGGAGCTCTTCCTTGGAGGTCTCCAGCTCTTCGTTCGTGCTCTGTAGCTCCTCGTTGCTCGACTGGGCCTCCTCGGTGGCGGCGCGCAGCTCCTCCAGGGCGGCCTCCTGCTCTTCGCTGGTTGCCTGGAGCTGCTGGCGCGCGGCGGCCAGCTCCTGGGTGAGCTGGGTGAGCCGACGATCGCCTCGCGTCTTCCCTCGCCGCGCAGGAACCGCCGTCGGCTTGGCCGGCAAGGGGCCGCCCGGTCGATATCGCTCGTCGAAGAACAGGATGAGATGGTGCTGACCCTTGATGCCTTCCTTGAGCCCGATCGGGATCACCTCGATGGCGACCTCCCGGGCCCCGCCATTCACCCTCAACCAGAGGCCGTCCGTTTTCACCGCATCCCCGGATTTGATCGCGCGCTGGACCGCCCGGCGGAGCGGCACCGTCAGGCCCTCCCGCGCCATCCGGAAAAGCTGCAGGCTCGCTGCGCCCGGTGCCGCCTCGAGGTAGGGACCGGTCTTCCCGCGGAACTGCACGATCTCCATGTCGGCGTTGACGATCACACCCGCCGGCGCATAGCGGCCAAGGACGAGTCGGTCGGCCTCCTTCTCGACCGCCGCGGTGCTCCAGACCACGCCCTTGTCCTCCTGGACGGAGGGCGCGGCATTGCGGGCGCCCGCGGTAAGCCCGAAGCCGAGGTGGGCGGACGGGCCGGACTTGCGCGCGAAGATCTTGTGCTTCTTGTCCATGGTCGAGAAGAGATTGGTAAATCGTCCGACGCCCTCAGACGGGCCGAGCTTGAGGAACCCCGTGGGCTTGAGCGCGTAATGGAAGATGGGGATGATCCGCTCCTGCAAGCCGGCGCCGAGGTAGATCAGCAGGTTGCAACAGCTGATCAGGTCGAGCTTCGAGAACGGCGGGTCCCGCGTCGCGTCATGCCGCGCGAAGACGCAGGCGTCTCTGATGGCCTTGCTGATCTGATAGCGCCCGTCGGACTTGACGAAGAAGCGCCGCAGCCGATCGGGTGACACTTCGTTCTCGATGCTTGCCGGGAACGTCCCCGCCCGGGCGCGCGCGACCGCGGCGGCGCTGAGATCGGTGGCAAACAGCTGGATCGGCGGATTGCTGTCCTGCTGTCCGAGGAACTCCATCAGGCTGATCACGAGCGAATAGGCTTCCTCGCCGGTGGCGCAGCCCGCCACCCAGATCCGGATGGGCTCTTCCCTGGGCCGCTCCGTCACGAGGTTGGGGAACACGCTCTGCTTGAGCGCCTCGAACCCCTCCGGATCCCGGAAGAATCCCGTCACTTGGATGAGGATGTCGTCGTGCAGGGCCCGCGCTTCGTCCGGGTTCTGGCGCACGTACCGTACATACTCAGGTAGGTCGTTCACCCGCTGCAGCAGCATGCGCCGGGCGATCCGGCGTCGGACGCTGGCCGCTTTGTACTGCGCGAAATCGACCCCCGTGCTGGAGCGCAGGACGCGAAGGACGCCGCTGATGTCGGCGCCATCCTCGGAGGCCTCCGGACGGGCCGCGCCTGGTGACGTAGGGCTCACGTAGGAATGATTGCCGATCCTCGCCAGCTCGCCGGCGATCTCCGCGGGGGGCAGGACGAGGTCGGCAAAGGCCGCCGCGCTCTGGGGCATGCCGGGATGGCGCGCGGATTTTTCGTCCTGGACGAACGCGATGCCCCCTTCCGTCTTGATCGAGCGAAGGCCGAGGGTGCCGTCGGACCCCGTCCCGGACAGCACCACGCCGATGGCGCGGGCCCCCGGCTCGTGCGCGAGCGAGCGGAAGAAGTGATCGATCGGCATGTGGCGATCGACGGCCTCCCGGGGCGTGAGCGCGAAGCGACCACCCGCGATCGTCATGTCCGTGTTCGACGGGATCACATAGAC
>Ga0111538_10000152_pt1 | contig 80810 bp, 66 predicted proteins | sample SoiMethybrSBSTD1_FD_79669 | JGI IMG/M metagenome (GOLD analysis project Ga0111538, IMG submission 79669) | Bulk soil microbial communities from a Populus tree surrounding site in Tennessee, USA - Soil MetaG P. TD hybrid SBSTD1 (version 2)... | ecosystem: Environmental > Terrestrial > Soil >...
GTCGAGCGCGACACGGGCCACGTCGTGCTGGCGCTGCTGGCGCGGGCCGATGCCGAGGCGTTCCTCAAATCGAATCAACTCCCCGATCGCATCCGCACGCAAACGACCGATGCGCGCGTGCTCTACCGCGATCCATGGGATGTGATCGCGTGGATGAAGCAGACAATTCCGCGCGACATCGCCGCCACGCGCCTGCCCGATGCCCAGTTCGCGCAGGACATCGCCAGCGTCATCGGCCAGCAGCCCATCGAGATCGACCGCAGCGCGAAGATCCATCCCAACGTCACGCTGGATGCAGAGAATGGCCCGATCATCATCGGCGAGCGCGCGGTGATCCGCCCGGGCAGCGTGCTCATCGGCCCGTGCGCGATCTGCGCCGACACGATCGTCATCGATCGCGCGCTGATCAAGGCGAACACGGTGATCGGGCCGCAGTGCAAGGTCGCGGGCGAAGTGGGGGCGACGATCTTCCAGGGCTGCTCGAACAAGGCCCACGACGGCCACCTCGGCGATTCGTGGGTGGGTAAGTGGGTGAACTTCGGCGCGGGCACGACCAATTCGAACCTGCTCAACACCTACGGCGAGGTGGTGATGCGCACCGAGCCCGACTCGCCGCGGCAGCGCACCGGTTTGCAGTTCCTGGGCGCGATCGTGGGCGATCACGCCAAGTTCGCGATCTGCACCAGGATCATGACGGGCAGCGTCATCGGCACCGGCGCGATGATCGCTTCAACCGCGCCGCCGCCCACGACGGTGAAACGATTCGCGTGGCTGACGGATGAAGGAGAGCGAACATTCCGTCTCGACAAATTCCTGGAGATCGCCAAGACGGTGATGGAGCGCCGCAAGGTCACGCCGAGCGCGGTGTATGTGCGAGCGGTGCGCGAATTGCACGCGCATGAGACGCAAGAAGCCGCTGCAGCGACGCGTTAGGATGCTCGAAGCGAGGAGGTGCGCGTGATGACAGGCATGTTCCGGGTATTCACCGTGGCGCTGGCGACGACGCTGGCGTGGCCATTGAGTCTGCTTGCGCAGGAGTCGAAGCCGGCGGCGGCAACGATGCCGTCGGATGCAGAGCTGCGAGCGGCGTTCGACAGGCTGCTCGCCACACTGGCCATTTACGAGCTCGATCCAGGGATCGACGGGATCGAGCAGGCAGAAGCGAGAGAGAAAGCCATTCGGCTCGCTATCCAGAAATACTCGGACGAGATCAGGAAGCGAGCGCTGGACAATGCAACGATCGCGGCGCTGCCGCGTGATGTCGTGGCGCTGCGGAATACGGTGTCGCCGCGACTGTCGGGACGAGTCATCCGAGTCGGCAATGGCCAGCCGTTCAAGGACCTCGCCGATGCTCAGCCGCAGTTGCAGGCCGGCGATCTGGTGATCCTGGGAGAGGGGGTCTTCAACTTTGCTGACTATCGCAAGTCAGCGCCGCTTGCAGATATCGCCATCGTCGGCCAGGGGGTCAACCGCACGACGATCAAGACTCTACGAGCAGGCAACATTCATGAACCGGAACGGCTGCTTGTTGAAGGTGTTCGTATCGACTGCCTCCAGGACCCTGCGGCAGACAACAACCGGGGCACCGGATTCATGCTGAAGGATTGCGAGTTGATGAACTACAACTCGGGTTCCGGCGGCTCGAACGCGATCTATTCCGGCCATGGCGTGGTGTGGGTCGAAGGCTGCCTGTTCGATGGCGCCAAGGGCGTCTCAGGAGGACGTGGCAGTTTCGGGAATGCCCTGGACATCCGAGGCGACGCGAAGGTGATGGCCCGCCGCAGCCAATTCGTGGACAACGACCGAATCGATGCGGGAAACGACATGGTGTTTTTGGATCGTTGCACCATGCTGAATCAGAATCAGAGCCGCGGGCAGGGCGTCATTGCACGCTCTGATCAATACTGTTTGCGCGAAAGCGATTCCATGTTGAATCCGGCGTACGGGACGAACGGACAACGCTTCACCCACGCTTCCGACGACGTCGAATTCATCGACTTCGTGCTCGACCAGTCGAAACCGATTGACGACGATTCGAAGCAACTCGCCAATGCGCTTCAACTGCATCGACGCCTGCCATACTGGATCGGCCTGATTCACCACGAGGACGGCCGCGTTCGCGAACTCGCCGCGAAGAAGGTGCATGAACTCACCGACCAGCAGGTGAATCTCCCGAAGGAGCAGCCGCGCGACGGCGAGCGATTGGCCGATGCGGGCGTGCTGCTGGAGATCGAAAGGGAGTACGCGCGCCTGATGAACTGGTTCGATGCCAATCGCGCGAAACTCAAATGGGATGAGGCTGCACAACGCTATCTCATCGGCGAACCACGCCCGGAGCAGCCGAAGTGACGATGGCGGCGAGCACGGGGGAGCCGCGAGTCGGCTGCATGGCCCACTGGCTGCGACATTCAATCGTGGTGATCGTGAGCGTGGTCCTGGGGGCGGCGACGACACTGGCGATCGCGTGGCAGATTGCACGCAAGGCGCCGGCATTTGATCGAACGCAGGTGCCGGTGCGCTGGTCGCATCCACAAGGCGCGGCGTGGCTCTATCGGCGTGATGAATCGTTTGGCGCGATGCGGCTTCGCGGCGAATTCGCCAGCGCATCGGCGGCGGGCGATCGCATGGTCATCGCGACCGAGCCGCTTCCGCCGTGGAGTGCGATGTCGCTGGCGCGACCGCTGCCCGGACGACCGGCAGTGACATCGAACTGGGAAGAGGCGTTCGGTTGGCCGTGGCCGGCCATGATGGCGACGCTTCATGACAGGGGGGTGTTTGTCGGAATCCCACTTCGCATTGAGCACGCGATTGATCTCGGTCCGCATCCGCGCGATTGGGGCATGCGCCTGTACCTTCCGACGCGGATCATCTGGCGAGGCGGGTTGCTGAACACCGCGATGTTCGCCGCCTTGTGGTGGCTGGTGATCGTGCTGGTCCTGACGATGCTGTTGCGCGGCCCGCGGTGGCTTCGCAGGCGTCGCGGCCGCTGCCCCAACTGCGGCTACGACCTGCGCGGCAAACTCGATGACGGCTGCAGCGAGTGCGGCTGGAAACGCGCCCCGAACGCCATGTCTTCAACGTGAATCTCACCTAGGATTCACGTTCATCTCATGGCGGAAGCCGCAGGCAAACAGAAGACCCTGTACCTCATCGACGGCCACGCGCAGTTCTTCCGCGCGTATCACGCCATTCGCTCAGCCATGTCGTCGCCGGTGACCAAAGAACCGACGAACCTCACCTACGGCTTCGTAGGCATGCTGCTGAAGGTGCTCAAGGAATACAAGCCCGACTACCTCGCGGTGGTGATCGACGCGGCGGGCGATCGCGAGACCTTTCGCAGCGAGATCTACCCGGAGTACAAGGCCACGCGCAAGCCGATGCCGGATGACATGCCAGTGCAGATCGATCGCTGCCTGAGCATTCTCGGGCAGATGAAGGTGCCGGTGATCGCGGAACCGGGCGTGGAAGCCGACGACGCCATCGCGACGATTGTGCGGCGACTGCAGCGCGAGCAGCCGGATCTGCGCATCCGCATCGTGAGCAAGGACAAGGACCTCACGCAACTGCTCAATCACAACGTGGAACTTGTGGATGTGCACAAGGACACGTCGGTGACCGCGGCCGACACCTTCGGCGTCGAGGGCGTCAAGCCCGAGCACGTGATTGAAATCCTCACGCTGATGGGCGACACGATCGACAACGTGCCGGGCGTGCCGGGCATTGGACCCAAGACTGCAGCGGAGTTGATTCTCAGGTACGGCTCGGTTGCGAAACTGCTGGCGAATCTCGGCGAGATCAAGGGGAAGCGGCGCGAGAACATCGAGGCGGCGAAGGACAAGCTGGCCCTGAGCGCGCAACTGGTGCGGTTGAAGGATGACCTGGCCTTCGAGTTCGACCTTGAGGCGGCGCGGAGCGATCCGAAGAAACTGCCTGCGGAAGAGCTGCTGGCGACGCTGCGCGAGGTTGGATTCAATCGCTATCAGAATGAGTTGAAGGCGCTGGTGGGGATGGAAGCAGGGGAGGCAGAGGAGCCGGCAGCGCGGCCGGTGGAGTCGAGATCGACAGGCAGCGGTGGCCGGGCCAAGCCGCAAGCGGCTGTGAGGGGCGATGACGGGTTGTTCGATGAATCGAAGGAGTCGGTCGCGCCAGCGTCTGCGCCGCCATTGCCGCCCGCCGCCGCCTCGGCGCGCGGCAAGTACGAAACGATCACAACCATCGCGCAACTCGACGACCTGCTCCGGCACATCCATGCCAAGGGCGAGTGCGCGCTCGACACCGAGACCTGCGGCCTGTCATTCCTCGAGGATCTTCTGTGCGGCGTGAGCATCGCAGTTGAGCCGCGCACCGGAGCGTACATTCCCGTGCGCTCGCCCACGCCCGAGGCGCATCTCGATGAAGCGACGGTCATCGTGAAACTCAAGCCGATTCTCGAGGATGGGTCGATCCGGAAGATCGGGCACAACCTCAAGTTCGACATGAACGTTCTCCGCCGCTGCGGCGTGCGGCTGCGCGGCGCGGGCAGAGATGGCGGCTTCGACACGATGATCGCCAGTTACGTGATCGACGCGACGCGCTCCAGCCACAGCCTGGATCCGCTGGCCCTGGCGCTGCTCAATCACACGTGCATTCCCATTACCGATCTGATCGGCTCGGGCAAGCGGCAGCGCTCCTTCGACAGCGTGCCGCTGGAGAAGGCTGCGGAATACTCGGCTGAAGACGCCGATATCACGCTGCGCTTGCGCGACTGCATGGTTCCGACACTGAAGAAGATGGGGCTGGAGAAACTCTTTCACGATGTCGAGATGCCGCTGGTGGAGGTGCTGGCGGAACTGGAGTGGAACGGCATCCGCGTCGATCCCGATGAACTCAACCGCCAGCGTCACGCGCTGGAGGGCAAAGTCGCGGCCCTGAAGAAGGAAATTGGGGACCGCGCGCCGCATCCGTTCAACCCGGATTCGACCAGACAACTGGCGGCAGCGCTGTTCAACAAGCCCGACGGCAATCCGCCCGGCCTGGGATTGCGCCCCTTGCGGCGAGGCAAGACCGGGCCGTCGACCGATCAGGAAGTGCTGGACAAGATCGCTGCCGACCCGACCATCGAATCGCCCATTCCGCGGCTGATCGTCGAGTACCGGCAACTGACGAAACTCGTCAGCACGTATCTGGTGGCGCTGAAGGATGCAATCAACCCGCACACCGGCCGCATCCACGCCAGTTTCAACCAGACGGTGGCGGTGACGGGGCGATTGAGTTCGAGCGATCCGAACCTGCAGAACATCCCGATCCGCACCGATGTCGGGCGCGAGATTCGCCGGGCATTCGTGGCGGAGACGACGCAGCGCAACTGGTTGAACGGCTTCGAGCGCGAGGCGAGCGCCGCTTCCTCCGTGGAAGAAGGCAGAAGGGAGGCGGGTTCAGCGTCGCTCTTCGCATCGGTCGCCGCTTCCGAGTGGCGGGCACGAACGCGGCCACCAGCCCCGTCCAATCAGGCGAGCGGAAGTTCAGTCGGCGCACTCGATCGCGACGAGCCGAACGTGCTGATCACCGCCGACTATTCGCAGATCGAGTTGCGGCTGCTCGCGCACCTCGCCGACGACCCGGCGTTGATCGATGCTTTTCACAAGGGTCTCGACATTCACACGGCGGTGGCGGCGGAAGTCTTCGATGTGCCGCCAGCCGAGGTCTCCGCGACGCAGCGCAACAGCGCGAAGATGGTCAACTTCGGCATCATCTACGGCATCACCCCCTTCGGCCTGGCCCGGCGCCTGCAGTTGGCGGGGACGGAGACGACCAACGAGGAGGCCGGGCGGATCATCGCCGACTACAAGCATCGCTACAGCGGCATCGCGAAGTTCCTGCAAGCGTGCATTCACCAGGCGATGGACAAGGGCTACGTCGAGACGGTGTTCGGTCGCCGGCGGCCAATCCCCGAGATTCATTCGAATAATCCGGCGACGAGGGCGCTGGGCGAGCGCTACGCGATCAACACGGTGGTGCAGGGCTCAGCTGCGGACCTGATCAAAATCGCGATGATCGACATCGAGCGGGCGCTTGGCGAGTCCGGGCAGACTGGCTCAAGCCTGTCTGCCGGAGTCAGTGAGGCGCTTGCTCGCACGCGCATGCTGCTGCAGATTCACGATGAACTGGTCTTCGAGTCGCCGCGCAGCGTCGCGGACGAAGCGATGGCGTTCGTGCGCGAGCGCATGCAGAAGGCGATGACGCTGAAGGTGCCTCTGGTGGTGGGAGCGGCGTGGAGCGAAAACTGGATTGACGCGAAGTAGCACGCAGCGAGCCGGGCCGGCCTCGGCCCCCGTCAAGTGCTCTCGAAATGCCGTGAAACGCACGGCGCCTCTCATCGCTTGACCCGCGCGTCAAGGCTGCTACATTACTCGGTCCCCATCCGAATCCGGGGCGGTAGCTCAATTGGTTAGAGTACCGGCTTGTCACGCCGGTGGTTGCGGGTTCGAGTCCCGTCCGCCTCGCTTCTCGTTTTGCACGCACGGCCCAGCGCCGTGCGTGATGCGTTTTTGGCCACTTGGGTGCGCGTGCGGACGCGGTTGGCGGCCGCTAGAATCGAGACCCACATGTCTCGCGCTACGATTTCGCTTCCGCAGTCGCTGCCGCAACCGCAGCAGCGGGGATTTCTCGCTACCACCCGCCGCGACAACTGGTGGGTGATGCCTGCCATCACGCTGATCTACTTCCTGTCGTTCATCGTGTACTCGACGTGGGCGGCATTGCAGGGCAATCACTACTACTTTGAGGGCTCGGCGGCGCAGATCGCCGAGGACGGCTGGCGGAGTCAGTACCTCTCGCCGATGTACTCGCCACCGCTGTGGGTCGATTCCTCGCGCGAGGGTTCAGTTCCGATTCATCATGCATGGTTCGGCGAGTGGCCATCGTGGCTGCCGAAACTGCTGCTGGGCTTTATCCCGATCACGCCCGCGCTGCTGGTCCTGTGGATGCCCGGTGGCTTCCGCATCACCTGTTACTACTACCGCGGGGCGTACTACAAGGCCTTCTGGGGCGACCCCCCCAACTGCGCCGTGGGCGAGCCGCGCGGCACGTATTGGGGCGAGCAGAAGGGCCCGCTGGTCATCCAGAACATTCACCGCTGGTTCATGTACCTCGCGGTGATCTTCATCTTCATCCTTTCATACGACGCCATCATCTCCTACATCTTCGTGCAGACTGATGCCGCCGGCCACGTGACCTCGCGCAAGTTCGGCGTGGGAGTCGGTTCGATCGTGCTGACGCTCAACGCGTTCCTGCTGGCGATGTACACCTTCGGCTGCCACTCGCTGCGGCACGTCATCGGCGGTAACAATGACTGCGTTTCCGCGAACGCGGCCCGATACAAGGCGTGGAAGTGCGTGACGTGCCTGAACGAACGTCACATGCAATGGGCGTGGGTAAGCCTTTTCTGGGTGGGCTTCACCGACATCTACATTCGGCTGTGCTCGATGGGCATCTGGTCGGACTGGAGGCTCATCTGATGCCCGGGGATCTCGGTTACACGCTGCACGAGCATGACGTCATTGTGATCGGGGCAGGAGGCGCGGGGTTGCGCGCGGCGATTGAAGCGAGCGCTGCCGGCTGCAGCGTCGGCCTCGTCTGCAAGTCGCTGCTGGGCAAGGCCCACACCGTCATGGCCGAGGGCGGCATGGCCGCGGCGATGGCCAACGTCGATGATCGCGATGGCTGGGAGGTGCACTTCGCGGACACGATGCGCGGCGGGCAGTACCTCAACAACTGGCGCATGGCGGAACTGCACGCCAAGGAAGCCCCGGCCCGTGTGCGCGAGCTCGAAGCATGGGGCGCGGTATTCGATCGCACGAAGGACGGACGCATCCTGCAGCGCAACTTCGGCGGGCATCGCTATCCGCGATTGGCCCACGTCGGCGATCGCACGGGCCTGGAAATGATCCGCACGCTCCAGGATCACGGTGTGCACCAGGGCATGAACGTCTACATGGAACACACCGCGCTGACGCTGCTGCAGGATGGCACACCGGGCGATCCGAAGGCCCGCGTGATCGGCTGCTTCGGCTACGACCGCGAACTCGGCCGCTTTCGCGTCTTCACCGCGAAGGCCGTGGTACTCGCCACGGGCGGCATTGGCAAGGCGTACAAAATCACCTCCAATTCCTGGGAGTACACAGGCGACGGCCAGGCCCTGGCGTACAACGCCGGTGCGGACCTGATGGACATGGAGTTCGTGCAGTTCCACCCGACCGGCATGGTCTGGCCGCCGAGCGTGCGCGGCATCCTCGTGACCGAGGGCGTGCGCGGCGAGGGCGGTGTGCTCAAGAACAAAGACGGCCGCCGCTTCATGTTCGATGACGTGCCCGACAACTACAAGAATCAGACGGCCAAGGATCCGGAGGAAGGCTGGCGCTACGTCATCGGCGACAAGAGCGCCAACCGCCCGCCGGAACTGCTGACGCGCGATCACGTCGCCCGCTGCATCATGCGCGAGGTGAAGGCCGGGCGCGGCTCGCCGCACGGAGGCGTGTATCTCGACATCGCGTGGATCAGGGAGAAACTCGGCGCCAAGTCGGAGGAGCACATCAAGAAGAAACTGCCGAGCATGTACCACCAGTTCATCACGCTCGCCGGTGTGGACATCACCAAGGAGATGATGGAAGTCGGCCCGACCACGCATTACGTCATGGGCGGAGTCATGGTCGATGGCGACACGCAGATGTCCACCGTGCCCGGCCTGTTCGCAGCGGGCGAAGTGGCTGCGGGTTTGCATGGCGCCAATCGGCTGGGCGGCAACTCGTTGAGCGATCTCATCGTCTTCGGCCAGCGGGCTGGCGAGTACGCGGCGACGTTCGCGAAGGAGAACACGGCGAAGAAGCCGCCGGAAGATCAGATCCAGTCCGCCGCGCGCAGCGCGCTGGCGCCGATCGAACGACAGGATCGTGGGGGAGAAAACCCCTACGAGATTCAATACGCGCTGCAGGACGCCATGCACGCCCATGCTGGCATCGTGCGCAACGAGAAGGACATGCAGATCGCGCTGCAGAAGGTGCGCGAGCTGCGGCAGCGGGCCAGGGACGTTCGCGCGCCCGGCAGCCGTGAGTACAACCCCGGCTGGCACACCGCGCTCGACCTGCAGAACCTGCTGACGGTGAGCGAAGCCCTCGCGCTCTCAGGCCTGGACCGCAAGGAGTCGCGCGGCGGGCACTACCGCGAGGACTATCCAAAGAAAGACGACGCCAACTTCGGCAACCACAACACCATCATCCGCCGGAAGGCGAACGGCGAGATGGAACTTCATCGCCAGCCGTTGCGGCCCATTCCGGATGAGTTGAAGAAGGTGATCGAGGCGAACAAGTGATGCAGGCGACCCGACCACGATTAGCAACGCTGCGGCCGATGCTTTCGGTCGTCGATCTGCCGCGCACCATCCGGTTCTACAGCGAGAAACTCGGTTTCCGCGTCACGAGCACGTTCGGCGATCCTGTCGTGTGGTGCGAATTGCATCGCGATGGCGTGGACATCATGTTCAACGCCCCGCCGCGCGACCGGGTGATTCGCGATGTGCCGCTCAAGTCGAAGGACTACCAGGTCTTCTACATCAATCCCGATGACGTCGTCGCGCTGCACGAGGAATTCCGCAGCCGCGGCGTGGACGTGACCGACCTGCGCGTGACGATCTACGGCATGAAGGAATTCGAGGTGCGCGATCCCGACGGCTACTGGCTATGGTTCGGTCAGGAGACCGATGAGCCCCCGACAGTGACCGAGTAATCCCATGGTGTCACCCACGATCGGACAGACGAACGCCGCACCTTCCGTCGGAGATGCGCCCGTGCCGGGCAAGCGCATGGCGACGTTCCGCATCTGGCGCGGCGACAAGTCCGGCGGCCGCTTCCAGGACTACACCATCGAAGTCACCGAGGGCATGGTGGTGCTCGACGCCGTGCACGCGATCCAGGCCCAGCACGCCAACGACCTCGCGGTGCGCTGGAACTGCAAGGCCGGCAAGTGCGGCTCGTGCTCGGCCGAGATCAACGGCAAGCCATGCCTCTTGTGCATGACGCGGCTGGATCAGGTCAATCTCGACATGCCCGTGATCATCGAGCCGCTGCAGGCGTTCCCGCTCATCAAGGACCTCGTCACCAATGTCAGTTGGAACTTCGAGATCAAGAAGCGGATCAGGAAGTTCCAGCCACGACCGCAGACTGCGGACGAGACGAAGGCAGGGGGCTGGCGCATGCAGCAGGGGGACATTGATCGCGTGCAGGAGTTCCGCAAGTGCATCGAGTGCTTCCTGTGCCAGGACGTCTGCCACGTGCTGCGCGATCACAAGAAGCACGATGAGTTCATCGGCCCGCGCTTCCTTATTCACGTCGCATCGCTGGAGATGCATCCGCTCGACACGGCGAACCGCATCCCCGAACTCAAACAGGACTTCGGCATCGGCTACTGCAACATCACCAAGTGCTGCACGAAGGTCTGCCCCGAACACATCCACATCACCGACAACGGCATCATCCCGCTCAAGGAGCGCGTGGTGGATGAGTTCTACGACCCGGTGACGAAACTCTTCCGGATGTTCAAGCCGAAGAAGACGGCCTAAGGCAGGCACATTGGAGTTGCAGGGCGATGCGCTATGCTCAGCGTCGTGAGTGAGCCGCGCACCAATCCGCCGCGCCGGCTGTGGCGTCGCCTGCTGCGGGCGATGCTTGCGTGCGTCATCGCGCTGGCGCTGCTCGCAACCGCGGCATGGTTTTTCATCGTTCCGGAGATGGCTCGCCAGAGAATCGACGCGTTACTGCGACAGTACGAGCCGGACCGTCGCCACTTCGAGATCGGATCGATCGGCCTCTCGCGCCTGACGCTGCGGAACATGGAACTTGGTCGCGATCCGTGGCTGCGGGCGGAGCGCATCGCTGTGCGCTATCGGTTTGGGGACCTGTTGAAAGGCCGGGTCATCGACATCGAGATCCGCGATTTCGAGTGGCGCGTGGCCGCTGATCGCGATGGCATCAGGTGGGGCTTCACGCTGCCGCCGCGCACGTCGAGCGCCCCCCAGGCGATGCCATTTGATGCTGTGACATTACGCGACGGCCGGCTGCTGCTCGATGCGGCCGGACAGTCGATCGTCGTGCCGTTCGACGCCTCAGCCATTGCCGATTCGAGCGGCGGCCTTCGTGGCGATGTCACGAGCCACGATGTGTTGGTCGAGGGCGAGATGGTCCCCGGCTTCGAGGCTTCATTCACGTACGACGGCTCGTGGCTGCGTGCCGATGCCGGCTGGCCGCTCATTACCACGGTCCCTCTGACCGCCGCGATTGACATCGATTTCAGCGGCGAGAGCACCGCTGGCACGATCGACGTGACGCAGCCGGCGTTCGCGCTCGAGAGCGCGCCGCTGATCAAGAGCCTGTGGCCGGCCTTTGGCGAGATCGAATCCGCCGGCCGCGCTTCGGTCGATGCCCGCTTCAGTCTGGCCGGCGGCCGCACTCAGCCGCGCATCACGCTGCGCGGCGATGACGTCTCGCTGGCCGATGTCAACTGGCCGCTGGCCATCGTGTCCGCGACGGGAACCGTGGTCCTCGATTCCCTTTCGCCCCTCAGCACCGACGGCCCGCAGCGCATCCGCGTCGACTCGGCAACCAGCGGCGAACTCGATATCAACACCGGGCAACTCGATTTCGAACTTGACGAATCAGGCCTGCTGCAGGTTCAGGGCGCGCGATGGTTCATGAACGATGGCGGGCACTACGAGGCGTCGCCGGCGACGATCGATCTCGCCCAGCCGCGCATCGCCACGACCATCTCCTGTGACAACGTCGATCTCGACTTCTGGCTGCGTTTGCTGACCGGCGACCGGGCTGATGGTCAGGGGCGTTTGCGGGGTCAGATTGCGGTGGATTGGAACCCGCGCGCCAAGCCGCGTATCCAGTTCACCGCCGGCTCGCTCACGGCAGTCCCGCCCACGGGCTATGTACGGATTCACGATGCTCCCGCGATCGATGAGCTGCTCGAGCAGGCCGATCCGCGTTTCGGCATCGATGAGCGATTGCGAACCGTGAAGGATCGCATCATCGCGGCCCTGGAGGATCTGGGGTACACGAACCTGCAATTGGGTTTCGTTCCCGATGGCCGCGATACCGTCCTGCGGGCGGAGCTGCAGGGCAAGGGCCGGCGTGGCGAGAAGCCGCAGGAGTTCTCGGGACTCGTCATCAACATTGGGCACTTTGCTGCAAGCCTGCAGTCAGTGCTGGACAAATATTCTGCTGTGGATCGAATGCGCGATCTGCGAATTCGGCCACGCAGACCGGCGATTCCGACGGCTGGTGCGCCGCAGGACGCCACGCCATGAGTGGAATACGCCTGCTCCCGGCGTGTCTTACCCAACGGAGGCATGTTCGAGTGAATACACGATCCCCCACGTTCCGAGCATCCACCGTTGCGCTGTGCCTCGCCGCCGGCGCGGGCTGCAAACACGAAATCGCTGTCGATCCGATCGAGGTCAAGCCGATTCACATGACGCTGGACATCAATCTCAAGGTCGATCGCGAACTCGATGAGTTCTTCGAGGATGTGGAGGAAACGCCGGCCACCGCGCCGGCCACGCAGCCGGCGGCTTCGCCGGCCACGCCTGCAGGAGGGCAGCCATGACGCTCATGACGATTCCAACTTTGCTTCGCCCCTCGCTTCGACGCCTGCTCGGCGTGCTGGCGCTCGCAGCGGTGGCGTGCGCAGCGCAGCCCGTCGCCGCACAGGCGCTGACCGCTGACAAACCGCCGAAGGAAACGGATCGTAAGGGCGGCGGCAACCAGGATGATCGCCACCGTAGTGAAGACGATCCGACGCGGGCTGAACTCAAGAAGCGATTCGAAGCCCGCTTCGATCAGATGAACGAACTCAAGGACCGTGGTCTGATCGGCGAGACCTACAACGGCCTTCTCGAGGCCCTGGATCAGCGGCTGCTCTCGAAGGTCGAGCGTCAACTGCTGGAGGACGAGAACGCCGATCGCAAGGCGCTCTACGACCTGATCGCCGAGCGCGTGGATGAAGGCGAGAAGAAGGTGCCGCCGCGCGTCGTGGCCGAGCGCAACGGCCGCCGCAACTTCGAGAAGGCCGACCCCCGGCACTATCTCAAGATTGACGAGAGCCGCTGGATCCCGAAGCGCGATGAGGATCGGGCTGATCGCATCGCGCGCCTGAAGAAGGAGGGCGTCGTGGGCGAGACTTTCGAAGGCTATCTCGAAGCCATTCGAGGCAAGGGCGATGAGGACGTGCAGCGGCTCATCGAGCAGGAGAACCGCGATCGCCGCGCGATGTACGACCAGATCGCCGGCAAGGTCGACAAGGCCAGCGCCGATCAAGTTGCGCGCGACGCGGCGAAGGACATGTACGAGCATCTGCCCGCCGGCCACGCGTACAAGTCGAAGGACGGCGCGTGGGAGCGAAGACCGGAGCGACAGCGCTGACCAGTAAGCCGCCGCGAGAGTCCGCACGGACTTCGCGAGGCGCAGCGTCGGCTACACTTGACGCGATGCTCCGGTAGCTCAGCCTGGATAGAGCAGCCGCCTTCTAAGCGGCAGGTCGCGTGTTCGAATCCCGCCCGGAGCGCTTTGGGCCTGATCGCGCATCGCCGCGCGTTACTCCGCTCGGAGCAGGCGCCTGCGTGTCCTGAGTGCTCGAGATGTCGCGGTCCAGTTCCAGCAGCTCCCGCCGGTTCTTGCGCCGCTCGGCATCGCGCAGGTATCGTCCATCGAGGCCGGCCGTGGAGGGCGACGTGGTCTCCCAGATGCGCACAGCATGGCTCTCGCCGCAGGCAATAATCGAGCGACCATCAGGGCTGAAGGCTACCGACCGAATCGCGCCCCTGTCGGTTCCGACGGTGGTGATTCGACGGCCGGAGCGCAAATCCCAAAGCGGGATGATGTTCGAGTTGCCGCCGGCGATGAGTCGTCGTCCATCCGGACTCACGGCGATCGAGATCGGCCCAGCGGTGTCAGTCAATTCAAAGCGCAGTGTTCCCGAAGGCCATTCCCAAACCTTGATTGAACCCGTTTGGATGCAGGCCGTGACAAGCGTGTCACGCTGAGCAGTGAGGATTGCGTGCATGATCGGGCCTTCATGCGCTTCGATGCGTCGCGTGATCTCGCCTGATGTCGTATCCAACAGCCGCACCGTGCCATCGGCGCAACCAACGATCAATGCCTTGTCTCCTTCGCCCCAGTTGACGGATGTGATCGAGGTGTCGGGGATTGTGAATGTTTTGCTCGGCATTCCGGTTCGGACGTCGCAGACAGTCAGCGTGTGTTCATCCGCCGCAGTCGCCAGGCGTTGCGAGTCGGATGAGAACGCTGCTCCGCTGGGGCCAAGATCAGGGTTCCGGATCGCCCCGTTCTGATCGCACAGCACAAGGCACCATGACTGCGTCCCCACGGGAATCCCGGTGGCCGCGACCGATTGACCATCGGGACTGACGAAGATCTGGCCGACTGCTGCGAACGGCAGCGGTTGTTGCGTCCTGCTGGAAGGCTCGAATGAGGCGGCGTCCAGCAGAATGATTCCCCGTTGAAGCGCTCCGACGTAGATTGTCGAACCATCCGGCGAGAACGTCGCCGAACGGAGCGGGTTCGAATCGTTGAACACAGCGGGCGGCTCGCGCACTCCCATGTGCCACCGCTTGACCATGCCCCGGTTGTCGAGTGACAACAGCCATCGCCCATCGGGATCGAAGCAGAGATCGAGAAGCGGATGCTCGTGTCCGAAAAGAGTTCCGAGTTTTTCACCGTTCCACGAATCGAAGAAGGCGATGACGCCATCGTCGCCGGCGCCCGCGACAAAATCGCCGCTGGGGTGAAAGGCCAGGGCGCTCATGCGCGTGCCGCCTGTGGCCACGCTGAAAATCAGTCGGCCGGTGCGGGCATCTCGCATCCACAGCCGAGCATCCTGGCCGACGGAGGCGATCCTTCCATCGTCCGGACTGAGCGCGGCATCCATTACCACGAAACCGGCCCCGCGCTCCACGAACCGCGCCTGTCCCGAGCGCAGGTCAATCAACCCGACGTTGTTGCCCAGTGAGCCGATCAGCAGTTGCGAGCCGTCCGCGGAGAACTGCACAGCCTCGCCGCGGTCCAGGCCGATGTCACTGCCGTATGAAGATTCGCGCTCTCCGCTCATCAAATTCCAGACGATCGTCGATCCATCCCACGTGCCCGCAGCCACGCGAGTGTTTTCGGGATCGATCGCAACACTTCGAAGGAAGTGATTGTCCGCCTTGAATGTGTGGAGCACCTGACTGGACGCGGCGTTGATCACGCGCACCAGGCCCGTCGACGTGCCCACGGCGATCAATGTGCCGTCCGGGCTGTACGCCGCAGCGATGACCAGCGCGCCTTCGGGGTCCTTGTACTCGTGCAGCAGTCGCATGGTGTCCGCGTCCCAGATGCGCATGGAGTCGTCGTCGCCGACGGTGAAGAAGCGGCGGCCGTCGGCCGAATATGAAATGAACCCGCTGCCCATCGAGCCTGTGGGTTGCGAACACTGGAGCGTGCGATCGGAGCGGTCGGCCAGCCAGTTCAAGCGATCCCACTCCCAGCCGCGCAAATCTGAGTCGCAGAGCGCCAGAAGCGGCTTGACTGGCTCGTTGCCGCCGCTTTCGAGAATGCGCTGCGCCGCCCTGATCTGCGTGATGTACAACTCCTCGCGCAGTTGCTCGGCCTTGTCGCTTGCGCGCTGGCGCTCAGCGTCGGCCTCCTTGCGAGCCACCTCTTCGGCCTTCTGAGCAGTCTGTGCCCGATCGCGCGCGGCCGTCGCAAGCACAAGACCAAGAACTGATAGCGCCAATCCGACAAGCAGCGCAAGCGTGATCATCGCCACAGCCGTGGCGGGTCCGCGATGGCGGCGCACGAACTTGCGCATGCGATACGAGAGACTGGGGGGCGTCGCCTCGACCGGCTCATCCCGCAGGTATCGCCCAACGTCCCGCACCAGCCCGTTGGCCGTTTCATAGCGCCGGGTGCGATCCTTCTCCAGGCACTTCATCACGATCGAGTCGAGATCGCCGGAGATCTGCTTGCGAAGATTCGCGGGCTCGGTCTGCCGATGGGCGGCGACGCTGGCAAGCGTATCGCCGAGGCGGCTCAGGCGCGTGCTCGGCTTCTCCGGCTCAACCTCGCGAATGATGCGCTGCATCTCTCCGAATGCCGCCGATCGCAGCATGCGCCCGTCGAACGGCGTCAGTCCTGTGAGCAGTTCGTACAGCAGCACACCCAGTGAGTAGATGTCCGAACGCGTGTCGATGTCGACGCCTGACATCTCCGCCTGCTCCGGACTCATGTACTCCGGTGTGCCGATGAGCTGGCGGAACTCGGTGAACAGGGTCTTGTCGGTCAGGCGCGAAGCCGTGGCTTTGGCGATGCCAAAATCGATGACCTTGGGGATCGGCTTGCCATCAGCGACCGTGACCAACACGTTGGACGGCTTGAGATCGCGATGAATAACGCCTTTCTGGTGGGCATGCTGGACTGCCTGACACACCTGCACGAACAACTCCAGGCGCTCGCGCATCCCGAGATTATGGCGATCGCAGTATTCGGTGATCGGATCGCCACGAACCAGTTCCATCACGAAATAGGGCCGGCCGAGTTCCGTGGCGCCTGCGTCAAGCACGCGCGCGATGTTTGGATGATCCATCATCGCCAGCGCCTGGCGTTCCGCCTCGAAGCGCGCGATGACCTGCCTGGTGTCCATGCCGAGCTTGATGATCTTGAGCGCGACGCGCCTGCGGACCGGGCGTTCCTGGTCAGCCATGTACACGCTGCCGAATCCGCCTTCGCCGATCGCCTGCAGAATCTTGTAAGGCCCGATGACCGTGCCCGGCCCTTCGCTGGGCGTGGATTCATGATCCGGCTCGAGTGTCAGGCTTGGGGCGGCGAAGAAGCCGTCCGCGGCGGCGCCTTCCATGGCTTGCACGAAGGAGCGAACCTCGGAAAGAAGCGTGGCGTCGCCGTTGCAGGCCGACTGCACGAACGCCTCCCGCTCTGCCGGCGGCTGTTGCATTGCCTGGGCGAGGATCTCCTTGATGCGTTCGTTTGAACCTGCCATGGGCGCGATCCGCTGCATGCTTATCCATGGTCCTGGCGCAACGCGCGATACAGCCACGCGCGTGCGAATGACCATTCCAGGAGAACTGTCCTCCGCGACACACCCAGTGCCGCAGCGGTGTCGTCCACCGACAACCCGGCGAAGAACCGCAGGCGAACCACCTCGGCCGCCCGGGGCTCTTCCTTCTGGAGGCGCACAAACGCCTCATCCAGCGCAAGTGTTTCTTCAGGTTTATCCTGGCTCGCGAGGTCGAGCACCTCGGCCATCGACAGGTCCAGGCGGCGCCGGTCGGCCCCTCCGCGTTTTTCGGCCAATTTCGCCCTGGCGTGATCGACCAGGATACGCCGGATGGACTCGGCTGCCGCGACAAAGAAGTGACCGCGGCTGTCCCAGCGCAGTTCCGCATTGCCCACCAGTTTCATGTACACCTCGTTCACCAGCGCGGTCGCCTGCAGCGTGTGACCCGCGCGCTCCTGGGCCATGCGCTTCTGCGCGATCGCACGCAACTGGTTGTAGACCAGAGGAAACAGCTCCTCAGCGGATTTGCGCCCGCCGGCTGCGACTTCGTTGAGGATGCTCGTGACCTGCGTATCGGGCATGCCAGCCCAGGCAGTCTACAGCAGACCGGGGAAAAACTTGAAGGAAACCGTTGCGCTCAGCAAGGCGTTTCTCCGCCTTCATCAATACGTACATGCCTGTCATCTCTCAATCCGAGACCAATGGAGGTCCCATGAGGACGAACTCTCTTCCGTGTCGCGCAGCGTGCTTGATTCTCGCTGGAGTCGCGTTCCTTGTCCCTGGTGCGGTGCATGCCGGGAGCACGCCTGTTGGCACTGCGTTTACCTATCAGGGCCAACTCAAACAGGGCGGCGCTGCGGTCAACGGCACGGCTGACCTTGAGGTCAGCCTCTGGGATGGCAGTGATGGTTCGGCCACGCAGATCGGCACGACTCAGCAGATCGACGCGGTGGCTGTCGCGGAAGGCATGTTCAGCGTTGATCTGGACTTTGGCGCAAGCGCCTTTGGCGCCGATGCGCGCTGGTTGCAAGTCGCCGTGCGGTCGCCGGCCGGAAGCGGCACGTTCACGACGCTCGCGCCGCGGCAGCGCGTACGGCCGGCCCCGGTGGCGTCCCACGCGCTGAGCGTGAATGGCGCAACGATCACCAACCTCAACGCCAGCAACATCGCCACCGGCACCATTGGCTCGTCGCTGCTCTCGGGCACGTATTCCAACGCGATGACGTTCGCCAACGCGGGCAACTCCTACACCGGCAACGGCGCTGGGCTGACCAGCCTCAACGCCAGCAACATCGCTGCCGGCACAATCGGCAATGCGCGCACCACCGGAACTTCGGCGAACACGGCCAATACGCTGGTGCTGCGCGACGCCAGCGGCAACTTCTCGGCTGGCACCGTCACCGCCACGCATGTGGGCAACGGCGCCGGGCTCACGAACCTCAACGCCAGCAACATCACCACCGGCACGTTGCCCAGCGCAGCGCTGAGCGGTCCTTATGTTTCACAGGTCAGTTTCAACAACTCCAGCAATGGGTTTGCTGGAAACGGCGCCTTGCTCGTGGACCTGAACGCCAGCTCACTTTCACATGGCTCTGTGCCGTCAGGTCGCTTGGCCGGCACATACGCGAGTTCGGTGGAATTCACAAGCCCCGGTAACATTTTCGTGGGCGATGGACTCGGTCTCGAACTGGATGCCAGCAAACTTGTCACTGGGATGGTACCGACCAACCGAATTGGGGGCACCTTTCAGAATTCTTGTACCTTCCTAGGCGGCGTGTTCAATGGGCTTCACGGGGGCAACGCTCAAAACCTCGTGAATATTCCAATAAACCAACTAACGGGTGGCTTTCTGCCTCCTTCGCTGTTTGGCGGAGCTTATACAAATCCTGTGCAATTCCCGAACACCGGCAACAACTTCGTTGGCCACGGACCTGGACTGACGGATCTCAACGCCGACAACATAGCAAGCGGCAACCTGGCCAGCGCCCGCATGCCCACGGGAGGGACGTGGGCGCTGACCTCCGCGCAGAACATCACCGGTCCCGCGGGATTCGTCCCGGCATTGAGCGTGACTTCGGCCGACTACAACGCGATCGTGGGCGCCACCAACGAGAACATCGGCATAGGCGTCTACGGCACCAATGCTGATCCCAACGGTCGCGGCGTTGTTGGCAGCGCCACAGGCGCCGGGTCATTTGCCGTCTACGCCCAGGGCAACAGCGGCGCCAGCGGCACGAAATCCTTCCAGATCGATCACCCCCGCGATCCTGAGAACAAGTATCTGCTGCACTATTCAGCCGAAGGCCCCGAGCCGTACAACCTCTATCGCGGCAACGTCGTGCTCAACAACATGGGCGAAGCGTGGGTGCAACTCCCCGATTACTTCGAGGACATCAATCGCGATTTCCACTACCAACTCACCTCCATCGGCGCGCCATCGCCCAACCTGCACATCGCGTTGGAGATCGTGAACAACCAGTTCATGGTCGCTGGCGGTCATCCAGGCGCCAAGGTTTCGTGGACCGTCACCGCCGTGCGCAACGATGAGTACGTGCGCTACTACCCGGTTACGGATGTCCGCTCCAAGCCCGAGCAGCTCCGCGGAACGTATCAGCACCCCGAAATCTTCGGCCAGCCCGCGGAGAAAGGCGAACAGCATCGGCGGGCGACGCTGGGCCAGACACCATGAGGGCGCGCCGGGCGAGCTTGAGATTGTTCTGAAGTGATCGCGCCAGACACACACGAACGAGGTGCCGGTTCTTCATCCAGCACCTCGCTCTTTGCACGACGATCACCCGCCCGGCGCGCTTGGGAACAATTCCCTATCGCTGGCTTGCAGCGTGTCGCAGACGCGCGGCAGCATCCACGCGTTTACACGGGAATAGGGCGGCCTCTCTATAGGCCGAGTCGATCCGCGGCGCGATCGTGGCGGGCTTTCCGCCAACCTCAATCTGAAAGGAGCACGTCATGCTCGAGCTTCTGGCGAAGAACTGGTGGACGTTTGCCCTGCGCGGCGTGATCGCGATCGCGTTCGGGATCATCGCGCTCGTCTGGCCGGGCCTGACGCTGGCGATGCTGGTCATCATGTTCGGCGCCTACGCCATCGTTGATGGCGTGTTCTCGTTGACCGCAGCGATCTCCGGCGCGGCTCCAAAGGGCCGATGGTGGGAATTCGTGTTGTGGGGACTTCTCGGCATCGGCGCGGGAGTGGTCACGTTCTTCTATCCCGGCCTCACCACGATCATCCTGCTGTACATCATCGCCTTCTGGGCGATCATGCGCGGCGTGATGGAGATCACCGCTGCCATCCAGTTGCGCAAGTTCATCACCAACGAGTGGCTGCTGATCCTCGCCGGCCTGTGCTCGATCGCGTTCGGCGGCATATTGCTGGCGCGACCCGGCGCGGGGGCGATCGCCGTGCTGTGGCTGATCGGCACGATGTCAATCATCGTCGGCGTCCTGCTGATCGCATTGAGTGTGCGGCTGAGAGGGCTGGGAACGCGCATCGCTCACCATCGAGCCGCCGCGGCCTGATGTGGTGGGCTACTTCTTCTCGCCCAGCCAGTGCCACGAGTCTACCGCGCGAGGTGCGCGGATCGTGCACCAGTTCGGCCCCGGCGATCAGCGAAATCACTGGCCTTCAGCGCTGACCGACCGCTCGTATTCTTCCTTGCTCACGCGGCGCGTCACGAAGTGCACGCGGAAGTCATCCGTGATCTGATACGCAAGGCCGTCGATCATCGCGGAGTAGGCGCCGTCGGCATCGCGGACGCCGAAGTGCCCATCGCCGTGATTGTTGAAAGCCGCGTGCGCGACGTTGGTGACGACGGTGGCGGAATCGGCCCACATCGTCGCGCCGCTGGCGGCTTCGATCAGTTTGGCGCTCAGGGACGCCTCGACGTCGGAACTGACGCTGACCGCCTTCCAGATGTTCGAGATCTGCACATCGGGCTTGCGCTCGACGAGATTCAGACGGCCGAGCATGATGCCATCCACGCCATGCTGCTCCTGCAGCGCCTTGAACGTCGCTGCATTCCAGCCCCGGCGATCGACCGAGCGCAGCACGCGATCCTCGGGCCCAAGTTCCACGATGCGCGTGCCCGGCTGGGCAGCCTGCAGGGCTTCGAGGAACCGTTGCGTGCTGATGGCCTCGAACTCGTTTTCGGCGTTGGACGAGAACCCGACCAGGCCGATGGTCTGATAGCCCGCCAGGTCCACGGCCGGCGGCACCTGTACCTCGATGGTGCGAGTGCTCGAGCAGCCGGCCAGCACGCTGACCGCGATGAGTCCCGTCAACAGTCCTTTGATGTTCATGTCATCACCCTCCGAATCCATCGCTTGGCGAATCGGCGGGGCGGATGCCTCTCTTGAGCGACGCCGGCCCGATCCTGAAAGCGACGGCGCGTGATTCTGCATGGGCGAACGTACGCGATGGAGGTGATTGGTTATCGCTGCATGGTGCGCCCTATAGTCGTCGCATGACCACACCGCCCGGCAAGGTGCTCGCGATCAACATCACGCCGCGCGGCGGCGACATGCCGCAGCCTGTGCAATCGATCCAAGCCATCCCCGGACGCGGGCTGGAAGGCGACCGCTACAACCTTGGCAAGGGCTCGTTTCAGAAGCCCGGCGAGAAACTCCAACCCGGTTCGGAAGCAACACTGATCGAGAACGAAGCCATCGAGGGTCTCGAGCGCGAACACGGCATCACGATCACGCCGGCCGCATCGCGCCGCAACATCCTGACGCAGGGCATTTCGCTGAATGATCTGATCGGCAAGGAGTTCACGGTCGGCGTGGTTCGCATGAAGGGCATCCGTCCGTGCCGGCCGTGCGATCACCTTGAATCGAAGACGCAACCAGGAGTGAAAGCGGGCTTGGCGAATCGCGGCGGTCTGCGAGCGCAGATCCTCACCGAGGGCATCATCCGCGTCGGCGATCCCGTGCTGATCGTGACGCCGGCGACCAGGCAGGAAGCGGTAGGGGCCGGCACGTGAGGGTGATGGTCATCGGGGCTTCTACCAGTCGCGCCAAGTTCGGCAACAAGGCAGTGCGGGCGTACCGGCGGCAGGGCTTCGAGGTGCTGCCGGTCAATCCGCGCGCGGATGTGATCGAAGGCTTGAAGTGTTGGCGTTCGATCGCTGACGTGCCGGGGCCGATAGATCGCGCGCTGTTCTACGTGCCGTCGAAGATCGGAATGCAGGCGATCGAGGAACTCGCAGCGCGGGGCGATGTGGCGGAGGTGTGGCTGAATCCCGGCGCGGAATCCGACGAGTTGATCGCGCGAGCCGAGGAGCTCGGCTTCGCGCCGATCATGGCATGCGCAATCGTCGACATCGGCGAGCGGCCCTGACAGACTGCGCTCGATTCAGTCGCGCCGGATGTTCAGAATCGAGTGGCGAATGCCCCACTTGGTGATCTTCGACACGTCATCGTGATCGCGCATGGGCTGGGGATCGATGCCAAGTCCATTGTGCGCGGTCTGCAGATGGTTGACGTGCGTCTCGCCGTACTCTCCGGAATCCCAGCGGTAGGCATAGATCGCGCCCTGCGGTCCGTTCGCGAACGCGACGCCGACGCGCGTGCGCGTCCAGATGTCATACATCATGCTCGTGAGCCAGCCCTCATCCAGCGACTTGTTGCCGATCTGCCGGGTGCGGTAGGCGATCATCTGTCCCGTGCCGTCGGGCCAGCCGGTGTGGAAGATGAACAGCTGTCCATCGTCGGTGATGTGGATGACCGGGCGCGTGGTGCAGTTGTTGCCGCTGGTTTCGCCGCGCGTCCAGATTGTCTCCTGTTGGGTCAGGCGTTCCGGCGGCGACTGCGATTGCGGGGGAGCCGCAAACCAGGTGAGGCGCATGCACATTTTCCCGCCGCGCGAGTTCGTGGCTGACGTCACGATCGCAAGCCGCTTGTCCTGCGGCTGTTGCACCATGGCGACGGGCGTCTGCGACGTGAGTTCCAGCGGCCACGGCGCGGCGACCACCGGCTTCTCGTTCCAATCCAGCCAGCGAGCCTCAAGGCGATCGTCGTCGTGGCGGCTGACCAGCAGCACGCGGCCGTTGACGCGGCCGACGCTCAGCTCGCATTTCGGAAGTTCCGGCAGGTGAATGGGATCGGCGATCGTGTCGGCAGTGAATCGCGCCACGCGCCAGCCATCGGTGCGGCGAAAGAAGACCAATCCATGATCATCCAGGCCGAGCACCACCGGCTCGCAGTCGGCCGCTGAATTGGGCGCGGGGCGACGATCGGACCATTTCTCATCGCCTTGGTAGTTCTTGATGGAGATCGCAGCGAACGACTGATCGATCGTGACAAGGAAGCATGTGGGTCCAACGTAGCACAACACGGGCTGAGCGCCGATGAGATCGTGATTGCGCCGGATGCCGCCGTTGGTCGAGCCGCCGTAGTTGATGTCGGCCGAGACTTCGCCCTCGTCGAAGACGCCGTTCTGATTCCAGTCGATGAGCGTGGCGCTCGGACCGTCGGCCTTGAGCGTGAATCGGAATGGTCCCGCCTCGAGGTACTTGAGCGATTCGATCGGGAATGGAAGTCGCTCGTGCAGATGCGCCTCATCCAGCGAAATGCTGGCGAAGCGGCCGTCGGAGAATCGAATCGCGTTGCCATCGCCGCCCAGCGAGTAACTGAACGCGTAGTTCATGAGCGATGGATAGAGCGGGCACCATGCCGGCGCGCTGTCGCCTTCGTGCGAGAGCGAGAGTTGATGGCCGAACTCGTGGGCGAACGCGGCCCAGTGGTTGCCGCTGCCTCCCATGTCGCCAGTCTGCTGGGCCTGGCCGCCGCCGCCGGGCGTGACCTGCATCCAGTGCATGAAGCCGCGCTCATTGGCTGCGAGTTGTTCGTTGCCGACAGCGCCCCAACTGCCGCCGTGCTGCTTGTCCGCGGGCACAGGAGGGCCGAAGCGATAGTGCACGACAACGCCCCTCGTGCCATCGACATTCACGTTTGGTAACTGCCTGTAGAGCTCCGTGGCGCGACGAACCTGCACTTCGACATCCTTCTCGCCCAATTGCTCGTAGCGCGACACCATCACGATCACATCCTGGTGCAGCGGGCTCAGCGGCGAACCGGCGGGCGGGCCCTCGGGCATCGCGATGTTGCGCGGCAGGCCGTGCACCTCCCAGCCATCGAGCAGGCCGTCATCATCGGTGTCGCTGTCGAGCGGATTGCTGCCAGCCTGTTTTTCCTCATCGTCGCTCAGACCATCGGAATCCTGGTCGGCTGATCTCGGATTCGCGGTCAGCGCCACGCGCACGACGCGGTGCTGATGCGGCTTGGTCGCCGAGAAGATACCGAGCGAATCGGGCACGCCGTCGCCGTTGACGTCGCCGCGAAATGCCTTGAGCAGCGTTGCATCAGGTTCGAACGGCGGCGGATCAATATTGGGTACGTCCGGTGCCGGCACATCAAGCGACGGCGAACGGCCATCGATGCGTTTCCGCTGCTGCAGCCGACCGTCGCGGTAATCGCCGAGGATCAGCACGTGATCGGGCATCGCGACGATGACTTCATCGCCGGGGATGTCTGGTGAGACATCCTCGACGAACAGGCCTATCACCTCGGCTGGGATGTCCTCCGCAAGCACCTCCCACGGAGCGCTCTTCCAGTTGTTCACGTTGTACGCGATGCAGAGGTGACGATTGCCATTGATCGTCAGCAGGTCGCCCATGCTGTCGCGATCCATGTCGCCGATCGCAAACAGGGTGCAGTCCCAGCCAGTCGTCGCCCAGTCGTTCGCGGCTGGATGCGCGGCATACACCGGTTGAGTTGCTGGCGCTTGGCCGAACGCCATGACTGCAAGCAACAAATGGCCGAAAGAGACGATCCAGCTGCTGGGCGTGAGCATGCCGGTAGCGTAACGCAAAATCCGTCGAATCTGACACAATCATCGCTCCATGGAGCACGATCCATTCGCCGCGCTGCGCGAGCGCAACTACCGGCTGTTCGTCGCCGGCTGGCTGCCCGCATCGATCGGCCTGCAGATGCAGAGCACCGCGCTGGCGTGGGAGATCTATGAGCGCACCGGCGATCCCTTGTCGCTGGGCATGATCGGCGTGGCACGCGCTCTGCCGACGGTGCTGCTGGCCCTGCCCGCCGGGCGCATCGTCGATCTGGTCAATCGCCAGCGCGTGCTCGTGCTGACGCAGATCGGCTTTACGATCGCCAATGGATTGCTGGCGCTCGGATCACTGGCATGGGAGCGCGGCCAACTTGGTTCGGGGCCGCACGCGGTGTGGATCATGTATCTGCTGATCGCCCTGACGGGATGCGCGCGGGTCTTCAACAGCCCGAGCCGTTCCAGCCTTCTGCCGCAGTTGTTCGGCAGCGGCGCGATCGGCCCGGTCTTTCACAACGCTGTCACGTGGAACAGCGGCGTGTTCCAACTGGCCGCAACGCTTGGCCCGCTGCTGGCCGGCTGGCTGATTGCGGTCACGCACGTGGCCTGGCCGGTGTACGCGATCGCCGCCGCCGCATGCCTGGCATTCGGGATGACCGCCTCGTTCATGAAGCCGTATCCGGAGGAGCACCAGGCACATGAGACCGCGCGTTCGATCCTGCACCTGATCCGGCCGAGCGTGCTGCTGCCGGGCATGCTTGAAGGCGTTCGGCACATGTGGCGCGAGAAGACGGTGCTCGGCGCCATTGCCCTCGATCTGTTCGCGGTGCTGCTGGGCGGCGCGACGGCGCTCATGCCCATCTACGCCAAGGACATCCTGCATGTCGGACCGGTCGGTCTGGGCGCGCTGCGGGCCGCGCCGTTCATAGGCGCGCTGCTGATGGCGGTCGTGCTTGCCTCTCAGCCGCCTTTCAAGCGGGCCGGTGCAGCGCTGCTGTGGTCGATCGCCGGCTTCGGCGCGTGTACGGTCGCCTTCGGCCTGTCGAGAAACCTGTGGCTGTCGCTGGCGATGCTCGGGCTTCTCGGCGCGCTCGACAACATAAGCGTCGTCATCCGTCACGTGCTGGTCATCGCGCGCACGCCGCCGCGCCTGCGCGGGAGGGTGGCTGCCGTCAACGGGGTGTTCATCGAGTGCTCGAACGAACTCGGCGGCTTCGAGAGCGGGCTGGTCGCGAAGTTGTTCGGCCCGGTCATCAGCGCAGTCTCCGGCGGAGTGGGAACGATTCTTGTGGTTCTCGCGACCGCGCTGTGGCTGCCGGCCCTGCGCCGACTGGGACGGGCTGACGGCATCGTCGTGCCCGAGGAGGAACAAGAAGCCCGACACACCACGTGATTCAGATCAGTTGCGCTTGCCGCGCCCCTGCTCGTCGCGGAGCGCGAGGATCAGGCCCGACAGGGCGCTGATGGCTTCGCGAATGTCGCGCAGGTCCATGTCGCTGACTTGGCCGTCGCTGATGGCGGCGATCGCCTCGGCGCATTCCTTGACCGCATTGACCGCCGCATCATTCAGGCCTTCCTGCCGCACAAAGTGCCCGCCCATCTCCTGGCAGATCGAATCAAGGACGCGGTCGCCTACGCCCGGGTCGACGGCCTGCAGGCAGCGAATCAGCCGTTCGATCGGATTCGGCTGCGCATTGGAGAGCATGCGGTTGACCTGTCGTGTTGAGAGCCCCAGGGAAGCGGAGAAGCGCTTGATGCCGGCGGCATCGACCATCGCGGCGAAGTGCTTGCGGCACTCGTCGTTGAGGATGTCGCTTTGCTGAATGTCGCCAGTCATGTCGTGGGCAGGCGCGTGGGTGTGGCGGTGACTCGCCGGCCGGGGACATCCAGCATACCGCCGGCACCCCCGCGCAGCACGGCTCCAAATCTTCAACTCTCACGAAGGCCTGAAAGGCGGTGGCATGCCTTGCCATCACAGGAGCGGGCTGAGGAGGCTGGCGGCGCTGTGCCACAACCTGCGCGGAATGCTGCGCGCCCTCCAAACCGAGACCGCCAGCTGCAGGCTGTCGCTCAGATACGACGATTGCAGGAATCGCAGCTGACTGGCAAAATCGTCGTTGAACACCGCCAGGCTCACCTCGAAGTTGAGTTCGAAGCTCCGACGATCGAGATTCGCGGTCGAAACGATGCCCAGTTTCCGATCGACCGTGATCGTCTTGGCATGCAGCAGGCCCTTGCGGTACTCGTGCACGCGCACGCCGCTGTCGAGCAGATACTGATAGTGGCTGCGGCTGGCGGCGGCAACCAGCGGCGAATCGTTGCGGGCCGGCAGCACCAGCGTCGTCTCCACCCCTCGCCGCGCGGCCGCGCTTAGGGCGCTGAGCATCGCTTCATCAGGCACGAAATACGGCGTGGTCAGGATCAACTCCTCGCGCGCGCTGTACATCGCCGCGATCAGCAGTTGCCGCAGCCCTTCGTTGAACGAGTTCGGCCCGCTGCCGATCACCTGGGCCGGCACACCGTCGGCCAGCGCCAGCGGCTGAATGTTCAGCAGGTCCTCCAGCGACTCATCGGTGTCGAGGAACCAGTCCTCGACGAAGAGCATCTGCAGATCCCACACCACCGGCCCCTGCACGCGCACCATGCAGTCGACCCACGGCGCGAAGCGTGGCTTAAGCGCAAAGGCCGGATCAGCGATGTTGTAACTGCCGGTGTAACCGATCGCGCCGTCGATCACGACGATCTTGCGGTGATTGCGCAAGTCGATGCGGCTGAAGAGCATCTGCAGGGGGTTCACGTGCATAGCCGGCACCACCTTCACGCCGGCCTGCTCCAGTTCGCGCCTCAGGGCCGATCGCAGGAACGGTTTCGAGCCGACGGCATCGACCAGCACCCGGCACGCCACGCCACGCCGAACAGCCCGTTTCAACGCCTCGCCCACGCGCGAGCCCGTGTGATCAGAGAGATAAATGTAGAACAGCAGGTGACAGTGAAACTGGGCCTCGTCGATGTCCGCGATCAGCGAATCAATCCACAGATCGGCGTCGCCCAGAAGTTTCAACGTGTTTCCACCCAGGGCATCGACCTCGCTCACCGCCTCGCCCAGCGTGGCGATCTGCTGGAACGTCGGCGAGAGTTCCGGCCGCAGCGCGCTGCGATCGGCAGCGACGAACGGGGCGGATGATTGAATCCGGTTGACGATCTCGCGATGCCGGCGAATGCGCCGCGCGCCCATCTTGATTTCGCCCATCATCAAATACAGCAGCGTCCCCACAAGCGGTAAGCCGACGATCAGCAGAATCCACGCCAGCGTCTGGCTGGAAGGCCGGCGGCGAAGGAGCACCACGCCGACAAAACTCAGACGCAGGAGCAGTTCCAACACGAACAGCGTCAGCAGCCACAGGTGCATCGGCGTGAAGCGTAGCTGAAAGCCCGCATCTGAGAACGCTCATCGGCGCGCCGATCAGAACGAGTCGCTCGCAGGCGCAGCGTCCTTCAGACCTGGCACATCGTCCGGCTGACCGTCGCGCCAGCCGCCGAGCTGCATGGCCAGCACCAGCGCGATCCAGACGGCGAGATCTGCGATGCCCAGCAGCGCGATCCATTGCCACTGCGATGGCGACGGATGCGTGCTGATGCCTTCGCTGAGCGTGCGCACGGCCATGAGCGGGCTGAGGCTCACGAGTTCCGTGGCCGCCACGCCGCTCATCACGCCCAGCCACGCCAGTGCCGGGCCGAGCAGGCACAGGCCGATGCATGCGAGCATGGCCAGCACGCGCGGGCCGGATCGATTGCTGGCAATGCCTGCGGCGACGATCGCGCCTGCCAGCAGCAGCCAGCCGGTCATCGTGGCGTCGATGGCGGCCGTGCGCCACGGCGTCCACGTCGTCACCAGCCGCAGCGGCCAGACCACCACCTGCACCAGGCCGATGAGCACCATCAGGTCCAGCCACGTCTGCGCGATCGGGCGCCACGGCCGCGACTGGCTCAAACGCAGAAGCGGCCAGCCGATCATCAGGCCGATCGTTACGCACAGCAGCATGAGCCGCACACCCGGCGTGTAACTCGCGGACGACGGCTGCACAGGCGTGCGCAACCCCAGTGCCATCATCCACGACGCGATCAGCCAGAGGGAAGCCAGGAAGATGAGCCCGCGCGGCAGCAGCAGCGGGCGGGAGGCGCGGGACATGAGCACAGTGTAGCGCGGCGAACACGTGCCGCTAACGCGCTACGACCGCGCGTTCGTTGGTGATGTCGAGTTCGCCCTCGGCTTCGCCGGCATCGATGCGGCCGTAGGTCTTGTACAGGAAGTTCAGCCGTTTCAACTTGCCCTCGGCCAGCACCTCGAGGGCCGGTTCCTCGCCCGGCGCGCCGCCCCAGATGATGCGCGTGCCCTTGTCGGTCTTGAGCCGCATCGGCCCGCCATCGACGAACCCCGTGACGTCCACTTCCACGACCTGCGCCCTCCACGGCTGCTCGTCGATCACGCTCAGCATGCGCAAGGCCGCGATCACGTCGGCTCCTTCCCACACCTCGCCACAGCGCTGTGGCCGATCGAAGTGCGAGCCGCTGATGACGATGAACTTGGTTCGCGCGCCGTGGTCGTATTTCAACGGCAGAAGCCGGCCGACCACATCCACAAGGTGATCGCCATCGCTGTCGCGAACCACGGCGTACGGGCGGCAGAACTGAGCCTCGATCTCGACCAGGTCAGGCGCGGCCCTGCGGACCTGAGCGATCGACTCGAACCAGCCCGTCGCCAGGAGCGCCTCGCGGCAGGCGATCAGGTCGTCTCGTTGCAACGGATCGCCAGCTAGGTGCATCTCGGCGGTCTGCATCAGGTGGTTGGACAGGTCGCCGTTGAACCACTTCGGTGGATCGATGAAACGAACGGTGATGTGCTGGGCGAATCGCTCTTGGGAGGCGAAGGCCTGCAGGCGCGGAACGCCGAAGTACGACGCGAGCGTAAGTACCGCAATCGCCGCGACCCACGACATGCCCGTGGACATGCGCCGCAGCGAGGCCGCGTTGAGCCGCCGCGCCAGCAGCACGAATGGCGCCGCAAGCGTTCGCAGGACCACGCGAACGCGCGGCGCGCGCCAGGGTTTGCGTGAAGAGCCGGTCGATCGGGTCTTGCGGCGGCGAGCCATCTGGGGTTCGTCATCCTTTCTAGACACGCTGGATTCGATGAGCGCAGAACAGCGCCGAGGCTCCGCCTCGCCAGACGTCATCGGCCAAACGTGCTGCGCGGGATGAACCGACCGCCGCTGCGGCGATCAGCGGGCCATTCGCGTCGATGCTGCACCTGCGGACCTGCTTGCCTGTCGAACGGCTGAGCGTTCAAGGGCGTGCCAGGCCAGCCGTGCGCACAGTTCGGGCATCTCGACACCGCGCCTGCGCGCCGCCATCGGAACCAGCGAATGCGTGGTGAAGCCGGGCATCGTGTTGAGCTCGAGGAACCACGGCCGGCTGCCGTCGAGCATGATGTCAACGCGCGCGATGTCGCGGCAGCCCAGTGTGCGGTACGCCGTCATCGCGATCTCGAGGCACCGCTCGGCGATGCCAGCGGGAAGATCCGGGTCGATCACGTAGCGTGTGTCATCGCGCGAATACTTGGCCTGATAGTCGTAGTACTCGACGGCGGGGATGATCTCGATGAGCGGTAGGGGCTCATCCAGTACGATGCCGGCGGTGATCTCGCGGCCCTGGATGTACGCTTCAGCCATCAGTCGGCCACGCCGCGGATGAAGAGCCTTGCGCGCGGCGGCGACCTCGGCCTCATTCCGGCAGATCCGCATGTCAACGCTGGAGCCGTCATCCACCGGCTTGAGCACCAGCGGCGGCTTGATGGAGCAGCGGCTGGCAATGTCGAGCTCCTGGGCGGGCGGCGTCGGCACGCCTTCCACGCTCACCAGTGCCTTGGTCTGCATCTTGTCCATCGCCAGCGCGGCTGGGCGAGGCTGAGAGCCCACGTACGGCAGGTTCAATTGCTCCAGCAGTTCCTGAAGTGGGCCGCCTTCACCCCACGAGCCGTGCAGCACCGGGAACACCGCATCAGCGCGGCAATCCGAGGCCAGCGACTTCAGTTCGAAGATCGTCGGGCGGTCGATGACCTGATCGACAACCGTAAACCGGCCCGAGGCGCGCAGGGCAGCGGCGACTTCCCGCCCGCTGCTGAGACTGACTTCTCGCTCAGCGTCGGGTCCGCCCATGAGCACCAGAATCACCGGGGTACGTCCTGTAGATGACGGCACAGGCAATGACTCCTTTCGTTGCCAGATCGTCAGTGTACTGCGAACGGCTGCAGGATTCGAATCGCTCCGTGAGACCAATTGATCGTGCACGCGGGTCTTTCCGGACGTTGTGAAGCCTGTGAACTCGCGGTGTGTTTGCCGGCTGCAGCGGTCCGGAAGCATGTACGTTGGAACGCAGCACGGCTGCGACTTCCGCCCGGACTGCCCAAATTCGATGACTACATGTGGACCATTCCCGGTTGAGCGGTTCATGCTCGGGCCTGAGCCCCGCCTGGAGAGCATTCGATGTGCATTCGACGCTGCAGCACTGCGACGCGTGGAGCGAAGACCGACGTCCGCCTGGCGACGGTCGGGCGTCGCGCCTTCACGCTGATCGAGTCGCTGATGGCCACCGGATTGCTCCTGGTCGTGGTGGTGGCGGTCAGCACGGCGATCACAGCGGGGCAGCAGCAGGCCTACGAAGCCCACCAGCGCATTGCCGCGTCGCTGGCGGCCGAGGAACTGATGGGGCGCATCTCGACCGAGAACTACGCGTCGCTGCCCACCTGGAATGGCCACACGGAGAACGTTGGCCAGTTGACGAACATGGACGGCACCGCGGCGACCAGCAGCCTCCAGATGGTTGGACGCGACGTGCGCGTCGTCGTCGGCCTCAAGGCCCTGAACGGTCTGGATGTTCGCGTTCGCGGTGCGACGATCACCGTTCGTTCGTTCAACAACCAGGGCCGTACGCTGGCCACCGTCACTCGTTTCGTTCCGGAGCCCCAATCATGACCGCTCTCGCAGGCTTGAGGCCTGAAGGCTTGGCGCCGTGGCGCTCTTCATCGCGAGCAGTCGCGATGATCCCGCTGCGCTGTACAAGCCTCCAGGCCTGCGGGCCGCGCGGACGGCGATATCGCCACGGCCTGTCGCTCCTGGAGTTGCTGATGGCCGTGATTATCACCGCCATGGTCGGCGCGGGCATCGCCGGCATGCTGGGGGCTGTCTCGTCGGGCGTCGGCACGCGCAAGGACAATCGCGAGGTGATGGTGCGGGGTCATGCGGCCCAGTGCCGCCTTGCCGCGTACCTCGCCGTGTCGCGCTGCGTGCTCGCGTGCACCGGCAGCGATACGACAATCTGGCTCGCGGACTCGCGCCAGAGCGGCACCGTGCATGCCAGCGAAGTGCGCTGGCTGCGGTTCAACAGCGCCACGGGCGAGCTCATCGTTGAATTCGTCGATTTCCCGGCAGGGTGGACCAGGACGGCGTGCGAACTGGCGGACAACGAGTACGCCAGCAACACAAACTGGGAAACGGTCCGCGCGTACTACAGCAGCAAGGGGCTGTTGACCTCGCGAGCGCTTGTCGACGACCTCCAGAGCGTCAGCGTCCGCAAGGATCAGACCAACGCCATGGCCGCGTGCCACGTGACCTTCGATCTCGAGTTCGCGGGCGAAGATGCGTCCGTGTCCGTGCTGGTTTCGGGCACCATTCAGAATCATGCAGCGCCGTTGAAGTGATGGAAGCGAGGCTCCTCATGCGACACCCCATGCCAACAACCGGCCGCCGCACCGCGCATGGCGGCCGTACGCGCCGCCGACATTCGGCGCCGCGCGGCGTGGCGATGCTGCTGGTGATCGTCAGCCTGATGATGGCCACCATCCTGACCACTTCATATGTGGCCAGCCGCGACAACTCCGCCGCCATCGGCGCCAACGTCGCCAGCGCAGCGTCGGCCCGCTGGGTGGCCGATTCCGGACTTGCGTTCGGCATTGCCGTTCTTCAGACTGAGAGCCCATGGCGCACCTCGCATGTCAGCGGCCGGCTCGTCACCGACCTTCACCTGGCCGACGGCGAGGTTGATATCGACCTTCTCGACATGAAGACCGGCATGCCGCCGGGAATCAACACCGAATACGTGCGCATGACCGCGACGGGCACGATCAACGGCGTCGATCAGACGGCTGTCGCCGAATGCCACGTGCCGACCACCACGCAGGACCAGATGGACCTGGATCTCAGCGAGTTCGCGGTTTTCGCTTCGCTGGGGATGTCGATGGACGGCACGACAACGGTGGCCCGCTGGCCGATGTCTCCGCTGACGGGTCTTGGTCGTCGCGTGCAGGTCGGCACGCAGGCGACGCTGGCCTCATCGCTCACCCTCAGCGATGACGCGGCGTCGGTGGACACGACCGTGTTTCACGGACCTGGCGTGTCGGCCCTGCTGGTGACCGTTGCCAAGGGCCAGGTCCCCGAGATGGTCGGCTTCCTCGACCACGTTCCCATGCCCCTGGCGCCTGCGTCAGGCGTCTCGGATCCTCCCGTGATCAGCACGGCGCCGGTACTCATCCAGAGCGGCGGCAGCATTCAAACCACCACCACCACTCGATGGAAGAGTGTCGCGCTCAGCAACAGCGCGACTCGAACACTGCGCGGCAGTATCACCGCCATCACCGACGAGGATCTCTCCATCGCGAGCGGGGCCAAGCTGATCATCGATGGCAACGTGAAACTCGTCGTGTTCGGCGACACGGTCATCGATGGCGGCTCGATCGAACTGAAGAACGGCGCCAAGTTGAACATGCATGTGCGCGGCCGGACCCTTTCGGCTCTCGACATCAAGGACGGTTACATCGGCGAACTCCGTGCCAACACGATGCGCGATGCCACCGGCACCGCCCCGTACATGGATCCGCAGCGCATCCAGATATTCAGCATGCCCGGCGCGCTGATTCCCCCGGTCTGGACGATGCGCAGCAACTCGGTGGTCAAGGCTTCGCTCTACGCACCGAATCTGCTCAACATGGCCATCAGCGACACCTCGGCGCTGTATGGCCGAGTCGCGGCCCCCAGCGTGCATCTCGGCGGGCTGGCGTCGGTGTTCTACGACTCGGCGCTGGATACTCGGGCCGGGTACACCGCGCCCGACGGTGCGATGTGGGACAACACGCAGCATCTCAAGACCGAGGTGAAGCTGGTGACCTCCCTCGATCCGTCATCGCTGCAACCAATCGCTGATTCGCTGCAATCGATTGTGCTTGCCACCGGCAAGAAGTTTCTGCCGGCAGGCGGCGGCAGCACGGGCCCTGGCAGCCTCGCACCGACAGACCCCACGCCTCGCACCGTGCCGGTCGACACGCGATACATCACCTTCGGCAGCGCCTTGGATTCCTGGGAGTAACGGTGCTGATGCATCCGAGGCATGAACCGATGGTGTATGCGCCTTTGACACGCTGCAGGCGTCGGGGCGCGTTCACGTTGATCGAAGTGCTGGTCGCGCTGACGCTCGTGGCGGCGATTGCCGCCGTCGTCGCGCCCATGTTCAGCGACGACAGCCGCCTGCGCGTCATGGCCGCGTCCGGCATCATCAGATCCGACATCGAACTCGCGCAGGTCATGACCATCTCGCACCCCGACAATCCTGTGGTCGTGTGCTTCGATCCGGACAATGCAACCTATTGGCTGGCCTATGCGACGGATCCCACGACGCCGCTGCCGCGCGAGGATACCGGCGAGCCGTACCAGGTCACGCTCGGCGTCGATCGCGCGCGCAGCGCTGCAGGCGTGTCGCTGGCGGTTGAGCAGATGACCTCGAACAGGATCGAGTTCGCCGCGCATGGCGGCTTGACGACGTTTACCACCACGCCGCTGATCAAGATCATCTGCGGCGCGCAGGGGATCCAACTGTCGATCAAGCCCGCCACCGGGACGGTGACCGAATCCAGAATGTCGATTGCCGCGAGCAAGGGCGGCGGCGGCAAGGCCAATCCCTGATCGCTCAACGCAGCCCGTATTCCTTCAACTTGCGATACAGCGTGCGCTCGCCGATGCCCAGAAGTTTGGCCGCGTGCTCGCGATTGCCCGCGGTCATGGCGAGCGTTTGGCGGATCGCTTCCTTCTCGAGTTTGTCGAGTCCGACGCCCGCGAGCGATCCGCTCCCGACGCTGGAATTGTCGTCGGCGTCGGCGGAACGGATTTCCTCCGGCACATCGCGCACATCAATGGGGGCGCCGGCTTCGTTCATCACCACCATGCGCTGCACGACGTTCATCAGTTCGCGCACGTTGCCAGGCCATGGATAACTCACCAGTCGCATCATCGCCGGTTCGGTGATAGTGGGCACCGGCTTCTGCTGGCTGGCCGCGAAGCGGCCGGCGAAGTGATTCACCAGGCGCGGAATGTCTTCCCGCCTCTCGCGCAGGGCCGGCACGGCGATTTCCGTGCCCTTGATTCGGAAGTACAGGTCCTCGCGGAATGCCCCGGACGCGACGACGGCTTTGACATCGCGGTTGGTCGCGGTGATGAAGCGAACGTCCGTGCGGCGCGTCTCGTTGGAGCCCAGGCGCACGATCTCGCCCGTCTCGAGCACGCGCAGCAGTTTCGCCTGCATGGTCATGGGCATGTCGCCGATCTCGTCGAGAAACAGCGTGCCGCCGTCGGCGTACTCGAAGACGCCCTCGCGATCGCGATCGGCGCCGGTGAAGGCGCCGCGCACATGGCCGAAGAGTTGATCCTCCAGCAGCGTTTCGCTCTGGCCTGCCGCGTTGAACGTCACGTACCGCTTGCCGGCGCGCCGGGAGTGCTTGTGAATCGCGGCCGCGATCAATTCCTTCCCCGTACCGGATTCGCCGGTGATGAGCACCGGCAGATTACTGGGTGCGACCTGGCGAATGGTGGCGATGACCTTTCGAATGCCCGGCGACTCGCCGATGATCCCCTCGAACCCGAACGCCCCGCTCAGTTTGCCGCGCAAGTCGCTGTTCTGATGCCGAAGCATCACGGTCTCGGCGGCCCGGTTCACCAGGTTGCGGAAGACCACCAGATCGAGCGGTTTCTCGATGAAGTCGTACGCTCCGCCCTGCAGGGCGGCCTTCGCGGTGGGCACGTCACCGTGCGCGGTGACCATGATGGTCTCGGCATCGCTCTGATGCTCCTTCGCGAGTTTGAGCACCTCCAGGCCGGCGGTTTCGCTTTCCATCACCAGGTCGGTGACGATGACATCGAATGTGCCGTGCAGCAGTTCGTCCTTGGCCTTCTCCAGCGAATGCACGATTGTGCACACGTGTCCGGGCCTGCGCAGCGCCTCGGCCATGACCTCGGCGTGATCGACTTCGTCATCGACGAGGAGGACCTGAGCATGCAGATCGGAGGCGGTGGGGGCGTCGGACATGCGGCGATTGTAAGCAACATCCTGCTGGTGGCAGAGCATGATGAAAAGGCGTGAGTGGCGCGAGTTTTTTCCTCAACCCGACCCGCGAGCGGCTGCCGATACAATCCTCGCGATGACCTCAATTTCCGCCAGCCGCGCTGCTGCTCCTCCCATCCAGACGCACGCGATCTTTGATCCGCGATTCGCCGGCAAACGGATTCATTTCATCGGCATCGGCGGCTGCGGCATGAGCGGACTCGCCTTCATGCTCAAGCGCCTGGGGGCGATCTGTGGCGGCTCCGATTCCACCGCCAGCGATCTCACTGATGCACTGGCGAGCGATGGCATCCCCGTTCGCCTCGAACAGGCCTCCGGCATCGTTCCCGATGCATGCGATCTGGTCATCGCCTCGGCCGCCATCAAGCCCGATCACCCTGAGATGCTGACGGCCGTCAACAAAGGCATCCCGGTCTGGTCCTACGCGGAGGCACTTGGCCAGGTGCAGGCCGCTCACACCGGCGTATCCATCGCAGGCACGCATGGCAAGAGCACAACCACCGCCATGCTGGCCCATGTGCTCATTGAGTGCGCTTTCGATCCGAGCTTCATCGTCGGCGCGACGTGCCCGCAGATCGGCGGCGGCGCTCGCACCGGCGCTTCGCGCATTCCGAAAGGTGACTTGGCCGGCGCGCCAGGCGTACTCGTCGCCGAAGCGTGTGAATTCAATCGCTCATTCCATCACCACCGGCCTCGCTTCGGCTTGATCAACAACATCGAGGAAGACCATCTCGACATCTACGGCTCGCTGGATGAGATCATCCGTGCGTTCGCGGGCTTCGCGGAGCTGCTGCCAGCTGCTGACGAAGGGGGCCGGCTGCTGATCGCCCACGATGGAGCGCATCGCGGCACAATCACGCCGGGCCTGGCATGCGCGGTCGAGACCTTCGGCTTCCACCCCGAGGCCGACTACCAGGTGGTATACGACGCGGCCGTGCAGCGCGTCGGTGTGATGCAGGACGGCGTCTGGCTGGCCCAGTGGACCACGCGAATGCCCGGCGCACATAACGCTCTGAATTCAAGCGCCGCTGCGATCATCGCGTCGTGGATCGGCGCGGACTGGGACATGATCGCTGCCGCCCTCGACTCATTCGCAGGCCTCGATCGTCGCATGCAGAGACTCGGCGTGCGGACCGTCGACGGCGGCACGGTAACTGTGTACGACGACTACGGACACCATCCGACCGAGATCGAGAATACGCTGCGCTCGCTGCGCGCCGCGGAGGATCCCAAGCGCCTTATATGCGTATTCCAACCGCATCAGCACAGCCGCACGCGATTCCTGCTCGAGCAGTTCGCGCAGAGTTTCGCATCGGCTGACCTGGTCATCGTTCCGCACATCTACTTTGTGCGCGACAGCGAGGCAGAGAAGGCCAAGGTCAGCGCCGCTGACCTGGTCGCGCGCCTGCAACAACGTGGTGTTCAGGCCGTGCACATGCATCCGTTCGAGGCGATCGTTGAGCACCTGGAATCCACGTGCCGCGACGGCGACCTGCTCGTGATCATGGGCGCCGGGCCGGTGTGGAAGGTGGCGACGGCCTTTCTGGAGCATGGGCATTGAAATCCGGAAGTTGCTGCTTCACGATGCGAACATGGCCGCTCGCGGCTTAGCATGCGCATACCACGGGCGCAACCGCAAGGACCAGAGATCACATCTACCTGAACTTCATCTCCGTGCCGACTTCCTCCGCCAGCCTCTTCGGCGACCTCGACGTCGCTGTCACCCCCGATGCGCCCATCGGCGCGACGATGACGTGGTACGCCATCGGCGGGCGGGCGGACCTGCTGGTGCGGCCGCGCTCGGTCGAGGCCCTGGCCACGCTGTTGCGGCGCTGTTCGCGCTCGGGCACGCCATTTCACGTGCTCGGCAGCGGCGCCAACCTGCTGGTCGCTGACGATGGCGTCGACGGCGTGGTCGTGAAACTCGACCACGAGACCTTCACCGAGATCAAGTACAACACGCATGGCGACGTGCACGCGATGAAGGCCATGGCTGGGGCCGACATGTCGAAGACGCTCATGGATGCCGCTCGCCGCGGATTGGAAGGGCTGAGCCAGATGGCCGGCATCCCCGCGACGATCGGCGGCGCGATTCGGATGAACGCCGGCGGTGCGTACGGCTCGATCGGCCAAGTCGTCGAATCGGTCACGTGCCTGACGCGCAGCGGCGAGAAGGTCGTCTATCCCGCCAGCGAGGTGAAGTTCGAATACCGCGGCACCAACATTCCCGATCCGCTGATTCTCGCCGCGACGTTCACTCTCACGCCCACTGATCCCCTTGCGCTGCGCGAGCGCGTCAAGGAGATCTTTGCCTTCAAGAAGAGCACGCAGCCTCTGGGCGACAACTCAGCGGGCTGCACGTTCAAGAATCCCATCGATCCCGTCAGCGGCCAGCGCGTGCCGGCCGGGAAACTGATCGACGAAGCTGGCTTGAAAGGCCTGGCAGTCGGCGGCGCGACCGTGAGCGAGCGGCACGCAAACTTCATCGTGACCCGGCCCGGCGCCAGCGCCGATGATGTGCTGAATCTGCTTGGGCAGGTGAAGAAGCGTGTGTTCGAGCGCCACGGCATCGAGTTGCACGAGGAGATTGCCGTGTGGCGGCGTGGTGACGCGATGGGCGGGCACGCGATTCCTGCCTGAGCAGGAGGCGCCGGCGCGAGTATCATGCTCGCCCATGCCCCGGCTGCTGTATCGCATGATGCTGGTGGACCTGCTGCGCGTCATCGGCCTGACCGCGGGCGTGCTGGTGACCGTCATCGCGTTCGGCGCGACCATCAAGCCGCTGACCAACGACCGGCTGCTGGAAGCGTCGCAGACATTCAAGTACCTGCTGGCGGTGATCGTGCCGATGCTGCAGTTCGCGCTGCCCTTCGCGGCGGGCTTCGGCGCGACGCTGGCCCTGCACCGCATGACGGCCGACAACGAAATCCAGGCGATGGCGGTGAGCGGCCTGAGTTATCGCCGCATCATCGTCCCGATCATCGCGCTGGGCCTGACGCTCCTGGCCTTCATGATCGTCCTTACGCAGGAGGTGATTCCGCGCTTCTGGTCGCTGATCGAGCGCATGATCGCCGAGGACATGACCAAGATCTTCCAGGCGTCAATCCGCAACGGCGAGCCGTTCAAGCTCGGCGACATGCAGATCTTCGCCGACGAGATGTTTGTTGAGCACTCGCCGCTCGGGGCGGAAGGACCGGAGACGCGCATGCGGCTGCTGCGCGTGGCCGCGGCGGAACTGGATGGCGACGGTCGTGTGATCACCGATGTTACCGCCAACAACGCGGTCGTCGACATCTACCGCCGCGAGGGCGCGACGATCCTCAAACTCGCGCTGTACGACACGGTGGCCTACAAGTCGACGACGGGCGATCTGCAGCGATTCGAAGCCATCACGCCCTCGCGCGCCATCATCATGCCAGGTGTATTGCGCGATGAGCCCAAGGCCAAGAGCCGCAGCGAACTGCTGGCCCTGCGCCGCAATCCCGACGACTTCGCCCAGGTCATCGAGGCTCGTCAGAACCTGGCGGAGACGCTGCGTGAGACGGAGGCCCGGCAGGCGCTCGACATCCAGTTGCGAGACCAGGGCAGGGCAGAGCTGGTGGCGCTGCCGCCCGCGACTGAGGCCGGCGCTGCGGTGCCGCGGCCGCGCACGTACGTGGTTGAGGCCAGCGGTCTGGCACAGGGCCAGTTCACGACGCGCCGCGGCGAACGCATCAGGATCATCCAGTCCGAGGGCAAGAACGTGCTGCGAGAGTTCATCACCGATTCCGCGTCGCTCACACCTTCGCCCGGGTCCACGCTCGGCATGCCGACATTTGATCTCGTGCTCGGCCACCACGAAGTGCACGATCTGCGACCGGGAATCGGCGGCGTGAATGAGCGCGAGCAATTGTCGGTGCCCGGCCTGTCAGTCGCAGGCGTTTCGACCGACGACCTCCTGCAACTCTCCTCGCCGCAACTGCTCGATCGGGCAGCATCATTTGGCCGATCCGAAGGCATCAGCCTGCGCAGCGGGCGGCTCAGGAGCGAGATCATCGATCTGCAGCGGGAGATCTCCGCGCGGTTGCTCAATCGCTATGCCATGTCGGTCACCGCGCCGCTGCTGCTGCTCTTGGGCGCGCTTCTGGCGATGTGGCTCAAGGGCAGCCTGCCGCTCACCATCTACATGCTGGCGTTTCTGCCTGCGGTCCTCGACCTGATCGCAATTTCCGCGGGCGAGCAGATGATGCGCGACGGCCGCACCTTCGCGCCGGTTGTCATGTGGTCGGGCAACGCGATGATGCTCGGCATCATCGTGCTGGCGTACCTTCGATTGTCGCGGCACTAACTCATTGGTCCCGAAAGCGCGACGACTCTCGCCGGGCGATAGACGTCCATGCGCTTGTCGAACCAGCGGCGAAGGCTTTCCACGCGCGTATACATGCTCTCCAGGTCCGGGCGCGTCTGCAGGAGTTGATTCCAGTCGACCGGATCGACCAGAAGCACCAGCGCGTCGTCGCCGCTGGCCGCCAGTTGTGCGAGCCCTGGCGCGTCGTGCATCTGTTCGACATCTGATGCTGCGTAGAACTCGATGCACGGATCGTGGAACCCATAGATCGCCACGTGCAGATGATTGTGGCCTGTCAGGCGACGCAGCCGTTCGACGAGTTGACCCTGGTCTGTTGGAGCGCGAATGGTGTCTTCGCACTCGAAGAAGCCGCACCAGGACCCGACGGCTGCCAGCCAGACCGCCGCCAGCCACGCAATTCGGCTCTCGACACGACGGCCGGCAAGACGCCACAGGCCGATGCTGACCAGCGCCAACGCTGCGAGCGCCAGCGGCAGCGGCGCGATGTCGCGCCGCCAGAAGAACAAGGCGACAAACGCGAGCGCTGCCAGCACGATGTTGACGATCGACAGCGCAGGGACGAAATCAGCCGGACGCGATCCGTCCGACGGGACGTCAGTTTCGCCGCTTATCCATCGTTCGACCGCAATGGCTGCAAGCATCGCCGCAGGCGCTGCCAGCGGCAGCAGGTACGTCGCCAGCTTGCCGGTCATTGCGATGAAAGCAAGCAACGGCACGATGATCGCGATGATCCAGAACGCGGTCTGGTCGCCGCGCCGAATCGCTTGCACGCTCCCACGCCACGAGACATTCAGCCACGGCAACCGAAACATTACCGTCGCCGGAAACAGACCGGCGATGAAGATCGGCAGGTAGAACCAGGGAGGTTCCGAGTGACTCTTCGCTCCCACTTCGCCGACAATGCGGCCGAGCGTCTGGCTGCGCCACAGCGTCCACGCCTCGGGATAGGCGCGGGCCGCCAGCACCGCCCAGATCAGCAGCGGCGCGACCGCGAGTGGAAGGCCGACCATCGGATGCAGGCGGCGCATGTCGCGCCATCGCCCGCTCACAATCAACCAGGCCAGGATGACAGCAAGCGGGGTCAGCGCCAGCGGGCCTTTCACCATCAAACCCAGCGCGATCCCTGTCCAAAGCAGGAGCACGTGCGCGATTCGACCTGACTCCGCAGCCCACAGCCCGCCCAGCAAGGCCATAAACCAGCACGCGGCCAGAAGCGGATCGGTGATCGCCATGCGGCCGACAATCACGTGCAGCGGCATCACTGACAGCACGGCTGCGGCACACAGCCCGAAACGCCAGCCGCGCCAGCGCCGGCCAGCGAAGAACACGAGCATTACCAGCGCGGTTGATGCGATCAGCGAAGGCAATCGAACTGCGAGTTCATCGTGCCCCAGCAATCGCAGTGCGATCGACTGCAGCCAGTACGCCAGCGGCGGCTTGGTGAGATGCGCGCGACCATCGACCATCGGCACCAGCCAGTGTCCGCCGCTCACGATCGATTGCGAGGCTGATGCGTACCGCCCTTCATCAGGCGGATACAGCGCGTGATCGCCAGCACTGATCCATGGAAGCGCCGCCGCCAGTGCCAACACGATCACGGTGAGGCAGCGTGGAGCGAGTGCGCGCCATCGCTCCGACGCAATTCCATGCGCCGCTGGGCTCGCCGCAAGGGCCGGACGAACGTGCATCCAAGCACTATCGCCCGCACTCACCGCAACTGCAGATTTCGCAGCCTGCGCGACGCGGCGGCATGCGTTAGCATCTCGAAAATCGAGGGTTCCCGTGTCGATCATCGACCGCCACATCCTTGCCCGCTTCTTTGTGAACTACGCGATCCTCTTCGCGCTGCTGTTCATCTTCGCCGTCGCCATCGACGTGATCCTGAGCCTCGATCGCTTCGTGGACGCGGCCCGTGAAATCGAGGGCGATCAGGCCGGCGGACTGCGCATCGCATGGCGTCTGCTGGTTGTCACGTTTGATTTCGAGGGGCCACGGCTCTTCCAGTTCTACGCGTATCTCAACGGCCTCACAGCCGTGGGCGCGATGGGCTTCACACTCGCGCAGATGGTGCGGCATCGCGAACTGACCGCCATCATGGCCTCGGGCGTCAGTCTCTATCGCCTGGCCATGCCGTTCATCGTCGCGGTGTTCGTACTGAGCGTTCTGCAACTGGTCAACCAGGAGGCGGTTCTGCCGCGCCTGGCCCCGTTGCTGCTGCGCGATCACGGCCGCATCGGCGAGAAGGGGCTGCAGACTTTCGAGATCGCCTTCACCCCCGACAGCGCCGGGCATCTCCTGCAGGCGCCGGATTTCAATCCACAGACCCAGACGCTGACGCTGCCAACGTACCTGGAGCGTGATGCTCAAGGCCGCACGGTGCGGCGCATCGCCGCCGACAGCGCGCGGTGGTCCGAGGCAGACAAGTCGTGGCTGCTCAGTAATGGTTCGGTCGTCACGCTTTCGAGCGATGTGCCCGCTTCGCAGCCCGAGGATTCCGGGGCTGAGGTGATTCGCAAGCGAGGCATCGAGCGATTCGTGACCGACCTCACACCGCACGTGCTGCTGGTGCGGCAGTATGCGCAGTTCGCCTCGATGCTGAGCCTGAGCCAGATCAACCAGATGCTGCAGGCCTCGCATGTCGCTGATCGCGATGCGCTGCTGCGGTATCGCTACTCGCGGTTCTCATCAGTGCTCATCAACCTGCTGGTGCTGTGGCTGACGCTGCCGTGCTTCCTGCTGCGCGAGCCGGCCAACCTGCTGCGGCAAAGCGTTCAGGCGGCGTTTCTGGCCATCCCCGCGACGGTGGGCTCGGCCATCGGCATGATGGTGGACATGCCCGGCATCCCGCCGGCGGCGAGCGTCTTCCTGCCCGTGGTCGTGCTGATGCTCATGTGCCTGTTCCCGTGGACGTTCTTCAAGACGTGAGCGGCGGGGCTAGACGCGCCGGGCCTGATTTCGTGAGACTGTCAACAGGGCCGCGACGAACATCGCCAGCGCGAACGCCGCCGCCAGCCCCAGCCACAGTCGCGCATCGTGGCCAAGGATCGGCTCGCGTATCGCCTGCGTGCACCACGTCAGGGGATTGATGCGCATCAGATAGGTGAGGATGCGGGCGCCGCCGGCATTCGCGGTGGGCGGGAAGAACGCGCCCGAGAGCAGCCACATCGGCATGAACACGATGTTCATCACCGCGTGAAACGACGCCGTCGTCTCGCTGTGCCATGCAAAGACGAATCCCATTGCGGTCATCGCGAATGCCGTCAACGCCAGCGCCAGCAATGACAGCAACACTGCTGAGGCCGTCACCTCCAGATGAAGCAATGGCAGCGCCAGCAGCATCACGGCGCTTTGCACGAACGACAGCAGCGACGAGCCGAGAATCTTGCCCAGCGCGATCGACCAGCGCGGCGCGGGCGACACCAGGGCCGCCTGCAGCCAGCCTTCGTTGCGGTCCTCGATGATCGAAATGCTCGAGAAGATCGCGGCAAACACGGCCGTCAGCGTGATCGCGCCCGGCAGCATGAACGCCGAGTACGAAACCTCGCCCAGTCCGGCCGGCCGGAACGAGCCCGCGAAGCCGCTTCCGAGGAAGACCCATAGCAGCAGGGGCGTGCCGATGGCCGCCGCGATCCGCGCAGGTTGGCGCAGAAAGCGCGTCAGGTCGCGCCGCGCGATCACCATTGCCACATTCAGTCCGGATGGAAGAGCGGGCGCCGCGCTCATGCCGCCTCCTGTGCGAGGGCGCGACCTTCCAGTGGCGCGCCGGCGATGCGCTCGAACGCATCGGCCAGTGTGGGTGGCGCGATGGAGAACGGCACGCCCGCGCGCGTCAACTCCGCGGCGATGGCTGGCGCATCATCCTCGCGCTCCAGGTCGCGCCGCCAGCCGTCGGGCCATTGCTTCCAGCGATCGCGTTCGCCCGGGGGAGGAGTCCAGTTTGTGTCGTGTGCGATGATTCGTCGTGCGCCCAGACCCCTGCGCAGATCAGCCGGCGAGCCGTCGGCGACGATGCGGCCCTCGTGCATCATCAGCACGCGCTCCATGCGCTCCGCCTCATCGATCAGGTGCGTGCTCGTCAGCACCGTCAGGCCATTGGCGCCCAATTGGCTGCGGCGCGACTCGACATGATCGATGAACTCGCGCCGCGCGATGGGATCGAGCCCGGTCGTCGGCTCGTCGAGGATCAGCAGCCGCGGCTGCGCGAGCAGCGCCCGGCACAGATCGACCCGCCGCGCCAATCCGCCTGACAGCGTCTTCACCAGCGCATCGCGGCGATCGGAGAGTCTCATCGCATGCAGCAGATCGTCAGTTCGGCGCCGCGCCTCGCTGGCATTGACTCCATACAGCGCCGCCGAATCGCGCAGGTTCTCCCATACCGTCATGTGGCGATCAAGGCCGGGATCCTGGAACACCACGCCCAGCATGCCGCGCGCCTCGAAGGGCGATTGCTCGAACACGCGCGCCTGGCCGGATGCCGGCAGCAGCATGCCCGTGATGATGCGCAGCAGCGTCGATTTCCCCGATCCGTTGGGCCCAAGCAGCGCGACTGTCTGCCCTCCGGGAACCTCCAGTGTCACGCTGCGCAAAGCGTGCCGCGCCGGCTGGCGGCGGCGCGGCCCGTAGGTGAAATCAACGCTTGCAAGTTGCAGCGCCAGCACGGGCGTTCCTCACTTTCGCCTGGCCCGCTGCCAACTGTCGTTGAGCTCATCGTCGAACACGGTCACGGTCGTGTTGAGCGAGACGCGCCGCGCCATCTGGTCCATCAGCAGACGCTCCTGGCTGATGCGCACCATGCGCTCGAGGGCCGGTCGCGCATCATCCAAGGCCACACCATCGGCGGCGATGCGCTTGACCACCAGGACCACGGCGTACTTGTCGCCAACTAGCACCGGCCCGGACATGGCGCCGGTGTTCAGCGTAAACATCGTCTGGCGCAGGGCCTCGGGATAGTTCGGATCCGACTGGCTGATGGGCTCGAGCAGTCCGCCGCGAGCAGCGCTGGAATCCGTGGACATCTCGACCGCCGTGTCGGGGAAACTCGCGCCGCTGTTGACGAGGTTGATTGCGGCCTGCGCCGTCGTCAGGTCCGGCAGCAGCATGATGCGGGCCTGGCGCTTGGGTCCGTGCACCATGTCGTGCATGGCGCGCAGCGCGTCCTCGTCGATCTTCACATCGTCGCGCACCATGGCACGCAGGCCGGCGTTGCGCCGCAGCAGCAGGTCGAAGCGCTTCTTGCCGAGGTTCTGCTTGTCGCGCAGCTCATCCAGCAGGCGAATGGCCGTGTTCGGATCGGGATCGAGGCTTTCCACCAGCGCCTTGCGCTCGGCGGCTACGTCGTCCTCGCTGATGCTGATACCGCGCTCGGTCAGGGCAGCGGCGAGTTTGCGATCGAGGACGTACTCGCGCAACGCCTCGGCCCCGGCGAGGTCCGACAGGATGGGGCGCAGGTCGCCCCAGTTCACGGGCTTGCCATCGACCATCGCGGCCGGGCGGGCGTCGACAAACGTGGCCACGGGCTCCTGTCTGCCCCCATCAATGGTCTCGGGCGTTGGAGCAATGACAATGGCATTTGAAGCCGGCTGCGCGCCTGTAGCAGGCGGCCGAGCCGGCGCTGGCGAGCCGTTCGAGGCCCCCGGCGGCGCTTCACAGCCATGAATGCAGGCAACCGACGCGGCCATCATGGCGGCGGCAGTCAGACGATTGAGGAGGCGGTCCATCATGCCGATAAGCGAACACGGGCAGGCGATCAATGTCAAATCGGTCATTTCCGCCGCATCGACACACCGGTGACGCGCAATGGTCGATTGCACATGGTCCGCAAGGCTTCTGTGGCGACAGCCCGTGCCCGCAAGTGCGTCTAAACTGGTGATTGCCTGCGCCTGATTTCAGCCGATCGAACGTATCTGTCTGCAGCCAATGTCCTCGACCAAGACCAAGGTGCTGATCTGCCCCTACTGCGGCGACACGCAGCCGGCGTCCGAGCGCTGCCGGATGTGCGGCGGCCTGTTCGAGCCGCTGTCGCGCCAAGCCAGCCACAATGCCATGGGGCCGTGGTATGTGCGTGATGAGAATCGCCCCTTCAGCCCCGGCGCCAGTTACGAAACGATCGTCAAACTCATCGAGCGCGGCCAGATCAACCGCTACACCATTCTGCGCTCGCCGACGACCAAGCAGTTCTGGACGGTGGCGCGGCGGGTGCCGGGCATCGCGCATCTGCTGGGGTACTGCCACAACTGCGATGCGACCGTGGGCAAGGACGATCACGGCTGCCCCTCGTGTGGTGTGCCGTTCGGGGCATACCTCGATCGCAATTACCTCGGCCTGCCCGATGTCAAGCCGCTGCCGTGGGAAGCCCCGCTGGTGGATCAAGGCCGATCGCGCAGCATGACGCCCGGGTTTTCGCCGCTGGCAAGCGCGGCGGCGGACGCTGACTACCGCCGCGCCGCCGAGCCGCTGGGGCTTTCGAGTTTCGCCAGCGATGAGGAATTGCGCGGCATGTCGAGCCGTGTGAGTGTCCCGGCATCCGCGTTCGAGTCGCCATCGACGCCCGTCGATGCGCCCAGCGGCGAGCGAATCAATGGTGAGGTGGCACGCTCAACGGAGTCCGAATCGAATCCCGCGTCCGAGGCAGCCGCGGTTGTTTCGTCTTCTGGAATGCGGTCCGGAGGTGCGCCGGTCGCCGCCGCTGACGTAATCGCCGCGCGCTCACTGCAGCGCCGCGTGCAGCATCAGCAGCAGACCATTCGCCTGTTGATGATCGCCCTCGGAGCAGTCGCGCTGCTGGCGACCGCCGTCATCATCGCGCTGATCGTGCGCGGCCTGCCTTCGAAGACGTCGACCGGCCACGGGGCCGTCAACGCCAGTCAGCCGAATCCCAGCGAAGCCAGCACATCCGAGACGCTTGCGCCCGATGCATCGCAGGCCGAGACCGAATCAGCGTCGCAGCCGCTCGATCTCGAGCAGCCGGCCGCGACGATGCCAGCGAGCGATCTCACGCCGCCGGCCGCGCGTGGCCTCGAAGATTTCAAGGCCGATCTCGACAACGCAGCCGCGCTTATGACCGCGGCAAAGAAGGAAGACCGGCCTCTGAAGGATCGAATCAAGGACGCCGAGGCCGCCGCAGCCCTGCTCAAGAAGGTGAAGGCCAAGGCCTCGCCATCGCAGCAGCCGGCCGACCTCGACCAGCAGATCGTCGAGGCTGATCGCCTGGTGGAGCGGCTCAAACTGCTCGAGTTCTTCCCGTAACGACCGCTACGGCGGCACGGCGTAAATCGTGATCTCGCTGGGGCGCGAATAGTCGAACAGCGGTTCGCCCGCGCTTTCGAGAAACCCCTGCACGCTGCGGCGAGTGAGCAGCGGATCGTTCCATTTGTCGCGCTCCCAGATCGACAGCATCGTCGGGTTGACCAGCACGTGCGTGAAGCCGAGGGCGCGCAGCGATTCGCGCATCGCTTCCGGATCGCTGCCGTGCTCGCGCATCACCTGCGACAGCGGACCGCGATCCCAGACGGTGCAGTAGACGATGCGGTCGAGCCGGTAGTACAACGCCGCAGCCTCGCCGACCAGCAGCACCTTCGACCCCGGCGGCAACAGCCAGTTGACGGCGATGGCCGGCAGGTTTTTCGAACCGAATTCGAGTCGCTCTGTCTCGGTCAGCGACTCGCCAGTCTGCTGCGAAAGAAGGCCCACAGCAAGCGCCGGCGCGTGGCCGAGTTCAGGATGTTCGCCGCGATACACGCACACAGGCAGAATCGAGAGGCCAAGCACTGCAAGAGCCGCCAGCGCACCGAACCACAGAGGCGCAGGACGAGCGGCATCAAGCTCCAACGAGAGCAGGCGCGCGAGCCCTATCGCTGCCAGCACGGACAACGGAACGGCTGCGGGCAGCAGGAAGCGCGACTGCAGATGCGTGAAGGCCAGCCAGAATGCGATCTGCGCCGCCAGCGCGAGCAGAAGAATCGCTGCCGGCCGGCGACTCGGCGATCGCGTTAAACCGACTAGCCCGCCAGCGATTCCCAGCAGCGGCAGGATGCTCCACTGCGGCTGCCACGGCTCACCGAGCCTGGGATTCCGGCCGAAGCCGTAGGCAAGGAACTGATGCCAGAGCGCGCTGAAGCGCTGCGTCAGCGTCGCGTCGGGCATGTGACCGCGATGCCACGCCTGTGTCTGCTCCGCCGTCCAATGCGCCGCGCCGAGGATGTTCGTGGCGAACGGGAAGAGCGGATTACTGCAATACGCCCAGTTGCGCAGCAGCCACGGGAGAAGCCCGACGGCGCCGGCGAGGGCAGCGAGAGCGAATGAACTCAACCATTTGCGAGGAGAGATCCGCAGCAGAAGCGCCAGGCCCAGCGGCACTGCAACAAAGCCGAGCGATGTCAGTTTCGCGCCCGTGGCCGCCGCGCTGAGCAGCCCGACGATCACTCCGCGGCGTGGCGATGACAGGCGATCATCAAACACCGCGATGAGCCCGGCCGCGAGCATCAGGTTCACCGGCATCTCGTTGTACGCAAGCGATCCCACGACGATCGTCCATGGCGTGACGAGATAGAGCGCCGCAGCGAGCGCTCCCAAGGTTCGACCGGTGAAACGCGCCGCGAGCGTGCCCGTAAGCGCGGCCGAGATGATCGTGAGCATGGCGTGCAACAACTGACAATCGGTCACAGGATCGATCGAGTGCGCCGGACCGCCGTGCAGCGCCATCACGTGCAGATACGCCGCTTCCACGTAGCCTGGCAGGAACGAATAGACGTTGTGCTCCAGCGGCTGTATGCGGCCGAGGGCCATCCACTCCTTCGGCAATTGCAGGTGATAGGAAAGCCCGTCGTAACCGCCGAACTCACTCGACCACAGCCAGCCCGGCGCCGAGCACACCGCTATCAGCAGAACTGCGACGGCCGGCGCGCAGGCCCATGCACACACGTCGGGCAGAACGCGATCCATCACGACCTCGCGCACTCGAATCATTTGCGTCAGCAGGAGACCGACGCCAGCGACGGTGACGCACCATGCGATGGCAGACGACGTCAGCCATCCCAGTGCGCCAAGCGTGGCGTCGAGTACGAGCATCAGCGCCACACCCAGAGCCGTCTGCAGCGCCGCGGGATGCGATGCGTTGCGCGCCAGCCAATGCCGCAACGGCCAGCCCAGGCCGATCGCCGCGCCCAGCCACAGCAGCGGCCGCCAGAAGCCAGTCAGCAGCGTCTGGAACGCCTCGAACGTGACCGGCGTGCCATCACTCCCGACCCAGCCTGACATCACCCCGATCAGGATGACGATCACCCCGCTGCCCACCGCCGCGGCGAGTCGGTCGCCGCGCCTCGTCGCAGGAATGGTGTGGAGGGGTTCGGCCACGAAGAGAAACAGTACGGCAAAACCTGCCGAGGCGGTGATGCGGCTGCAGCATCGGCACAGGTGATCATTTGTCGCGCGTCTCGCGCAACCCTTGCGTGCAGATGATCGCGCAACAGTTGCGGGCTCCATATCGCTGGCTGAAGACCGAGCAGCCGACGCGCCGAGTTATTGGTCACCGGGCCAATCGGTTCACTGATTGCCTGCCGATGGCTCGCGGAAAAAGCGTGCGGCTTTGCAGTCGCGAGCACGAAGTTGACGACTTGGACTGGCCCGAGCACGCATGCACACGCAACGGAGCGGATGTCCACCGGCCGGACGCCGCCTCCTCAAGACATGGAAGTCGATGCCGCCTTCGGGAGTCGAGGGCGGCCGCCAAGGAATGGTTGGCCGATGGATGGAGGTCGCCGCGGCGACTCAACTCACATGAACGTGCAGACAACGCGTTTCGGCGTCGTGGATCTCGACGAGCGTCGCATCATCACCTTCCCGGGAGGCCTGCTGGGCTTCTCCAGTTACACGCGCTTCGCGCTGCTGCAGCCGGATGATGAAGGTGTGTTCTTCTGGCTGCAGAGTCTGGAATCGCCTGAGCTGGCCTTCGTGGTCACCGACCCGGCCCTGTGGGTGCGCGACTACCAGGCCGCCATCCGCCGCGAGCAGATGGATGAACTCACGCTCGACACTCTGGATGACGCCCAGGTCTTCGTCATCGTGAACAAGTACGGCCGGGCCCTGACCGCCAACCTGCAGGGGCCACTGGTCATCAATCTCAAGAATCACACGGCGATGCAACTGGTGCTGGCCGACAAGCGCTGGAACACGAGGCACGAAATTGTGAACCTGGGCGAGGCTGTGCACGCAGCGTCGGCGTGATCGCGACAGGAACAGATCTGTTCTGCAAGGCCGCCCGCGCGAGGCACGGATGCCTCGGCGAGCCGGCCGATCGCCGGCGCAACAACCGCGCCGACCATCGGCCGGCATGATCCAAGGAAGGAGCCCGCCAATGTTGGTGCTCTCGCGTCAACGTGACGAGACAATCATGATCGGCGACGACATCGAACTGACTGTCGTCGACATTCGAGGCGACAAGGTGCGGCTGGGCATCAAGGCGCCTTCGCACGTCGCCGTGCACCGCAAGGAAATCTACGACGCGATCAAGCGCGAGAACGAGCAGGCGGCCTGCCTGAAGCAGAACGAACTGTCGGCCCTGCGTCCGCCCGGCTCCAACCCAATTCACAAGGTGCGGCCGCTGGGCTCGGCCACGCGCATCTCGCCGCCTCGCGACCAGCCCAATCAGAAGCGCGAAAGCGCCTGATTCGCCTGTCTATACGACTCACATCACGATTTCGGGGGAACCGCCGGACTCAGGAATTGCATGGCCCGTGCGGGTTTCCGCACGCGCAGCCCGGGCCGGTGTGCTTGTGAGCCGGAGCCCCGACAGGCGAGCCAGCAACGGCGAACGTGCTGAGAACCCGCGTGAAGGTGCGGCCCTTGCCGGCCGGATCAACGACGGGCTTGTCGGCGTCGGCCATGGGCCGCAGCAAATCGATCAGGTCGCCATCCTCGACGCAGCGGTACTCATACAGGGGCATGCACGATCCTAGGCGCCATCTGGAGCCCGGCAGGGCTGAAGCTGGTCTGTCGCTCCTGCTAAAGTGCGCGGCCTCATGATCGAGGATCCGGCGCACAAACATCGCTTGATGCGGCGCGATTGGCTTGTCCTCGGCGTCATCCTCGCGCTGACGGTGCCGTCGCTTGTGCTCGGGATCGACGTGCGACTGTCGACGCACACGATGGAGAATCTTGCCGTCGTCACCAGCCAGGAGACGTTCCTGCGACTGGCGGAGGATCCTGCTGCGGGCTTGATCGTGAGCACAAACGACGGCCAGCCGCGGCTGGAGAAGCCGCCGATGGTGGTCTGGCTCAACCTGCTGGTGTGGAGCGATCTTGATCCGGCAACCGCCACGCCCCAGCAGTTGATCTTCCGCGCGCGCTGCGTGACTGTCGCGCTGAGCGCGATGATGCTTGCGTCGATCTTCCTGCTCGGCCGCTCGCTGGGCGACTGGCGATTCGCTGCCCTGGCGACGATGAGCGTCGCATCGACATTCTTTTTCCAGCGGCAGGCGCGCACGGCTTCGTACGACATGCACTACGTGGCGTGGACGTCGACCGCCGTCGCACTGGGCATCTGGGCGATGAATCCGCTGGGCGCGGCTCCGTCGCTGGCTCGCCGCCTCGCAGGCTGGGGCGGCTATGCCGTTTGCCTGGCGGCGGCGGTCATGAGCAAGAATCCGCTGCCGTATCTGCTCGGGCTGCCGCCGCTCATCGCCGCGGTCGTGCTGCTCAGCGAGCGGCGTCGCACCGATGCACTGTGGCTGATCGCTGCAATCCTCTGTTCGGCGATTCCGGTCGCAGCGTGGTATTGGCACGTCTTTGCGACGTATCCGCGCCTCGCCGAGCGCGTGCTGGCTCGCGAGATGCGCCAGCCGCGCCTGGACTATCAACCACTCTGGTACTACCTGGGCGTGTTCGTGCTGGTCGTGCCGTGGACAGCGTGGCTGGTCGGATCGTTGATCGAGCCGTTCCGCCTGCAGCGCGGCCCGCGCCGCCGCGCTGCGATGCTGGCCGTCTTCTGGTTCGCGCTCATCTTTGTCGGCATGTCGATTCCCGCCGCCAAGCAGCAGCGATACATCCTTGGCATCCTGCCTGCGGCGGGGCTCCTGCTGGCGATGTTCATCCGCCAGCACAATGAGCGGGCTCGAGGCGAGGATGGGGCCCAGGGCCGGGACGATCCGGTGTTCCGCATCCTCTTTGCCGCATTATGGATCGCGCTGGGCGTCGCATCGATTGCAACCGTGTGGTTCTTCACCGCGCAGGAAGGCTACGCTCGATTCGAATCGCACCTGATGGACGATGCGCAGCGCGTCGTCGCGCCACTGAGCCTGTCGGCGTCTGTCGTGCTGGCGATCGGATTGCTGGTTGTCTGCGCATTCGGCTGGCGCTGGCACGCGCATCAGCCTTGGCGCTCGGCGATGGCATCCGGCGTGTGGATGCTCGTGATCATGACCGTGTTCTGGAACCAGGAGGCGCGCGAGGATGAGGCGCGGCTTCGCGCCTACGTCGACGAGACCGCGCGCATCCGTGCGATCGTCGGCGAGGCCCCGGTGCGCTCGCTGCGCTGGACGCGGGCGGACGAGGCATGGCAACTCAACGAGGAGTTTCGAATCTATTTCGGCCGCCTCATCCACCGTATCTGGCCAGATGACGTCGACCAGTGGCTGGACAAGGTGACAGGCGAGGCGTTCGTCCTCACCAGGCCCGATCCGCAGCGCGCACGTTTCCTGCAGCAGCGCGGATTCACGATGGTGGATCACGCGCAGGTGGACAAGGATGATCGGGAGGAACTGTGGCGGCGCGCGGGATGATCAAACGACGTATTCGGTCGGCTGCAAGGCGCGCTCAACCTTCTCGCGCCAGTCTTCGTAGCCGCTGCGGCCCATCAGGCCGAAGGTCGCGACCTTGCCAGTCTCCACCGCCGGCTGGTCGTAGGCGTCGATGTTCAGCATGAGTCCGGCGTACGCGGTGACGATCTCCCACATCTGGATGAACTGGCCGACCGCGTGGGCCGTGATGCGCGGGAAGCGAATGGTGAAGTTCGGCCGCTGCGATTCCACCAGCGCATACTCCGTCGCGCGCTTCTCAGCGTTGATCAGCGTGCCCAGCGTCGAGCCTTCGAGATACTTCAGGTTCTCCACTTTCAATCCTCGCGGCACCTTCACCTCCTGATTGAACTTCCCGACCTCGATCAGGCAGAAGACCTTGTCATTTGGGCCCTCCCGGTACAACTGCACCTGGCTGTGCTGGTCGGTCGTGCCGAGAGCCTTGATCGGCGTCGCACCGGCGAAGACCTCGTCGCCGTTGCGGTTCACGCGCTTGCCCAGCGATTCAGCCCACAACTGGCGATACCAATCGGCCAGCAGATACAGCGCATTGGAATACGGCATCATCACGTGATTGTTCTTGCCGCGCCGTGCGAACTCCATCAGCTGCCATGCGATGACGGCTGCCGGGTTCTTGAGCGCGTCGATGTTGCTGCATCGCTTGTCCATGATCGCCGCGCCATCGAGCAGTGCGTTGATGTCGATGCCGCACATCGCGGCGCTGAACAGGCCCACGGGCGAGAGCACGCTGAAGCGGCCGCCCACGCCCTCGGGCACGGGCAGCGTGGCGTAGCCCTCGGCCTCGCAGATCGAGCGCATCGTGCCCTTGGCCGGGTCGGTCACCGCGACCACGTTCTTCGCATACCCCTTGCCCAGGGCCTTGCGCAGCATGTCGCGTGCGATCATGAACTGGGCGGCGGTCTCGGCGGTCTCGCCCGACTTGCTGATGACGTTGATGATCGTCTTGCGCAGTCGCTTGTCGGAGCGCCGCACCTCGTCGAGCACCGAGCCGACGAGTTCAGGATCGACATTGTCGAGCACGAACAGCCGTGGTCCGCCTCCACGCGGCCGGTGCTTGCGCTTCATCAGGTTCCAAGTGGGAGGGTTGAGCGCGGCCTGCAAGGCGATGTTGCCAAGGGCGCTACCGCCGATGCCGAGAACGACGAGGTTCTCTGCGTCGTCGCGCAGTTTCCGCACGAGTTTCTTCACGGCCGTGACGTGCTCGCTGCGCATGGGATCGAAGGGCAGGTCGCGCCAGCGCTCCCACCCCGTGCCGCGAGTCGAATCCAGTTGCCGTGTCAGGTCCGAAAGATGAGGCGCAGCATCCTGCAGATCGGTCGCGGCCAGGCCATGTGAGCCAACACGATCGCTCAGGCAGTTGGCGAATTCGATCGACAGCGGGGCGGTCTTCATGACCGGCAGGATATCGGCCTGGCCCGCTTCAGGTCACTTGCGCTCGACGGCACATGCCCCGCTGGTCAGATTCTTCAGCGCATCGCTTCTGAGCCATGCTGCAGCAGCCTCGTCCCCACGGATGTACGCATCCCAGAACGCCGTCGTCGCCATCAGGATCCACTGGTGATGCGCGGGGGTTGCGCGTGATGGGCTCGCCCGTAACGCCGCGGGCATTGTCGCTGAACGCCATGTGCTCGCCGCCGTCGAGGACCATGAAGAACTGATCGCTGGCCTTGCCGGCATCGGTGTGATCGAACCCGGCGCGACGGCCGGCCATGTCGCGCGTGAAGCCCTCGAGATCCTTCGTACCAGTGAAGTACAGCATCGGCGCGGTCATGTTGTCCCATGAGTGCGCATCGAGACCCAGCCGGCCCTCGCCCTGCGATGACATCGCGATGCCCGCGACGCAGCGGCTGTCGCGGAAGCCGCGGTCCTGCTGGCCCGGCAGATCGACCAGCGCGCCCATGATCAGCATCGTCGTGTAGGCGCCAAAGGAGTGACCCGACATGCCGACGCGCGACAGGTCGAGCTCGCCCAACAGTTCATCGCCTGTCTGGCCGTTGCGGCGATTGAGTTCATCCAGCGCGAAGGTCACATCCAGCGGGCGATTGCTCCAGTTGCTTGTGTCGGCCAGCGAATCCTGCATCGCCTTGCCGACCTTCAGTCCGATGCCCGCGGAGTTGTCGCCGACCGCCGCTCGCAGGAAGTCGGTGTCGCTGCCATCGTGTTCCACCATCATGCAGGAGTAGCCGTGACTGGCCCAATGCCGGCCGAGGTAGGCGCAGCCTTCGCGATTACCGCCCCAGCCGTGCGAGAACACGATGACTGGTGACGGCCCGGTCGCCTCCTTCGGCATGTACAGTTTCACCGGCACATCGCGATTGCGCGATACATCGGTGAAGGTCAGCATCCGCTCGCTGACCGTGAACGGCCCGGGCGCGAGTTTGTACGCCTGCGGCGATGCGCCGGGCTTGGCCTCGGGAGGCGTCGTGGCGTTGGCGGCAGGCGCCGTGGCCGGCTGCGTCGTGGCTTTGTCAGGATTCTGCTTCTGATACTGCCGCAGCAGGATGCCCATCGCCTTCTGCTTTTGCCCGCCCGTCAGCAGCTTGTTGAACTCGGCGAGGGCCGCGGCCTGCTCGGCCTTGCTCACCTCGATGTTCTGAAATCGCTTGATGGCGATGGGCTGGAAGATCGCCTCGGCGGCGTTGCGCTGCTCGGGCGTCAGTCCCAGTTCGTTCGCGATCGCCTCGAACGCGTCGCGCTCCAGCCCCACCTGGCGCTCGATCGATTCGCGCACCATCAGGCCGAAGGCCTCCAGCCGCTCGACCGCTGCCAGGGCCCGCGGCGTCGCTGCGGCGCCGGTCGCCTGGCGCTTGAGGCTCTCGGTTCGCGCTGTGCGATACTCCTGCAGCATCGCCTCGGTGGCGCGACGCTGCTCATCGCTCAAATGCGGCCACATCTCCTGGAAGAACGTGCCGCGCTCGACGTAGGGCTTGAACGCCTCGGTGGCGTTCTGGAACACCTTGGCCCGTCTGGCCGCGGAGGTCTCGCCCTGCAATGACGCGATGTCAAGCACCAGCCCGTAGTTGTTGCGGATGATCTGATCGAACGCCGTCAGCCGAGTTGAATGAATCTCGTCGTACTTGGCGCGCTGCTCGGGCGTGAGATCGAGCATGCCGATGGCGACATAGTCGGGCTCAGGCCCGATGTTCTCCACGGAGCCGTCGAACGTCCGCTGCACGAGCGTGGGTTTGTCCGAGCCGGCCTCGGTGGCGTCGGGGCCGGAGAGAATCGGCGCCGAGGCAGGCTGCGTCGCGGGCCGGCTGGCCGGAGCGGCGGGCGGGCTCTGCAAACTGCCCACGAACAGGGCTGAGGCAATCAGGAAATCGAGCATGGCGTCCTCCGCGTGCGCACAAGGTTCTTCGCAAGCATATTGCCATTTCATCCCCGGGGGTTTCGCGCTCGAAATCGATCCAGATGATGCACGTCGCGCAGCGATCCGATTATGGGCGCGTCTTTGCGCCGCGTTACACGGCGTTCAGCGCGTGCTCCAGGTCCGCGATCAGGTCATCGGCGTCCTCGATGCCCACGGAAATCCGCACGAGCGTGTCGCTGATGCCGATCTTCGCGCGGTTCTCCGGCGGCACGGATGCGTGCGTCATGATCGCCGGGTGCTCGATGAGCGATTCCACGCCGCCCAGCGACTCGGCGAGCGCGAAGATCCGCACGTTCTCCAGGAAGCGGCGCGATTCGGCCAGGCCGCCCTTGAGGAAGATCGTGATCATGCCGCCGCCGGCGAAGGCTTTGCCCAGCAGCCGCATCTGCTTCTGCGCGATGGCGTGCTGCGGATGCGACTTGAGGCCGGGGTAAACCACCTTCGCCACCTTGGGATGCTTCTCCAGCCACTCCGCGATGCGCTGCGCGCTCTCGCTGTGCCGCGCGATGCGCAGGGCGAGCGTCTTCATGCCGCGCAGGAACATGTACGAATCGAAGGGCGACAGCACCGAGCCGATGGCGTTCTGCATGAAACGGAGCTTCTCGGCGAGGTCGGCCCGCTGCGTGACGAGCACGCCGCCCACGCCGTCCGAGTGCCCGCCAAGGTACTTCGTCGCCGAATGATGCACGATGTCGATGCCCATCGTCAGCGGCCGCTGCAGCATGGGCGTGGCGAACGTGTTGTCGCACACGGTGATCAGGTTCTTCGCCTTGCCGATCTTCGCGACCGCTTCCAGATCGACGATCTTCAGCGTCGGGTTTGTCGGCGTCTCGACCCAGATCATCCTGGTCCTTGGGGTGATGGCCTTTTCGATCGCCGCCGCGCCCGCCGTCATGTCCACGTACGTTACCTTCAGGCCCATCGAGCGCTCGCGCACGCGCGTCATCAGGCGATAAGAGCCGCCGTACAGGTCATCCATCGCGACGACGTGATCGCCCGAGTCGAGCAGTTCCAGGCATGTGCCCATCGCGGCCAGGCCGGATGAGAACGCAAAGCCGCCATTGGTCACATCCTTGTCGCGCGGGAGGGTCGATCCTTCCACCGCGGCGATGCAGCGCTCGAAGGCGTAGCGCGTGGGATTGTGGCTGCGGCTGTACTCGAAGCCCTTGTGCCGGCCGGGCGATTCCTGGGCGTAGGTCGAGGACAATGAGATCGGCGGCATTACCGCGCCGGTCACGGGCTCGGGCGCCTGCCCACCATGAATGACGAGGGACGACAATCGAAGCGCATCGTGCGACATGGCGGGATGATACCGGCCGCGCCACGCGGCCGAGCGCGCAGATGTCGCCGTTAGCCCCCGGCTTTGCCGGGGATGCCGCAACCCCCGGGCAGGGCCCGGGGGCTAAACGGACTGCGCTACCTGATCATCCGCTTGCGCAGGTAATTGATCAGGTCGATCTTCGTGATCAGGCCGTAGAAGTGCGTGTCGTCGGCCACGATTGCCACGCGGTCGGCGCGGAAAATGGGCAGCAGGTCATTCATGCTTGCGGTGGGCTTGACCGTCTCCAGCCGGCTGGTCATGAAATCGCTCACCGGACGCGCCAGGTTCGGCTCGCTGGCATGCGTCAACGCCAGCAGGATGTCGCTTTCATCGAGAATGCCGATCACCTTGTCGCGCTCATCCACCACGGCCATCTGGCTCACGTCGTACAGCCGCATCTGCTTGACGGCCTGGCTCACGGGCGTCGCGGGCTTGAGGGTGAAGTCCTCGCGCGACAGGTGCCGCCGCGCGATGAGATCGCGCAGGTCGCCGAAGCTCTCACGCTCCAGGAACCCGTTGTCCATCATCCAGAAATCGTTGAACATCTTGCTCAGGTACTTGGCCCCGTTGTCGGCGACGATGCTGACCACGGTCTTCGCCTGCTTCTGCTCGCGGCAATAACGCAGCGCGGCTGCCAGAATGCAGCCGGTGGATGATCCGACCAGGATTCCTTCTTTCATCAGCAGTTCGCGGGCCACGTGGAATGATTCCGAGTCGGGAATCGTGTAGCCGCAATCCACCAGTTTGAGATCGAGGATGTCCGGCACGAAATCCTCGCCCATGCCTTCCACCAGCCAACTGCCGGGCTTGATCTTCTCGCCGCAGTTCACCAGCGGCGCGAGGATCGAGCCGGCCGGGTCGGCCAGCACCATCGCCATCTGTGGAAAGTGCTGCTTGAGGAACTTCGCCGTGCCCGTGACGGTTCCGCCCGAGCCCACGCCCGCGACGAAGGCATCGATCGACTTCACGCCGATCGCCTGGCACTGCCCGAGGATCTCAGGCCCGGTCGTCTCGCGGTGCGCCCGCGGGTTGGCGGCGTTGCCGAACTGGTTGACGTAGAACCCGCCCGATTCGCGCGCGATGCGCTCGGCCATGTCCTGGTAATACTCAGGGTGGCCCTTCTCAACGTCCGAGCGCGTCAGCACCACCTCGGCCCCCATGGCCCGCAGGTGGCTGATCTTCTCGGCGCTCATCTTGTCGGGCATCACCACCGTCAGGCGGTAGCCCTTCTGCCCGGCGACCAGGGCCAGCGCGATGCCGGTGTTGCCCGCCGTGGCCTCGATGATGTGCGAGCGCTTCGGATCGCCGGGCACGAGTCGGCCATCGCGCTCGGCCTGGTCGATCATCGACAGCGCAATGCGGTCCTTGATCGAGTTGCCCGGGTTCATGGATTCCATTTTCACCAGCAGCCGGCAGCCCGCGGGCCCGCGATCGATGCGCGAGAGTTCCAGCATCGGCGTGTTGCCGATCATCTCCAGCACGTTGCGATAGACCGGCGCCAGCGGATGACCTTTGCCGGCGGCAGGCGGCGGCCCCCCCGATTCACGTCGCGAAGGCGCGGTAGGAGCAGCGGCCGCAGTCGATCGCGAGGATGAGGACGATGATGACGAGGCGGATGATGGCATGGCGCGGGCGATCCTCCGTGATGTGTGCGCTCAGAGGGAATCGTACCAACCCATTCGCCCTCGGCCCCGACGGTCGACTTGCGCGGCGGGCCGTCACCGCCATTCGTCAAAAAGCACAACGGCCGTGTCTTGCGACACGGCCGTTGGCGTGGAACTTCGTGCGAACGAACAAACAAACGAACCGACTGTCAGCAAGTTGCAATTACTTGCCGAGGAAGTCGCGACCCTTGATGCCGTCGATCGTCAGGATGTGATACGACGTCGAGGTCCAGTCCAGAGCGGCCTGGGTGTAGTAGCCACCCGTGCCGTAATCCGCATACTGGCCAGCCCAAACGGTGTTGACCGACCACAGACCACCGTCGTTCGGACGGCCGTTCTGGGTGGCAACGCGCTTGTTGGCCTCGATGGCATCACGCTGACCGGCAGCCGCGATGTGACCGTCATAGAACAGGCACACCGGAGCCGACTCGATCGAGCCGTTGAAGAAGTACGGCTGGCAGCCGTCATACGGACCGCTGGCGAAGAACGGGTTGCACGTCTTCTTGTTGTTCTGCAGCCAGTGGTGCTCGATCATGTGGGTCTTGAGATCGGGGAACTGAGCCTGTGAGAACGACGGGGAACGCCAACCGGCGCCGATGGTCCACGGATCGGTGTAGTACAGGTCCGTGGTGCGGTTCAGGCCGAGAACGTCCGGGCTGACCATGGCTGCGGGCGAGAAGCAATACGAGGAGAACTTCTGTCCGCCGGTGACGCCCGAGGAGACGTACTCATCGGGATGATCGAACCAGCGTTCCACCGAACCCATGACGGCCTTGTCCTTGGGTGCGTAATACACCGGGTCATAGAAGCGGCCGTTGAGGTAGGTGCTGACCGAGCGGTTGTTCGGCAGACGGAACGAGCCGAACTTGTTGGTCGTCGAGGCGGGGTTGAACGGGAGGTAGGTGTTCTCCGCGAGAGCCCAGACCCAGATGACGCCCTGGCCGTAGCCAAGGATGGCCCACGGGTGCGCGATGCCGACCGACGTCTGATAGCCGGCGAAGGCAGCGACCGCGTTGTTGCCGTACGTCGAGAAGTTGTCAGTGATCCACGTGGGCTGGCGATCACCGTACTCCGCGCCGTAGGTGGCAAGAGCGGTGCCCAGTTGCTTCATATTGGCCTGGGACCGCGTGAGCTGCGCCTGATCGCGCGCCTTGCCGATGGCTGGCAGCAGAATGCCGACCAGCAGGGCAATGATCGAGACGACCACGAGCAGCTCGATGATTGTGAAACCACGATTTCTCTGCATGTCCTGTTTCCTTTCCGTGGCGCCTTGCGCGCCGCTATTGCGGAGTGCGCGACTTGACTCGCTGTCAGAGACGCATTTTTTTCGCCGTGTGACCACGTCGGCATCGAACAACATCAAACACCGCGTGCTCTGATGGCGAGTTTCCGAGCGATCGATCGCGTTCCGAGTGACTGCAGGCCTGTGAGATGTGATGGTCGAGGCCTGCGAAATGAGATGATGGAAGCCTGCCCCAACTCTGCAGACTTCACACACTCAAGTCTACCGTACCCCCAGCGCGGTGCAACTCGAAATTCACGATTTTTTTGCGCCCCAATGCGGTTTTTGCGTTCGCAGCCCGTTCGCGTCAACGATCGGTAAACCGCCGGGGACGCTCTGCAGGGGAAGGCGCTGCGACATGCCTTCTAGCCGCCGGGCTCCGCCCGGCACCTTGCGCGCCAGGTCAAACGGCCAACCCCCCGGGATGATGCGAAAGCGAAAACGAGCCGCGCCTGGTGGTCCGTGGGAGACCATGGGGCGGGGGGCATGCCCAGGCGCGGCCCGGAACAAAGGAGGCTGGTGGGATGTCGGGAGCCTCCAACTCCCATCGATCAGGTCAGCGGGTCAGGTAATCGCGACCCTTGATGCCGTCGATCGTGAAGATGTGGTACGAGGTCGACGTCCAGTCGAGGCAGTACTGCATGAAGTAGCCGCCATTGCTGTAGTCGGCGTATCCGCCGCCGTTGGGCGTGTGGATGGACCACAGGCCGCCATCGTTGGGCCGCCCGTTCTGCTTGGCGACGCGGGCGTTGGACTGGATGGCATCGCGCTGACCGCCGGCCGCGATGTGGCCGTCATAGAACAGCGTCACAGGCGCCGAATCCTGGCTGTGGTTGAAGAAGTACGGCTGGCAGCCGTCGTACACGCCGCCGGTGAAGCCCGGGTTGCAGATCTTCTTGCGATTCTGCAGCCAGTGGTGCTCGATCATGTGCGTCTTGAGATCGGGATACGTCGCCTGCGACATCGCCGGCGAACGGAAGCCGGCCGGCAGGCTCCAGGGATCGGTGAAGAACTGATCGGTGGTGCGATTGAGCCCGAGGACATCGGGATTGAACATCGCCGCCGGCGACATGACGTACGACGACCACTTCTGCCCGCCGGTGACCGAGGATGAGACGTACTCGTCAGCGTGATCGAACCAGCGCTCGACCGAGGCCATGACGACGGTGTCCTTGGGCGCGTAGTACACCGGGTCGTAGAAGCGGCCGTTGAGGTACGTGCTCAGTTGCCGCGCGTTGGGAATGCGGAACGAGCCGAAGTTGCTGGGAAAGTCGTAGGGCGTGAGGTTGCCCACGTGCTGCACCAGCGACCAGATGCCGCCCTGGCCGTAGCCGAGGATGATGGGCGGATGCGGGTAGCCAACGGCGGCCTGGAAGTTGGTCAGCGCGCTGGCGCGCGGGCCGTACTGCGCCAGGTTGTCGTTGCACGCAGTGAACTGTCGATCGGCGTATTCGGCGGCGTAGGTGATGTGAGCGGTGCCGATTTGCTTGAGGTTCGACTGGCTCTTGGTGAGATTGGCCTGGTCGCGCGCCTTGCCGATGGCCGGCAGAAGAATGCCGACCAGCAGGGCGATGATCGAGACCACCACGAGCAACTCGATGATGGTGAAACCCCTGGCTGAACTGCGTTTCATGAGCGGAACTCCTGAGGATGGGTGCGGCGAGCGACGAGCGCGCGTGAAAGCCGTCCGCGGCCTTCGAGAAATGCAGGGCGCACCGATAGCGCGGCATGTGGTGAGCCGGACCAGGTTGTCGTTCGCAGCACGTTTCTGAGCAAGACCCGTGATGCGGGTGGACGTCGGAGCCGCTGAAGAAGTGAGTTGGGTGAATGCGGGAGCGGCCGCGACGATGAACTGGATGCTCTTACGGCCGCGCGCCTGTCAGGTTTCAAATGTTTTTGCGTGCGCAGCGCGAAGATGATTCGTTGCGTGCGCCACGTCCGATTTCACGCGCGCCGCAGATGCGCAAGAAGTTGCGCCGCAGCGTCAAGGGCCGCCTTCGAGTTGTGATGGAGACAGCGCAGATCGCGCGCCAGCGATGGCCGCATGAGAAGCCCGGCAAGAACGGTCAGCGTACGCGTGCGGCCGTTGGGCGCAATCCATCGATCCATGTCGCGTGGCATGGAAGTTGCTGCGTCGTCGCTCACGCCGCGCACGATCCCCCAGCGCCAGCGGCGTGCGCAGGCAATGCGCGCGAAGGCGACGGATTCCAGATCGACCATGTGCGCGCCCAGTCGCTGCGCGATGGCCAGGCGCTCATCGCGCCCGCGGATGATCGACGGTGTGCTGACGATCGTCGTGAGCGATGCGGCGCTGTCGCGAGCGGCGTCGGTTGTCAGATGCAGCGGCGGCGTCCACGATTCATCGTCGGAGATGGAGACGACGTGGTCGATCACGCGGGCCTCGCCGGCGCGGAGGTCTTCACGGAGACTGCCCGCGACGCCCGCCAGCACGACGGGGCTGCTCTCGGGAAGCGAGGCGGTTGCGGCCCAGCGTTCGATGCCGCTGGCCCCCGGTCCACAGCAGATGATGCGGAAGCCTTCGACGCCGTGGCGGTGCAGGGCGCGACGCAGCGCCCTTGCTTCGAATCGCAATGGACAAACGATGAGCACGGCGTGATGCAGCGTACGCGATCGACCTGGTTCACTACCATGCGAGAGGATGACGAAGGCGACACTCTGGTGCGACGGCCATCTCGATCTTGCGTACCTCGCCGTGAATGGCCGCGATCTGACGCGACGCGATGCGTGCGATCCGTCCGTCGGCTGTCTCACGCTGCCAGCCCTGCGCGATGGCGGCGTTCACACTGCGTTCGCGACCATCTTCACGGAGAAGGGGCTCGACGGCCCCGATCGCGCGCACCGATACGCATCCAGTGATGATCTCGACGGCGCGGACGCGGCCGGCTGGCGGCAGATCGAGGTCTACGAACAGCTCGAACGGGATGGCCACGTGCGCATCATCCGTTCGGCGAGCGACCTCAATTCGAACATCGATCGCCTGCTCATCGTGCTGCTGATGGAAGGGGCCGACCCTATCCGCGCGCCCGAGGACATCGCGAGGTGGCACGCGCGGGGACTTCGAATCGTCGGGCTGACCTGGGCAGCCGGCTCGCGCTACGCCGGCGGCAACGGTCCGCCGCCCGGGACGCCACCACCCGCCGGCTACGACATCGGCCCGCTCAGCAGCCTCGGCATTGAGATGATTCACGCGCTGGATGACGCGGGGATCGTGCACGACGCCTCGCACCTGAGTGACGCCTCCTTCGGGGGCCTGCTTGAGCACGCGCGCGGCCCGATCATCGCCACGCATTCCAATTGCCGCGCGTTGATGAACAATTGGCAGCGGCACCTGCGCGATGACCAGATTCGCGCCATCGCCGAAAGGGGCGCAGGCGGCGTGATCGGCCTGAATCTCTTCGGCAAGTTCCTGGCGCTGGATCACCGCGCGACGATTGACGACTGCATCGCGCACATCGAACATGTCGCGGAAGTCGCGGGCCGGCGCGATGTTGTCGCGCTGGGCTCGGACATGGATGGAGGCTTTCCTCCTTCGGGACTGCCGCTGGGCCTGGAGCATCCGGCGCGGCTGCACGCGCTGGCCGAGGCGCTGCAGGCGCGCGGCTGGAGTGAGGCGGAGATCGCCGGTTTCGCGCATGGCAACTGGCTGCGCGTGGTGCGCGAGTCATTGCCGGTCTCGAAGGCAGTGTGAGGCGGACGCGAATCAGCCGACGATGTTCAGCGGCGCTGCGTACCACGCGGTGCGATCATCCAGCGTCACAGGCGCGAGGACGTGCAGGCGCAGATTCGAGCCGTGCAGGTCGGCGAGCGTCGCGGGCTCGGCGCTGAAGACGTGGCAGATCGTCGCGCCCGCCGGGTCGAAGCGATGCTGGGGGCAGGCCATCGCCAGGATCTCGCGATGCGCATGGGCCCAGCGCTCCACGACCGGCAACTCGCGCAGGTTGCTTTCACGGGCGAGCAGGTGCAGGCGGCCGTGCTCATCCACGGCGATTTCGACACGCTCGTGGCCGGGCGGGCGCAGTGGCAGCGCGTTCAAACCGGCAACGAACTTCGCCAGCGGAATCGGCTGGCCGTGGTCATCGGGCTCGATGATCGGCCGTTGCGGCGGCGCGGGCTTGTGTTCGAGATCGATGACGACCTTGGGCGGCAGTTTGGCTCCGCTCACGCCCGGCGCGATGGCGCTAAGCAGGTCTTGGCGCTCGGCCTCGGTCACCAGAGGCGCAGGTCGCGATGCCGGCGATTGATTCGGCGGCGGCGCTGGGGGTGGTGGCAATGATGATGATGCGGCCGGCGGCTCAGCGTATTCATGCGATGGCGCGCGAAGGATGCGCCGCGCATCGTGCACGAACGTTTCCGGGGGCGGCGCAATGCGGCCGATGACCGCGGGCTGTTCGGGCATCGCAGTCTCGAGTATTGGCGGAGCCATCGCCGCCGGCGCCGCGGTGCGCTCCTGCGCCTTCGCCTGCTGCAGCCATTGGCTGACGGTGAGCGCGCTGGGCGATGCCTCGGCCCCGAATGTCACGTAGCGTGTGCACTTGATGCCGGCATCCATGCGCGGAAGTAATGCCACGAGTTTCACCTCCACGCCAAGGAAACTGAGGCTCGTTCGACAGAGCCGATCGATGACCGCGGCGGCGGCATCGGCGTCGCAGCCGACCATCGCCATGCCGATCGCAGGAAGCGAGCGATTGGGATGCTCGGCCGCCTGGGCCAGTTCCTTGATCGTCTGATACGCGGCGACGACGGCCGCTTCATCGGCGCTGGAGAGGATGGTGATGCGATCGGTGCCGCAGTCGATGGCGTCATTGGCCGAGAGTCCTTCGCTGCCGCGCAGCATCCACACGTCCACGCAATTCGCCAGGTGCGCGATCGTCTGCTGCAGTGACATGCGCAGCGGCGCGGTCGCCATCGACTCCGGCGCGCGGAGCAGTTGCAGCGTCGGCTCCTGGCTGTCGAGGCGGACCAGGCACACCGTGCCCATCTGCCGCGCCAGCAGGTCGGCGTACGGCACCAGCCACAGTCCGGCCCGCACTGGCAGGTGGCCGACGACCAGCAGTTCGGTCATCGTCGCGTGCGGGCTGGACGGCATCTGTTGCGCGGCGGTCATCGCGGGCTGGCGCATCGACATCGATGGCGATGGCGGCGCAGCGGCAGGCGCCTGCGGCTGCGGCGCGGTCAGGAACATCGCCGCAAGTTCATCAAATGGATCGATTCGGTTGTTCATGACTCAAAGCAACCACGGATTCAGCACGAACGAATGGCGTTTCGGCGTGTCTGTGTGGGCATGCATGTCCGTCCGTGGCTTCTTTTCTCCTTGCTCTTCGAGGTCACGGCGCGACGTCGATGTAACTGATCGGCTCGCCGTAGGGGTTCACGAGTTGCTCGGGGTTGTAGGCGTCGGCGACCCAGCGGCCGTCGATCACCAGGCGATAGTGATGGCGGCCGGGCGGCAGGACGATGACGCATTCGAACACGCCCGCATCGGCCCGGCAGCGCATGGGATGAGCGTCGGGCGACCAGCCGTTGAAGTCGCCGGCGATGCTGATCGTGCGACGCTCGCCGATGGGCTGCAGGAAGAGCACACCATGCGCGGTGGAGCGCACGCCCATGAGGTGCTCGTCGAGCAGCGGGCTCACTGGCGGTTGTTCGATTTCGACGGGCTGATCGCCGACGAGCGAGACCGCTTCATCAGGCGTCAGCGCGGCGGGGGGAGCGTCATCGATGACGGCCGCAACCGATTCGAGCGTCGAGCGCGTTCGGCCACGCAAGTCGGTGACGCGCCGCGCCAATTCGGCAGCCCGCGATCCCAGGGGCAGAGCGGGAGCGGGGTGCGCAGGCGGCGGAGCGAACGAGATCGACGGCGATCGCGGCTGCGGCGGCTGTGGCGGGGCGAGAGTTGCGGTCACGCCCATCTGAACGCGAGCACTCGTGTCCTCCGCGACGAATGTCGGCTGGGGCGCGCCGTTGGTGAAGGCCGCGGCCCCCGGCATCACCTCGATCTGAATCTGCGGCCGGATGCTGTGCTCCTCGAGCCAGTCGGCCATCGCCTCGAAATCGCGGCAGGCTTCCGAATCCGGCGCGTACTCGAGCACGGGCTGGCCGAAGCTCGTCGCCTCGCGCAGCACCTCGTGCTCGCGAATCACCGTGGGCATGATCTGCCCGGCAAACTCGCGCCGCAGCGCGTTGAGGATGTTCGTCGCCAGACGCGAATCGGGATTGTGCAGCGTCGCCAGCATGTGGCAGGCGATGGGCCGGCCGATGTGCTGGATCAGGCGCTGAATCGTATTCCATTGCTTCGCCGCGCCGCGCAAGGAGAAGAACCCGGTCTCGACGGGAATGAGTGTCTCGCGGGCGGCCCGCAGCGCGTTGAACGTGAGCAGGCCGATCGTCGGCGAACAGTCGATCAGGCAACGGTCGTAGTGCGGCGCGATGGCGTTGAGCAGGTTTTCGAGGCGGCGATCCTTGTCAGGCAGCGCGTGCAAACCGCCGCCGGGCGCTTCGAGCGCCGCCAGCGTCATGGTGCTGGGGGCCAGGTGCAGGTTGCGGCTGACCTCCCACACCAGCCCGGCGGGATTGAAGTTCGCATGCTCGGCGAGCAGCGGCTGGCCGATGGTGAACTCGATGCGCGCCTCGGGCACGCCCAGTCCCGCGGCACAATGCGATTGCGGATCCATGTCCACCAGCAGCGTCCGCATGCCGCGCCGGGCGTAGAGCGCGGCAAGGTTGATTGCGGTGGTGGTCTTGCCGCAGCCTCCCTTCTGATTGACGATCGCGATGGTGCGCACGAAAGGCTTCCTTGCCTGAGCGTTGTCCGGACGTGGTCGTGGGCCGGTGGCCGTCGGGGGCCGGTCTGAGCCAACAGCGAGGCGTCCGCGCGGGGCGAACGCGCGGAGATTGCGCCTCGACTCATTTATCGGAACGCGGATTCGCGGCGCTTGAATCAGCGCGCGATCGCGTCTCCGTGAGCCCCCTTGCTCTGGCGGGGGACCGCGCTGTTCGTCATGGCGCGCTCAAGCGCGGGTCGACGCGCATCCCCGGGGAAAAGCCCGGTCTAACGGACGTCGGCGTCGGGCGTCACGCGCCACAACGTCACCTGCGCCGGCCAGCCGTGGGAGCGCGGCAACTCGCCGGAGCGCACGACCTCTGCGGCCGTCGCGCGAAGGCCGCGCTGCTGCAGCCACAAATCGAACTCATACGGCTCCTTCTGCGTGCGGCCGGCCAGCACCCAGAAGCGACGGCCGCCAGCGATCATGTCGGGGAGCTGCCGGCGCTGATCGTCCTCAGCGATTCCCAACACCGCCTGCAGATGCGACTGGCCGGCTGAGCAGTTGAGAATCGGCAAGGGCTCATCCGCCATCGCCTTGGTCGCATCATCGACGAAGACCTTGATGGCATCACCGAAGCCGGGAATGGGGGCCCAGATCTGCTTGTGATCGTAGATGCTGATGGATGCGAGATTGAGCGCGGCAGCGAGCGGCGTCAGCCACGGCCAGCGCAGCCCGATGCGCGGCCAGGCGTAGAGCAGCCACCATGCTGCCAGCAGCGCTGTCTGCGGGTAGGCGACCGCGACGTAGTCGGCCCGCTTGCCCACGCTCAGGCTGAACAGGCCCACGACGATCAGAACAAACAGCAGCGATGCCCACATCCAGCGTTCGAGTGTTGACTGCGGCGCGTCGCCGCGTGTGCGGCGCCGCCACCAGAGCGCGATCGCCCCGACGGCCGCAACGAACGACCACGGCACGAAGCGCGTCGTGAAATAGAACGATTGATAATGCACCTCGCTCAGCCAGAAGCGGCTGCGGCCGTGCGTGCCCTCGGCGCCTGCGCCGGTGAAACGGCCGTAGAGCTCGTTGAACCACAGTTCCTGCTTGAGATGCTCAGGATTGATCTTCCACACGGCGAAGACCCACGCGGCGAACACAAGCAGCGCGATCAGCCCGCCGGGAATCGGATGCAGCAGGCGAATCGCGCTCCAGCGCCCGCCGATGACTCGCGCCGCGAGGATGATGTAGACCATCATCACCAGCACAGCCGGCCCCTTGGTTAATCCAGCGAGCGTGATAGCCAGCCAGAAGACAGCATTGGCCGTGCCACTGACGCGCTGTCGAATGAACACAGCGGTTGCACACACCCACGCGATCAGCAGCCACAGTGTCAGCAGCATGTCCGGCCGCACGAGGTAACCGAGTTTGAAGATCGCGTAAGACGAGATGAGGATCAGGCCCGCGATCCAGCCGAGCGACTCGTCGCCGTCGTGCTCGCGCCCCAGTCGCCGGCCAAGTCGCACGATGATCAGCCAGCAGGCCAGCATCGCGGCAGTACTCGGCAGTTTGTGGCCGATTTCGCTGTTGAAACCCAGCCATTTCACGGCAGGGACGGCAAGCCAGTTGTACAGCGGCGGCTTGGTCGCGGGCAGTTCGCCGCGCTCAACCGGCAGAATCCAGTGCGTGCCGCCGTGCACGATGATGTCGGTGGTGTACGAGATCGTCTTGGGCTGGGTCTGATCGTACAGGTCGCTGGGGCCCAGGTAGCGCAGCACCATCATGGCCAGCAGCAGCGCGATCGAAGAGGCGATGACGACGCGTTGCCACGGGCGCGAATGCACCGGCAGCGGTGCGACCGCGGCCGCGCTCATGCGCTGGCTCCGACCACGCGCCATGCGTCGCGCACCAGCGCCTCGGGCACGTCGTCGACGACATCGGCTGAGCCGACGCCGCGTGGCAGCACGAGACGCATGCGGCCGTTCATCGACTTCTTGTCGAAGGTCATCGCCCGCATCAGATGCACGATCGATGCACGGTCCGGCAACGTCAACGGCAGATCGCACCTGATGAGCGTGCTGATGATCGCATTCTTCTCATCATCGCTGATGCGAGCCATCTCCCGTGCGACCTGAGCGGCGGCGTTGAGGCCGATGGCGACCGCTTCGCCGTGCCGCACATTCAATGCGGCAATCGATTCGATCGCGTGCGCGAAGGTGTGGCCGAGATTCAGTAGCGCTCGCCGCCCGTTCTCGCGCTCATCCTCAGCGACAATCGCCGCTTTCATCGATGCACTCCGCGCGATCAATTCGGCGTGTGCCGGGCTGGATGAACTCTTCAATTCCGTTGCGCGCTGCGCAATCCACGTCAGCAGGCTGGCGTCGGCGATCACCGCGTGTTTGATGCATTCAGCGAGGCCGCAGCGCAAATCACGCGCGTTGAGCGTCCGCAGCGTCGATGGATCGACCAGCACGACCTTCGGCTGCCAGAAGGCGCCGATCAGGTTCTTGCCGAGGTCGTCGGACTTCGGCAGCAGGAAGTTGACGCCGGTCTTGCCGCCGATGGAGGCGTCCACCATGGCCAGCAGCGTCGTCGGCACATGCACGAGCGGCACGCCGCGCAGATAGGTGGCGGCGGCGTAACCGGCGACATCACCCACGATCCCGCCACCCAGCGCGATGACGGGGCTGCGCCGTTCGAGTCTGGCATCAAGCATCACGCGATACAGCGATTCGACTGCATCCAGCGTCTTGTGCTTCTCGTCCGCTGTCAGCGCCGCCGTCGCCACTTCGTAACCCGCATCGCGCAGCGATTTCAATACGACCGCGCCATGCGGCTCAACGACGTTGGCATCCATCGCCAGCAGACAGCGCGCGTGAGGGGTAACCGCGCCCACGCGCTGGCCCACGCGCGCCAGCAAACCCTGCTCGATCACGATCGAATACGACTCGGCGGGCGGCGGCAGATTGACGGAGATCTCAGTCATGCGCCGTCACATCCGTGCTCATCTGTGTGCATCCGCGGTTTCAATTCGACTGCGCCCGGCGCCTGAGTTCCGCCAGCGCCTCGGCCGGATCATCCGGCAAACCCGCGGCTTCGTCCACCTCGCTGGGCGTGGGCATCCAGCGCGGCTGCAGCGCGTGGCGATCCTGCACCCCTCGATTTCGCCGCGCGATCCACAGGCGCAGGCCGGCGAACACCAGTACCAGCAGCACCATCGGTCCGGCCAGCACCGCCAGCAGATCAAGGCCGCGACTGGGCATGATGGCCGGCGCGGTGGATGTCGGCCGGCTGGCAGGCGTCGCCAGCGCTACTGGATACGCGCCGACGAACGCGGCGTAGTCGCGCACCTGCCGATCGCGCGCCTGCATCCGCATCCTCTTATAGAAGCGTCCGTCGATCTGCACGTGCTGGTGCTCAGCGAAACGCTCTGGCCTGCCCGCACCGGGCTGCACCACGTACACCATCACGGGCGTGCCGCTGCGGTCCTCGCGCACGAACCACTCGCTGACATTCTCGTAGGGCGGGCCGAGCGCGGTGATCTGCAGCAACTCGCCGGTGATGCGGCAGAGCTCGCCCCGGTATTGCTCCGGCTGTCCGACGAGCGCATTCAGATCCGCCGCGAGCCGTATCGCTTCGCCCGAATCCGCCGGCGAATGGGGCGGCGCCGGCCAGCCGCGCACATGCTCAACCAGCGCGTAGAACGCCTGCTCGCGAAACTCGCCATCATCCTGGGCCGTCGCGAGATCTCGCCGCTGCTGATTGCTCAAGCCCGGCGATGCAGCCGGTGGCTGCGCGAAGACGAGGCAGAGAGACAGTTGAACGATCGCCGCGTTCACAGCCAGATTCTACGGATATCGAGTCGCAGGCCCAGTCGCCAGCGCGCGCGACTTCACGCGCCCGCCTCACTCGTTCGGATCAGCCAGCATCAACTGCTCGGCCTTGCCTTCGCTGGCGGAGAAATCGAGTGTCTTCAGGTCGATCTCCGGGAGGAGCAACTGCACTTGTTCGGCCGTGAGAAGCGTACCGACTTCCTCGCCGCTGTCGCGCGCGACGATCGTGTAGCGCGGCCCGGCATCCGTGGCATACACGGCGATGTCGTAGCGGCCCGACTCGATCACGCCCAGCGAGTTCAGGCCTTTATGGGCGTTGGTCGATTCCGCATTCGCAGACTCGTTTCGCTGGTTGTGGTGCGAGCGGCGCGGCGCGAGACCGTCGCCGCTGGCGCGGCTGCGATCGGGCGAGAAGATGCTCGCCATCACGATGAACGCCAGGCCCAGCGACAGCGTGATGAGAATGCGCTTCAAGATCTGCGGCGTCTGGTGCGTGCTCATGTCGCTGTTATCGGCAGGCATTCGGTGTGCGATGAGGTCGCTCGCCAGACGCGCCAAACACCGCCACATTCCCGGACTTTCATCGCCCGTGCGGTTGCCCAATCGCTGAATCGGCCTACCATGTCAGCCCTGCCGACGACGGTGGCGGGGAATCAGGTCCCCATCGTCTAGCCCGGTCTAGGACACCTCCCTTTCACGGAGGTAACAGGGGTTCGAATCCCCTTGGGGACGTTGGAATCGGAGGTCAGAGGATGCCGCTCTCTGACCTCTTTTCATTGTGTTGACGTTCGGCGGCGGATACTCTGATGTGGCCCAGATGACGACACTCGAGAGCCTGCCAACTCACGCGGCGCACCCAGTCATGAGCGCCCGGGCGAAGGCGTACACCCCTGCATCGCGCCGCGCGATCGCAGCCGTTGTCTTCGCCGGCTGCACGATTCTGCTGGGCGTGGCGGCGTGGCTTGAGCCTTCGCCCTCAGGCCTTGGCACGCACATGCAACTGCACCTGCCGCCCTGCGGCTGGATCGCCGTCGCCGACCTGCCTTGCCCGACCTGCGGTATGACCACCGCTTTCGCCCATGCCGCAAACGGCAACCTTCTTCAATCGTTTCTCGCGCAGCCGCTGGGCTGCATTCTCGCGATTTCCGCGGCGATGATCTGGCTGATCAGCATCCAGGTGATGATGACCGGCTCGCGGCTGGGCGGCGCGGTGGCGCGCCTGTGGAGCCGGCACGTGGCGTGGGCCCTGGCGTTCGCCCTGGTGGCGGCATGGGGGTACACAATCGCCCGGCACAAGGGCTGGCTGTAGATCGGAGGCCGACATGTTTAGTCACAGCAACAACACCAATCGATACGTCACCTTCGCCACGCGGCTGGCCGCGGCGCTCGCACTGCTGGCGATGCCCTTGCAGATGACCGGTTGCATCGCTGCCCATGCCATCGGCGCCATGGGAGCCGCCGAGGAAGCACAGAAACTGGTCGAAACCATGCCGCGTTACCGCGGCCTGGAGAACAAGACCGTGGCCGTCGTGGTCGAGGCCGACTATTCGACGATGTTCGAGTATCCCAACCTGGTGACCTACATGGCCAGCGGCGTGACGATGCGCATCGCGCGATGGGTGCCGGGCGTCCAGGTGCTCGATCCCAGCGTCGTGCTCAACTGGCAGTACAACAAGCCGAACTGGAACGCGCTGCCCTATGGCGAGATCGCTGAGCAACTCAACGTCGATCGCGTCGTGTTCATCGAGGTGCTGGAGTACCGCCTGCATCCGCCGGGGAACCGCTTCCTGTGGGATGGCAACGCCGTGTCGCGCGTCGGCATCATCGAGCGCAAGGGCATCGATCCCGACACCTTCGCCGAGACCTTCGACGTGGCCGCGCGGTTCCCGGCGATCGAAGGCGTCACCGCCGAGAACGCCACGCAGACGCAGATCGAGACCGGCCTTCTCGTGGACCTGGTCAAGCGCAACGCGTGGCTGTTCCACCTGCACTACGAGCCGAAGCATCCGACGCAGTACCGCGCGGAACTCGACACCAAGGAAATGCGGGAACTCAAGCAGAAGACCGGCTCGTAACCTCCAGGACCAAAGCGCGTGAATATGAATTGGAAGCGTGAGCAAGTAATGAATGTCTGCATGGCTGCGGCCCGCGCATCGATGATTGCGTGCGCGCTGGCGTCGGCGTGCATGATCGGCGGCTGCAACATCGTCGGTCCGGTCGTGGCCGTCGCGGCCGGCCCGCCCAAGGTCGAGGCCCGCCACACCCTCGCCAACGTTCCCACCGTCATCTTCATCGATGACCGCAAGAACCTCGTGAGCCCGACCAACCTGCGCCGCGCCATCGCCGATCGCGCGACGCAGGAACTCATGCTCAACGAACTCGTGACGACGACCATCAATCCGCAGGATGCGATTCTCATCGCCTCGCGCAGCGACAAGGCGAGCGACCTCATGGATATCGAGGCCGTCGGCCGCGCCGTCGGCGCCCACCAGGTCATCTACGTGCAGATCACGATGTTCGCCGAGACCCCCGACGGCTTCACCCCCGTCCCGACAGCCGCCGCGAACGTGAAGGTCATCGACGTCACCAACCATCAGCGAGTATTCCCCGGCAACGACATGGCCGACGGCTACCCGGTGAAGCACAGCGGCGCGCCGGTCGATCCGTCGCTGTACGCCTCGCGCCCCACCCGCCAGAAGATCAATGAGTCTCTGGCGTCGGAGCTGGGCGATCAGATCGCCAAGTTGTTCTACAAGCACGAATACGTGGATCTGGGCGAGCGGCTCACGCCCAGGTAGCGATCGCCGCATGCGCGTCCTGCACCTGATCGATGTCGCATCGCCATGGGGCGGGCCTTGCACGCAGCGCCTCGCGGCCCAGTCCATCGCGCGCCTCGAACAGGCCGGCTGGCCGGCGCATGATGTCCTGCTTATCGGCCGACGGAGCGATGCCCGCGACGCGGCACGCTGCGGCCTGAACGTGACGGGAACGATCTGGCCGCTGCACGGGCGCACGCTGGCCGCCGGTCGCGCCTTCGGCCGATGGCTGGCAGCGTGCCGCAACGCAGGCGCCGCGCCCGATGTCATTCACGCGTGGTCATCCTCAGCCGGCGCGCTCGCGGCGGTCACGGCTGCGGCGTTCCCGCGCGTCGTCACGCCCAAGCCGCTGGCGGTCGACCTCGCGCCCTCAGCGTTCACGCCGCGCCGCGAGATCCGCGAGCGCTGGCTGCGCGAGAAAGGCGTCGCGCTCGATGAATATGTCCTCGGCCTGCTGGGCGAGCCGGCCGAGCGCTTCGACGCCCGCCAGGCGATGCACGTGGGAGCCCGCACCGGCCTGTCCAGCCGGCGCATCCGCATGATCATGAGCGGCGGGGCCCTGGGCCGGCCCGAACAACAGCGCTTCCTCGCGCGGCTCGATCTGGACCAGGTCATCGTGCAGGATGAGCGCATCACGCGGCCGTGGGAAGTGATTCGTGGACTCGATGCAGCCCTGGTGCTCGCGCCCGCGCCGCGCCGCCGCAGCAACAGCGCCGGCCTGTCTTCGCTGCCGGCGCTGTGGGCCAATGCGGCCCGCGTGCCGGTCATCGCCGAGGCCAATGCTCCGCTCGATGGCCTGGTCACGCACGATCGCACCGGCCTGATGTTCCCGCCGCGCGAACTGAACGTTGCGTGCGATCGCCTGGCCCGGCTGCACGATGACCGCACACTGGCCAGCCGCCTCACCGATGTCGCTCATCAACTTGCGTCGGATCGATTCCCTCTCGATGTCTTCTGTACGCGTCTGGATGGGGCGTACCGGCAGGCCATCGAGGAGCGGCGGGCTGCATATCTGGAGAATCCAGTCGTCGCGGAGTGAACGATTGTTCCGCCGCCCGTACTTTCCGACTGCTAACATGAGCAGCTCCGGCAGGGATGCCGTCGCACCGCCCGATGTATCGCGACGGGGGCGGCCGCCCATGCACACACCAATACGGATTCGCCAGGCGCTTCATGTCCATTACGCCATGCAGGTTGAGAAGGCCCTCAGACGCGATCGCCGCGCGGTGTGATCATCCGTGGATCATGCCCACCATCATGGCATTCGGCGCTCTGACGCTCGCAGTGACCGGTGCAGCGCGAGCCCAGCAGGCGCACGATCATGCTTCGCTTCGTGACTTGGTCGTCACCGTGCCCGAGGAGCCGCGCATCGCGACGCTCTACGACGATGGGCGGCGTCTGATCGTGCCGGTCGAAAGCGTGTGGCGTCCGATGTGCGCCTGCGCGCCGGGTTCGATGACGCATACCGATCTCCTGCGCATCGCGGCCGATGACCTGCGCAGCCGCGGTCAGCAGTCGCAGCCCCCCGCGATGCTCGCGCGCGGGGGCGATGATGGCGGAATCGCCGGCGGCGGCGGGCTCAACATCGTCTTCGACGTTGCTGCCAGCGTCCCGCCCGAGGCCGATCCCGCCCTCGATCGCGTTCATGACTTCTTCGCGCAGCAGTTCGATGATGACGTGACCGTCACCATCAATCTTTCCTTCGACGACACCCTGCCCGGCGGCGTGCTCGGCGGCACCAGCACGCCTTACACGCACGTCTCGTGGAGCCTCTCGCGCAACAGCCTGCGCAACGGCATGGATGACAGCGACAGGATCCAGGACTTTCTGCCGCCGGGTTCGACCATTCCCGTGCGCTACAACGGCAACAGCCCGTTCGTCTCCGACGAGACGCGCATCTTCTGGACCGTCGCCAACTACAACGCCACCGTCGGCTTCATCTCGGGCGATGCCGGCTCCATGCGCTTCAACAGCGACATCGACTGGGACTACGACCCGGACGACGGCGTGGCCGGCTACTCGTTCGTCGATGTGCTGATCCACGAGATCGGCCACGTGCTGGGCTTCGACAGCGGCGTGGATTTCCGCGACTTCGACATCGAGGCCCTCGACATCTACCGCTTCCAGCGCACCGACGGCGTTCCGCCCAACGATTACAACCCAGACTCCTACGCCGAGTTCCAGACCACGGCGCGCCTGGCGGATTACAACCTTCCCAACAACAACGTGATCTCCGACATCATCATCGCGCAGTACAAGATGGAGGATGGCTTCCCGTACCAGGCGAGTCATTTCTACGACAAGCAGCCGCCGATCGGGATCATGGATCCGGTGCTGGGCCAGGGCCAGACGTTCGCGCCGCACTTTTTCACATCAGCCGACAAGCGCATGTTCGACGCGATCGGGTGGGACAGGTAGCCGGGGCGTTCTTTTGCGCCACCATGCTGACATCGACGGCAACTGCGAGGTCGCGGTGTGGGACCAGGTCGTGATCAACTGGGACTGAAGCGGCCCGCTCATTCCGAGTGCCAGCCGCGTGTCAGTTGCACGCGCAAATGGTCCGAAGCGTTTCGACCGGCCGCTTGATTCGCGCGCATCTGGAGACATCATCAATTTGGCGATTGACGATTGACAATTTGCGATTGACGGGCGACGGGCAATGAGCGCGCGGGGCAGCAACCACTACCAGGACGATGACAACGCCAGCGGCTCCCCCATCTCGCGCCAGGATTCCTCCGCGGACAACACGCCGTCGAGCACGCCGAACAGCAAGGGGCATCGAGCACAGCGCGCTGAAGTTTGCCCATCCTTCCATTCGATGACGTGCGCACTGAGGAAGCTACAGGCATTTGGCGGGAATCGCGCGCAGCCGTGGCAAGATCCGGCAGTCATGCCGGTAGATTGCGCTGTGCGTGGCGGATGGGCTGCACCAACATTACAGGAGGACGCTCATGAGAAGTCTGATCAGCATTGCTTGCACGGCGGCTGCGCTTGCCGCAATCATGCTCATCGCCGGATGCGACTCGGACACGGTCAGTCGAACGGAGTCGCTCAACACGACGTTCGGGCCGGCCCCGCTTCCGACGACCTATCGCGTGGGACCGCCGACCAGCATCGATCCCGGCCCGCGCGAGCACGTCATCATCGGCGCCGGCTGAATATTGAGGTTGGTTCGCAGTCGCCTAGCGGTGCGATGACATCAGTGCTGTTGCTGCATCCTGATAGAGGCTATGCAGCAGATCGCGCGGCAATGCGAAGCCGCGCAGGCGCGGAGCATCCATCTCGTTGTAACGCTCCGGCTCCACGAGTTTCAGATCAGGGTCGGCGATGGGCGACTCGCCTTCGTACGAGCGCTCCCACATCGTTCGCAGGGCCCAGTAGCGGCTGGCATAGAGGTCGAAGGCCTGGTCGGCGCTACCGGCCTTGGCGGCCATCGGTTGCTTGCTGTCGGCGTGCTGGAGGTGCTCATCGGTGGTGACGATGTCGGAGCCGAAGAGAATGCGGCCCTTGAAGCGCGTGAGGAACGCGAGGAGGTCCTCGCGCGAATGCTTGGAGAGTTCGCGGATCATCCACTTCGCGGCGCTGGTATCGAGGTGCAGGTTGGGATGGCGCTCGAGCATGCCGGAGAGGAACTCGAGGTCTTCGGGCCAGCCTCCCATGTGGGCGGCGACCCATGGCTGCGTGAAACGATCGAGCAGCCGCTCCAGCGGCTCGTACTGCTGGCGCTTGGTGCCGAAGATCTTCGAATCGGCGTACGTGGTCTTGAACCAGGTGTCGGGATCGCCGACGTGGGTCATGAAGATCATGCCGAGGTCAGCGGCGAACTGCATGACCTCGACGCGGTCGGGGCCATCGAGCCGCATGATCGCGGGATCGATCTTCTTCTGCAGGGCGAACTCGATGCCGCGCGGCGCCGCCCAGAACTTGACGATGCGGCAGCCAAGCGCGTGAAACTTCTGGATGCGCTGCATGAAGCCCTGGTGGAATTCGAAGCGGCGATCCTCGCCCGCCCAGTTGGGCACGGCGATGAACTGGATGCGCTCGCCGAAGATCTCGCGCATGATCGGGACCTGCTCGAGTTGCGTCATCGAGTAGACGGTTTGGACGCCGTAGATGTCGGCGGCGCGCTTGAAGATGCGGGCCGCCTTCTCGCCTCCGATATGCGAGTGGAAGTCGATGATCGGACATGGCGGCGGGCCGAGCGTGGCGGCTTCGGCGGCGTAGTCGAGGCCGAAGCGATTGGCAGCCGAGATCGGACGCGGCGAAGGCGCGGTGTTCGCAGCGGGCGCGGATGGCATGAATGGATCGTATGCACGGATCGGATGGCTTTATGATGCGGCCAGTGGCTGATGGCGCCCAACCTCCGCGACGGCGTGACGAGAGGCGGATCGTGCTCGCGCACGACTGGCTGGTGGGCATGCGCGGCGGCGAGTGGGTGCTGGATCGCCTGGCGCGGCTCTTCGGTCCGACGGACCTGTACACGCTGGTGAACGATGGGCGCTTCCTGACCGATGCAATCGCCGCGTGCAACGTCATAACCTCGCCGCTGCAGCGACTGCCAGGCGCGCGGGGCCGTCTGCGGCGCTGGTACCTGCCGCTGATGCCGTGGGCGGTGGAGAGGCTGCGTGTGAGGCCGGATGCGCGTCTGGTGATCTCGACGTCTTCGGCTGTGATGAAGTCGATCGTTCCGCCGCGGGTGGGGGGGCGCGATGTGCCGCACCTGTGCTATTGCCATTCGCCGGCGCGGTACATCTGGGAGCAATCGAGCGATTACCGCGGCGGCAGCAGGGGAGGGCTGCGGGCGCTGGGATTGCGGCTGGCTCGCAAGCGTTTCCAGGAATGGGATCGCCGCACGGCCTCGCGCGTGACGCGGTTCATCGCCAACAGCGAGCACACGCGGCGGCGGATCGAGCGGTGCTACGAGCGCGACGCAGCGGTAATCCATCCGCCCGTGCGCACGGAGTTCTATACGCCTGATGAATCGGTGCAGCGCGAGCAGTGGCTGCTGGTGGTGGCAGCGCTGGAGCCGTACAAGCGCACGGAACTGGTCATTGAGGCGGCGAAGTACGGCGGCTGGGCGCTGAAGGTCGTCGGCACGGGCTCGCAGCAGTCGGCGCTGCATGCGCTGGCGGCCAGGAGCGGTGCGGGCCGCGTGGAGTTCCTCGGGCGCGTGGATGATCAGATGTTGCGCGACCTGTATCGCCGTGCGCGTTGCCTGGCCTTTCCCCAAGTGGAGGATTTCGGCATCATCGCCGCCGAGGCCCAGTCGTGCGGCTGCCCAGTCGCGGCGTATGCCGGCGGAGGCGCGATGGAGATCGTGACCGAGCACACGGGCACGCTCATGCGCGAGCAGTCAGCGGAGGCGATCGTCGCGGCGGTGGCGGAACTGGAGCGCCGGCGAATCGTCGGGCGCGCGTGCCGCACGAACGCGCTGCGTTTCAGCGAGGAGCGTTTCGATCGGCAGATTCTGGATGAGGTTGATGCGATGCTGGAGGAGCGCGCATCGCCGCACCGCTGAGATCACGGCGCCGGTGTGTGGGCGGCGGGGCTGGAGCCGTTGCCTCCGAACTGCACAGCGGGCGTGCCCTGGTTGAGGACCGCGCCCGCATGCACTTGGCCGACGTAGATTCGATAGTCGGATTCCAGTTCGATGTGGCGGATGATCTCGCAGTCGAGATAGGTCATCGCGCGGCCGACGATGGGCGCGCCGCTGGGCGCGACGGTGGTCATCATCGACGCCAGCGGATCATCGTCGTGATGGCCGCCGTTCCCGTTTGTGCCGTTGGTCCCATTGCTGCCGTTGAACTTGCGAAGCAGGAAGCGGTCGCTCTCGGCGATCTGGCAGAGCACGAACGAACGACTGTTGCGGAGCATGGGTTCGATGTGCTGGCCGCGGTTGATGGCGACCATCACCATCGCGGGATTGTCAGAGCACGGCTGCACCCACTTGGCGAGGACCGCTCCGGCATGGCCCTCCCATGCGGAGGTCATGACAAAAAGGCCGCCCGGCATCTGGGCCATGGCGCGAGAAATGTCGGACTTGGAATGGCGAGACATGGCCAATTCTGCTGGGGAGATCGCGGCGAAAACGCACGGGCAGCGCCGTGGACCGCGCGGATAAAGTCGATCACGGACAACGCTGCCTCAAGGAATCGGCCACGAATGCCGGTGGAATCATCGTGGACAAC